>Ga0081539_10000580_pt1 | contig 75235 bp, 70 predicted proteins | sample TabmetS4T2R2_FD_71023 | JGI IMG/M metagenome (GOLD analysis project Ga0081539, IMG submission 71023) | Tabebuia heterophylla rhizosphere microbial communities from the University of Puerto Rico - S4T2R2 | ecosystem: Host-associated > Plants > Roots > Rhizosphere ...
CAGACTCGGGGCGTAGGTGTGGATCTAGAACGGTTAGGGTTGATATAGCGCCCTAACCGTTCTAGATCGCGAACTTGGCGCCCGTTACCCACGGCGGTGGCTACTGCCCGCGACCGAGGCCTGTCCGGCTCGGTCGGCGCCGGCTTGGCGGCTTAGGACATTGTGGACAAACGCTGACCTCAACCCCAAAAGCTCTATAGAACGGTTAGGGCGCTATATGGACCCTAACCGTTCTAGATCCATACCTACGCCCCGAAGCTGATTACGCTATGTTACGGGCGGTGCGGCGACACCCGCACATTTCGACCATTTTGGCTGCCGCGATGCCCGTCGTGGTCCAAGCCGCCGCTCCCCCGTGGCCGCACCCATCCGCGGCGGGCCAAGGGATCCCCGCGCACACACGTCCGGGCAGGGCCGGCGTAGCCGGCCGGCGTGAGATTGCCCAGACGCGCAGGGTGAGGCCGCGGGAGCAGCGGTCGGGACCACGACGGACATCGCGGTAGCCCAAACGGGGCGCACCCACTGCGGAAGGCTTCAGGACGACAAGACGTGGAGGATGCCTTCGCAGCTGCGGACGACGACGCTTGCGGCGCGGCGTTGTTCGAGGCTCAGCAGGGGGTCTTCGGTCTGCTCCTGCCATCGGGCCAGCGCGTCCGTGGCGAGCTCCCACAGCTGACCGGGATTGGTGCGCGGGTCGACGCCGAGTCGCGCGGCCGGGGCGGTGCCGCCCTCGCCGACCAGGCGGCGGGCCTCGGCCTCCAGCTCGGTGCCGAACTTGATGCGGTGGCCCTGTAGGGCGGCGACGAGTCGCAGTTCGCGGAAGTCGTGCGCGTTGGTCAGGGTGTGTTCGAGGTCGGCCAGGAGCTTTTCGCTGCCTGGGCGGGGCTCGGCGCGGAGCACGGATTCCAGCGCGGCCAGCGCGGAGCGGGCCTTGAGGGCGTCTGCCCGGTCGACGAAGCAGCGGCTGACCGCCTCGCGCAGCTCGGTCAGGCCGCTGCGGCGTACGAGTTCGGCCGCCAGGCCGGCTCGCGTGTCGGTGCCTGTGCCGGTGCGGATGAGTGTCGTGGCAAGCCGTACGCCGAAGATGCCGAGCCGGTCCAGCAGGTCGATGCGGGTCTCCACGTCGACCGGCGCGGGGAAGTCTTCGCCGGTGAACCTGTCGGTGGTGAGCAGGTAGGGCTCCAGCTCCGGCCTTGGCGTGCGGGCCAGTGTGGACAGTGCCGAGAAGTCTTGGTCGCTCAGCACCCGGCCGGCCAGCGCGAGCAGGCCGCCTAGCGCGACCACGGCCAGGCACAGCGAGCCGACGTGGTGGTCGCGGTGGTGCTTGCGGGCAAGCTGTTTCGCGGCGAGCAGCGCGTCGATGCGGCCGCCGCCGATCTCGTCGGCGCGGGAGAGGACGAGGATCACGTTGACCGGGGCGGCGCGGGCGACCGTGCCGTCCTGTGCGGCCTCCAGCCACTCCAGGTCGGTGCCGCGGCCGTCGCGGGTCAGGTAGAGCACGGCGTCCGCGTCGCGCAGTACCTTGTCGCCGGAGTCCGGGAGTGCAGGGGTGTCCACAATGGTGGCGTTGCGCAGCGCGCGGCTGGGCCAGGTGACCACGAGGTCGTTAACCGGTGCGGGCTGCCAGCGCCGGATGTCGACCCGCAGCCCGTTGGCGGTGCGCGCGACGGGCAGCTCGACGCCAGCGGGGTAGGCGGTGGCGTGCGGCTCGGGGCCGTCCTGGTACCAGGTGAAGACCTGCTCGGCGTCGGGCACCTCGATGGGTGCGACCTCCTCGCCGACGATCGCGTTGACCAATGTGGACTTGCCGGCCTGCCACGGGCCGGCGATCGCGATGCGCAGCGGCTCGTCGAACCGGCTCAGGTGGTGGCGCAGCTGGTCGGTGGCGGGCGGGCTGTCGTGGTAGAGGTCGAGCGCCTCGTGCATGAGACGCCAGACCGACTCCTCCAGTACGGACGTCATCCGACCGGCTCGAGGCGGCGCTGCCGCGGGATGGACGGGCTGCCGAGCGCGGTCAGGGCCTGCGCCCGCTCGTGCAGCGCGGCGAGCCGGCGCATCTGCTGCTGCACCTCGTGCTTGCGCTGCTCGCGCTCCAGCGCGTCGGCGTCCGCGGCCTGTTTGGCCGTGCGCAGCGAGTCGACGATCGCCTCCTGCAGCTGCTCGGTGAGCCCGGTGAAGTGGTCGCGCAGCGCCCGCTGCACCCAGCGCGCGGTGTCTTTGCACTCCTTGTTGAGCCGCAGGAAGAAGTCGTCGACGTGTCGCTGCGACGCCACCTTGGCCGTGGCCTGGCGCCGCCGCAGCATCGACTTGCCCTCGTCGCGGATGGTCTTGCCGCCGAAGAGCGCGCCGGCGCCGAGCGAGACCGGGTTGATCAGCGGCATGCCGGCGAGCGTGGTGGCGAGGCCGAACATGAGCAGCCCGCCGTACGACCCGCGGAGGCCGCTGAAGATCTTCTGCACCGGGGTGAACTTTTCCACGCTCGGCCGCTCGATCTCCTCCAGCTGCTCGGCCAGCCGGTCGGGGATGCCGGCCCGCCACTCGGGGAGGATGTCGGCGCCGTACCGGACGAAGTGGTCGGCCACCCGGCCGGTGATCCAGTCGCAGCGCTGCACCAGCCAGGCGAAGTTGGCCTCGGCGGCCTCGGTGAGGCTCTGCTCCATCCACGCCTGGTAGTCGTCCCAGGTCTTCAGCGGGTCGGCCGTCTCGAACGCCTCGTCGACCTTGCGCATGATCTGCCGGGTGCGGTCGCGCAGGTCGTACTCGATGTCGGACATCAGATCCGTCATCTCGTCGGACAGCGTGTTTTGCCAGCGGGTGGCGCAGCGGCGCAGCTCGTCGAGCCCGCGCTGCGCCTCGTACAGCCGGTGCAGCGAGCCGGAGTCCTCAGTGGACAGCTCGGCGCGCAGGGGTGCGGCGAGCTGCTCGACGACCGTGCTGGTCATCAGCCCCACCGCGGCGGGTGCGAGCACCTCGCCCTTCGAGCCCTGCTCGCGCTTGAGCCGGGCGATCAGGTCGGGGAAGCCGGACTCGGCGTTGACGGCCTTGTCGTTGGTGCGCGCGGCTTGCAGGCGCAGCGTCGCCGACACGGGCACGAGCGTGGCCGGTACGCCGGCGCTGGCCAGGTGCTCCCTATTGCGCTCAGCCACGGCCCGCCAGTGTGGCGAGATGTCGATCTTGGTGAGCGCGACGACCACCCGCGGGTGCGACTGGATGATCTGCAGCAGCAGGTTGACCTCGGAGACGGACAGCTCGCGGGTCGCGTCGGTGACCATCACCACGACGTCGGCCCGGCCCACCGCCGCGACGCCGCTGCCGGTGGTCGGGTCGTCGCCGTCGGCACCCGGGGTATCGATGAGCACGATGCCGCTCGCCAACAGTCCACGAGGGACACCGATCTCGGCGTGCACCTCGCTCGCGCCCGGCCGCCGGCCCGGCGTCGTGGCGCTGATCCGGGCGGCGATGTCCGCGACGGGCATCGGCAGGCGCTCGTCGGCGTCGCCGTCGTGCACGAGCGCCGCGGAGGGGGACTCCGCGTGCCGCACCACCGTCGGGATGGCCGTGGTGAGCCCGTCGCCGACGGGGCAGACCGGCGCGTTGATCAACGCGTTGACGAGCTGGCTCTTGCCCTGCTTGGGCTCGCCCACCACAAGCACGCGCAGGGTGGGGTCCAGCAGCTGCTCCCGCTTTTGTAGGAGCCACCGGACCAGGTCAGTGCGGCTGTGTGCCGCGCATACCCGAGCCGTCTCGTCGAGTGTGTCGAGCCAGATCGGTGCCATCACCGGACCAAGTCTGCTGATTTCCACTCATATATCAAGAGGGATGGGAGACCGGGCCCGAGTCCGGTCTCCCATCCCTGGGACCGCGGTAACGCTTAGAAAACCGGCCGTGACACCGGGTTTTCAGACGGAATCAGAACAGGATGTCGGTGACGCCCAGGAGACCACCGTCGGTGTGCGTGTCAGCGGTCGCCGAGCCGTGCACGGTGCCGTGCAGACCGGCCGCGCCCGCCGAGCCGTGCGCCTCCGCGCCGCCACCCAGCAGGCCACCCACGCCCACGCCGTCGAGCGTGCTGTCCACAGTGCTGGTGGCGCCGCTCAGCAGCGAGTCGCTGCCCAGCGTGTCGTTGAGCTCCGGCAGGTCGACCGGGGGAACGCCGATGCCGGAGGTCACCGAGCCGACCAGGCCGGTCACGCCGTCGAGCTGCCCGTCGACGGTGCCCAGCGTGTCGTCGGTGGTGCCGAGGACGCCGTCGACCGGTGCGCCCGGGACCAGGCCGGTGGCCGTGCCGAGCGTCGCGTCGACCGCGCCGGTCGCGTCCGCGCCGACCGGACCGACCACATCGGAGTCGAGCGTGCCGGCCACGTCGTGCACGCCGGAGAGGTCGACGGACGCGCCCGAGGTGCTGGCCGCGACGCCGACGCCGGGGATGAAGCCGGTGGTCGCGAGGCTGATGCCGCTGGTGTCCACAGTGATCGCACCCACGGCGGCGACGTTGACGTTCGCGTCGGCGCTGGGGGTGGGAACGCCGAGCGAGAGCTGCTGCGTGACCGACTGGAGCTGGCCGATCGCGTTGGTGGTGTCGCCGAGCGCGCCCACCTGGCCCAGGCCGAGGTCGCTCGTGGGCACGAGGCCGGTGATTCCCTGCACCGGCGCGTAGTCCACGACCAGGGGGACCACGTCCTGCACGTCCGCGGCGGTGATGTCACCGAGCCCGGCGGCGTTGAGCGTGCCCTCAGGGTCCAGCTCGAACGCCGAGCGCGCCTCGGGGTTGGTGAGGAGGTTCAGCACGAAGTCGTGCAGTGTCTGGGTCGATTCCATGTCGCTGACCGTAGGAGTGCGCCATCGGCCTGGCATCGGGGACCGCGCCGGGTTTCCCGGTTAGGGGATTAGGGGGTCCGTCGCGCCAGAATTAGTGGCTCAGCAGGGCGAACATCTCTGGTACGAACGTATGGGTCCGCTGGGAGGAGAGCGCTCGGATGCCGTACGTGCTGGGGATCGACATCGGTGGCACGACCACGACCGCCGCCGTCTCGCGTCTGGGTAACGTGAGGTGGCTGGTGCCCGAGGTCGTGCGACTCGGGGCGAGGTCCACGGCCGTGCCGTCGGTGCTGCACGTGGCGGGTGACGGTGCGCTCACGGTGGGCGAGCCGGTGCAGCTCGACGCTGGCCGGGTCGCCCGCGGTTTCGTCCGGCGCATCGGCGATGACGTGCCGCTCATCGTGGGTGGCGAGCCCTGCACACCGCAGGCGCTCACAGCCGTGCTGGCCATGTGGGTGGTCGAGCGGGTGCTGGCTCACGAGGGGGAGCCGGCTGAGCAGGTGGTGATCAGCCACCCCGCCGCATGGGGCGCGTATCGCCGGGAGCTGTTGCACCGGGCGCTTTGGGAGATCGGCCTGGCCAACGTCACGTTGCTGCCGGAGCCCGTCGTCGCTGCCGAGAGTCACGCCGCGGGCGGCTGGAGGGGCCGCACCTTCGGCGTGTACTCCCTGGGCGGCAGCGACTACGAGGCTTCGGTCGTGCGGTGGGCGGAGGGCGTCGGCTTCCAACTCCTCGGCAGTGCGGGCGCGATCGAGCCGTTCGGCGGCGCGGACGTCGACGAGGCCCTCGTCGACCACGTGCGGTCGCGGCTCGACCGGGACGTGCGGGAGATCTTCACGAGTGGCCCGCAGGCCCGGATCGCGCTCTTCGGCCTGCGCCGGGAGTGCCGGCGGGTGAAGGAGGAGCTGACCACGGCCACCGAGGCCGAGGTGGTGCTCAGCACGTCCAGCGGGCACGTGCGGGTGCCGGTCAGCCGGGCCGAGCTCGAAGAGCTGGTCCGGCCGGCGCTGGAGCTGAGCGTCGAGACGCTGGCGCAGGTGGTGCGGTCCTGCGGCCTGCGGCGACGCGAGCTGGACGGCGTCCTCCTGGTGGGTGGCGCGGCGCGGATGCCGCTGGTCGCGGAGCTGCTCCGCGCCGCACTGCCCGGGCCGGTCGCGGTCGAGGCCGAGCCGCAGAGCACGGCCGCCGCGGGTGCGGCGCTCGCCGCGGTGCAGGTCATGTCGCCGCCAAGGGCGTGGCGGCAGGATCCAATGTGGATTCCTGAGCAACGGGCCATCGAATCTTCGAACCATGAGCCGCCGCCATTCGTGCAAGATGGCATGGACGCCGGCCCACCGCCGCGCCCGCCCGTCGACATCACACCGCTGCGACTCCGCCCGACACAGCGCCTCTTCGGCCTGGTAGGAGGCCAAGCTTGAGCTCCCGCATCGTCCAGGCACCGCGGCTCGTCCTGGATGAACCGACCGCGGCGCTGCTCGACGCGGCCACCGCCGCGCCGCACGCGCCGCTGCGGGTCGCCATCCAGGCCCCCGGTGGGTACGGCAAGAGCCTGCTGCTGCGGGAGCTGAGCCGGATCTACCGCCACGCGGACGTGCCGGTGGTCGACGCGTGGCAGGAGGTGTCACCCCAGGACGGTCCGTTCGTACTTATTTTGGATGACGCCCACAGATTGGGAGACGAGCGGCTGCGCGGGCTGCGCGCGCTCGTCGAAGCGCGCCGGCCGGGAATCGTGCTGGCGTACCGGCCGTGGCCCCGTCCAGCCGCCCTCGCCGAGCTGCTCGAGCAGCTCCGGCTGGAGGGGCCACCGCTGGTGCTCAGCCCGTTCACCGTCGAGCAGACCGCCAAGCACCTGGGCGTCGAGCCTGGCGCGGCGGCCGCCAAGTACGTGTACGCCCAGACCGGCGGCGTACCCCGGCTGGTCGACCGGCTGGCGCCGGCAGCCGAGCGGCCCGACGGCGGCGTGCCCCCGCAGGTGCTCGTGCGGTTTCGGGCCGACCTCGACGACCTCGACGCCGACCTGCGCGCGCTGCTGCTCGCCGTCGCCACCGGCGTGGAGCTCCCCACCGACCTGCTCGGCGCGCTGCTCGGCCGCGCGCCCGACGCGGTCGACGACCTGCTCGACGCGGCGCGGGCCACCGGGCTCGTCGCGCCGGACGGCCGCCTGGTGCCGGTCGCCCGCCGCGCGGTCGCCTCGCTCAGCCCGGCCGCCCAGCGCACTGCCGTGTGGCAGCGGCTGGCCGAGCTGCAGCTCGCGCGCGGCGGTGCCGTACTCCCGCTGGTTCGCGCCCTGCGCGAGGCCGGGGTGAGCGGCGGTGGTCTCGCCGCGATGTTCGAGGCCGCGGCCGAGGAGGCCCTCGTCGACGAGCCGGCGCTGGCCGCGGAGCTGTTCGCGGTCGCGGCGTCCGCCGGGCGTCCGACCGACGCTCGCCGCGCGCTCGCCGCCGCCCTCTCCGGCGACCTCGACTCCGGACTCCGCCTGGCCGACCGCCTCGTCGCCGCAGAGGGCTCGCCGGACCGCGCGGTCGGTGCGGCGGTGTCGGGTTCCGCGCTCGCCCACCGAGGCCAGCTCGGCCGCAGCGCGGAGCTGTACCGGTGGTCGGGCACCACGTCGTCGGTGTCTTTCGCGGCGATCGGCTTCATCGGCACCGGCCAGCTCGGCCGGGCCGACGACCTGGTCCCGCCGGACGGGCCGCCCACGCTGCTCACTGGCGCGGCGGCCCTGATGGCGAGCGGCATCCGGGAATCCCTCGCCGGCTCGGCCACCGCCGCGCTGTCCACATTGGTACAGGGGGCGGCGCTGCTGGAGCCGGCCGGCCGCGCGGTGCTGCTGCCGGACAGCCCGGCCGCGCTCGCCGCGCTGGTGGCCCTCCACTGTGGCGAGTTGGACACCGGCGAGTCCGTGCTCGACCGGGCCGTCGCCGCCGACGTGGGCGCCGCGCTGATGTCCCGTCGCCACCGCCTGTTGCAGGGGTGGATACAGATGGTGCGCGGGCGCACCGCCGCGGCCGCCGAGCACCTCGCCGCCGCCGGCACCCGCCCGCTGGAGCCGCGCGACCTGCTCTTCGCCACCGCGCTCGAGGTCGGCATCGCCCGCCGCAACAGCGATCTGGCCGCCCTGCACCGCGCGTGGGCGCAAGCCCGCGAGGCGGTGATGCGACACCCGGTCGACCTGTACTCCCTGTTGCCGCTCGGTGAGCTGGCCGTCGCGGCCGCCCGCCTGGGCGAGCAGGCCCGCATCGCCACCCACCTCGGCGAGGCGTGGCGGCTGCTCGACCGCGTCGGCCGCCCACCACTGTGGACAGCGCCGCTGCACTGGTGCGGCCTGCACGCGGCGATCATCGCCGAGGAACCCACAACTGCCGATGAACACGCCGCCGCGTTGGTGGCGACGGCTCAGCACAGCCGGTACGGTTCGGTGGTAGCGGCAGCAGCGGAAAGTTGGCTGGAGACACTGCGCGGGGCGGTCGATCCGGCCAAAGTGGAGGCTGCCGCCAGGGGGTTGCACGGTGCGGGACTGTGGTGGGATGGCGCCCGGCTGGCGGGGCAGGCGGCGATCCGTACTTCGGACCGCAAGGCCATGACCGCGTTGCTCGACTGCGCCCGGCTGCTCCAGGGCTCGGCCCGCGGAGGTGGCCCGACAGCGACGGCGCAGCCGGCCGTGGCGCAAGTCACAGAGGCGTTCACGGCGCCCGCGGAAAGCCTGCTCAGCGAGCGTGAACAGGAGGTGGCGGATCTGGTACTCGACGGGCTGACGTATCGACAGATCGGCGACCGCCTCTTCATATCGGCCAAGACGGTCGAGCACCACGTGGCACGTATGCGCCAGCGGCTGGGCTGCGCCAACCGGGGCGACCTGCTGGCCAAGCTGCGTGCCATGACCGCGGACCGGCCGGGCGCAGCGTCGCGCCGGGCCCCTTGGCCGCGACGCCCGATGGACTGAAGATTTTCGACGAGGGGGAGACGACGTGGGGCACCCGGCGGTTACCAGCGATGACCTGGCATGGCTTCTCGACGACGTCGTCGACCGCGTTCGCGGCGCCGAGCATGCCATAGCGATTTCCCCCGACGGCCTGCTGCTGGCCGCCTCCCGCCACGCCGGCCCGATGGCCGCCGACCAGCTGTCCACTGTGGCCGCCGGCCTTTACGCGCTGGCGGTCGCCGCCGGCCGCCACACCGAGAGCGGCGCCGTCCGGCAGATCACGATCGAGATGCGCGAAAAGTTCCTCTTCGTCACCGCGACCGCGGGCGGCGCCATCCTCGCGGTCGTCTTCGAGGCCGATTCCGACGTCGACGCGATCGCCTACGAGATGGCCCTCTTCGCCGGCCGGGCCGACCATCACCTGCCCGCGTTCACCGCGCTGGCTGCCTCTTCCTAGCCGTCCGCCGTGGTCCAGGCCGCTGCCCCCGCGGCCTGACTGTCCACGTCTTGTCGCGCGGCGCCGTCCCTTGACCGACGTCAGAAGCGCCAGCCCTGCCCGCATCCGGGTGAATGGGCGTATGGAGTTTCAAGGGGATTTCCCGGGTCCGTGTCAGCTGTGGACCGCTGCTCCCGCCGGAGACCGCGGGGGCCGGCGGCTCGCGGGGCGAGCCGAAATCCCCGGCCCCCGCTGCCAGGTCCGCGCACCAAGCCCCACCCACGCGGCGACGGCGGGCACAAGATTCGTGGTCCTAGTCCTTGGCGAGCGCCGCACGGCAGTGGCTGGCGTGCGCGGTGACCCGCTGGCGTAGGCGTTCGCCGAGGTCGCCGTCCGTGTCGTGCGCCGCCGCCTTGAACGCGTCCGGGGTGCGCGCCGCCAGATCGTCGATCCGCGCGATGGTGGCTTCGGGGTCGAGTCCGTTGGTTTCGGCAAACCGGCGCCAGTGTCGCGCCCGGATCGCGGCGATCCGGTACTCGCCGCCGATGCGCATCGCCATCCGCAGCTTCTGGGGATACATCTCGTCGTAGGGGAGGGCGCTGGCGAGATCGTAGAGCGGAGCCAGCCGCACTTCGGAGCCGGAGAGCAGCAGTGAGTAGTTCTTCGCGTGAGCGTCCGTGCCCGCGATGATCCAGTTGAACGCGAGCGCGTCCACGAACCGCCATCGGCAGCTTTCAGACTGGAGCAGGCCGAGGATCTGCTCCGGGCTCGGGCCGCCTTCGCTCTGGTACTTGATCACTGGCGGGATCCCGAGCGCCTGGCACAGATCTTCCTGGTGCAGCCGGCCGATCGTGCCATCAGCGCGCCGGAGGCGGTCGTAGCGATCGACGAGGACGACCCTCTCGCCCTCGAACGAGATGATGCGGGAGGTCGCCGCATCCAGGCCCAGATGGCGGGCCGCCGCTAGGCACAGGTGCTCGTTGAGGTCGTGGTCGTCGAGGCCGGAGATGGCCGGCTTGATGATGTGCGTCGTCGGCACGGCGCCCCACGGCGCACCCCAGCGCCGCGTGCCGTCGTCATGGTGCAGGGCCGTCTTCGACTGGGCGCCGCCAAGGCTGAAGTTTCCGGTGGTGGCGATGTGCCACGCGGCCGGATCCCGCCGCAGGAGCCGGATCCGCTCGGCGATCTCCGCCTCGCTCATCCACGTGACTCCGCCCTCGCGGGCCAGCTGCGCGTCGACCCGCTCCGGCGTGACGAACTGCACTGCGCCGGCACAGTCCTCACCCACGTGGCCGAGAAGGGCGAACGGGTTGCGCGCGGACGCGTGGAATGTGCGGGCCCAGCGTTCGAGGACCTTGTCGTTGTCCGGCAGCAGACCGAGGAGATAGGGCCGGATGGCGTCGTGGTGCACAGGCAGGGTGAGCGGCATCGAGAGTGACAGCGGCGTCGCGGCTCCTCTGTAGACCAGCGAGAGATCGCCGCCGCGGTCTTGGTGGACCGCGGCGGCGACGGTGCCGTCCATCAGGACCACGAGCGCCATGACGCCACATCATGCCCGACACGCTGCGTGGTGGGTGAGTGGCAATCAGGTGGTGGAGGTGAAGGCCTCCTCGAGGATTTCCAGGCCGCGCTCCAACGTCGAGTCCTCCATCACCAGTGGCGGCAGGAAGCGCAACACGTTCCCGTACGTGCCGCAGGTCAGCGTGAGCAGCCCCGACCTGTGGCAGGCGGCCGAGACCGCGCCCGCCGTGGCCGCATCCGCGGTCGTCGTGCCGGGCTCGACGATCTCGACGGCGAGCATTGCCCCGCGGCCGCGTACGTCGCCGATGCGTGGGTCGCGCTCCGCCAGTGCGCGCAGGCGGGGCAGCACCACCGACTCGATCCGGCGGGCGGCCGTGGCCAGGTCGAGCTCGCGCATGGTCTCGATCGCGGCCAGCGCGGCGGCACAGGCCAGTGGATTGCCGCCGTACGTGCCGCCGAGTCCGCCCGCGTGCACCGCGTCCATGATCTCGGCGCGCCCGGTGACCGCGCCCAGGGGCAGGCCGCCGGCGATGCCCTTGGCGGTGGTGATCAGGTCGGGCTCGACGCCTTCGTGCTCGCAGGCAAACCATGAGCCGGTGCGGCAGAAGCCGGTCTGGATCTCGTCCGCGACGAAGACCGCCCCCGAAGACGCGGCCCACGCCGCGAGCGCGGGCAGGAATCCGGGAGCGGGCACGACGAAGCCGCCCTCGCCCTGGATCGGCTCGGCGATGACCGCCGCCACGTTGGCCGCGCCGACCTGCTTGTCCACCTGGTCGAGCGCGCGGGCGGCCGCCTCGGCGCCGCTCAGGCCGCCGTCCCGGAACGGGTACGACATCGGCACGCGGTAGATCTCGCCGGCGAACGGGCCGAAGCGGTGCTTGTACGGCATGTTCTTGGCCGTCATCGCCATCGTGAGGTTGGTGCGCCCGTGGTACGCGTGGTCGAACACGACGATGGCCGGCCGCCCGGTCGCGTGGCGGGCGATCTTCACGGCGTTTTCGACCGCCTCGGCGCCGGAGTTGAAGAGGGCCGAGCGCTTGTCGAACCCTCCCGGCGTCAGCGTGTTGAGCGCCTCCGCGACGGCCACATAGGACTCGTACGGCGCGACCATGAAGCAGGTGTGCGTGAAGCGGGCCACCTGCTCGCTTACCGCGGCCACCACGCGCGGCGCCGCGTTGCCGACCGAGGTGACCGCGATGCCCGACGCGAAGTCGATCCACTCGCGACCGTCCACATCGGTCAGCGTGCCGCCGCCCGCATGATCCACATAGGACGTGATGACACTGCCGACGCCGCGGGCCACTGCCGCGGTGCGCCGCTTGTGCAGCTCTTCCGAGGTGGGCATCGCCTATCCCCAGTTGTGCATGACGTGCTTGAGCCGGGTGTAGTCCTCCAGGCTGTACACGGAAAGGTCCTTGCCGTGCCCCGAGTGCTTGAACCCACCGTGCGGCATCTCGGAGACGAAGGGGATGTGGGTGTTGACCCATACGCAGCCGAAGTCGAGGCGGCGCGTCATCCGCATGGCGCGCCCGTGGTCCCTGGTCCACACGGAGGCGGAGAGGCCGTACTCGACGCCGTTGGCCCAGCGCACCGCCTCCTCCTCGTCGGTGAAGCGCTGCACCGTGATCACCGGGCCGAAGACCTCGTCCTGGATGATCTCGTCCTGCTGGCGCACGCCCGACACCACAGTGGGCGCGTAGAAGAAGCCGCGGTCGCCCACCCGGGAGCCGCCGATCCCGAGCGACGCGTGGTCGGGCAGCCGGTCGACGAAGCCGCTCACGCGGGCCAGCTGGTTGGCGTTGTTGAGCGGGCCGTAGAGCACGTCCTCCTCGTCCGGGCCGCCGGTCTTCGTCTCGCGCGCCTGCTCGACGAGCGCGGCGACGAAGTCGTCGTGGATGCCCGGCCCGGCGAGCACCCGCGTGGCGGCGGTGCAGTCCTGGCCGGCGTTGAAGTAGCCGCCGACCGCGATCGCCTCGGCCGCGGCGGCCAGGTCGGCGTCGTCGAAGATGACCACCGGCGCCTTGCCGCCCAGCTCCAGGTGGGTGCGCTTGAGGTCGGGGGCGGCCGCCGCGGCGACCTCCTTGCCGGCCCGGGTGGAGCCCGTGATCGATACGAGCTGCGGGGTCGGGTGGGCGACCAGCGAGCGGCCGGTGTCGCGGTCGCCGCAGACCACGTTGAAGACGCCCGCGGGGAAGAACTCGGACGCGATCTCGGCGAGCAGCAGCGTGGACACGGGCGTGGTGTCGGAGGGCTTGAGCACGACCGCGTTGCCCGCCGCCAGCGCCGGCGCGATCTTCCAGATCGCCATCATCAGCGGGTAGTTCCACGGGGTGACCTGCGCGCAGACGCCGATCGGCTCGCGCCGCACGTACGAGGTGTGGCCCGCCATGTACTCCCCGGCCGAGCGGCCCTCCAGCATCCGCGCCGCGCCGGCGAAGAAGCGCAGCTCGTCGACGGCCGGCGGGAGCTCCTCCTCGGCGGTGAGCTGGCGCGGCTTGCCGGTGTTGCGCACCTCGGCGTCGACCAGCTCGGCGGCCCGCGACTCCACCGCGTCGGCGAACTTCAGCAGCGCCTTCTGCCGCTCGGCCGGCGTCGCGTCCCGCCACGACTCGAAGGCTGTGGCGGCGGCGTCCATCGCGAGGTCGACGTCGCGCTCGGAGGAGACCGGGGCCTGGGCGAAGACCTCACCCGTACACGGGTCGACAAGGTCGCTGAAACGGCCTTCGACCGGATCGACGTACCCCCCGTTGACGAAGTTGCGCAGTACTTGCTTGTCAGTCATCGAGGTCTCCCGGTGGACGGCGCTAATCGCATCTCACCCGCCATCTTCGCTACTGAATTCGCGGCAGACAAGGTGCTTGGCGACTGTTTTCGTTAGCGGACTAGAGTTCGACCATGGAGATCACGCCCTTCTACGTGGCCGGTCAGAAGAGCACCAGCGACGACGTCCTCGACGTTCGCCACCCATATGACGGTCGCACGGTCGGGCGCACCGCGAACGCCACTCCCGAACATGTCGAGCTGGCGGTGGCGGCCGCCGCCGACGTGGCCGCGGAAGCCTCCGCCCTCCCCGCTTCCGCCCGCGCGGCCGCGCTCGACCACGTCTCCAGGCGGCTCGCCGAGCGGGCCGACGAGGTGGCCCGGCTGATCACCGCCGAAAACGGCAAGCCGCTCAAGTGGTCGCGCGCCGAGGTGGCGCGGGGCATCTCGACGTTTCGGTGGGCGGCCGAGGAGGCCCGCCGCTTCGCGGGTGAGCTCCAGCGCCTCGACACGGATCCGGCGGCGGCCGGGCGGATCGCGCTCGTGCGCCGCTTTCCGCGCGGGCCGGTGCTCGGCATCAGCCCGTTCAACTTCCCGCTCAACCTCGTCGCCCACAAGGTGGCCCCGGCCATCGCGGTCGGTGCGCCGATCGTCCTCAAGCCGGCGCCGGCCACGCCACTTACCGCGCTCCTGCTCGGCTCGATCCTTGCCGAGACCGACCTCCCGGCGGGCATGTTCTCGGTGCTGCCGGTGCCCAACGAACGCGCCGGCGCCCTCGTCGACGACCCGCGCCTGCCGGTCGTGTCGTTCACCGGCTCGGGCCCGGTCGGGTACGCCATCCGCGACCGCGTGCCGCACAAGCACGTGACGCTGGAGCTCGGCGGCAACGCGGCCGCCCTGGTCTGCGGCGACTGGTCGTCGATCGAAGACCTGGACTGGGCCGCGCGGCGGATCGCGCTCTTCTCCAACTACCAGGCCGGGCAGAGCTGCATCGCGGTGCAGCGCGTGTTCGTGCACGAGTACCTGGAGGACGCGCTCGTCCCGAGGCTCGTCGCCGCGGTGGAGGCGCTGAAGACCGGCGACCCCTCCGACGAGACAGTCGACGTCGGCCCGATGATCAGCGAAGACGCCGCGAAGCGCGTCGAGACCTGGGTCGACGAGGCCGTGGCCGCCGGCGCCACCCTCGCGGCCGGCGGCCAGCGGCAGGGCCCGACGTTCCCGCCCACCGTGCTGACCGGCGTGCCGGCCGGCGCCAAGGTGCTCACCGAGGAGGTCTTCGGCCCCGTGCTCGCGGTCGCCCGGGTCGCCGACGACCACGCCGGGTTGGCCGCCGTCAACGACTCCGCGTTCGGGCTCCAGGCCGGCGTCTTCACGCACAACCTGCAGACCGCGTTCACGGCCCACCGCACGCTCGAGGTGGGCGGCGTGATCATCGGCGACGTCCCGTCGTACCGCGCCGACCAGATGCCCTACGGCGGCCTCAAGGGCAGCGGCGTCGGCCGCGAGGGCCTCCGCAGCGCCATGGACGACTACACCGAACCGAGGGTCATGGTGTTGACCGGCATCGATCTCTGACCCAAAAGATCCGGTCCCGGGTCCGCGTCACCTGCGGACCGCCGCTCCCGCCGGAGACCGCGGCGGCCGGCGGCGAGCTGGCGCTCGCCGAAATCCCCGGCCCCCGCTGCCACGTCCGCGCGACAAGCCCACCCGCGCCCTGTTGATCAGGGACTTCGTGGGGGTGCCGGCCGGAGTGGCGCGCCCTCAACCCCCTGATCAACTGCCGCCGCAGCCTCGGATAATTCCAGGCCGCTGCTCTCCGCTCCAGCCCGCCCACGGCCCGGACGGGGCGTGTGATCACCATCCACACCCTCTGTAACGCAGCGTCACCGGTGGAGGGGGACCGACCGGCCGTGGACAATGTGGACAAAACGCCGACCATGTGGTGGGCGAGCCTTCGCGCGCGGCCGCAACCATCGGCACCCACCGCTGGCGTCCCAGGTGTTGGCATGCTCTGACCGCGATCCAAAAAGCAGGGTGAGGCCGCGGGAGCAGCGGTCTGGACCACCGCGGACATCGCGGTAGCTCAAAAGTCCCTGTTTTTAGGCTTTGAGTGCCGACGAGACGAGGGCCTGCCCCTCCTGCTGGAGCTGGGCCAGGTGGTCTGGGCCCTTGAAGGACTCGGCGTAGAGCTTGTAGACGTCTTCGGTGCCGGAGGGGCGGGCGGCCAGCCAGCCCGACCCGGTCACGATCTTGACGCCGCCGATCGGGGCGTCGTTGCCCGGCGCCTTGGAGAGCACGGCGGTGATCGGGTCGCCGGCCAGCTCGCTCGCGGTGACCTGGTCGGCGGAGAGCTTCGCCAGCACGGCCTTTTCCTCGCGGCTGGCCGGCGCGTCGATCCGGGCGTACGCGGGCGCGCCGAAGCGCTCGGTCAGCTCGGTGTACCGCTCGCTCGGCGACCGGCCCGTGACCGCGATGATCTCGGAGGCGAGCAGGCAGAGGATGATGCCGTCCTTGTCGGTGGTCCACACCGAGCCGTCGCGGCGCAGGAACGACGCGCCGGCGCTCTCCTCGCCGCCGAAGCCCACGCTGCCGTCGACGAGGCCGTCGACGAACCACTTGAACCCGACCGGCACCTCCATCAGCCGGCGCCCGAGGTCGGCCGCCACGCGGTCGATCATCGAGGAGGAGACGAGCGTCTTGCCCACCGCGGCGTCGGCGGCCCACTCGGGGCGGTGGCGGTAGAGGTAGTCGATCGCGACGGCCAGGTAGTGGTTGGGGTTCATCAGGCCGCCGTCGGGCGTGACGATGCCGTGGCGGTCGGCGTCCGCGTCGTTTCCGGTGGCCACCTGGTACGCCTCGCGCCGCTCGATCAGCGACGCCATCGCGTAGGGCGACGAGCAGTCCATCCGGATCTTGCCGTCCCAGTCGAGCGTCATGAACCGCCACGTCGGGTCGACCCGCGGGTTGACCACCGTCAGGTCGATGCCGTGGCGGTCGGCGATCTCGTCCCAGTAGGCGACGCTCGCACCGCCCAGCGGGTCGGCACCGATGCGCACCCCCGCCGCCCGGATCGCGTCGAGGTCGACCACGCTCGGCAGGTCGCCGACGTAGGCGCCCACGTAGTCGTACCCCTCGGTGGTCTCGGCCCGCCGCGCCCGCGCGACGGTGACCCGCCGGACCTCCTTGAGCCCGCTCTCCAGCAGGGCGTTGGCCCGGTCTTCGATCACCTTGGTGACGTCGGTGCCGGCCGGCCCGCCCGACGGCGGGTTGTACTTGAAGCCGCCGTCCTGCGGCGGGTTGTGCGAGGGCGTGACGACGACGCCGTCGGCCAGGCCGCTCGCGCGCCCCCGGTTGTACATGAGGATCGCGTGCGACACCGCGGGCGTCGGCGTGTAGCCGTCGCGGCTGTCGACCCGCACCCGCACCCCGTTGGCGGCGAATACCTCGAGCGCGCTGAGCAGCGCCGGCTCGGAGAGCGCGTGGGTGTCGCGGGCCAGGTAGAGCGGGCCGTCGATGCCGCGCTCCGCCCGGTACTCGCAGATGGCCTGGCTCATCGCGACCACGTGGTCCTCGTTGAACGCCAGCTTCAGGCTCGAACCCCGGTGCCCCGACGTGCCGAACGCGACCCGCTGCCCGGCCTCCGCCACGTCCGGCTTGCCGGTGTAGTACGCCGAGACGAGGTGTGGCACGTCCACGAGATCATCGGCTGCTGCGGCGCGACCGGCACGAGGGTGAAGCCGGGCTGTATCGGACACGACGTATCCTCTCGGGAAGTCGGGAAGCGGTTTCGATCGTAGTCGCGTGGGAGGCTTCTGTTGGCGGGCAACATTCGGGTCGTGGCTTTTGACCTCGACGACACACTCGCCGTGTCGAAGTCGCAAATTGACGACCGGATGGCGAAGCTGCTGGCTCAGCTGCTCACTCAGGTCGACGTCTGCGTGATCTCCGGCGGGCGGTTCGAGCAGTTCGACAGCCAGGTGCTGCGCCACCTCGACCTCGACGCGGTCGCCCGGCAGCGGCTGCACCTGATGCCCACCTGCGGCACCCGCTACTACCGCTGGATCGACGGCGGCTGGGGCCTGGTGTACGCCGAGGACCTCTCCGAGGAGGCCAAGGAGCGCATCGCCGCGGTGCTTGTCGAGGGCGCGAAGGCGCTCGGCATCTGGGAGCCCGAGCCGTGGGGCGAGATCATCGAAGACCGCGGCAGCCAGGTGACGTTCTCGGCGCTGGGGCAGCGCGCGCCGGTCGACGCCAAGTACGCGTGGGACCCCGACGGCGCCAAGAAGGCGGCCCTGCGCGACTACGCGGCCGCCCGCCTGCCCGACCTCGAGGTGCGCAGCGGCGGTTCCACCTCGGTCGACGTGACGAAGATGGGCGTCGACAAGGCGTACGGCATGGGCAAGCTGATGGCGCACCTCGGGCTCGCCCTCGACGACGTGCTCTTCGTCGGCGACCGCCTCGACGAGGGCGGCAACGACTACCCGGTGAAGGCGATGGGTATCCCGTGCGTCGCGGTGACCCGCTGGCAGGACACCGCCGACTACGTCGAGCGCCTGCTCACCACGCTGCCGGACGGCGTGCCCGGCGACGTTTAGGATCATCGCAGCCCCACCAGTGTTTGGAAGGAGCGTCCGGTGCCGCTGGACACGCAGTTGCTGGAGATCCTCGCGTGCCCGGACACGCATCACGCGCCGCTGGAGTACGACGCCGCCGCCGAGACCCTGACCTGCACCGAGTGCGGCCGGATCTTCGAGGTGCGCGACGGCATCCCGGTGCTGCTGCTGGACGAGGCCCGTACCCCTGACGGTGAGACCCGTACCCCTGAAGGCGAGAAATGAGCGCGAGTGTGCGCGGCCGCCGCACGGTCGACGAGGCACTGCTGGACAACCCGGACGCGCTGGCCGAAAACGACCCCGGCGGCATGCTGCGGGCCACCGCCTCCGCCGGAGCGCAGGTACGCGAGTCGGCCGCGCTCGCCGCGGAGGCCAACCTGGCCGCGCTGGGTGACGAGGGTCGCCCGCGCGCCGTGGTGATCGCGGGCATCGGCACGGCCGGCCGCACCGGCGAGATCCTCGCCACGGTCGCCGGACCGCGCTGTCCCGTACCCGTGATCGCGCACCGCAGCGCCGGCGTGCCCGGCTGGGTCGGCGCCGCCGACGTGGTGATCGCGGTCAGCGCCTCCGGCCGCAGCCCCGAGGCGCTCGGTGCCGCCGAGGCGGCCGCCCGCCGGGGCGCGCGCCTCGTGGCGGTCGGCGCGCCCGACTCGCTGCTCCAGTCGGTGGCGGAGAGCGCGCGGGCGCCGTTCATCCCGGTGCCGCGCCGCGCGCCGGCCCGCGCTAGCCTGTGGGGGCTGACCGTGCCGGTGCTGCTGGCGGCCCGCACGTTCGGCCTGGTGAAGGTCAACGAGGCCGACCTGGCGGAGACCGCGTCCCGGCTCGACGCGGACGCCGACCGCTGCCGCCCGACGGCCGAGTCGTTCGTCAACCCGGCGAAGTCGCTGGCGCTCGGCCTCGCCGGCTCGGTGCCGATCGTGTGGGGCTCGTCGCCGCTGGCCGCCGTGGCCGCGCGGCGCTTCGCCGACACCATCTCGGCCAACGCCCGCTACCCCGTGGTCGCCGGCGCGCTCGGCGAGGCCGGCCGGGGTCGCGTGGGCCTGCTCGACGGCGTCTTCGGTGGCCTCGTGGAGTCGTCCCGCGACATCTTCGCCGACCCGGGAGACGAGCAGGAGGCGACGCGGCTGCGCGTGGTGCTGCTCCGCGACGGCGGCCTCGGCAACGAGGAAGACGCCGACGAGCCGGTCGCGGTCGAGGAGCGGCGGGCCGACGCGGTGCAGACGCTGGCCGAGCGGCGCGGCGTCCGCTGCGACGTGGTCACCGCCGAGGGTGGCTCCCCGCTGGAGCGGCTTGCCTCGCTTGTCGCCGTCCCCGACTTCGCCTCGATCTACCTCGCTCTCGCACACGGACTCGACCCCATGGCCGTGCCCGCTGTGACGGAGATGAAGGAGCTGAGCAACCCATGAGCGCGTCCGGCGGCGGCACCCGGGCGATCATCGCGGCGCTGCTGGCCAACCTGGGCATCGCGGCCACGAAGCTCCTCGCGTGGGTGCTCACCCAGTCGTCGTCGATGCTGGCCGAGTCGATCCACTCCGTGGCCGACTCCGGTAACCAGGCGCTCCTGCTGCTCGGCGGCCGCCGGGCGCAGCGGCGGGCCACCCCGCAACACCCGTTCGGCTTCGGCCGGGAGCGCTACATCTACGCGTTCATCGTGTCGATCGTGCTCTTCAGCCTCGGCGGCCTCTTCGCGCTGTACGAGGCGTACCACAAGTGGGACGAGCGGGAGCACGGCATCGAGAGCTGGCACTGGGTGCCGATTGTCGTGTTGAGCGTGGCGATCGTGCTGGAGTCGTTCTCGTTCCGCACCGCGATCGTGGAGTCCAACCACGTGCGGGGCAAGACGTCGTGGGTGCAGTTCGTCCGCCGGGCCCGCGCGCCCGAGCTCCCCGTGGTGCTGCTGGAAGACCTCGGCGCCCTGGTGGGTCTGGTCTTCGCGCTCGTCGGCGTCTCGATGACGCTCGTCACCGGCGACGGCACGTGGGACGCGCTCGGCACCGCGGCTATCGGCATCCTGCTTGTCACGATCGCGATCGTGCTCGCCTTGGAGACCAAGAGCCTGCTGCTCGGCGAGAGCGCCACTCCCGAAGACGAGGCCAAGATCGTGGCGGCGATCACCGCGGGTCCCGAGGTCGACCGGATCATCCACATGAAGACGCTGCACCTCGGTCCGGAGGAGCTGCTCGTCGCGGCGAAGATCGCCGTGCGCGAGCACGAGACCGGCGAAGACATCGCGCGACACATCAACTCGACCGAGGCGCGCATCCGCGCGGCCGTGCCGATCGCCCGGGTCATCTACCTCGAGCCGGACATCTACCAGGTGCCCGCCGAGCCCGCTCCCGCCGCGAGCTGACCGTGCGGCGCCTGTCCGGCCGCATCCGGCCGTACGCGTGGGGCTCCCGTACCGCGATCGCGCGGCTGCAGGGACGGCCGGCGCCCACCGAGGGGCCGGAGGCGGAGCTGTGGCTGGGCGCCCATCCCGGCGACCCCGCCACGGTCGACGGGGCGAGCCTGGCCGACCTGATCGCCGGCGAGCCGGAGGGCGTGCTGGGCGGCGCGGTCGTGGCGCGCTTCGGCCCGCGCCTGCCGTACCTGATGAAGGTGCTCGCCGCCGCCGCGCCGCTGTCGCTGCAGGCGCACCCGGACGCCGAGCAGGCGCGCGAGCGGTTCGCGGCCGGGCATCCGAGCTACGTCGACGCGTACCACAAGCCCGAGCTGCTCGTGGCGGTGTCGGATTTCGAGGCGCTGTGCGGCTTTCGCGACCCAGCCGCGTCCGCGGCCGCGCTGTCCACTCTGGACGCGCCGGGGCTCGAGCCGGCCGTCGCCGCGCTCGGCCGCGGCGACCTCCGCGCCGCGATGGCCGACCTGATCGCGCTGCCGGCCGCCGTGGTCACCGAGGCCGCCGCAGCCTCCGGCGCGCCCGCGCTCGTCCGCCGGCTCGCCGCCGCCTATCCGGGCGATCCAGGGGTACTCGTGGCGCTGCTGCTCAACCACGTCACGCTCGCGCCCGGCGAGGCGATCTGGATGCCGGCCGGAAACCTGCACGCGTACCTCGACGGCACCGGCGTGGAGATCATGGCGGCCAGCGACAACGTGCTGCGCGGCGGCCTCACGCCCAAGCACGTCGACGTGCCCGAGCTGCTGCGGGTGCTGCGCTTCGAGGTGCTGGCCGACCCGGTCGTGCGCCCCGAGCGGGTGGGCCCCGGGATCGTGACGTGGCCGGCGCCGGTGGAGGAGTTCGCCCTGCACCAGGTACGGCCGACCACCGGTGCCGTGGTGCTGCCGGTGCTCGGGCCGCGGGTCGTGATCTGCCTGGCCGGCGACCTGGTCGTCGACGACGGCGCAGGCGAGGTCGCGCTGGCGAGCGGCGAGGCGGCATTCGCCACACACGGCCCCGCCGCGCTCACGTTCGTCGGGTCCGGAGAGGCGTACGTCGCGTCGGTACCGGCGTAGTTTTGGGCTTGTAGGCCCTTCAGCTGGGCGTTCGCGCCATCAGCACATACGTACAGATCAAGAAATTTCCTGATTCGCTTGACACTGCCATAGCGCAATGTAACGCTATAACCACGCAGCGTTATCGCGACGAAGGTCCGAGTCACGCGCGGGGGAACCAAACCGGGGGGATGCGCGGGGCGGTGGGAGTTGAGCGGAGAGCCCGCTCATGACCCGCCGCCCCGCGCGCTGCGTAGAGGCACCCCGGCCGAGGCCTCGATTTGCTCTTGAGAGTGCCCGCGTATGGTGGTTGCTCGTTGCAACTGACGCGTTCGACAGGAGCTTTCATGACCAGCACTCTGCCGGCGCCGGACGCGTCGGCCTCGGCCCGGCCGCGTACCGTCGCCGAAGGCGACTACAAGGTAGCGGACCTGTCGTTGGCCGGGTTCGGTCGCAAGGAGATTCAGCTCGCGGAGCACGAGATGCCCGGGTTGATGGCACTGCGGCGCGAGTACGCCGACGCTCAGCCCCTCGCGGGCGCCCGCGTCACCGGTTCGCTGCACATGACCATCCAGACCGCGGTGCTGATCGAGACGCTCGTGGCGCTGGGCGCCGAGGTCCGCTGGGCCTCGTGCAACATCTTCTCCACCCAGGACCACGCCGCCGCCGCGATAGTCGTCGGGCCCAACGGCACGCCCGAGGCACCCTCCGGCGTCCCGGTGTACGCGTGGAAGGGCGAGACCCTCGCCGAGTACTGGTGGTGCACGGAGCAGGTGCTGCTGTGGCCGGACGGCCAGGGTCCCAACATGATCCTGGACGACGGCGGTGACGCCACGCTGCTGGTGCACAAGGGCGCCGAGTTCGAGAAGGCCGGCGTGGTGCCGGCGCCGGAGACCGCCGACAGCGAGGAGTACGCGGTGATCCTCGGCGTGCTCCAGCGCTCGCTCACCGAAGACAACCAGCGCTGGACCCGGGTCGCCGCCGGCATCAAGGGCGTGACCGAGGAGACCACCACCGGCGTCCACCGGCTGTACGAGATGCAGACCGCGGGCAGCCTGCTCTTCCCGGCCATCAACGTGAACGACTCGGTGACCAAGAGCAAGTTCGACAACAAGTACGGCTGCCGCCACTCGCTGATCGACGGCATCAACCGCGCCACCGACGTGCTGATCGGCGGCAAGGTCGCGGTGGTCTGCGGCTACGGCGACGTGGGCAAGGGCTGCGCCGAGTCGCTGCGCGGCCAGGGCGCCCGCGTGATCGTGACCGAGGTCGACCCGATCTGCGCGCTGCAGGCCGCGATGGACGGCTACCAGGTGGCCACGCTCGAAGACATCGTGGAGACCGCGGACATCTTCATCACGGCGACCGGCTGCTTCGACGTCATCACCAACGAGCACATGGCCCGCATGAAGCACCAGGCGATCGTGGGCAACATCGGCCACTTCGACAACGAGATCGACATGGCCGGCCTCGCCAAGCGCGACGATGTCGAGCGGATCAACGTCAAGCCGCAGGTCGACGAGTGGCGCTTCGCCGACGGCCACTCGATCATCGTGCTGTCGGAGGGCCGCCTGCTCAACCTGGGCAACGCGACGGGTCACCCGTCCTTCGTGATGTCCAACTCGTTCTCCAACCAGACGATCGCCCAGATCGAGCTGTTCACGAAGACCGACCAGTACCCGGTCGGCGTGTACACGCTGCCCAAGCACCTGGACGAGAAGGTCGCCCGGCTGCACCTCGACGCGCTGGGTGCCCGGCTGACCGAGCTCACCAAGGAGCAGGCCTCGTACCTGGGTGTGCCGGTCGACGGTCCCTTCAAGCCGGACCACTACCGGTACTGAGCTACGACATCTGAGATCGGGTCGGCTTTCAGCCGGCCCGATTTCGGTTTTTCGGGCGGACCCAGGTCCAGACGCAGTAGACGAGCCAGGTGACGGCCACGATGGTGGCCAACACGCTGAGGTGCATGGCGTCGAGGAGGAGGACGAGGGCGAGCACGGCCAGCCAGGGCAGCAGCACCTTCACCCCGCAAAGGTATCGGACAAGGAGCGGCGGGCCGGTGTTTGCCGCCACCGGCCCGCCGTCCAGTCCCTGCGTCTCGATCAGAGCATGTGCTGGGCCTGTGGGCCCACTACCTGTACAAGTTCTGACTCGAGGAGTCGGAGCCATCGCCGCTGAACGCTGCGCAACGTCGTGACGATCGGCCGGCTGGGCGTCTCGTCGACCGGGATCAGCACCGCGTGGTCGCCAGGGAGAACCATCAGCCAGGCGACCACACGCCCGCCCGCGCCATCCTCGCCACGCCGGTAGAGCGCGAAGAGGGTCGGCTTTTCGTCGACGAACACCAAGCCGAGCCGCAACTGCCAGGGCAGCTCAGGAAGCTCTGGGACCAACGTCTGCTCGTCCAGCACGGCTGCCTCCCACGGTCTCGGCCCGACTCGGTGGCTGCTCGTCGACTTCGTTGTCGCGTTACATCCCCAGAGTGCATGGCGCGCGTCACAGATGCAAGTGCATCTGATGCCATCTTGTTGCAACCTCGCAGCTCAACTTGCGTGTACGGTATGCACGATGGCAGTGAAGCCAAGCCCGACCACACTGCGACGGCAATTGGGCGCCGAGTTGCGCCGCCTGCGAGCCGACCGCACGGTGGCGGACGTGGCCGCTGAGCTCGGCTGGTCAGAATCCAAGCTGAGCCGCATCGAGACCGCCCACACGGGTGTCCGGCCCAAAGACCTGGACCGGCTGCTCGAGGCGTACGCCGTCGCCGAGGACGCCCGAGTACGAATCCGGGCGCTCGCGGGGCAGTCCCGGCAGCGAGCGTGGTGGGAGGCATACGGTGACGTGCTCCCCAACGCCTACGAGACGTACATCGGTTTCGAAGCCGAAGCGACCGGCATCTACAACTACGAGGCACAGATCGTGCCCGGGCTGTTGCAGACCGCTGAGTACGCGAGCGCGGTCATCCAGGCCGATGGGATCTACGAAGAGGACGAGGTGCACGGTCAGCGGGTGGCCGTGCGGATGGCACGTCAGGCTGTGCTGACGCGCGATCCGCCGCCCAAGCTTTCGGTGATCCTCGACGAGGCGGTCCTGCGCCGCCAGATCGGCGGTCCGGACGTCATGCGCCGCCAGCTCACCAGCCTGGCGGAGGCCAACGAGCGCAAGATGATCACGGTCCAGGTCCTCCCCTTCTCGACCGGTGCCCACCGTGCGTTGGCGGGATCGTTCATCATTCTCGAGTTCGGCCGGGACGGAGAGCATCCGCTCGTCTACAGCGAAGGCATGACCGGCGGCGTCTTCCGCAGCCGTGCGGACGAGCTCCGGAGCTACTGGATGAGCTTCGAGTCTCTTCGCGCTGTTGCGCTCAACCCGAGGAAGTCGGTCGACTTCATCCACTCGGTCGCGCGCGGCGACGCCTGATCAACCAACATTCCCAGAGAGGAAGTACCGGGGAAATGTTCCCTGCGTCCAACGACGAAGGGCTGCTCTGGTTCAAGAGCAGCCGCAGCGCGGGCAATGGTGCCTGCGTCGAGGTGGCTTTCGCCGGGTCCGATGCGATCGCGATGCGCGACTCCAAGGACCCGCGCGGCCCCGTTCTACGCTTTGGTGCCGCCTCCTGGCAGCGCTTCGTGGCTGACGTTCGGGCGGGGGAGTTCGACAAGCCGCGGTCCTGAGCTAAACAGACACATTCAGGGCGGTCCCTTTCGGGTCCGCCCTGATGCGTTGCCGGGGTGTGGAAAAGATCTTGATTGGGTCCAAAGTGCCTGGTGGGCGGCGTGGGTCACAGGGCGACAACTTGACGGCTGCCACCGTGAGGAGGGAAGGTGTGGCTGCCCTTAGTTAGGGGTGCCTAAGGATCCGGAGTATCACCATGGGCGACAACCCCCTGTTCGCGACATACCTGATCGGCCTCCGTGAAGGCCTCGAGGCCACGCTGGTCGTCAGCATCCTCGTCGCCTTCCTCGTGAAGTCGGACCGCCGCAACCGCCTGCCGTGGGTGGCCCTCGGCGTCACCGTGGCAGTCGCGCTCTCCGTGGGGTTCGGGGCTTTGCTCACGTACACGCGGACCACGCTGCTCGCCGACTACCGCGACCGTGAGCTCTTCGAGGCGATCACGTCCGTCGCCGCGGTCTGCTTCGTCACCTGGATGATCTTCTGGATGCGGCGTGCCGCTCGTTCGATCGCGGGCGAGCTGCGCCAAGGGCTCGACCGGGCGATCGCCGTCGGGCCGATCGCCGTGGTCCTCTTCGCCTTTCTCGCCGTGGTCCGTGAAGGGCTGGAGACGGCGCTGCTGTTCTTCGCCGCCGTGCAGGGTGCCAGCAGCGATACCGGGCCGCTCCTCGCGATCCTCGGCGGCATCCTCACCAGCGTCGTGATCGGTGTGCTGCTCTACGCGAGCGCGGTGCGGATCAACCTGACCAAGTTCTTCACCTGGACCGGCGGGCTGCTGGTGCTCGTCGCGGCCGGCATCCTCAAGTACGGCGTGCACGACTTCCAGGAGGCCGACGTGCTGCCCGGCCTCAACACGCTGGCGTTCGACATCAGCGGCACGCTCGACCCGTCGACCTGGTACGCGGCGCTGCTCGCCGGCATGTTCAACATCACCCCGGCACCGACCGTGCTGGAGGTCGTGGCCTGGCTGGCGTACGCGATACCCGTGCTGCTGCTCTTCCTGCTCCCGGGCCGCAAGCGGCCCGCGCCGCCCAAGCCCTCCCCCGAGACCCCGGCGCCCGCCGCGACGACCACGACCAGCCAGGCTGCTTGACCGCAAGGAGATACCGCACGATGCGTACCCATAGAATCCTCGCCCTCGCCGCGGCCGGCGCGCTGGCCGGCGGCGCCCTCGCGGCCTGCTCCGACGACAGCGGCTCGGGCGACGACGCCGCCGCCGGCGGCCCGATCGCGGTCAACGCGACCGACAGCGCGTGTGAGGTCGCCAAGACCGACGTCGACGCCGGCACGGTGACGTTCAAGGTGACCAACAAGGGTGTCAAGGTCACGGAGTTCTACGTCTACGCCCAGGGTGACCGGGTCATGGGTGAGGTGGAAAACATCACGCCGGGCCTCAGCCGCGAGCTGCACGTCGAGCTGCCCGCGGGCAGCTACGAGACGGCGTGCAAGCCGGGCATGGTGGGCAAGGGCATCCGTGGCGCGCTCAAGGTCAACGGCTCGGCCGCGCCGCTGACCGCCGACGCCGCGCTCGCCGCGGCCACCGAGAGCTACCAGCGTTACGTGAAGAGCCAGACGTCCGCGCTGCTGGAGAAGACCCAGGAGTTCGTCGCGGCGGTCAAGGCTGGCGACGTCGCGAAGGCCAAGGAGCTGTTCCCGGTCGCGCGCACGTACTGGGAGCGGATCGAGCCGGTCGCGGAGATCTTCGGCGACCTCGACCCGAAGATCGACGGCCGCGAGGAGGTCGTCGAGGAGGGCATGGAGTTCACCGGGTTCCACCGGATCGAGAAGGACCTCTGGCAAACCGGTGACATCTCCAAGTCCGGGCCGATGGCCGACCGGCTGATGACCGACATCAACGAGATCGTGACCAAGGCGAACGCCGAGAAGCTCTCCCCGCTCCAGCTCGCCAACGGCGCCAAGGAGCTGCTCGACGAGGTGGCCACCGGCAAGATCACGGGCGAGGAGGACCGGTACTCGCACACCGACCTGTGGGACTTCGCGGCCAACGTCGAGGGTTCCAAAGCGGCGATCTCGTCCCTCCGCCCCGCGCTGGAGGAGCGGGCACCCGACCTCGTCGAGCAGCTCGACACGGAGTTCGCCAACGTCGACACCGCGCTCGGCAAGCACCGGGCCGGCGACGGCTGGAAGCTGCACAACCAGCTCAGCCAGGACGACCTGAAGGAACTGTCCGACTCGATCAACGCGCTGGCCGAGCCCATCAGCAAGGTGGCCGCGGTCGTCGCGAAGTGAGGAGGCCCAGTGAGCGAGCGAGCTGGCGCGGCGGCGTCTGGACGGAGCCGCCCCGCCGACGAAGTCGGGGTTTCGCGGTGGCGGAGGAAGACGTCGCCTTGGGCGCCGCGCGAGCGAGCGAACCGGGAGGCGCAGTGAACCGGCGTAGGGCCATCACACTGGCGGGGGTGGGTGTGGTCGGCGCTGGCGCGGCGGCCGGCGCCGCCGCGCTGCTGCGGGACGAAAAGCCGGCCGCCGCCGGCGTGTCCGGCGCGGTCGAGTTCTACGGGCAGCGGCAGGCCGGCATCGTCACGCCGGCACAGGACCGGCTGCATTTCGTGGCGTTCGACGTGGTCACCAAGAGCCGTGACCGGCTCGTCGAGATGCTGCGGGAGTGGACCGAGGCGGCCGCCCGGATGACCGCGGGCAAGGACGCGGGCCTCATCGGCGCGGTCGACGGCATCCCCGAGGCGCCACCGGACGACACCGGCGAGGCGTTGGGGCTGCCGCCGTCGGGCCTCACGCTGACCATCGGCTTCGGGCCGTCGCTGTTCCGCAACGCGGACGGCGTCGACCGCTTCGGCATCGCCGCCCAGCGGCCGGCCGCGCTGGCCGACCTGCCACGCTTCCCGGGCGACGCGCTGGAGGCGAAGATCTCCGGTGGCGACCTGTGCGTGCAGGCGTGTGCGAACGATCCGCAGGTGGCTGTGCACGCGATTCGCAACCTGGCGCGCATCGGGTTCGGCACGGTCAGCGTGCGTTGGTCGCAGCTCGGCTTCGGGCGCACCTCGTCCACGTCGACGAGCCAGGCGACCCCGCGCAACCTCTTCGGCTTCAAGGACGGCACCGCCAACCTGAAGGCCGAGGAGGAGGCGCTGCTCCGCGAGCACCTGTGGGTGCAGCCCGGCGACGGACCGTCCTGGATGGAGGGTGGCTCGTACGCGGTCACCCGCAAGATCCGGATGCTGATCGAGACCTGGGACCGTACGCCGCTGGCGGAGCAGGAGGCGATCGTCGGGCGGGCCAAGGGCTCGGGGGCGGCGCTCGGCCAGAAGGACGAGTTCGACAAGATCGACTTCAACGTCAAGGGCGCCGACGGCGAGCCGGTGGTCCCCGAGGTGGCGCACGTGCGGCTGGCCCACCCCGACCAGAACAACGGCGCCCGCCTGCTCCGGCGCGGCTACAACTTCGTCGACGGCTCCGACGGGCTGGGGCGGCTCAACGCGGGCCTGTTCTTCATCGCGTACCAGCGCGACCCGCACAAGCAGTTCGTGCCCGTGCAGATGGCGCTGGCGCGCGACGACGTGATGAACGAGTACATCCGGCACGTCTCCAGCGGCCTCTTCGCCTGCCCGGCGGGCGTGAAGGAGAAGGGCGACTTCTGGGGCCGGGCGCTGTTTGCCCCGTAGTCAGTCGGGCGTCGCGCGGCGCAGCGTGCTGGCCACCGGCGGGCGGCGCATGCCGGTCCAGTCGGGCTGCTCGGCCGTAGGCCCGAGCCACGGCGGCCTCGGCCAGGCGTGGCTCGGCCAGTCTTGCGGCGCGCCGGGCGGCACCGGCACCGGCGGGCGGGTCATCGACGTCGCCGGGCGAGCCGGCACCGCGAGCCCCGGCCAGAGCGCCGCGGTGACCGCGCGGGCCCGGGCGAGACGGTGGGCGGCCCGGCGGTGGCGCTCGGCGAGCACGGCCGCCAGGTAGGCCCAGCCCGGCACGCCCGGCGGGGGCGGCGGCGTGGTCTTGGCGAGGATCTCGCCGGCCAGCGACTGCCCCAGCCGGCTCCGCTCCGGCTCGGAGAGGCCGTGCCCGCGGGCGAGGAAGTGGCGCACGGCCAGCGCGAGGTCGTCGTCGAGCCCGGTCAGGTCGAGGGTGGCCGCCCAGCTCGCCAGCGGCGGCGGCATGCCCGGCACCCAGCCCCACGAGGCCGGCGTGCGCTCGTGGATGACCATCGTGCCGGCGGCGAGGTCGCCCAGGCGCTTGCCGCGCGGGTTGGCGAGCATCGTGGTGAGGCTGGCGACCCAGGTGACCAGCGGCAGCACCAGGCCCGGCCACTCCACCGCGACGCCGACCAGGCTGCGGGTCAGCGCGTGGCGGAAGCGCACCGGCCCGCCGTCGTCACGGACCACCCGCAGGCCGACCGCGAACTTGCCGACCGTGCGACCACCGGTCAACGTCTCGCAGAGCGTCGGGTAACCCAGGAGCACGAGCACTGCACCCACGGTGAAGAGCGCCCCTTCCAGGGCGGCGTCGGCCGGTGCGGTGGACAGCACGACCGCCACGATGATCAGCAGGACGACCGCGAGCATCAGCTGGACGGCGATGTCGACGAGCAGCGCGAGGACCCGGGAGCCGACCCGGGCCACGCGTACCTCCAGCTCGACCGCCTCACCGCTGACGAGGACGCCGGCGGGGGCGTGGACTTGCGCGGTCACCCGACAAGTGAACACCATGTCGGGCGTGGACCTCGACGCGTACGTCGCCGAGCACGACGCCGAGTGGCGGAGGCTCGAGCAGCTGTCCCGCGGCCGGCGGCTGACCGCGGCCGAGGTCGACGAGCTCGTGGCGCTCTACCAGCGGGCCGCCACCCACCTGTCGGTCGTGCGCAGCCGCTCGCCCGACCCGGCGCTCGTCGCCCGCCTCTCGCGGCTGGTCCTGGCCGCCCGCGCCACGATCACCGGCGGCAGCCGGCTCACCTGGCGGGAGGTCGGCCGCTTCTTCACCGAGGCTTTCCCACTCGCCGTCTACCGGGCGTGGCCGTGGTGGTCCGGCGTCGCGGTGGCGTTCACCGTGCTGACCGGCTTTCTGATGTGGTGGGTCGCCGGCCACCCGGAGAGCGCGGCCGCGTTCATCGGGGAGGAAGCGGCCGAAGACCTCGTCGCGTCGGAGTTCGCCGGGTACTACACCGAGTTCCTCCCGCCCACGTTCGCCTTCCACCTCTGGACACACAACGCCTGGCTGGCGGCTCAGTGCCTGGCCTCGGGCGTGCTGATCGTGCCGGTCCTCTGGCTGCTGTGGAACAACGCGCTCAACATCGGCGTCGTCGGCGGCGTGATGATGTCCTACGGCCGCGGCGACCTCTTCTTCAGCATGATCACGCCACACGGCCTCCTGGAGCTGACCGGCATCTACGTGGCGGCCGGCGTCGGCCTGCGGATCGGCTGGGCGTGGATCGCGCCCGGCCCACACCGCACCCGCGGCCGGGCGGTGGTCGAAGCGGCCCGCGACGGCATGCTGGTCGCCGTCGGGCTGGTCGGTCTCTTCGCGGTGTCCGCGGTGGTCGAGGCGTTCGTGACGCCGTCGCCGCTGCCCACGGTCTTCCGGATCGGCATCGGCGCGGCCGTCTGGCTGGCCTTCCTCGGCTACGTCGTGATCCTCGGCAGCGCCGCCGCGGCCAAGGCCCGCGCGCACCCACAGTGACCGCCCACCGGACCCGTCCGCCGTGGTCCAGACCCGGTGCCGCTCAGGTTGAGTTGGCCATTGAGATTCAAGAAGATTTCCCGGGTCCGCGTCAGTTGCTGACCGCTGCTCCCGCCGGAGACCGCGGTGGCCGGCGGCTCGCGGGGCGAGCCGAAATCCCCGGCCCCCGCTGCCACCTCCGCGCACCAAGCCCCACCCACCCGCCGAAAGCGGGACAAGCCGACGGATCATGATCGTTCGCCTGAAATCCGCACTCTTGTCGGCATGTCATCCAGTTATCGGGCGAACGATCACCGTGCCGGCGCCGATCCAGGGCGGGGCCCCTTTAGGGCTTTCGGGGTTGAGGTCAGCGTTTGTCCACAATGTCCTGGTCCGCCAAGCTGGCGCCGACCGAGCCGGGCGGGCCTCGGTCGCGGGCAGTAGCCGCCGCGCCGGATAAGGAGCACCAGGTTCGCGATCTAGAACGGTTATGGCGCTATATCGACCCTAACCGTTCTAGATCCACACCTACGCCCCGGATCTGATCACGCTACGTTACTGACGGTGCGACGGCACCCGTACATTTCGACCAAATCTCCTTGTTTTGGAAAGGGTTTCGACGCCACGAAGACCTAGGTCACCCCGACTCCGAAGGTCTCTAGAGTTTGCCGGCCTGTTTGAGGGCCAGGTAGGTGTCGGCGACCCGGGAGGCGAACGCGTCGACCGGGGCGTCCAGCACCTCCACGCCGTGGCGGCTGAGGGCCGACCGGACGCGGTCGCGTTCGCCGAGTGTGCGTAGCGCGGCGGCCGCCAGGTAGGGGTCGCCGGCCGCCTCGGCCAGCAGCGGGTCGTGTACGGCCGCCACGAGCACCTTGTGCCGCGCGGCCAGGCGGGGGAGCACGGGCAGGAGGCCGTCGCCTAGCGCGCCCGGCTCCAGGGCGGTGAAGAGCACGACCAGCGCGCGCTTGCGTTCCCGGCGCAGGACCTCGCCGACCACGAGCTCGAAGTCGGTCTCCACAAGAGACGGTTGGAGCGGCGCCAAGGCGTTGACCAGGCGGGGCAGCAGCACGTGCCGTCCACCTGAGACGGTCGCCCGCACGGTGGTGTCGACCGCGAGCAGGTCGACCTGGTCGCCGGCGCGCAGGGCGAGCGCGGCCAGCAGCAGGGCGGCGTCGATGGCCGCGTCGAGCCGGGGCTCGGCGCCGGCGAGCACGGCCGACGTGCGGCCGGTATCGAGCACGCACACGACCCGCCGGTCGCGCTCCGGCCGCCACGTGCGCACCAGGACGTCCGAGCGGCGCGCGCTGGCCCGCCAGTCGATGGAGCGCACGTCGTCGCCGATGACGTACTCCCGCAGCGCGTCGAACTCGGTGCCCTGGCCGCGCCCGCGCGTGACCGTGGAGCCTTCGAGCGTGCGCAGGCGGGCGGTCTTCTCCGGCAGGAAGCGCCGCGAGTCGAAGCGTGGCAGCACCCGGAGCGTCCACTGTGGCGTCTCGGGGCGCCCGGCGCGCTGGCGGAAGGCGAACCGCATCGGCCCGTACGAGCGGAGGGTCAGCCGGACCGCCGGCCGGTCACCGCGGCGGATGGGGGTCAGCGAAGTCTCCACCGTCACGGCGCTGCCCGGCTCGACCACCACGCGGTGGACTGGCGGGCTGGCGCCGGCCGAGGGCACCCACGAGTCTCGGATGTCGGCGTGCAGCGCACGCGGCGAACGGTTTGCCACGCGCAGCGCCACGGTCGCCGTCTCGCCGGAGCGGACGGTACGCGCGCCGTCGCGGGTGAGCTCGATCTCCCGCAGCGGCGCGGCGAGCATGAAGTCCATCGTGGACAGGAGCAGCACCGCGCCGGCGAGCACCGCCAGCCCCAGCCACGGCGACGGCCACAGTGGGAGCGTGGCCGAGGTGAGGACCAGCAGGAGGGCGGCGCGGCCGGTGACCATCAGCGCGGCGTGGGCACGGTCGCGAGCACCGAGTCGAGCACCGAGTCCGCGGTCACGCCTTCGAGCTCGGCCTCGGGGCGCAGCCGCACCCGGTGCCGGAGCGTCGCCCGGGCGACCGCCTTGATGTCGTCGGGGGTGACGTAGTCGCGCCCGGCGAGCCAGGCCCACGCCTTCGCGGTGACGAGGAGGGCCGTGCCGCCCCGGGGGGAGGCGCCCAGCTCCAGTGAGGGCGAGGTGCGAGTGGCGCGGCAGAGGTCCACTATGTACGCGAGCACCTGCTCGGCCACGCCGACCCGCTGCATGCTGGCCCGGCCGGCGGCCAGGTCGGTGGCGTTGGCGACCCGCTGCACGCCCGCCGCCTTGAGGTCGCGCGGGTCGAAGCCGGCGTGATGCGCGCGCAGCACCCCGATCTCCTCGTCGCGCGCCGGCAGCGGCACGGTGAGCTTGAGCAGAAACCGGTCCAGCTGCGCTTCCGGCAGCGGGTACGTGCCCTCGTACTCGATCGGGTTTTGCGTCGCCGCCACGATGAACGGCTCCGGGAGCGGCCGGGGTATGCCGTCGACCGAGACCTGGCGCTCCTCCATCACCTCCAGCAGCGCCGACTGGGTCTTCGGCGGGGTGCGGTTGATCTCGTCCGCCAGCAGGAGGTTGGTGAACACCGGCCCGGTGCGAAACTCGAAGACCGCGCTGCGCGGGTCGTAGACCGGCGAGCCGGTGACGTCGCCGGGCATGAGGTCCGGCGTGAACTGGAGCCGTTTGGCGTCCAGGTCGAGCGCGGCGGCGATCGTGCGTACCAGCAGGGTCTTGGCCACGCCGGGCACACCCTCCAGCAGCACGTGGCCGCGGCACAGCAGGGCGATCACCAGGCCGGTGACGATCGCGTCCTGGCCGACCACGGCCTTGGCCACCTCCATGCGCAGCCGGTGCAGGGCGGCGCGGGCATCGTCGGATCCCGCGGGAAGGGTCACCGTGCTCTCCTTACGGCTTCGACCAGCGCGTCCAGGTCGGCCTGGAGGCGCCGCAGGTCATCGTCGCTCTCGGGGGTGGGGCCGTCGAGCAGGCCCTCGATCAGCTCCGGGTCTCGCCCGGTCGCCGCGGCGGCGGCGTCCACAAGCGACACGTCGGGGGTGTGCGTGAGCAGCTGTGCGAGCCTGTCTCGCGTGGCCGCCCGGAGCGTGTCGGCGGTGGGCCCGCGCGCCTTGGCCCGGCGGTACAGCCGGCCCCGGCCGTGCACGGTCTCCGCCGCCCGTACCGTCACCGGCAGCGGCTCGGTCACCGGCGGGCCGAGCCGGCGGGCGCGCCACAGCGCGAGGAGCACGACGGCGAGCGCGAGCTGGATCAGCAGCGCCCAGAACCAGGCGGGAAACGCGTCCCACAACGGATTCTCGTCGTCCACATTGGAAGCCGAAGAGGTGTCGGGCTGGCCGTCCTCGCCCCTACCCTGGGAGCCGTCGCCATCCCCGGGGCCGCCTTCGCCGGGGGAGCCCTCTCCATCGCCCTCGCCGGAGCCGTCGTCACGAGGGTCGGCGCCGAGCGACGGTGGTGCGCCGCTGGGCGAGCCGGGCTCGTCGGCGACGCCGGGTGGCCGCTCCAGCTCATGCAGGTCGAGCCACACCACGCGGGAACGGGTGGCGAGCAGGCCGGTGGCGAGCGCCTCGTTGCCGTGTTCGCCGATCCGGTCGTTGCGGAACGGGTCGCTCGCGCCGATCACCACGAAGTCCGTCTGGAACCGGACCATGTGCACGACGCCGTTGCCGTAGCACCGGATGCCGTTGCCCGTGTACCGCTGGCGCAGCGCCGCCGCCCGGCCAGCCGCGCGCGCCTCGCCGAGATCGCAGTCGGGCGGGACGGCGCGGGCCGCCCACCGCCGGCCGCCGGGGGTGAGTGGCAGTCCGACGTCGTCGAGCACCTGGCGGGCCGGGTCGACGAGCACGATGCGCGTGGTGGGCGGCATCAGCCGCAGCATGGCGAGGTAGTCGGGGTGCACCACCCGCGGCACGGGCACGAAGAGGGTCGCGTCGCCTTCGTAGGCCGCGACGAGCGCGTCCGAGGTGCGGGTCATCCGCTGCACCTGTACGCCCCGGGCGGCCAGCGCCCGCGCGAGCCGCTCCCCGCCGATGCCGTGCGCGCTCACCGGGTTGAGGAACGCGGAGTCGCTCGGGTCGGGCTCGTTCACCGCGTACGCCACGCCGGTCACCGCGAAGACGAGCCCCACCACGCCAAGCGGGATCGCGAACCGGTGCCACCGCCTCATGACAGCGCCCGGTGCATCTGGTCGGCGAGCTCGCGCATGCGCTCGTCGTGCTGCGCGCCGGCCGGGCGTTCGCCGTACCAGACCTCGGAGAAGACGCCACCCGCGGCCCGCAGCGGCCCGTCGACGACCGGCCGGGCCTGACCGGCCGCCCCGGCCAGCTCCGAGACCGTCCACCCTGGACGGTGCTCGACCACCTGGCGGTCGACGAGCTCGCGCACCATGGCGCGGAGCCGCTCGCGGACCGCCTCGGCGTAGCGGCCCTGGGACGCGAGCCGGTCGGCGAGCGAGACGAACGCGGCCACCGGCAGATCGGGCAGCTCGTCGCCGGTCGTGTCGAGCACCGGCCGCGCCGGCTCCTGGACGCCTCGCTCGCGGCGGCGGAAGGGCCAGTGGAAGCGGGGGCGGCGCAGGCGGACGCGGGGCAGGCGAAGGCGGGGGAAGCGGCGCGGCACCCAGCGCGGCCACCAGTACCAGCCGGCCGCGACCAGAGCCGCGGCCAGCAGCAGGGCCAGCGCGGCCAGCGGGAGTGGCACCGCGTCTCCGAACGCCGCGACGCATTCGGTCCACCAGCGGCTCACCGCACCACTCCCAGCAGGGCCGGGGTGACCTGGCCGCGCCGGGCGGCCCGGGAGAGCAGGATGTCGAGGCCCTCGGTGCGCATCCGGGTTTCCAGGTGCAGCACCGCGTCGAGGCAGGCGAGCGTCGGGTAGGCCACGGTGTTGACCAGCATCCAGGCCAGCGCGCTCATCGGGGCGGTCCACTCCGCGCCGCCGAGGCTGAGCGCGTCGAGGGCGGCGTAGGCGCCAAGGCCCAGGGCCACCCGGATGGCCAGCCAGGCCACGTAGCCGAGGACGCGGATGCTCGCGGCGCGCAGGCCCGCCCGGCACGCCAGCGTCGCCGAGCGCCACAGCGCCCGCCCGGGGCCGAGCCGGTCGAGGACGACGGCGGGGGCGGCGAGCCCGAACAGCCCGTACACGAGGAACCAGGCCGGACCGGCGATGGCGGCGACGAACATCGCGGCCCCGACCACGACGGCGACCACGGCCACCGCGCCGAACCGGGCACCGCCGGGCCGCAGGAGCTGGCGGGCCGGCGGCCGCTGGCCGAGCAGGTCGGCGCCGGCGGCACGGGCGGTCAGCCCGCCGAGCAACGCGATGATCGTGACCTCGGTGGCCGCGCCGACCGCGAGCAGCACCCAGAAGATCTCCAGGTGGCGCAGCTCCGGGAAGTCGGGCAGGTAGGCCGGGGGCTGGGCGTCGGCGGCCAGCCGCAGCGGGGCGAGCAGCGCCTGCTCGACCGCGGCCAGGACCGCCGCCACGGGCAGCAGCGCCCGGCCGTGCGCGCGCAGCAGCGACACCGCGGTGTCGAGCAGCTCGCCGACGGTGAGCGGGCGCAGCGGCAGCAGCACTGCGCCATCCTGGCACGGGTCCGCTAACCGGGCGAACCCGTGCGCCCTCGCTCGTGGACGTCCTCGCTTCACCGCGGGCGCCCACGAGGCTCCAAGCGGGCTGAATCTGATGGTCGCTCGCTACGCTCGCTCCTTAGATCGCCCGATTTGTCATAACCCCTGGTGAGGGCGGTCCCATGGATCGGACGCGAGGTGGAATATTGAACGCATGAGGGCACGGGTACTGGTTGTCGACGACGATCCTGCGCTGGCCGAGATGCTCGGCATCGTCCTGCGCAGCGAGGGCTTTCTGCCGTCTTTCGTCGCCGACGGTGAGCGGGCGCTGGCCGCCTTCCGGGAAAACCGGCCCGATATCGTGCTGCTCGACCTCATGCTGCCCGGCATGAGCGGGATCGACGTGTGCCGGTCGATCCGGGGCGAGTCCGGCATCCCGATCGTGATGCTCACCGCCAAGAGCGACACGGTCGACGTGGTGCTCGGCCTGGAGTCCGGTGCCGACGACTACGTGGTCAAGCCGTTCAAGCCCAAGGAGCTCGTGGCCCGGATGCGGGCTCGGCTGCGCCGGGGCGAAGACGCCGCGCCCGAGCTGCTGACCATCGGCCCGCCGGGTAACCAGATCACGATCGACGTGCCGGCACACACGGTCAGCCGCGACGGCGACGAGGTCAAGCTGACGCCCCTGGAGTTCGACCTGCTCGTGGCGCTGGCCCGCAAGCCGCGCCAGGTGTTCACCCGCGAGGTGCTGCTGGAGCAGGTCTGGGGCTACCGTCACGCGGCCGACACCCGCCTGGTCAACGTGCACGTCCAGCGCCTGCGCGCCAAGATCGAGCCAGACCCGGAGCGGCCGGAGATCATCCTGACCGTGCGAGGCGTGGGCTACAAGGCGGGCACCGGATAGCCTGGGTTCGCCGTGGCTAGCGATGTACGTTCCGTGGCCGCGCTGGGTGCGCGGGCGCTGGCCGCTGCCCATGAGCTGTGGCGCCGCGCCGCCCGCCGGCTCGCGGTGGTGGCCGCGCCGCTGCACAACACCTGGCGCCGCTCCCTGCACTTCCGGGTCGTCGCGATCACCCTGGTGGCCTCCAGCCTCCTGGTCGGCGCGTTCGCCTACCTTGTCGCCACGCAGAGCACCAACATCCTGCTCGAACGCACGCAGAGCGCGGCGCGGACGCAGCTGGAGGTCGACGCCGAGTACGCGGGTGAACAGTTGAGCATCTTCAACAACGCGTACGACCCGAAGGTGCAGACGACCCTCTTCCAGATCGCCAACAACCTTTCCCGGGGCGACCCGGAGCAGGGCGGGGCGATCGTCGCGCTGACCGCACGCGAGCACGCCAACCTCAAGCCGGTGCAGGTCACCCCCGTGATCAGCGCCGACCTCCAGCGCGGGGTGGCGGTCGAGGGCCGGGTCAAGTACCAGATCCGCACCCACGACTTCGGCGCCGGCCCGACCAAGTACCTGGTCTCCGGCACGCCGGTGCTGACCGGCTTCGGGCAGGTCGAGCTCTACTACATGGTCCCGCTGTCGACCGAAGACCAGACCGCCGTGCAGATCCGCGCGATGGTGCTGCTGACCGGCGTGGCGCTGGTGATCCTGCTCGGTGTGCTCTCCGCGCTGGTGACCCGGCTGGTGGTGCGCCCAGTCCGGGTGGCCGCGCGCACCGCCCAGCGCCTCTCCGCCGGCCTGCTCGACCAGCGCATGGCCGTGCACGGGGAAGACGACCTGGCCCTGCTCGCCGCGTCGTTCAACCAGATGGCGACAAACCTGCAACGCCAGATCGTGCGCCTGGAGGAGATGTCCCGGCTGCAGCGGCGCTTCACCTCGGACGTGTCGCACGAGCTACGCACGCCGCTGACCACCGTGCGGATGGCGGCCGACCTGATCTTCACGGAGCGCGACGAGTTCGACCCGGCGGTCGCGCGCGCGGCCGAGCTTCTCCAGGCCGAGCTCGACCGGTTCGAGAGCCTGCTCACCGATCTGCTGGAGATCAGTCGTTTCGACGCCGGGTTCGCCATGCTCGACGCCGAGCCCACCGATCTGGTGCCGGTGGTCCGCCGCGTGGTCGACCGGCTGGAGGGCCTGAGCGAGCGCTGCGGCGTGCGGATCGAGCTGACCCTGCCCGAGACGCCGGTGATCGCCGAGGTGGATCCACGCCGGGTCGAGCGGATCCTCCGCAACCTGGTCGGCAACGCGGTGGAGCACGGCGAGGGGCGCCCGGTCTCGATCGCGCTCGGCGTCGACAAGTCCGCCGTGGCGGTGACCGTGCGAGACCACGGCATCGGGCTGCGCCCCAGCGAGGAAAAGTTGGTGTTCAACCGGTTCTGGCGGGCCGACCCGTCGCGCGCGCGGCAGACCGGCGGCACCGGGCTCGGCCTCTCGATCAGCCTGGAAGACGCGCGGCTGCACGGCGGTTGGCTGGAGGCGTGGGGCGCACCGGGCCAGGGTGCCCAGTTCCGCCTCACCCTCCCGGTGCGGGCCGGCGACCGGCTGACCGCGTCACCGCTCCGGCTCGTACCACCGGACGCCGTGCCCGGACACGCGGTGGATGCCCAGCCCACCAACCCCACCCTGGAGGTGACCGCGTGAGGCGGCGCACGGTCCTGGCCGCGGCTGCGGCTGCCGTGACGATCGGCCTGGCCGGCTGCGGGATACCCGACGAGACCGAGGTGCGCGACATCGGCGCCGGTCCGGCTCCCGGGTTCGCCACCGGCGGCACCCCTGGCCAGGGACCGCCCACGCGAGACGAAGCGACCACCAAGGAGGGCTTCGTCACCAGCTTCCTGGCGGCGGCGGCCGGTGACACGAAGAAGGCGAAGCCGACCGACCGCATCCGGCGCTATGTGATCGAGAGCGCCCAGGACCAGGTCAAGGAGCGAGACGACGACCGGGTCAACGTGATCCGCCTGCGCGACGAGCCCGTCTTCGCCCCGCAGGGAGACGGCACCTGGCGGGTCACGCTCAAGGTGGACCAGATCGGCGTGCTCAGCGTGGAGGGTTCGGTCGATCCGGCGGTGCTTTCCGACGCGCAGTACACGTTCGAAATTGGCGGCACGGAGGGCAAGACCGACTGGTTCGTCACGAAGCCCCCGAAAGAGCTGCTGCTGAGCACCGATGCGCTGCGTTCCTACTACCTCCAGCGAACGATCTACTTCTGGAACAGGGAGCGGACCGCGCTGGTGCCCGACAACCGGTACATGCCGAGCGAGCTGGAGGAGGGCCAGCAGCCCACCGAGATCGTGCGGTGGCTGACCATCGGCCCGTCGAGTTGGATCGACCAATCGGTCAGCGAGCTCAACAAAGGCAGCCAGAGCAACCAGAACGTGCCGTACCCGAGCGAGCGGCTCGAGGTCGGCCTCAACGCCGAGGCGGCCGAGCCGCCGAGGCCCGCCGCGGAGCCCGTCGACATGCTCGACCAGCTGGGCAAGCAGCTGATGTGGTCGCTGCGGGCATACCTGCACAAAGATCTGGAGCTGCGGGTCGACGGGCAGCGGCCGCGCACGTTCGAGCCGGACGCCGCCTTCTTCGCGGCCAACCCGGCGCACCGGTCGGCCGGCGCGCCGGGTCAGGAAACCATTCCGCAGCGGTTCGCGCTGTACCAGGGCAAGATCTACCGGCTCAAGGGCTCCGCGGGCGGTGGCGTGGAGCCGTTGCCACAGCTGCTTCTCGAGCAGGGCGTCAACGAAGGGCTCGACTCCGCGACGCTGGCTCAGCAGACCGGTGACGACGGCGTGCGGACCGCCGCGGCCGTGGTAAAGCGGCAGGGCCAGCAGTTTCGGCTGCGCGTCGGCGACGGCACCAACCCGTTCACCACCAGCCCGGCGTATGCGGAGATGGGCACGCCGGTCCTGCTCAAGTCACCCATGAACACCGGGCTTGTCGTGATCGACAAACGCCTGTACCGGTTCACGCTCGACGACGGTGTCCTGGAGCAGGTGTCGGTGCCCAGGCTCGACGGAAAGATCACCTATGTCGGCGCGGCGCCGGACGGCCGCCGGATCGCCCTGGTCGCCGGCGGCCAGGTGTACGTCGCCGGCCTGTCGCGGGGCAAAGACGTCGAGCTGGCCAAAGAGCCACGGCGCGTGCCGGCCCCGGTCCAGAATGCGACCGCGGTCGACTGGAGCGAGGAGACCTGGCTCGTCGTCGCCGGCACGGTCAACGCGAAGCCGGCGGTGTGGCAGGTGACCACCGACGGCGCGCTCGACAGCAAGCACACCGAAGACGTCGGCGGCACGGTCAGGCATCTGGTGGCGTACCCGGTCGATCCGGTCGTCGGCGGCCAGGCCCAGGACCTGATGTTCGACCGTGATGGAGCCGCGTACGACCAGGCCGGCGGCGGCTCGGAGGTCGAGGCGGGCGAGGTGGTGGGTGCGCCGGGCGAGTTCAAGCCGGCGGACGTGAGCGCGCCCTTCTTCCTGCTGGACTGACGATGGGCGCCTGGGCGGGGCTCGTCGACCTCGTACTGCCGGCTGGATGCGCGGGCTGCGGTGCCGAGCGGGTACCGCTGCGGTACGGCGTCTGCGCCCCCTGCGCCGAGGCGCTGGAAAGCCTCCCGCCCGCCCCGGCCGCGCCCACGCCCGTGCCGCCCGGGCTGCCTCCGTGCACGGCGCTCGGCGCGTACGACGGGGTGCTGCGGGACGTGCTGCTCGAATACAAGGAACGTGGCCGGCACGGGCTGGCGGTGCCGCTTGGCGCGCTGCTGGCCGACGTCGTGGCGGCGTCGCTGGGCGATGCTCGCGGCGGTGTACTCCTCGTGCCGGTGCCGGACACCGCGAAGGCCGCGCGGGAGCGGCAGGGTGACCACATGGTGCGGCTGGCCCGGCGGGCGGCGGCGCGGTTGCGGCAGGCCGGTTGGCCCGCGGCGGTGGCCCGGCCGCTGCGCGCGATGCCCCGGCAAGACTCGGTGGAGCTGGGCGCGGCGGAGCGGGCCGCGGCGGCGGAGTCGGCCTTCCGGATCCGGGCGGGACGCGTGCCGGCGCTGCGCCGGGCGGCCGCCGGGCGGGCGGTCGTGGTGGTCGACGACATCGTCACCACCGGCGTCACCCTGGCCGCGGTGAGCCGGGAATTGCGGTCCGTCGATGTGCACGTGGACCGCGTCGCAGTACTCGCAGCCACCCAGTTGCGTTACGGGTAGTAGGGCCTAATTCACCCCTTCGTGCTCGCTGGGCGAATCTGCCCGAAACGGTCTTGGGAGGAGGGGTGACTAGTGAGCGCATAGGAGTTAGCGTCGTCTTCACCGGGGTAGGACCATCGGTTCAACCACCGGATGGGCAGTCGCAACCGTTCTGCCCTGTCGCAGCCGGAGAGGAGGCGCAAATCCTTCATCGTCATCCGGCATCCGGCCGGTGACGTCACCACAGAACCATCGTGGGGGAGGTCACGCGTGGACATCGTCGTCAAGGGGCGCAACGTCGAAGTGCCCGATCACTACCGCGTACATGTGGGCGACAAACTCGCCAAGATCGAGCGCTATGACCAGAAGCTCATCCGTGTCGACGTCGAACTATTCCACGAGCGAAACCGGCGACAGTCGGACTACTGCCAGCGCGTAGAGATCACTGTCTACTCTCGGGGACCGGTCATCCGGGCTGAGGCGTGCGCCAAGGACTTCTACGGCGCACTCGACTCCGCGATCGCCAAGCTCGACACCAGGCTGCGCCGCGCCGCTGATCGGCGGCGGGTGCACCGCGGCCGCCACACTCCCGTCTCCGTCGCCGCGGCGACGGCGGGCCTGCCCACCTCGTGGGTCAACGAATCCATGGCTGCCGCGCCCAGCGGATCAGTGGCCGCCACGGCCGTCGCCGCTCCGGTGGAGGAGCACGACGACGACCAGCCCTGGCACATCGTCCGGGAGAAGGAGCACCCGGGCGAGCCGATGACCATCGATGACGCGCTCTTCCAGATGGAGCTCGTCGGGCACGACTTCTATCTCTTCCTCGACAAGGAAAACGGCCGGCCGAGCGTCGTCTACCGGCGCAAGGGCTACGACTACGGGATCATCGCCCTGTCTGTCTGAGCCCGCTCCACGTCGCCGGCGAGTAGGCCGTACACAACGTCGTCGACGCGGGTGCCGGAGATGCCGGGCAGCCGTCCGCGGAGGTATCCCTCCCGGCGGAAGCCGGCTTTCTCCAGCACCCGCTGCGACGCGGTGTTGCCGGGCAGGGTGCCCGCGGTGAGCCGCCCGATGCCCGCCGTGCCGAGCGCCCAGCGGGCGAGCAGGCGCACCGCACGGGTCGGCATGCCGCGACCCCGCCACGCCGGCAGCATGGCATACCCGATCCCGGCCGTCGCGGTACGCGGGTCTTCGTAGTAGATGCCGATCGTGCCGGCGGGCGTGCCGGTGGCCGCGTCGGCGATGACGAGATCGGCCCGCTCGCCGGCCAGCCACCAGCCCTCGGCGCGGGCGCACCGCAGCTCGACCTCCTCGCGGTCGGGCACGATCGGTGGCAGGCTCGTGCCGGCCACGTCCGGCAGCGACAGCAGGCCGTGCAGGAAGTCGGCGTCGCCCGGGCCGATCGGCCGCAGGGCGACCACGCCGTCGCCGAGCGCGCCACCGGGCAGGTCGGGCAGGAGGCGCCGGGTCGGGCCGGGCGGGTCGGTGGCGAGGCGCGCCCAGACCGCGAGGTCGTACCGGCCGTCCGTGCCCTGCCCGCCGCCGCGGCGTACCCCCTCGCGCTGGAAGCCGGCGGCGAGCGCGACCCGCTGGCTCGGCGCGTTGGCCAGGTCGGTGAGCAGCTCCAGGCGGCTGAACCCGCGGTCGAACGCCCAGGCCGTCAGCGCCCGCGCGGCCGCGGTGGCCACGCCCCGGCGCCGGGCCCACCGCGCGACCCAGTAGCCGATCTCGCCCTGGCTGCGCTCCGGCACGATCCGGCTGATGCCCACGCCTCCGATCAGCCGGTCGGTGGCCGGGTCGGCGATCGCGTACGCCGCACCGCCGGCCGCCCACGCCGACGGCGCGCTGTGGGTGATCCAGTGCACGGCGTCCGCCCGCGTGTAGGTCAGCGCGTGCGGCTCGGCGTATCCGGCCGCGAGGTCGTCGACGTCGGCCTCGCGAAACGGGCGGAGCCGTACCCCGTTCGCGTGAATGTCCATCACGGGACGAGCCCTCCCACCCAGGCGTCCTTGCGCTCGCCGCGGTGGGCGAGGCCGGCGCGCTGCGTGCCCTCGATGGTGAAACCGGCCTTCTCCGCCACCCGCCGGGATGCCACGTTGCCCACGTGCGCCCGCCACACGATCCGGGCCAACCCGAGAGAGCGGAAACCCCAACCGCAGATCGCGGACAGGGCCGCCGTGGTGTAACCGCGGCCGCGCACCCGGGGCGCCGCGAGGAAGCCGACCTCGCCGACGAGCGGGTCGTGCGCCGAGATGATCAGATCGATCGCGCCGGCCCAGGCGTCGTCCGGGTCGGCGATCGCGTAGATCACGCCGTCGCCGCGCCCCCACCTCGTGGGCGTGATGCGCGTGGCGAACTCTTCCGCGTGACTCCGGTCGTACGGGTCCGGCACGCTGGTCCAGCGCACGCTCTCCGGGTCGCGGCAGGCCTCGACCATCGCGTCGAAGTCGCGCGGCTCGGGCGGGCGCAGCCGCAGGCCGCCCTTTGCCGTCAGCACCGGCTGCTCCCCGTCGAACAGGCGGGCCCGGCGCACCACCCGCTCGTCGAGCACCGGGTCCATCGGGGTGCCCGGGAGCAGCGACCCCACCCACGCGTCGAGGCCGCTTTCGGCCAGCCGCAGATAACCCTCTATCCGGAACCCGGCGCGGAGCGCGACGAGCCGGGAGGCGTGGTTGCCGACCGCGGCCTGCCACACGACGCGCCGCATGGCGAGACTCTCGAACGCCCACCGGGAGACCGCACGGGTGGCTCGGGTGGCCACGCCCCGGCCGCGGGCCCACGGCGCGGTCCAGTAGCCGACCTCCGCCGAGGAAAGCACGCGGTCGATGGTGACGAGGCCGCAGGAGGCGAGCAGGTCGCCGCTGTCCGGGTCGACGACCGCGAAGTGGGCGGCGGTGCCCTTCTCCCACGACGCGGTCGCGTGCTCGGTGACGAAGTAGCGGGCGTGCTCGGGGAGATAGGGCGACGGTGCCTGGGTCCAGCGCTGGATCGCCGGATCCTGGCAGGCCAGGTGGACCGCTTCGGCGTCGGCCGCCCGCCACGGCCGGAGAAACAGCCCTTGATCGTGAATCTCCGGTTGGATGCTCGCTCGTGCCCCCACGCGGCCATGTTGCCGTACTGTTCGCGGCGGGCATAACCGTATCGGCCACCTCTCTAAGGCAAAATGTCCGCTTTGGCGCGATCGCCGGAGACGTGGCTGACAGTTGCGCCGAAGGTGCGCCTACGATGGTTCGGCAGGCTGTCCAAGGGGAGCGTTGACCCGTGTCGATTTTGGAAAAGGTCCTTCGTGCCGGCGAAGGGCGCATGCTACGGCGGCTCAAGGCGGTCGCCACCGCTGTCAACTCACTCGAGGATGAGTACACCGACCTCACCGACGCGGAGCTGCGGGAGCTGACCGATCAGTACCGCCAGCGGATCGCCGACGGAGAGACCCTCGACGACCTGCTCCCCGAGGCGTTCGCCACCGCCCGTGAGGCGGCCTCCAGGGTGCTCGGCCAGCGGCATTACGACGTGCAGGTGATGGGCGGTGCCGCGCTCCACTTCGGCAACATCGCCGAGATGAAGACCGGTGAGGGCAAGACGCTGACCTGCGTCCTGCCGGCCTACCTCAACGCGCTCTCCGGTCAGGGCGTGCACGTGGTCACGGTCAACGACTACCTGGCCCAGCGCGACGCCGAGTGGATGGGCCGGGTGCACCGGTTCCTCGGCCTCACCGTCGGTGTGATCCTGCCCAACCGCCCGTCGGCCGAGCACCGCGCGGCGTACGAGTGCGACATCACCTACGGGACCAACAACGAGTTCGGCTTCGACTATCTGCGCGACAACATGGCCTGGTCGCGCGACGAGCTCGTGCAGCGCGGCCACAACTTCGCGATCGTCGACGAGGTCGACTCGATCCTGATCGACGAGGCCCGCACCCCGCTGATCATCTCCGGCCCGGCCGAGCAGTCCGCCCGGTGGTACACGGAGTTCGCCTCGGTCGTAGCCCGGCTCCAGTCCGGCAAGGACGGCGAGGGCGACTACGAGGTCGACTACGCCAAGCGCACCGTCGCGATCACCGAGCGGGGCGTGGCCAAGGTCGAAGACCGGCTGGGCATCGACAACCTCTACGAGTCGGTCAACACCCCGCTCGTCGGCTACCTCAACAACGCCATCAAGGCGAAGGAGCTGTACAAGCGCGACAAGGACTACATCGTCAACGACGGCGAGGTCCTGATCGTCGACGAGTTCACCGGCCGCATCCTGCACGGCCGCCGCTACAACGAGGGCATGCACCAGGCCATCGAGGCCAAGGAGCACGTCGAGATCAAGCAGGAAAACCAGACGCTCGCGACGGTGACGCTGCAAAACTACTTCCGGCTGTACGACAAGCTCTCCGGCATGACGGGCACCGCCCAGACGGAGGCCGGCGAGTTCAACAAGGTCTACGACGTCGGCGTGGTGTCCATCCCCACGCACCGGCCGATGATCCGCCTCGACCGGCCAGACGTGATCTACAAGACCGAAAAGGCCAAGTTCAACGCGGTCGTGGAAGACATCGCCGAGCGGCACGCCCTCGGGCAGCCGATCCTGGTCGGCACCGTCTCGGTGGAAAACTCCGAGATCCTCTCGCAGATGCTGCGCCGGCGCGGCATCCCGCACGCCGTGCTCAACGCGAAGTACCACGCCAAGGAAGCCGAGATCATCGCGCAGGCCGGGCGCAAGGGCGGCGTGACCGTGGCCACCAACATGGCCGGCCGAGGCACCGACATCCTGCTCGGCGGAAATCCGGAGCACCTCGCCGCCAACGAGCTGCACCAGCGCGGCCTCGACCCGGTCGAGCACGAAGACGACTACCAGAAGGCGATGGAGGAGATCCTCCCGCGCTGGAAGCAGGCCTGTGACGACGAGGCCGAGGAGGTCGCCGCCGCCGGCGGGCTGTACGTGCTGGGCACCGAGCGCCACGACTCCCGCCGCATCGACAACCAGCTGCGCGGTCGCTCCGGCCGCCAGGGCGACCCGGGCGAGTCCCGCTTCTACCTGTCGCTGCAAGACGAGCTGATGCGCCGCTTCCGGGCCGGCGCGGTCGAGGCCGTCATGGAGCGCTTCAACATCCCCGAAGACGTGCCCATCGAGTCCAAGATGGTCACTCGGCAGATCAAGAGCGCGCAGGGCCAGATCGAGGGACAAAACGCGGAGATCCGCAAAAACGTCCTCAAGTACGACGAGGTGCTCAACAAGCAGCGTCAGGTGATCTACGCCGAGCGCAAGCGGGTGCTCGACGGCGAAGACCTGAGCGAGCAGGTGCAGCACATGATCGACGACGTCGTCGAGGCGTACGTCGCGGGAGCCACCTCCGAGGGGTACGCGGAAGACTGGGATCTGGAGCAGCTCTGGACCAGCCTCAAGCAGCTCTACCCGGTCGGCGTCACGATCGAAGACCTTGAGGACGAGGCCGGCGGCGAGCGCAACAACCTCGACGCCGACTTCCTGATGGCCCGCCTCAAGGAAGACGCGCACGCCGCGTACGAGCGGCGCGAGGAGGAGCTGGGCACCGAGGCGGTCCGCCAGCTGGAGCGCATGGTGCTGCTGCAGGTGATCGACCGCAAGTGGCGCGAGCACCTCTACGAGATGGACTACCTCCAGGAGGGCGTCGGCCTCCGGGCGTACGCACAGCGCGACCCCCTGGTGGAGTACCAGCGCGAGGGCTACGCGATGTTCGCCACGATGATGGACGGCATCAAGGAGGAGACGGTCGGCTTCCTCTACAACGTGGAGGTCCAGGTCGAGGAGGCAGCACCCGCGGCCCCGACCGGCCCGGCCCCGCTGCCGATGCCCGACGACGCCACGGTCGAGATCCGCGCCAAGGGCCTGGGGCGCCAGCGCCCGCAGCAGCCGCTCCAGTACTCCGCCCCGACGATCGACGGAGCTGCCGGCGACGGCGCCGTCTTCGTCGAGCAGGAGCAGGACTCGGCGCCCGCGCTCGGCCTGGGCGGCCCGAAACCGCCCCGGGCCAGCGGCCGCCGCCCGTCTCCGTCGCCGAGCCAGGCGTCGAGCGGCGCCGGCCCGTCGCGCAACGCGCCCTGCCCGTGTGGCTCGGGCAAGAAGTACAAGCGGTGCCACGGCGCCCCGACCGCCGGCGCCTGAGCGCCACCAAACGATCGAGGGTCCCCAACACTCTGGGGGCCCTCGACCCGTCTCCGGCTGGAGCCCGGGGCGCCCACCGCTCGCACCCGCAGATGAGCGCCCTGGGGGTCGGGAAGCGCGAGCGTCAGATCAGGCGGACGGCGGCACACTGCCACCGGCCGCGCTTGCGCTCCAGCCGAAACGCCAGCGCCCACGTGCGGCCGAGCAGCGCCAGCGCGGCCGCGCCCTCCGCCACGCCCGCCCTGGGCTCGCAGACGCGCAGGTGGCGCAGGATCACGAACTTTTGCTCGCGCGGGAGGGCGCGGTGTGGGTCGTTGGCACCGCGGATGCCCTCGGCCCGCTCTATGCAGGCGGCCATCTGCTCGACGACGGCCGCCGTGTTGTAGCCGGTGAGGCCGCGGATGTGGCCGAGCGGGCGGTAGCCATTGAGGATTTCGAGGCAGACGTCGAGGAAGCGTCGGGCGGCGCGCTTGGTCTCCGGCGAGGCGTCTGCCAGGGCGGAGGCGGGTGGGGCCGCCGTGTCGTCGCCACTCGCCTCGACGGGCAGCGAGGGGATGCCGGAGCGGACGCGCGGCACCGGGATCGGCGCGTGCGGGCGGTGGCGGGCGCCGCCGTCGAGCTGGAGGGGCAGCTGATCCCAGAGCTGGGGAGTGGTCTCGTCGTCGAACGGCGGGTCGAGGGCGGGTGCGGGCCGGAGCCGGATGGCAGGGCGGACCTTTGTGATCATGCAACACCCCGATCAGGTCAGCGATCTTGCGTTTGCCTTCGATTGCCTCCGTTAGCCCTCAGTTTCCGGCAACAAGCGGTCACCCGTCAACGACCTGTGGATAACCTTGGATGGCTTCACTCCACCAGCGGGTTGCTCTTCACCCACTCGGCGGTCTCGGTGTACTTGCGCTGGATGTACTCCTCCAGCTTCGCCCTTTCCACGCGCCACTGGCCCCGGCCGCCGATCTTGATCGCGGGGAGCTCGCCGCTGCGCACCATGTGGTAGACCTGCGAATCCGTGACGTTGAGCTCGGCCGCCACGTCTGAGAGCAGCAGGAAGCGGGGGGTCACTGCTTCAGTTTGCCATCGACAGCCTGCGAATCCACCGTGCGGCTCGCGAGCGGGCTGGAGTAGACCACGCTTGTCGTCACCGCGCCCAGTCCACTGATCCGGCCGGCGACCTCCTCGAGGTGGCGCATCGAGCGGGCCACCACCTTGAGCACGAAGCAGTCTTCGCCGGTCACGTGGTGTGCCTCGATGATCTCGGGCGTCGAGTCGAGCAGCGCGTGGAACGGCCGGTAGTTGCCGTTCGGATACCGCAGCCGCACGAAGGCCATGATCGAAAGGCCGACCCGCTCCGGCGAGACCGTGGCCCGGTAGCCGGTGATCACGCCCGACTCCTCCAAGCGCCGCACCCGCTCGGCCACCGCGCTCGGCGACATCGCCACCGCGCGGGCGAGGTCGGCGAAGCTCATCCGCCCGTCGTCCTGCAGCGCGTCGATGATCCGCCAGTCGGTGGCGTCGAGTGCCGGTGATTCCACGGCCATCCGGTGAGACTACCGGCGAGGCAACGGTGCGGGAACCCTACTGCCGCGCGATGGCCGTGTGACGACCAAGATCGAAGCCGTACCGTCGTAGCCATGGACACCCAGCAAGCCATCGCCTGGTTCGAAGCCCGGCTGGCCTTCCAGACCGACGTCTCCGACGTGCATGCGGCGCTTGCCGGCGGCGACCCCGGCTTCACGCTCGTCGACACCCGCGACCTCGCCGCCTGGCGGCAGGGGCACATCCCCGGCGCCGTCCACCTGCCCCGCGCCATGATCCCGGTGCGCGGCGACCGCCTCCTCGACCGCGCCCGCCCCGTCGTGACGTACTGCTGGGGTCCCGGCTGCGACGGCGCGACCAAGTCGGCGCTGGAGTTCGCACGCCGGGGATACGCGGTCAAGGAGATGATCGGCGGCATCGAGTACTGGATCCGCGAGGGCTTCGCGGTGGAGACCGCCGCCGGCCTGGTCACGCGGCCCGCCGACCCACTGACCGCCCCGGTTCGTCGTTGATCAACGGGAGGGTGTAGGACATCAAGCACAAGGGGGTCGAGCCCGGGGGAGTCCGCGCGTGCCAGATCAGCTCATCCGGGTGTACCTCCCGGCGACACTTTCCATGCTCTCCGCGCTCCGGGAGCGGGGTGAGATCCTCGGCGGGGAGGCACACGCCGTGACGCCCGCCCTCCGCGAGTGGTACGCGGAGGGTGACGAGGAGGAGCTCGAGTACGTCGCGTTCACCCGCGCCGCGCAGGGTGCGCTCCGCCTGCTCCGCCACGACTCCGGCGCACCCCGCCGGCGCGTGGTGGTCTCGGCCGACCTGCCGTCCGCCACCGTGGGCCGGGAGGACCGCGAGCTCGGGTCGAGCGAGGTGCGGCTGGCCGCCCCCGTGCCGCTCGCCGCGGTGGCCGCCATCCACATCGACGGTGAGGGCGCGGTCGACGACATCGCGGCGGCCGCCGACGTGGTCGAGGAGGCGCTCGCCGGCGACCCCGACGCCCAGTTCACGGTGGACGGCGCCGAAGACCACGAGCTCGAGTGGTACGACGTCAGCGAGCTCGAAACCCTAGCCTGATCACGAACGTGACCGAGGCAGCGTGCGGCCGAAGGCGATGATCGCCACGATCGCGCCCACGAAGAGCACCACCAGCGCGTTGTTGACCCGCGAGCTGTCCATCATCTGCTGCGCGGTGGCGTCGGCCTCGCTGACCGAGCCGGCCAGGGCGAGCACGTCCGCGCCGAGCGTGCGGATGATGAACTCGGCGGCCACCAGCAGCAGGCCCGGACCCGCGCCGGCGATCGCGTAGGCCGGCCACTTGGGCGGCACCGTGCCGTCGCCCGCCCGCCTCGCCGCGCGGCGGAGGTAGAAGAAGGCCACCAGCCCGGCCGCCAGGCCTGTGCAGACCGCGATCGTGAGCGCGGACCAGCCGGAGGCGCTGAGCCGGGAGGAGGGGTCGTCCCTGCTCCCGTACAGCGACATGAGGTTGGGCTGGAAGTTGTCGAGCACCTGCTCGACCGCGAACACCACGAGCCCGGCGGTGACGATCGCGCCGGCGACCGCACGGGCCCGGATCGCCGCGAGCGCCCCGCCGGCCGTGACCGCGGCGGCGACCGTGCCGGCGAGCACGGTGCTCGCCTCACCGCCGCCGTAGCTGGAGATCACCACGATGGCCGCGACGACGCCCACGAGGAGGCCGGCGGCGACCGCGGCGGCGAAACGCAGCGGCGCGCGCAGCCGGCGGAGCAGGTGACCCACGGCGAGGCTGGCGGCCGCGCCGGCGACGAGGCCGGCCGAGATCACGGTCGGCAGCGACATGGCCGCCGAGGTGATCGCGAGCGTGCCCTCGCCGGAGGTGATCTCGGCGTGCGACGACCACATCATCGCGGCGAGCCAGGCCAGCGCGATGACCGCGAGGACACTGGATCCGAACGCCGGTGGGCCCTCCGGCGCGGGAGCTTCGGCGCGCGCTGCCGGCGCGGCCTTGGTGAGGCTGGACTTGTCGCTCATCGTCTCCCCTTCACCCGGGCGGCCGGCAGCTTATCAGCGTACGCGGCACGCCAGGACCGTTCGCGCCGGCCGGTGACGACCCCCGCGAGCGGCATGACATGTAAGGATGGAACAACGCAGAGATCCTGACAGGAGCCCACCATGGACGCCGCCTTCGCCGTACCCGAGCCGCGTAACGAACCGGTACTCAGCTACGCCTCCGGCACCCCGGAGCGGGAGAGTCTCCAGCGCCGCCTCGCCGATCTCTCGGGTGAGCGTGCGGAGCTGACGATGACCATCGACGGTGAGCAGCGCATGGCGGGCGGGGCGGCGATCGAGGTGGTGCAGCCGCACCGACACCGGCATGTGCTGGGAGTCACCCACAACGCAACCAACGCGGATGCCGCGGCGGCGGTGACGGCCGCGAAGAAAGCGGCGCCCATGTGGCGCGCCCTCTCGTACGCCGATCGGGCCGCGATCTTCCTGCGCGCGGCTGACCTTCTCGCCGGTCCGTGGCGCGACACGCTCAACGGCGCTACCATCCTCGGCCAGTCCAAGTCGGTGCAGCAGGCGGAGATCGACGCCGCTTGCGAGTTCATCGACTTCCTCCGCTTCAACGTCCACTTCGGACACAAGCTCCTCGGCGAGCAGCCGCTCTCCGCGCCGGGCATGTGGAACAGGTTCGACCACCGGCCGCTCGAAGGTTTCGTGTACGCGGTCACCCCGTTCAACTTCACCGCGATCGCCGGCAACCTGCCCGCCGCGCCCGCGCTGATGGGCAACACCGTGGTGTGGAAGCCCTCGCCGACGCAGCAGTTCGCCGCGCACTTCACGATGCGGCTGTTCGAGGCGGCCGGCCTGCCGCCCGGTGTCATCAACATGGTGACCGGCGACGGCATCGCCGTGTCCGAGGTGGCGCTCGCCGACCCCGACCTGGCCGGCATCCACTTCACCGGCTCCACGAAGACGTTCCAGACGCTGTGGCAGACCGTGGGGCAAAACCTCACCGGCTACCGGACGTACCCGCGGCTCGTCGGCGAGACCGGCGGCAAGGACTTCGTGATCGCACACTCCAGCGCCGAGCCCGACGCACTCGTCACGGCGCTGGTGCGGGGCGCGTTCGAGTACCAGGGCCAGAAGTGCTCGGCGGCCTCCCGGGCGTACGTGCCGCGCTCGCTGTGGGAGGGCGGCGTCCGCGACAAGCTCGCCGCCACCGCCGACTCGCTGTCGTACGGCGACGTCACCGACTTCGCCAACTTCGGCGGCGCGGTCATCGACGCGCGCGCGTTCGCCAAGCACGCGGCCGCGCTCGACCTCGTGAAGAACTCAGCCTCCTGCACCGTCATCGCCGGCGGCACCGCCGACGACAGCGAAGGCTGGTTCGTCCGGCCGACGGTGGTCGAGTGCTCCGACCCCGAGCACGAGGTCTTCACGACCGAGTACTTCGGGCCGATCCTGGGCGTGCACGTCTACGACGACGCCCGCTTCGAAGACGTGGTCAAGCAGGCCGAAGGCGTCGCGCCGTACGCGTTGACCGGCGCGGTCTTCGCCACCGACCGGCGGGCCGTCGACTGGGCCGCCAACGCGTTGCGGTACGCGGCCGGCAACTTCTACGTCAACGACAAGCCCACTGGCGCGGTCGTCGGGCAGCAGCCGTTCGGCGGCGCGCGGGCCAGCGGCACCAACGACAAGGCCGGCTCCTGGCACAACCTGGTCCGGTGGACGTCGCCGCGGACCATCAAGGAGACCTTCGTCCCCCCGACCGACCATCTCTATCCACACATGCGCTAGCCGCGAGGGGTTTCCCGGGTCCGCGTCAGCGGCAGGCCGCCGCTCCCGCCGGAGACCGCGGAGGCCGGCGGCTCGCGGGGCGAGCCGAAATCCCCGACCTCCGCTGCCAGGTCCGCGGTGCAAGATCTGACCGCGTGACCAGCGGCGGACGGGTGAGGCCGCGGGAGCGACGGTCCGGACCACGGCGGACGTCGCGGTAGCCCAAAATCTTGTTTCCATAGAGCTTTCGGGGTTGAGGTCGGCGCTTGTCCACAATGTCCTAAGCCGCCACGCCGGCGCGGACCGAGCCAGGCCGGCCTCGGTCGCAGGCAGTAGCCACTGTGCCCGGTAGCGGGCACCAGGTTGGCGATCTAGAACGGTTAGGGCGCTATATCGACCCTAATCGTTCTAGATCCACACCTGCGCACCACATCTGGTCACGCTACGTTACCGGCGGCAGGGCGGCACCTGCACATTTCGACCATTTTGGGCTGCGGCGATGTCCGTCGTGGTCCAAGCCGCCGCTCCCCCGTGGCCGCACCCATCCGCGGCTGGCCAGGCGCCAAAGGATCCCCGCGCGCACGGGCTCCGGGCAGGGTCGGCGTAGCCGGCCCCCGGGGTGAGATTGCCCAGACGCGGACGGCGAGGCCGCGGGAGCAGCGGTCTGGACCACGACGGACATCGCGGTAGCCCAAATCTCTTTGTCTGGAAAGGGTTTTCGCCGCCAGGCGGGCAAAGGTGTCATCCTGACTCCGAAAGCTCTCTAGGCCTTAGATCGCGGATACCGACTCGATGCGGGAGAGCAGGAAGACGCGCTCGTCTTCGCGGAGCTGGCACCAGGCGGAGAGCTTCGGGCCGTCGAGCTCCGCGGGCTCGATGACGCGGCGCGTCGACTCGCCCTCGCCGTCGGTGTACGAGATCTCGATCGGCGTGCCCTGGCTGACCGCGCCGATCAGCAGCAGCCGCTGCGCGGTGGAGAGGTGCGGCGCGTGGTCGCGCACGTCGCGGGCGACGCTCATCGGTGTGGGGCGGACGGCGGGCTGATCCTCACTGTCTACATAGGACGAAAGTAGTCGCTTCGCCAGCGCCGCGGCGTCGGCCGGGGGCCGCGACGGGCGCGTGCGCTCATGGCGGCGCGGCGCCGGCACGCGGTGGCGCGGCGCGCGTTCCACCGCGGCGACCCCGTCCGCGCCCTCGCCCGACGGCGCGTATCCGGCGGCACGCAGCGCGGTGAGCGTCTCGGCCACCGGCCGCGCGCTCGCGAGCACGGTCGGGGCCAGCACGGTGAGCCCCAGCGGGCGCAGCGACCGCGCACCGGCGATCTCGGCGAGCAGCGCGGGATCGCCGGCGCGCACCACGCACCCGACCGCCCGCACGCGTACCCGCCCGTGCTGCCGGCCGACGTCGCCGACGAGGTACTCCAGCACCTGCGGCAGCGCACCCCCGAGCGCCGCGGCGCGGAGGTCGGCGAGGAGCCCGTCCGGCGTGTGGCCGGCGTCGAGCGCGGCTCGTACCGACGCCGCCGAAAACCGCCAGGTGACCGCGCCGCCACCGGACTCGCGCTCCGCCGCCGCGTCGAGCAACCCGGCCAGCGCGGAGGAGGGTGTGCCCGGCACGACGGCGGTGAGGTCGTTTTGGAAGACGGCCTCGGCGACCGCGGGCGGCAACAGCGCCTCGGCCGCGGCGTCGACGGCGGTGCCGGCGAGCAGCGCCCGGCCAAGCGGCGTCAGCACGCCGTGTGCCAGCGCACCGACGAGGTGCGCCTCCCGCCACAGCCCGTCGATCAGGGCGGGCTCGTCGGCGAGCATCGGCAGCCGCCAGCCGAGCAGGTCCGCGAGCCCACCCGCCGCGCCCTGCCCGTCGGGCAGCTCGGCGGCGGCCTGGAGCAGGGCCGGGCGCAGGTCGTAGGCGGCCAACCCGACCGCGTCCCGGGTCAGCGCCGCCGCTCCCTCGGCGTGGAGCGGCGCGGCCGGCAGGTGTGGCCAGGCGCGCAGCAGCGGCACCAGGCGGCCGGCCGGCTCCGCGGCGCACCACCCGTCGTAGGCCTCCGTGGGCAGCACCCGCATCTCCGAGACGCCGACGAGGCCGGCCGCGTACGCGAGCTCCAGCCAAAGCCGTACCTCCGGCTCGCCGCAGCCGACCGACTTGGCCAGCCGGCGCAGCTCCCGGGAGCCGACGCCGCCGGCCTTGAGCAGCGCGACGGGGGCCGCGGCGACGGCGCCGAGCAGCGCGGAGGCCCGCTCGACCGCCCCGGTGGCCGCGGCGGCTGCCTCGCGGGTCACCGCCTCGGGCGCCACGTCGACCAGCTCGGGGGCCGGCGGCAGCGGGTTGAACGGCGCACGCCAGCCCGGCCCGCGCAGCGCCATGCCGACCTCACCGGGCATCTGGGCGTGCTGCCAGCCGTCTGACACCAGCAGGCCGTGGCGCAGCGCCCAGGCGAGCGGCCCGTTGCCCGGCCGGTCGTAGATGCCCATGACCACCAGCGGGCCGTCCCACGCGACCTTGGCGAGCATGTCGCGGGCCGCTACCGGGGCGGCGGCCACCAGTGCGCGCACCCTCTCGCCGTCGGCCAGCACGGCGCACACGTCGGCGAGGGCGGTGGCGCGGGTACGCCCGCGGGGCAGCCCCAGCGCCGAGGCGATCTCGCGCAGCTCGGACACCGAGGCGCTTTCGAGGAGGTGGCGCGCCGGCGGTCCGAGCTGGAGCGGGTGCTCGAACGCGTGCCACAGCGGACCGGCCATGCGCAGCTCGTCGCCGTCCGGCCAGACGAGGGCCCGCTGGGCGAGCACGGTGAGCGTGGCGACGAGCTCGGCGTCGTCCGGCTTGCACCCGAGGGCGGCCGCGAGCTTGTCGAGCCCGACGAGTGGACCGCCGAAGGCCTGGAGCACCTCGATCACCTGCAGCGCCGGCAGCGGCAGCGCGCCCGCGGCGGCGATCACCGCCTCGCTTTCCTGCAGGCGCCCGGCGAGACCGGTCAAACTGGACACTGGCGGGCCGCCCAGCACCTCCCGCCGGCGGGCCAGGACGGCGGCGAGGTCATCGGCGGAGAGGCTGGCGAGCCATCGCACCAGAGGTGACGTCACGGGAGTCCACCCTCTCGCAGTGGGCGGCGGGTCGCCAGTCCCCGGTTCGTGCCAAACCCGTGTCGCGCCGCCCCGCGGGTGCCGTCGCCAGCCATAGCGTTCCATCCATGGACGGGGTTCTGGACGGCCGCTACAGGCTGGAGGGGGAGATCGCCCAGGGCGCGATCGGCGCCGTGTGGCGGGCTGTCGACGCGGTCACCGGGGGGTCGGTGGCCGTGAAGATACTCCGTCCCGAAGCGGCCGAGCAGCCCGAGCTGGTCCGGTGTTTCCGGGCCGAGTTCGGGCTGCTCGCCGCCGTCAACCACCCCTCCGTGGTCCGCCCGCACCGGCTGGTCGACACGGGCGGCGCGCTCGCGATCGTCATGGACCTCGTAGAGGGGGAGGACCTGCGCCGGCGGGTGCGCCGCGACGGGCCGGTGCCACCGGCGATCGCGGCGAACATCGTGGCGCAGGTCGCCGACGCGCTGTCGTACCTGCACGAGCACGGCATCGTCCACGCCGACGTGAAGCCGGGCAACCTCGTCGTGCCGGCGGACGGGGGGCCCGTGCGGGTCGTGGACTTCGGCGTGGCGCGCCGCGTCGACGATTCGCCGCCGGTCTCCATCCACGCCACGCCGGAGTACGCCGCGCCGGAGGTGGTAGGTGGGGGCACTCCGTCGCCGACCGCCGACGTCTACGCGCTCGGCATCGTCCTTTTTGAACTCCTCTGCGGCCGGAGTCCGTTCCGCGGCGGGGGTCCGCTCCAGGTGCTGCGCCGCCACGGGATGTGCGCGGCCGTACCGCCGCCGGGCCTGCCGCCGGTCGTGTGGCCGATCATCGAGGAGTGCCTGGCGCCCGATCCCGCGCGCCGGCCGGACGCCCGGCTCGTCGCGGCGCGGCTGCGGGGCGTGGAGCCGGCGCTCGACGGCGCGCCCCCGTTGCCGGCGCTCGCGGCCGACCAGATCACGTGGTGGCCCCGTCCCGCCGGAGCCGCCGCCGCGGTGGCGAAGGTTACGTGGGTGCCGCTGCGCGCCGCCCCGGTGTCGCCCGCTTCGGTGTACGTCGGGCGGATGGTGTCCATCCCCGTCGCGGGAATGGGTTCCGCCATCGAGCTCGGCGCGGCGTACGGCACAGAGAGCCCTTGGCCGGGCGCCAACACCGAGCCGGTACCGGCGCCGGTGCCCGCCCCGGCGATGGCCGCCGCCACTCCCGTGCCCCCGCCGCCGGGCAAGCGGCGCAGGCGGGTGCCTGTCGTGCTGGCGAGTGCCGGCGCGGCGGCGCTCGCGGCGACCGCCGTCATGGGCGCGCTTCTCATCGCCGGCGGCGGGTCCTCCGGCGGCTCGACTCCCGCCGCTACGCCGACACCGCCAGTCGCTGCAGTCACACCGGCACCGGAGACGACTCCTTCCACAGTGGTCCCATCCACGATGGACCTACCGCCCGGGATGGAAGACTGGCCAGACATCGGCGATGTGCTGCCGACCCCGCGCCCGGTAGGTTGATCACATCTTGTGATCATCTAGCTACGCGTCCTCACCGGACTGTCGGGCACGGACAGTGCACAGTGGAGGATATCGCCCCGCGGATCACGCGAAATCCTGGACGCGGCGGCGACAAAGTGGCAGCGTGGAGGGCATGGCAGAAACTGCGATCAACCCCACCGCCGCGGCCCTCCTCGGGCTGCTCCACGAAGGACCGATGACCGGCGGCCAGCTGATGGCCTCGGCTGAGCGACGGCTCGGTCCGTTCTGGTCGATGACGCGCAGCCAGGTTTACCGCGAGTTGCCCGCCCTGGCCGACGCCGGCTACGTCCGCCTCGGCAAGCCCGGCCCGCGGTCGAGCCAGCCCTACGCCATCACCGCCTCCGGCAAGCGCGCCTTCTCGCGGTGGCTGGCCGAGGAGCCCGGCCGCGACGCCGTGCGCAACCCGATCGCCCTCCGTGTCGCGTTCGGCGAGCAGCACGCCGCCGCTCAGCTCAAAGAACTCTACTCCGGCGCCACGAAGTACCACACGGATGCCCTCGCCTCCGCGCGGGAGCAGGCCAAGGAGGTCAAGAAGGACGGCGACAACTACGGTTCGGCCGCGCTGGAGTTCGCGGTGGCATACCACCGGGCCGCTCTGTCGTGGCTGAAGACGGCACCGGGAGCCTGACGGCCTATCCTTGGTTGTTGTGACCGCTGCCGACTTTGCCGACCAGCTCAAGACTCTCGACGCCACCTTGCGCAACATCGAGGCCGTTCTCGACCTCGACCGGCTGCGCCGGGAAAAGGCGGAGCTTGAGCAGCAGGCGTCCGCCCCCGACCTGTGGGATGACCAGGCGCGGGCGCAGCAGGTCACGTCGAAGCTGTCGTACGTCAACGGGGAGATCGGAAAGCTGGAGGGGTTGCGCCGCCGGCTCGACGACGCCCACGTGCTGCTGGAGCTGGCCGAAGCCGAAGACGACCCCGGTGCCCTCGCCGAGGTCGGCACAGAGGTGGCCAGCTTGCACAAGGCGATCGAGGAGATGGAGGTGCGCACCCTCCTCTCCGGTGAGTACGACGCGCGCGAGGCCCTCGTGGCGATCCGGGCGGGAGCCGGTGGGGTCGACGCGGCCGACTTCGCCGAGATGCTCCTGAGGATGTATCTGCGGTGGGCGGAGCGGCACGGCTACCCCACCGAGGTCTACGACACGTCGTACGCGGAGGAGGCGGGCCTCAAGTCGGCCACTTTCGCGGTCAAGGCGCCGTATGCGTACGGCACGCTGAGTGTCGAGTCGGGCACCCACCGTCTGGTGCGGATCAGCCCGTTCGACAACCAGGGGCGGCGGCAGACGAGCTTCGCCGGTGTCGAGGTGCTCCCGGTGGTCGAGCAGACCGACCATATAGACATTCCGGAAAACGAGATGCGGGTCGACGTCTACCGTTCGTCCGGGCCTGGTGGACAGAGCGTCAACACGACCGACTCGGCGGTGCGGATCACACACATCCCGACCGGCATCGTGGTCACCTGTCAAAACGAAAAGTCCCAGCTGCAAAACAAGGCGTCCGCACTCCGGGTGCTCCAGGCCCGGCTGCTGGAGCGCAAGCGGCAGGAGGAGCAGGCCAAGATGGAGGGCCTGAAGACCGACGCCGCCGGCTCGTGGGGCGACCAGATGAGGTCGTATGTCCTGCACCCGTATCAGATGGTGAAGGATCTGCGCACCGAGGAGGAGACCGGCAACCCGGCCGCGGTCTTCGACGGTGATCTCGACGAGTTCATCGAGGCCGGGATCCGTTGGCGCAAGCGGCGGGAGCGCGAGGAAGGGTCGGCCTAGGGGCCCATATCGTGGGTTCAACGGCCCGTGGTTTTTTGGAGCAATGCGCGCGAACCGGTGCAGGGTGGACTTGGCTATCCGGTTACACCGCGTAGACTCCTGACCCGTGATTCAGCTCGAGCACGTCACGAAGACGTACCCCAAGGCGTCCCGGCCGTCCCTGGACGAGGTGTCGTGCGGGATCGAGAAGGGCGAGTTCGTCTTCTTCATCGGCCCGTCCGGCTCCGGCAAGTCCACGATCATCAAGCTGCTGCTGCACGAGATCACGCCCAACCAGGGCCGGGTCGTCGTCAACGGGCGTGATGTCACGTCGATGCGTTCCTGGAAGATCCCCCACTTCCGGCGCTCGATCGGCTGCGTCTTCCAGGACTTCCGCCTGCTGCCCAACCGCACGGCGTACGAGAACGTAGCGTTCGCGCTCGAGGTGATCGGGAAGACGAAGGCGGTCGCTCGCCGGGTGGTGCCCGAGGTGCTGGAGCTCGTCGGCCTCGGCGGCAAGGAGCACCGCTACCCGCACGAGCTCTCCGGCGGTGAGCAGCAGCGCGTGGCGGTGGCCCGGGCCTTCGTCAACCGGCCGCTGATCCTGCTGGCGGACGAGCCGACCGGAAACCTGGACCCCGACACGTCGATCGAGATCATGCGACTGCTGGACCGGATCAACCGGACCGGCACGACGGTCGTGATGGTCACCCACGACTCCAACATCGTCAACCAGATGCGGCGCCGGGTCGTTGAGATCGAGAGTGGCCGGATCGTCCGCGACCAGGCGCGCGGCGTCTACGGCTAGTCCACCGACCTAACCCCCAGCGAAGGAACCCCCGATGCAGCGCGCTAAGTACGTCCTGTCCGAGGTCATGGTCGGGCTGTGGCGCAACGTGACCATGACGATCGCCATGATCATCACGATGGCCGTGTCGTTGGCCATGCTGGGTGCCAGTGGTCTTATGTACCTCCAGGTCAACAGCATGAAGGACTTCTACTACGACCAGATCGAAGTAGCGATCTTCCTGAACAACGACGTAACCGACCAGCAGCGCACCGCGCTGGACGAGGCGCTCAAGGGCGACCCGCTGGTGGCTCAGGTCATCTACGAGTCGAAGGAACAGGCGCACGAGAAGTTCAAGACCATGTACGCGGACGCGCCCGACCTGGTCAACGCCGTCGAGCCGGGCCAGCTGCCCGAGTCCTTCCGCGTGCGCCTGAAGAACCCGGAGCAGTTCGAGCAGATCAACGAGAAGTACAAGAACAACGAGGGCGTCGAGACGATCGTCGACCAGCAGCGGCTGCTCGACAAGATCTTCAACATCCTCAGCGCCGTGCAGAACATGGCCCTGCTGGCCGCATCGATCATGGCGATCGCCGCGCTGCTCCTGGTCGGTAATACGATCCAAGTCGCCGCGTACAGCAAACGGCGCGAGGTCGCCGTCATGAAGCTCGTCGGCGCCTCGAACTGGTTCATCCAGGCACCATTCGTGCTCGAGGCGGTGGTCGCCGGCCTGATCGGCTCGATCATCGCGTTCATCGGCCTGGTCCTCGGCAAGTGGTTCCTGCTCGACGGCTCCCTCCGAGATCTGACCGAGCTGCTGACGCCACTCGGCTGGGGCGACGTGCTGCTCATGCTCCCGCTGATGGCCGGTGCCGGTGGCCTGGTCAGCGCGGTGACCGCTTGGGTCACGCTCCGTTTCTACCTGCGGGTCTAGTCGCCGCTACTTTCCGTAATCGCCGCTCCTCTCGTCTGGGGGAGCGGCGATTCGCGTTTGTACTGTTGGGAGGCTTGTGACAGGAGTACGGTAAAGGTCACGTATGAGGGGAGTTATCCGTGAGACCCCATCGTGCCTGGCTTGCCCTTTTCGTTGTGCTCCTGCTGCTGCCGGCGGGCCCTGCGCAGGGTGACCCGCGCGACGACAAGAAGCGCGTCGACGCCGCTGTCGCGACCGCCGCCTCGATCCTGGAGGGGGCGACGACCCGGGCGCAGGAGGCCGCCAAGAGCCTGGCCGCGGCAAATGCCGAGCTGCCGGCGGCGCGGGAGCGAGCGGCGTCCGCCCGCGGCGAGGTGGCCGCCGCCGAGGTCGCCGCCAACACCGCCCGCCGGAAGGCCGAGGCGGCGGAGGAGGCGCTCGCCACCGCCACCGGCCGGCACGAGGCGACCGCACGCCAGGTCAAGGCGGCCCGGAAGCGGGTGGGCATGTTCGCGGAGTCGGCGTACAAGGGGAGCGACCTGGTCAGCTTCAACCTCCTGGCCGACGCGCGGACCCCCGCCGACGCGGCCGAGCGGTTCGGCTACTTCGAGCGGGTCATGACCACCGAGAAGGAGGCGCTGGACGGCTTCGTCGCCGCGCGCCGGGCGGCAAAGCAGGCGGAAAACGACGCCGGCCTGGCCCAGCGCAGGGCGGAGGCGGCCCGCCTGGCGGCCGAGGGGGCGCTGGCCGAGGCCAAGGCGTCCCAGGCCGCGGCCGACGCGGCGGTCGCCGAGGTCGCCGCGCTCGCCGACCAGCGCGCGGAGGCGCTCACGGTCGCCGAGGAGGAGCGCGACGCGAGCCTGGCCAAGTACGAGGAGGCCAAGGCGGAGGCCGAGCGCGTCGAGCAGGAGCTGCGCGACTGGGAGGACCGGCAGAAGGTCACCCGCCCGGGTGGCCGGGTGCCGACCGTGCGCCCCGGTGCCCGCTTCCTCATGCCCGTGCAGGGGTGGAAGTCGAGCGACTTCGGCATGCGTTACGACCCGTACTACCGCGTGTGGCAGCTGCACGCCGGCGTCGACATCGCGGCCGGCGGCGGGCAGCCGATCTACGCCGCCGCCGACGGCCGGGTGATCCGCGCCGGGTGGAACGGCGGGTACGGCAACTACACCTGCGTCAGCCACGGGCGATACCAGGGGCGCGGGCTGAGCACCTGCTACGCCCACCAGTCGCGGATCCTCGTCTGGCCCGGCCAGCAGGTGCGGCGCGGGCAGGTGATCGGGCGGGTCGGCACCACGGGCGCGTCGACCGGCTACCACCTCCACTTCGAGGTGCGCCTCTCCGGCACTCCGGTGCAGCCGCTCAAATGGCTGCCGGGTTGCCTTTGCTGACCTGTACCATTGCGCGGTGCCGAGGGAAAAGGGTCGTAAGGTCGTCGCGTCCAATCGCAAGGCGCGGCATGACTACGCCATCCTCGACACCTATGAGGCGGGCATGGCGCTCACCGGCACCGAGGTCAAGTCGCTCCGCGCCGGGCGGGCGTCCCTCGTGGACGCGTTCGCCCAGGAAAGGGGCGGCGAGCTGTATCTGCACGGGATGCACATCCCGGAGTACAGCCAGGGCACCTGGACCAACCACGAGCCCCGCCGCACCCGAAAGCTGCTCCTCAAGCGCATCGAGATCGACCGGCTGATCGGCAAGCTGCGGGAGAGCGGGCTCACCCTCATTCCCCTTTCCGTGTACTTTTCAGACGGCTGGGCCAAGGTCGAGATCGGGCTCGCGAGAGGCAAAAGGGCATACGACAAACGCCAGGATCTCGCCAAGCGCGACGCCGACCGTGAGATCAACAAGGCGATGGGCCGCCGCGGGAAGGGCATGGAGTAGCGGGACAGTGACCGAAATCCGGATCGACTTCGACTTCGGCCACCCACCCGCGCTCGTGTGGCGGGCACTCACCGAGCGCCGGCAGCTCGCCCGCTGGTTCATGCCCGGTGACCTCCAGCCGGTCCAGGGCAGCAAGTTCCAGCTGCTCCCGGACGCGCTGCCTGGGTTCGACGGCCCGATCGCCGGTCAGGTGCTGGAGGTCTCCGCGGAGCGGCGGCTCGTCATGCGGTGGAAGGGCGATCAGCTGCACGCCCGGGTCGTCTGGGAGCTCAAGGCCAAGCCCGAGGGCTGCCTGCTCATGGTGAGCCAGTCCGGCTTTCTCGGCGTCCAGGGCAGCGCCCGCCGGCAGGCGCTGGTGTCCACCTACGACCGGCTCTTCGGCGAGCGGCTCCCGGCGGTACTCGATGGGCTCGCCGGAAAGGGTGACCCCGTGGTGCCGGGAGCGCCGCGACTGCCCGCGCCGGCCGTGGCGCGGCCGCACCGGCGCCGCCAGGTCCTCGCGATCGTGGCCGCCGCCCTCCTGGTCGGGCTTGTCGCCACGCTGCTCGCCAACCTCCCCTCGGAGACCAACCCGCCCGCCGAGGCCCTCGCGACCGGGTCGAGCGGCCAGCCTGCGGCGTACGCGTCGGCGTCGGCGACGGTGACCGCGGCCACGGCGACCGGCGCCGCCCAGCCCTCGCCCACCGCGTCGCCCTCGCCCAGCGTCTCCGCGACGACCCGCCGTCCGACCACCCCGCCGGCCACTCGCCGGGCCACCACCGAGGCCGCGCCCGCCCGACCCGGGCTGTTGTACGCCCGCTACCGGACCGTCTCGACGAACGCGCTCGGCTACCGGGGCGAGGTGGTCATCGAAAACAAGGGTGGCGGTAAGTCGGACGACTGGACGCTGACGATCACGGTGCCGCCCCTGTCGCTGGTGACCACAGTGGAGGGTCCGCAGCCGAGCGTCGGCACGTCGGGGTGGAAGTTCGACGGTCCGGGGGTGCCGGCGGGCGCCTCGACGCGGGTGGTCTTCGACGTGGTGCTCGATCTTCCACTGGTCGGCCCCAAGCGCCCACTCAGCTGCGACATCGGCGAAGGTGAGTGCGCAGGGTTGTGACGCGTGTGCCCGGGGTAGCGCTCCCAGCAGGTCAACGCGGCACTTGCGGCTGTCTGTAAGGTCTCCGGGTGAGCGAAATCCGGATGGATGTCGATCTCGAGCACCCGGCGGAGCGGATCTGGCGGGCGTTGACCGAGGAGAAGCTGCTTACCCAGTGGCTTGAGCTGCCCGGGTTCGCGCCGGTCGGCGAGGCCGAGGTGACCGGCGTCGAGGGGCAGCGACGGCTGGCGATGCTCTGGGACAAAGGCGAGCTCAGCACCCGGCTGGTCTGGGAGCTGACGCCAAACCCGGATGGTGCCACGCTCACCCTCCGCCAGTCCTGCGTCTACGGCGAGTGGGAAGACGAGGAGCGCGAGGAGCTTCGCGCCGCGTACGACGGGGTTTTGCACGAGCGGTTGCCGGCGATCCTCGACTGGGTCGCGTTTCAGGATGTCGACCTCAAGGCACCGGTGCCGGGCAGCCCGGCCGAGCCCGCCACCGAGGTGATCCCGTTCGTCGCACCCGACCACCGCAAGAGCCGCGGGCGGCGGCTTGTGGCGCTCTCCACCGTGGGGCTCGTGTTTCTGTCCATCGTCGCCGTGGCCGCCCTGAGCCGCACCGGCGACGAGGAGCCCGCTGCGGCGCCGCAGACCGCCGCTCCCGCGGAGTCCGCACCGAGCGCCACCGCGCCGGCCGGCGTCGCGGGCCTCGGCACCGGCGCGGCGTCGCCCAGCCCGTCCGCGAGCCCGAGCACCAGCCCGCCGCCGTCCCGGACGCCGACCACCGCCCCGCCCAAGGAGGGCACGACGGCGCCGGCGGGGCAGGCGGTGCTCGGCGCCGACTACGAGACGTCGGAGCAGCGCCTGCTCGGATACGAGGGCACCGTCACGGTCAGCAACACCGGCCAAGCGGCGGCCAGCGGCTGGACGGTGAAGATCACATTGCGCGGCGGCGCGACGGTGACCGACGCGGACGGCGCGGAGTTCAAGCAGGACGACCGCACGGTGCTCTTCACCGGCGGCGCGCTGAGCCCGTCGGCGACAGCGCGGTTCACGTTTCAGGTCAGCGGGGCGCTCGAAGCCGGCCCGGCGGCCTGCGAGGTGGCGGGAAAGCCCTGCTCGTAGCCCGCCTGGCCGGCCGGAATGTATCGGGTTGCCGCAGGCGTTAGGCTAGCTGTCTGGAGATCCTTCGAGGGGGTGACTGGTTTCGACTTCGTACGTTGCGGCAGGGGAAGCGAGCCGAGGAAGCCGACGTCGTCTCGTGAATCGGTCGTCGGAAACCAATAAGCGCCAAGCCAATGCGCGCTGACTTCGCTCTCGCCGCCTGAGGCGGGTAAGCGAGTCTGTCGGTCTGGAATCGCCTTCGGTCCAATAACCGGCATCAGCTAGAAGGCTGGCCAATCGAGCCCGGTCGCGGGGCTCGTGCGGCGAGATCAATCAGCGACTGGGCCCGTCACACCGACTCGCTCGCGTGATCGGAGGGGCCGAGTAGAGGCATAGCGAGCTGCGCTCGGAGAAGCCCTGTCAACACGCCGAAGGACCCGGGTTCGATTCCCGGCACCTCCACCAGTCGCAGGAGCGGCGCCACCCGGACGGGGTGGCGCCGCTCTTCGGTTTTCACGTCCTACTGGTCGGCCGGCGTGAAGCCGCCGATCACCAGCACCAGGAGGCACCGCCAGCCCCCGATCGAGGGGCCGTGGAAGATGTGGCCAGCGTTGCTAGAGAGGTACACGAGTTGTCACCAAGGGCTGGACAGAAGGTGAAGTCGGGGCGACCATCGGCTAATAGCTCGTGGCGGGAGGTGCGTCATGGTGGCAGGACCGTCTCACCCGACAGCGGCAGAAGATGCGGCGTCGCTCGCCGTCGCCCGGCGCCACCGCGTCGCGCTGCTGCACAGCATCCAGTCTTTCGAGCGGGCCCTCGCCGCGCCGGCGGGTGATCCGGCCTGGCGGCCGAGGGTGAGCACCCGGCTGCACGGGCTGCGCGGGGCGTTCGCCGAGCACATCGTGGTGACCGAGGGGCCCGAGGGGTTGTACGCGGAGCTGCTCGACCACGCGCCCCGCCTGGCCCGCGGCGTCCACGTGCTGGTGCGCGAGCACGCGGCCGTCGCCACGGCGATGTCCGCCCTCCAGCGGCGGGTCGACCAGCCGGGCCCTTCGGTGGAGGATCTGCGGGCGTGGTCCAGCGACCTCCTGCGGGAGCTGTCGCGCCACCGCCAGCGGGGTGCCGACCTGGTCTACGAGGCGTACGAGACGGACATCGGCGGCGAGACCTGACCTTACGGTCCGCTGACAGCCCTACGCGCGGCGGCGTGGGAGACCTACGCTCGCCAGATGAGACAGCGCGTGCTCGTCGTCGACGACGATCCGACCGTCAGCGACGTCGTCCGCCGCTACCTCGAGCGGGCCGGCTTCGAGGTGGTGCTCGCCGCCGACGGGCCCGCGGCCCTGGCCGCCTTCGAGCAGTGGCGGCCCGCCCTCGTCGTACTCGACCTCATGTTGCCCGGGATGGACGGCCTGGAGGTCTGCCGGCGGATGCGGGCGCGCGACGGCGACGTGCCCGTGGTCATGCTGACCGCGCTGGGTGAGGAGGCCGACCGCGTGGTCGGCCTGGAGATCGGCGCCGACGACTACGTGACCAAGCCCTTCTCACCGCGCGAGCTGGTGTTGCGGGTGCGCTCCGTGCTGCGGCGGGCCGCGCCGCAGGACACACCCCTGGTGCTCCGCGACGGCGATCTCGTGGTCGACGTCGCCCGGCGGGTCGCCCTCCTCGGCGACCGCGAGCTCGCCCTGACGGTACGGGAGTTCGACCTGCTCGCGTACCTGCTGCGCCACCCCGGCCGCGCGTTCAAGCGGAGCGAGCTGCTCGACGCGGTGTGGGGCTGGACGTTCGGCGACCACTCGACCGTGACCGTCCACGTGCGACGGTTGCGGGAGAAGATCGAGGCCGACCCGGCGGAGCCCACCCGGATCGTGACCGTGTGGGGCGTCGGCTACCGCTACGAGCCGGCTACGGCAGCGCGAACGGTAGCTTGATCCCGTCGAGCACCGAGCCGCAGGGGCAGTCGCGCCCGGCGGGGAGCGCGGCGATGGCGTCGAGGAGGAGGCCGCGCAGGCGGGCGGTGTTTTCTCCGAAAACGCGGAAGACCTCCTCCTGGGTGACCCCGTGGTCACCCTCCACGCCCGCGTCGAGGTCGGTGACGAGAGCGATCGCGGTGTAGCAAAGGGCGAGCTCACGGGCGAGCACGGCCTCCGGGTGGCCGGTCATGTTGACTACCGTGCCGCCGATCGAGGTGAACCACCGCGACTCCGCACGCGAGGAGAAGCGCGGCCCCTCGACCACCACCATCGTGCCGGTCGGCTCCGCGGCCACACCGTGTCGCGCCGCCGCGTCGCGCAGCGTCTCGCGCCCCACCGGGCAGTACGGATCGGCGAACGACACGTGCACCGCGCCCTCGTCGTAGTAGGTCTGCGTGCGCCCGCTCGTGCGGTCGATCAGCTGGTCGGGAATGACGAACGTGCCCGGCCCCAACTCCGGCCGCAGCCCGCCGACCGCGCACGGCGCGAAGACCTGGCGCACGCCGATCGAGCGCAGCGCCCACATGTTTGCCCTATAGGGAATGCGGTGCGGCGGGTAGCGGTGGTCGCGCCCATGCCGGGGAAGAAACGCGACAGCCCGGTCACCCACTTCGGCGATGGTCACCGGGTCGGACGGTGGACCATAGGGTGTGTCGACGGTGAACTCTGTCGCGCCGTCCAGCAGGGCATATAGGCCAGAACCGCCGATCACGGCAAACTCAGCGCGTGGGCTCACGATTGAGACCTTAACCCGGGGCTGACACGCAAGCTATGGTCCATGCATGGCGCACGAGTCCTATATCCCAGGCCTCCACGAGTAGCGGGGGCGTCCGTGCACGGAGAGGGGCAGCGGATCGGGGGGCGGTCGATGGAGTCGATGACCGGGCAGCTACTGGTCGCGACCCCGGCCCTGAAGGATCCCAACTTCGACCGCACCGTTGTGCTGCTGGTCGCGCACGAGCCGGGCGGTGCCCTGGGCGTGGTTCTCAACCGGGCCACCGAGGTGCCCGTCTCAGAGGTGCTCGGTAACTGGGGTGCGATGGCCCGCGACCCCGCCGTCCTCTTCGAGGGTGGCCCTGTGCAGCCCGAGTCCGCGATCTGCCTCGCCCGCACCCACCCCGGCGTGCGCCGGGCCCGAGGGTTCCACCGGGTGTCCGGCTCGATCGGCACCGTCGACCTCTCCGTCGACCCGGAGTCGCTCCAGAGCAGCCTGGCGGGCATCCGGGTGTTCGCGGGATATTCGGGGTGGTCGGCCGGGCAGTTGGAGGAAGAGATCTCCTCGGGCTCCTGGTTCGTGTTCGACGCCCTGCCCGGCGACGCGTTCGTCGAACGCCCCGATGACCTGTGGCCGATGGTGCTGCGGCGGCAGGGCGGCATCCTGGCCGCGGTGGCCCACTTCCCGCCGGACGTCGCCCTCAACTAGCCGCCACCGCGTGTCGGCACCTGCGAGATGACCCGCGGGTCGGGGGTGTGTACTATTGCGCGGGTGCCCGGGAGACCGGGGACGTTGGGGCCGTGGCGCAGCTGGTAGCGCACCACACTGGCAGTGTGGGGGTCAGGGGTTCGAGTCCCCTCGGCTCCACCCAAGACCGTTGATCCAGCTCAGCGGCATGATCCGACCGGTCAACGGGTAGACGAGCGTCAGGCACTCTCGGCCCCGTGCGCCAGATCCGCGCCAGATGCGTTGTCGATCTTGTTTCGTGACTCCTCGATCAACGCATCCAGCGCGACCGCGATCGCCCGGTCCCGGTCCCGCGTGGCGTGCTGGTAGATCATCGCAGCCCGGGTGCTGGAGTGGCCGATCCGCTTCATCACCTCGCGCAGCGTCGCGCCGCTCTGCGCCGACCAGGTGCTACCTGTGTGCCGCAGGTCATGCAAGTGAAGATCCATCTCCGCTGGGATGCCGGCATCACGGAGCGCCTTGTGCCAGACCCGGTTGAAGTTGCGCCGCCGAGGAACGCCGCCCTGCGGGCCGACGAACAGCCGCCCGTCCGGCCCAGGCTGCGCGTAGCGGCTCAGATGGACCTCGATATCCGCACGGAGCCCGCCGGGTAGTGCGATCGGCCGCTTGCCCGCCTGAGACTTCGGATCATCATCGACCTGGGTACCGTCCTCCAGTTCGGCCGTCGCCTGTCGGACGCGCAGCTCCATCTTGGCCAGGTCGACACTTCGCCGCCGCAGCGCCACCAGCTCCCCGAAGCGCAGTTGCGCGAACGTGGCCAGCAGCACCAGCAGCCGGTACCGGCGTTGGATCGCCTCCGCGATCCCGAACACCTGATCGAGCGTCGCCATCGGCCGCTCGTCGGCGTCGTCCTGCCCGGCGCCTCTGATCCGGCACGGGTTACGCCGGATCAGATCATCATCATCCGCCGCCGTGGCGAAGATCGCGTGCAGCACCCGGTACGTCTTGGCGACGGTCGACCGGCCTACGCCGGCCGCCAGTAGGGCTGAGCGCCAGGTCCGGATGCGCTGAGGGGTGACCTCAGCCAGTGACAACCCATCGAGGTACGGACGCACGTGCAACCGCAGGAGACGGGCGTACTCCTCCCGGGTACGCGGCTTGAGATCACGCTCCCGCACCCACCGATCGGCGTAGTCCGTCAGCGGCACCTTGCCGGCGTCCGGATCCACCCAGTCGCCCCGCAGCACTTCCGCTTCGATCTCCACCAGCCACTGCTCAGCGGCCCGTTTCGTGTCGAACGTGTCCGGCGCGGTCCGGCTGAGCCCGTCCAGCCCGGTGTACCGAGCTTGCCAGCGGCCGGACCGCTGTTGCCGGACGTTGCCGAACCGCCGCTTCCGGCCCTTGCTGTTGCCGCCCATCAGGCCACCCGGCGCAGCCGGCATACGCGACGCGTCGACACACGCCGTACCGCCGACACGGTGCACGAGTCGATGTAGGCCAGGAGCACGCTCTCCGCGACCCGGACATGCCGACCGAAGCGCTTGAACTCGATCCGGCGTTCCTCGATCAAGCGCCGGGCGAACCGTTCCTTCGTGCCCAGCCGTTCGGCAACCTCGGGCACCGACAAATAGCGCTCAGCCATCGCGCATCTCCTTCTCACGGACAGTGATGTACAGACGGATCTCGTTGGCATAGCTAGCCGGGCGGGTACTCGTCCGGCAGATCGCCCGATCGCCAAAGGTCCGGGCGAAGTGGTCGATTAGTTCAGCCCGCTGGGCGGCAACGACGTCGGTCGGGCCGATGAGCCGGACCGCGATCAGCGGACGGGGACGGTTAGGCATCGTTTCAGATCCTTCCTATATGGACACTCCGACATGGACGGACACGGGGGTCTCAGGGGCGTTGAACAGACGCCGGCATCCTGATGTAAGTCGCTATGCAGTTCTCAAAGAACAGCGTCAAGGCCGGCTTGACAGCAAAACGCGCGTCACGCTGCCGTGGTGGCCAGGTACTCACGCGCGGCCTGCTGGTGCTCACGGGCCATCGCGGCGGATGTGTTCGCGAGCAAGGCATCGGCCGTCGTGTGCCAGCCGGCACCCACGAACTGAAGGAAGTTGACGACCAGCGTCGTTGGCTGCTCGACCGGCGTAGTCTGCTCGGGGCCGTTGGTCTGCGTGCGGCGGAACGCAGTACGGGCGTTGCGCAGCAGGGCGAACGTGATCGAGTAGCGGCGAGATTTGGTGAAGAAGTGGCCGCCGAAGCCGAGCATGTGCGCCCAGTGGCGCAACATCCGCCACTCGCGCGGCCGGCCGAGCTGCCAGCACGCTTCGATCAGACGCTCGGCGTGGGTGCCGTCCCCGTCCGCGTACAGGTTGACTGTGCCGTCAGTCAGCCGCGCGGACGCGTGTCCGGTGACCTCGGTGGACTTGGTAGCGTACTTCGCCAGGTACGCGGCGACCTGGGCGTCAGTGACCTCACCGCGCCCGGCCACCGTGATCACCTTCGTGAGCACCTGGTCACCCCACCGGATCGGCCACCCCTCAGGCTGGGCAGGGTGCGGCTTGGTGGTGAACCCGACCGTGCGGGCAACCCGGTCGATGATGGCTTTCAGGTCGTCTGCGTCGATGCCGGCAGGTGGCGGGACGACCGCTTTCGGGTTACCGGGGTCGACGCCGTCGAGGCGGACGATGGCGTGGAAGTGCACGACACCCCGGCGTTGCATCTCGGCCGCTTTGCCGAACGACAGCCGCACCGGAGGCACCACCCGTACCCGGCCGTTGGCGGAAACCGTTTGCACGGAGGGGATGCCGCGTGCACGGGCAAGCCGCTCGACGTGCCGCCGGACCGCGATCGTGGTACGCCGCCAAAGCTCTCCCGCCCGGAGGTTCCACACCGTCTGGGCGTCGTGGTCGTAGCACTCCAGACACAGCGGCGTACCCAGCCGGGCATCATCGTTCTCATGGCGGGCGAAGCAAGCCAGCCGTATCCCATGTGGACACACGGTCAGGTCGCGGCGAGCGTGGCACGGCTCGGGCCGGCAATCACAGTTGCGGCGACGGGCACACGTGTGCCGCCGCACGACCCGGGTATGCACCTCGCCGAACGAGGGGGCGGTGAAGGTGGGGAAGACGGCCGGGTGCTGCGCCACCTCTTCGGGGACGCCCCGGCCGCCGACCAGGCCGGTACGGACCACGTGATAGGCGTCGCGTTGATAACGCTTGGAGCAGGCCGGGCAGACTGATTCGCGGCGGTTGCCGCAGGGCTTATAGATCACCCCATCCGGCAGGCCGGCAGTGTCCACAGTGACCAGAACACGCCCGGTGGCGGCATCGAGGGTCAGGCTGGTGCCGGCAAGCCGGATCGGCCGCATACATGCGGACGCAGGCTGAACATGCGACAACCAGGCTTCGAAATCGGGACGGGCCGCGCGGGCGACCGCCTGCCGGCGCACGTCGGTGGAGCGGGACAGCCACTCCAGGCGCAGGGCAAGACCCGGCTCGGCGTACGGGACCGCACCCGAAGCATGTGCTTCGGGTGCAGTGCTGAGCGTCGAGACGGTCATCGAAGCCTATCCAGGCAGCTTCGAGTACCGGCGATAGTGGACAGCAGGAACGGACCGGTCGAGCCGAGGCACGGCAGGGCCGGTGAGTGCGCACCACACGCGGAAGATGTCCAGCAGCCAGCCACCAGCGGCACCAGGCGGGCGGCAGCGGCCAGGACGGTTACGTCACGGCGGGCACCAGCGGGCAGACCGCAGAACAGGTACGGGCGGGCCGCAGCAGGATTGGTCTGTGCACGGTCAGGCTCGGCGACAAGAATGTCGGTGGCGGACGGTGCCAGACCAGTAGCTACGGTGCTCGACCTGTTCACGGTCCCGACGCTTCGCGCGGGCGGGACAGCCGAGCTGGACGCGGCAGCGAGCCGGTAGGCCAGCGGCAGGCGAGCGGACAGCCGCAGGGGTGCGCGTACGGTCATGCCACAGCCCGCCCGTCCGGCCCGGTGGCCGCAGTGAGGCCGAACAGTGGCGTAAGCAGACGCTGGTAGTACCGCGACGGTGCGACCGTGCCGTTCTCCCAGCGGGACAGGTTCCGCTTAAACGTCTGCCAGGATGGCAGTTGCTCGCCCAGATCGGTAGCGACCTGGGTCAGGTGGCGGAACATCTCGGATTGAGACCAGCCACGAGACAGGCGCAGAGCGCGCCAGTCGTGACGTGTCACGGACCTGGTAGGGACGGGGATCGTGGTGGGGTCGGCCGTCAGGACCGACAGAACATCGAGCAGGACCGACGCCAGGCGTGCGGTCAACTCGTTGAGCGCCTGCTCCGAGGTCGCCACATCCCGCAGGACAGCGAACGCAGGCGCGAAACGCGAGTCGGCACCTGTGGCCGACAGGTTGGTGATCGGCAGTGCGGAGACGGTCATGCCGCCACCGCCCCAGTCAGACCCCGCTCGTCGCGGTACCGGCGCACCGGGGCAGGGGTAGGCAGGGTCACGAGTTGCCCGCCGTACACGCGGTCGAGCAGACCCACGTAGTACGAGGGCAGCGGAGCGCGGTGGTTCTCCCACAGGAAGAGCAACCGCACCAGCAGGTACACGGCGGGCAGGGAGACACCGTCACCAGCGGCCAGGATCTTCATCCGGCCGATCAACTGGACCGGGTCCCACCCACGAGACAGCCGAAGCCGGCGCAGCTCGGTCATGCCGCCACCGCCGACCCGATCGACCAGGCCGCAGACCTAGCCTCGACCTGCACGCAGTTCGCGCAGCGGCACGCCGGCACTTCCGCGCACACAGCGCGAGCCGAACACCACTGGCAGGCCGGACGGCCGCACCACGCACAGCGCGACGCGACCAGGCCGTCACCCGCTCCAACACGGACACGGGACTTCAGAGAGGTACCTTGGGACAGCATTGACTGACTCCCTTCGCTAGGGCGGATCGATGCACGGCCTCGACGGGGTGCGACCCGTCGGGGCCTTCCATGTCCTACTGAGGAGGACACTTGCGTCCTCCATAGTGAGGACGGGGGCGTCCGGTGTCAAGGACATATTTGCCCTATCTGAGGACGGGTGTGTCCGTTTGATCAGGACGGGCGTGTCCGGGACAATGGACGAGTGAACGTGCATGAGGTCATCCGCCGACGCCGCAACGAACTAGGCATGACTCAGGCCGAGTTGGCCCAGAAGGCAGGCATCGACACGCGGCAGATCCGCCGCTATGAGGCGGGGGACTCGCAGCCAGCGCTACTCGTTGCGCTGGGCATCGCTAAGGCGCTCGGGATCTCAGTAGAGGAGCTGGCCGGGGAAGAGGTCCACCGCGTCGACCTGTCCGGAGACTGGTGGGCCTGCTGGCAAACCTGGAACGAAGGTCGCGAGATCCTGAATCCGCACCAGATTCGAATGCGGCAACAGACCGAGACCATCGACGTTATAGCCACCACGCGAGGAACGCAGTCCTTCGAGGAAGGCGGCTATCTGTGGCGTGGCGAACTACGCCTCTGGGATAACGAAGTTTTGATGGGCTGGTATGTAGCGGATGAGGGAGCAGTGCGCTCCAAAGGAACGATGTACTTCGTACTTCATCAACACGGCGAAAGAATGAGCGGCCGATGGGTCGGTCTGAGCTACGACGGGCCAATTATTTCCGGCTGGGGCGCCATCGCAAAGACTGAAGATGAGGCACTAGCGATAGTCGACAGGCTAAAGCAGGGGGAGACGATCCAGTGACTGACGCACCCGAGCAGATCGCCGAAGTCGTCATAACAGCAGGCACGGCTGAGTGGCTAGCAGCCTTTACTCGAAAACTGGTAGAGCGCCGGTTGGCCGCATGCGGACAAAACATCGCGGCAATTCGGTCCATCTACCGGTGGCAAGGTGCCATAGAGGACGAGGGTGAAGCCCGTGTCGCGCTACACACGCGGCTGTCCCTCGTCCCTCACATCGTGGCGCTCGCGGACGACGAACACCCCTACGACGTGCCATGCGTGATCGCGCTACCGGTAGTCGCCGGAAATCCTCGCTATGTTCAGTGGGTCCTGGACGAGACGACGGCCATCGAGCCATGAGCCCGCACCGCAGCCGCCTCTGTCACTTCGTCATCGACTGCGACGACCTCGATGCGGCAGCCCAGTTCTGGGCTGCCGCACTTGATGCAACCGAGGAGCAGTTGAGGCCCGACAGCAGCCGCGTTTACAGACGTCTTCGACTCCCGGACTCCGAGATCCGTATTCTCCTGCAATATACGAACGACAGGAAAACGTCGAAGGAGCGGATGCACCTCGACCTCGAAACGAACGACGTCGAAGCCGAAGTGAAACGCCTGGAGACATTGGGCGCAACACGGTGGGATCGCCAGCAGGAGCGCGGTTACGACTTCTGGGTAATGCGCGACCCGTGGGGCAATGAGTTCTGCGTCCTTCAGGAGTCCTTTCCGGACCTGCTAGCCCACCGTCGAACGCTGGACTAGCGAGATCCCCAAGGGAGGGTTCCGTCAGTGTCTAAGAAGCCCGAATACCTCGCGATAGCCGAGACGCTGAAAGCCGAGATCCTCGCCGGGCAGTACGACAGTGACGCCCTGCCGGGCAGCGCCGCTCTCGCCGGCCGCTTCGGCGTCAACATAAAGACCGCCGCTCGCGCCGTCCAACAGTTGGTCGCCGAAGGCGTCTTGATAGCCCGACCCGGCATGAGCGCAATCCCGGCACCTCGCGAGCGCTGACCGTCCTTCGGATGTCCCCTCAGCCTCGATCCACGGGTTTGATTCATGGTGGCCGTTGTCATGCGGCTTCGCGATCTGCTGATCTTGGCGGCAGGGGTGACTCGCCGACCACGGGTTGTCGGCCTGCTCGTGGGGTGGTTGAGG
>Ga0081539_10000581_pt1 | contig 75203 bp, 69 predicted proteins | sample TabmetS4T2R2_FD_71023 | JGI IMG/M metagenome (GOLD analysis project Ga0081539, IMG submission 71023) | Tabebuia heterophylla rhizosphere microbial communities from the University of Puerto Rico - S4T2R2 | ecosystem: Host-associated > Plants > Roots > Rhizosphere ...
GGGGGGGGCCATTGCGGCCCTTCTTCTGCACCGGCGCCCCGTGCCCCTCCCCATTCCCGGACCTTTTTCTTCTCCCGCGGGGTCCGGGGGGCATCGCTTGCCCCCCGGCGGGGAGGTCCAGGAGGGGCAGCGCCCCTCCTGGCCCGCACCCTCAACCGATGACCACCGCGGTCCTCACGCCCCCGACGCCCGCGCGACTGCCCCCGGAGCTCCGGCTGGTGGATCTCACGGTCTGTCATGGCGAGCGGCCGGCGGTGCATCACCTGTCGGGGCGGTTCGCGCCGGGGAGCCTGACGGCGGTGGTCGGCCCGAACGGGGCCGGCAAGACCACGCTGTTGCGGGCGCTGGCGGGGCTGCATGCGCCGCGTTCGGGGCGGGTGGAGGCGGTGGGCGGTGCGCCGCGCATTGCGCTGCTGCCGCAAATGGCGGGGATGGATCGGCAATTCCCGCTGACCTGCCTCGATGTCGTGATGCAGGGCTTGTGGCCGCGTCTCGGCGCCTTCCGCGGCGCGCGCGCGGCGGATCGGGCGCGGGCGCGGGAGGCCTTGGCCGCGGTCGGGCTCGAGGGTTTCGCGGGGCGGCCGGTGGGCAGCCTCTCGGCGGGGCAGTTCCAGCGGCTGCTCTTCGCGCGGCTGCTGCTGCAGGATGCCGACATCCTGCTGCTCGATGAGCCGTTCAACGCGGTGGATGCGCGCACCGCCGCCGAGATGCTGGCGCTGCTGCGCCGCTGGCATGGCGAGGGGCGTACAGTAATCGCCGTGCTGCACGACCTCGAGTTGGTGCAGCGGGAATTCCCCGAGACGCTGCTGCTTGCGCGCGATCCGGTGGCCTGGGGCAGCACCGGCGAGGCACTGTCGGCGGCCAACCGGCTGCGGGCGCGGATGATGGCCGAGGCGTGGGACCCGGACGCCGAAGCCTGTCACCGCGCGGCCTGAGGCGCGCGACGCTGTACGATCCGCTGCTGTCGCCGTTCGTGGAATTCGGTTTCCTGCGCCGCGCGCTGGTGGGGTGTCTTGCCCTGTCGGTGTCGGCGCCGCCGCTCGGCGTGTTCCTCATGCTGCGGCGGATGAGCCTGACCGCGGATGTGCTGGCGCATGGCGTGCTGCCGGGTGTCGCGGTGGGGTTCCTGATCGCGGGGCTGAGCCTGCCGGCGATGTGGCTGGGCGGGCTGGTGGCGGGGCTGGTGGTCGCGGTGGGGGCCGGGGCGCTGTCGCGCGCGACCGGCGGGCGGGAGGATGCGACGCTGGCGGCGCTCTACCTGCTGGCGCTGGCCTTCGGGGTCGGGCTGATCACGCTGCGCGGCGGCGGGGCGGAGCTCACCCATCTGCTGTTCGGCAGCGTGCTCGGCATCGACGATGCGGCGCTGCTGCTGATGGCTGGCGTCGCGACCCTGACCCTGTTCGTCATGGCCTTCGCCTGGCGGCCGCTGGTGCTGGAATGCTTCGACCCGGCCTTCGCGCGCGCCGCGGGGGCGCGTGGCGGCGCGTGGCATCTGGTGTTCCTCGGCCTCGTGGTGCTGAACCTGCTGGCGGCGTTCCAGGCGCTGGGAACGCTGATGGCGGTGGGGCTGATGATGCTGCCGGCGGTGGCGGCGCGGCACTGGTCGCGCCAGGTGGGCGGCATCGCCGCTTCTTCCTGCGGCATCGCCGCGCTGTCGGCGGCGTGCGGGCTGCTGCTCTCCTTCCACCTCGACCTGCCGAGCGGGCCGGCGGTGGTGCTGACCGCCGGCGTCACATGGGCGCTCTCGGTGCTGATGGGACCGGTGGACGGCCTGCTGCCGCGGCTGGTGCGGCGGGGCCACCTCACGGGCTGAACGGAACGCGGCAACAGCGCCAGCGCGGCGGCCATCGGCAGCAGCCAGACGATGCGCGACTGGTAGCGGTCATGCGGCTTGGAGAGCGCGCCAGTGGCGAAGGCGTTGGCGGCGAGGCCGGCCAGCACGCAGAGCAGCAGCGCGCGGCGCGGTGCGTCTTCGCGGAGTCGGGCCAAGGCGAGGATCGCGGCGGCCAGGGCGAGCATCAGCACGGGCGGATGGATCAGGCGGAAGGGCGCGGCGAGGGCTTCGAGCCGCCCGCGCATCTGCAGGCTCGATTCGGCCCGCTCGCGCTCCTCCGGTGGAAAGCCGCGCCAGACGTCGTGATTGGCGAAGGCGGGGAGATCGGCATTGTCCAGCGTGTCGCCGATCTGCGGCTTGAGGAGTTGCGCGACGGTGTTGCGCAGCGCGGCCTGCGCCACGGCCCAGGGGTGGTCGCGCAGCGCGGCGAGCACGATTGCCTGCGCTTCCGGCGCGAGCAGCACGGCGCCGTTCGGGCGCAGTGCCGGAGGGCTCAGCGGGTTCCACAGGAAGTGGTCGCTGTCCATCGGCATCCGGTCGGCGAAGGCGCAGAGATACCAGCCCGCCTGCGGGCAGCGGTCGCGGATGGTCCAGGCGGCGGGGCCGTCGGCCTGGAGACGAGCGAGCAGGAAGACGGAACCGTGCGCCGAGAGTGTGGGACGGCCGAAGGCGTGCCAATTGGCGAGAAGGAGAAACAGGATCGCTGCCGCGACCGGAAGCGCGGCGCGCAGCACGGGACGCCAGCGGCGGCGCAGCGCCAGCACCAGCGCGATCAGCGCGCAGGCGGTGGGCAGGTGGGAGAGATGCACCGCGATGGCGAGCGCGGCGATCGCACCGGCGCCGATGGTCTCGGCGCGGTTCAGGCGCTCCTCGCCGAAGCCGAGCAGGTAGAGGGCGAGCACGACCGCCGGCGTGAAGGCATCGGGCATGAGGGTCGCGCTCGCCCAGGGCGCGGCGGTGAGCAGCGCGAGCGCCGCAGAAAGCAGCAGGTGGCGCAGCGGCGTCGCCGCCCCGCACGCGACACGCTGCGTGAGCCAGAGCAGCCAGGAGAGGATCAAGCCCTGCGCGGCCAGCGGCACCCAGAGCGTGACGCCCCCGTCCAGGGCGGCGAGGAACAGGCCATAGGCCGCGGTCTTGTCCCACGGCACCTCGCCGGTGATGCCGTGCAGCAGATAGGCGACGGTGTCGACGAAGAGGATGGGATAGCCGTTGGCCAAGGCCGGCCAGACGAGCAGCGCGGCAGCGCCGAGAATCGCAAGGCCCGGAACGGCGACGTGACGGAGCATGCTGGCTCTCCGCGCAGCATGCTCCGTTGCGAAGGCGGCAACGGTGTGGCGTTGCTATGAGTGCGGGCCAGGAGGGGCGCTGCCCCTCCTGGACCTCCCCGCCGGGGGGCCAGGCGCCCCCCGGACCCCGCCTGGGAAGAAAAGGTCCGGGACAGGGGGAGGGGCATCACCGGCGCGCCGGTTCAACCCTCGCGCGGTGCCCCTCCCCCTGTCCCGGACCTCTCCCCGCTGGGGGGCATCGCTTGCCCCCCAGCGGGGAGAGCCCGAGAGGGGCAGAGCCCCTCTCGGTCCCGCACTCTCAGCGACGCAACACGGTGCGGCCTGCGTAACGCGCGGCGGGGCCGAGGTCCTGTTCGATGCGGATGAGCTGGTTGTATTTGGCAAGACGATCGGACCGCGACAGCGAGCCGGTCTTGATCAGGCCGCAATTGGTGGCGACGGCGAGGTCGGCGATGGTGGCGTCCTCGGTCTCGCCGGAGCGGTGGCTCATCACCGCGCGGTAGCCGGCGCGGTGCGCAGTCTCCACCGCATCGAGCGTCTCGGTGAGGGTGCCGATCTGGTTGACCTTCACGAGGATGGCGTTGGCGGTGGCCTTCTCGATGCCCTGCCGCAGGCGCTCGGTGTTGGTGACGAAGAGGTCGTCGCCGACCAGCTGCACCTTGGCGCCGAGCTTGTCGGTCAGCAGCTTCCAGGCGGCCCAGTCGTCCTCGGCGCAGCCATCCTCGATGGAGATGATCGGCCACTTGGCGCAGAGCGCGGCGAGGTAGTCCACCATGCCGGCGGCATCCAGCGTCTTGCCTTCGCCTTCCATGACGTAGTTGCCGTTCTTGAAGAACTCGGTGGAGGCGCAGTCGAGGGCGAAGACGACGTCCTCGCCGACGCGGTGGCCGGCGGCCTCGCAGGACTTGGCGATGAAGGAGAGCGCCTCGTCGGCGGAGTTCAGGTTGGGGGCGAAGCCGCCCTCGTCGCCGACATTGGTGGAATGCCCGGCATCGTGCAGCGCCTTCTTGAGGGATGCGAACACCTCGGCGCCGATGCGCGCGGCCTCGGCGGCGGTGCCGGCGCCGATCGGCATGATCATGAATTCCTGGATGTCGATCGGGTTGTCCGCGTGCTTGCCGCCGTTGATGATGTTCATCATGGGCACCGGCAGGGTGCGCGCGAAGACGCCGCCGACATAGCGGTAGAGCGGCAGGCCGAGCTCCTCGGCGGCCGCCTTGGCGACGGCGAGGGAGACGGCGAGGGTGGCGTTGGCGCCGAGCCGCGCCTTGTTCGGCGTGCCGTCGAGCTCGATCATGATCTCGTCGATCTTGACCTGGTCGGTGGCGTCGAGGCCGGAGAGGGCGTCGAAGATCTCGCCCTCGACATTGCCGATCGCCTTGAGCACGCCCTTGCCGCCGTAGCGGGACTTGTCGCCGTCGCGCAGCTCCACGGCCTCATGGGCGCCGGTGGAGGCGCCGGAGGGGACGATGGCACGGCCGCGCGCGCCGCTGTCGAGCAGCACCTCGGCTTCCACGGTGGGGTTGCCGCGGCTGTCGAGCACTTCGCGGGCGGTGATGTCGGCGATGGCGGCCATGTCGGTCTCCCGGTTGGGGTGGGGCGGCGATAGGGCGCCTGCCGGCGGGGAACAAGGGGGGCGTTGCCATGGATTTGCCCCCGGGGCCGCCGCGGGCCGCGGGCGCGGCGCCGGCCCGGCCGGCAAGGAATCGCACAATTCCGCGTCGAATTGCCTCGCTTGGGCGCGGCACCCGGGTGGTGACCCGGGCGATCGCGGACGGAAGGCGCGGCCGGAGCCGCATCGCGGCATGGGACGAGAGGCCGCCACCGCCTCCCCGGTCTCCCATCCGCGACGGCCGCGCGGCGAGGAGCGAGGCGCTACTCGCCCGGGATCTGCTCGACGATCGCCCCCAGCTGCGCCACCGCCGTCACATAGACATCGACCCCGTCGGTGTCGTCGCGGCCCACTGCGGCATGCGCGGCGGGCATGGCGCGCAGCACTTCGGCGAGCTGCAGCAGCGCCACCTCGGGCGGGTCCTGCCGCATGGCCTGGCTGATAGAGCGGAACATGACGTAGCGCTGGCCGACGCCGATCGCGCGGTCGCCGCGCGCGGCGGTCATCAGGGCGGCGGCCGAGCGCTGCACCTCGGCATGCTGGGCGGAGAGGGTGGCGCGCAGGCCGGTGCTCGGGGCGTCGCCCACCAGCGCGAGCAGGAGGGCGCCGACGGCATCCACCGCGGGCTGCCGCTGGGCAACGAAGTCGGCGAGGGAGAGGCCTTCGGGGCGTGGCGCGGCGAGCGCGCGCAGCCCTTCCAGGCCGCGGTCGCGCACCGATTGCGACGGCCAGTTGCGGCCGCGCAGCTCGGCGAGGCCGCGCAGGGCGGATTGCGCGGTCGCCAGGGTGGCGGTGGGATCGGTGCTCAGGGAAGCCGGTGCCGGCGCGATCCTGGCGGAGGCGCGGGCGATCCGGTTGGCGTGTAGGGTGAGGATGTCGAAGGCGGGGCCGAGCACGCCGAGGACGAGCGGCGTGGCCTCGACGCCCGGGCGTGGCAGGCGGCGGCCGGTGGCGTAGGAGACTGCGACGATCTCCTCGGCGGCGTTGTCCTCGCGCTGGGCGAGATGCTGGAGGATGCGGCCCGAGGACTCGTCCGCGTCCTCGGTGGCGAGGGTGAAGCGCGCGGCGGGATCGGTGGCGGTGGGGCGCGTTGCGCACCCCGCGACGACGGCGAGCAACAGGAACGACAGGGACCACCGCATGCGACTGGCTCCGCTTGGATTCTTGAAGGCGCCGGCGTGGCGACCCTAGCCACGGCATGCGCGGCGCGCAAAGCGCGGCGGCATCAGAGATGCGTGCGCGGGGGGAGCATGCCCGAATGCTTCCGCACTCTCGGGCGCCGCATCGTTCGTATCGAGAACGGAGCTCGCCACGCTACCCCGGAATCGATAAAAGGAGGTGGGGGGTCTGGGGGGCGGAGTTCATCTCCGCCCCCCAGTCTTTCTCGAGCGCGTACGCTGCGACGAAGCCGCTTCATGCAGCGGCTACTCGCCGCTGCCGCCATCGTCGCCGCCATTCCCTTCGCCGTCATGGCCGGCGGTGTCATGCGAGGCGCCTTCGGATTCGCCGGGGCCGAACAGGGCGAACATCAGCCCGGCGAGGACGATGAAGCCGGCGACCGGCCAGGAGCCGAGCACCAGCGCCACCGCGCCCGCGCCGATCGCGATCCACAGCCAGAGCCAGCGATGGCGCGGCGCGGGCAATGGCGTCAGACCAGCCGCGCCTGCTGCACCGCCGCGCCGATGAAGCTCGCGAAGAGCGGGTGCGGCTCGAAGGGCTTGGACTTCAGCTCCGGATGGTACTGTACGCCGATGAACCAGGGGTGGTCCGGATACTCGACGATCTCCGGCAGCACGCCGTCCGGCGACATGCCGGAGAAGCGTAAGCCCGCCTCCTCCAGCCGGTCCTTGTAGGCGACGTTCACCTCGTAGCGGTGGCGGTGGCGCTCGCGGATCTCCGCTGCGTCGCCGTAGATGCCGCGCACCTGCGAGCCCTCGGCGAGCAGCGCCGGATAGGCGCCGAGCCGCATGGTGCCGCCGAGATCGCCGCCCTGGTTGCGGCGCTCGAGCTCGTTGCCGCGCAGCCATTCGGTGAGCAGGCCGACCACCGGCTCCGCGCAGGGGCCGAACTCCGTGGAGGAGGCGCGCGCGATGCCGACCAGGTTCCGCGCCGCCTCGATGACCGCCATCTGCATGCCGAAGCAGATGCCGAAGAACGGTACGCGGCGCTCGCGGGCGAAGCGCACGGCTTCGATCTTGCCCTCGGTGCCGCGCTCGCCGAAGCCGCCGGGGACCAGGATGCCGTGGACATTCTCGAGCCGGGCGACGGCCTCGCGGTCGGTGCCCTCGAAGATCTGGCTGTCCACCCAGTCGAGATGAACCTTCACGTTGTGCGCGATGCCGCCATGGGCGAGCGCTTCCGCGAGCGATTTGTAGGCATCGAGCAGGTTGGTGTACTTGCCGACCACGGCGACGGTGACCTCGCCCTCGGGCTGGCGGATCGCCTGCACGATGTTCTGCCAGCGCCGCATCTCGGGCTCGCCATAGATCGAGAGGCCGAAATGGCGGAGCACCTCGCGGTCGAGCCCCTCCTCGTGGTAGTTCAGCGGCACCTCGTAGATCGTCGCGGCGTCGAGGGCGGGGATCACGCTTTCGGGGCGCACGTTGCAGAAGAGGGCGATCTTGCGCCGCTCGTTCTCCGGGATGCGGCGGTCGCAGCGGCAGAGCAGGATCTGCGGCTGGATGCCGACGCCGAGCAGCTCCTTGACGCTGTGCTGGGTGGGCTTGGTCTTGAGCTCGCCGGCGGAGGGGATGTAGGGCACCAGGGTCAGGTGCATGAACAGGCTGCGCTGCGGGCCGAGCTCGTTGGCGAGCTGGCGGATGGCTTCCAGGAAGGGCAGGCTCTCGATGTCGCCGACAGTGCCACCGATCTCGACCAGGACGAAGTCGTAGCCATCGGTCTCGGCCTGGATCACTTCCTTGATCTTGTCGGTGATGTGCGGGATCACCTGCACCGTGCCGCCGAGATAGTCGCCGCGCCGCTCCGCCGCGATCACGTCGGAATAGATGCGCCCAGTGGTCCAGTTGTCGGCCTTGGAGGCGTGCACGCCGGTGAAGCGCTCGTAGTGGCCGAGATCGAGATCGGTCTCGGCGCCGTCATCGGTGACGAAGACTTCGCCGTGCTGATAGGGGCTCATCGTCCCCGGATCGACGTTGAGATAGGGGTCAAGCTTGCGCAGACGGACCTTGTAGCCGCGCGCCTGCAGCAGCGCCCCGAGGGAGGACGCCGCGATACCCTTGCCGAGGGAGGAGACCACGCCGCCGGTGATGAAAACGAACCGCGCCATGGGCGGCCTTCATAACCCGCGGCCCGAGTCGCTGCCAACGCCGGCGGTGGGATGGCTTCCATGCGGCGGCCGGGGGCGGGCGGCGCCTCGGCGCCTGCGCGTCACCGCCGTTCCGCCTGCTCGCGCAGCGCCGCCTGCCGCACCCAGAGCGCCAGGTTGAGGACGATGGCGACGGAGGCCACGCGCACCAGGCTGTCCCCCGTCATCCCGGCCAGCCAAGCGGCGCCGAGGGGCAGCAGCCACAGCGCCCCGGCTTCCAGCAGGCTCGCGCCGGTCACGCCGCGGCGGCCGATCGCCGCGCTGGCGACCAGCGCGGCCAGGCATTGCAGGGCGGCCCAGGGCAGGATCGCGATCATGCCCTGAAAGCGCCCAGCCGCGGCCCGGGTTGCGTCCGGGCCGCGGCGGTCGGCGATTCAGGCCGCGCGGGGCTTCGCCCCGGTTCAGGCCGCGCGGGGCGTCGCCCCGGGTGCCGTCGCCTTGGCCTCGGCGCCGAGCCAGGCATGGACCAGCCCGGCCACCACCGCGCCGGCGATCGGGGCCACCCAGAAGAGCCAGAGCTGGGCCAGCGCCCAGTCGCCCACGAACAGCGCCGGCGCCGTGCTGCGCGCCGGGTTCACGCTCGTGTTGGTGACCGGGATGCTGACCAGGTGGATCAGGGTGAGGCAGAGCCCGATGGCGAGCGGCGCGAAGCCGGCCGGCGCGCGGGGCGCGGTGACGCCGAGGATGACCGCCAGGAAGAAGAAGGTCATGACGAATTCGGCGACGAAGCAGGCGGCGAGCGAATAGCCGCCCGGCGAATGCTCGGCATAACCGTTGGCGGCGAAGCCGCCGGCCAGGCTGAAATCCGCCTTGCCGGAGGCGATCAGGAACAGCAGCAGGGCGCCGGCGGCGCCGCCCAGCAACTGGGCGAGGATGTAGCCGCCCGCCTCGCCGGCGCGCATGCGCCCCGCGGCGAGGATGCCGAGGGTGACGGCGGGGTTGAAATGCCCGCCGGAGATATGGCCAACCGCATAGGCCATGGTGACGACGGTGAGGCCAAAGGCGAGGCTGACGCCCACGAGGCCGATACCGACCTCGGGGAATTTGGCGGCCAGCACGGCGGCGCCGCAGCCGCCCAGCACCAGCCACAGGGTGCCGAAGAACTCGGCGGTGAGCTTGCGTGACATGCCGGATCTCTCTTTCGTTTCCCCCAAGGGGGCCGGGCGCTGCCGCCGCATCGTGTCACGGCGCACCGCCGCGGCCGCGCGCAGCTTGCGGGCGGCCGTTGACGCGACGCAACGCGACGGAAGTGAATTGGTGGTGAGGGCCCAGATGGGGGCCTAATTGGTGGGCACGCTCGGTTGCGGCGCGCTGGGTAGCGCCGGTGCCGGGGCGCTCGGCGGCGCGGCGGGCAGCTGGTCCAGGATCGAGCGCTGCTGCTGCGAGGCGCCGCGGTTGATCAGCGCGAGCGCCAGCGACAGCACGAAGAAGGCGGCGGCGAGGATCGCGGTGGTGCGGGTGAGCAGGTTCGCCGTGCCGCGCCCGGTCATGAAGGCGCCCATGCCCTGGGACGAGCCGATGCCGAGCCCGCCGCCCTCGCTGCGCTGAAGCAGGACGACCCCGATCAGTGCGACGGTGACGAAAAGGTGGATGACGAGCAGGACGCCGGACATGGTGGCGCGCCTTGTAGCCGAGCCCGCCCCCCGGTGCTAGCGGGCGGCTTGGTTTGGCTCCTCCCGCACTCTCAGGTGCCGAGCCGTTGTCTCGTTGAGAACGGAGCTCTCCACGCTTCCCAAGTCGCCAAAAAAAGGAGGTGGGGGGTCTGGGGGGCGGAGTTCACTTCGCCCCCCAGTCTTCTTTCACCGCGCGGCCCCGGCGATCGCCAGGAAGTCGGCGGCGACCAGACTGGCGCCGCCCACCAGCGCGCCGTTGACATGGGGCAGGGCGAGGATGCCGGCGGCGTTTCCCGGCTTGACCGAGCCGCCATAGAGGATGCGCAGCGCCTTGCCCTCGGCCGGGAAGGCCTCGTCCAGCCGGGCGCGGATCATGGCGTGGATGGCGGCGATCTCGGCCTCGGTCGGGGTGCGGCCGGTGCCGATGGCCCAGACCGGCTCATAGGCCACCACCCCGCCGGCGGCGCCGAAGCCTGGCGGCAGGCTGCCGGCGAGCTGGGCAGCGACCACCGCCTCGGCCTCACGGGCCGTGCGCTGGGCCTCGCTCTCGCCGACGCAGACGATGGGGGTGAGGCCGGCGGCGAGCGCGGCCTCGGCCTTGGCGCGCACCAGGGCGTCGGTTTCCGCGTGGTCGGCGCGGCGCTCGGAATGGCCGAGGATGACGAAGCTCGCCCCGGCATCGCGCAGCATCGGCGCGGCGATGTCGCCGGTATGGGCGCCCTTGGGGGCGGGGTGGCAATCCTGCGCGCCGATCGCCACCCGGCTGCCGGCCAGCGCGGCGGCGACCGAGGCGAGCAGGGTGAAGGGGGGGCAGACCAGGAGATCGGCCGCGAGATCGGCGCGCCCGGCCGCCTCTTGGGCGACGGCGCGGGCCAGGGCGAGGCCGTCGGTGCCGAGGCCATGCATCTTCCAATTGCCGGCGATCAGGGGGCGCATCATCGGTCCTTCGGCTGCCTCGTTCGCTTGTCGCGACTAGCCAAGCCGTGCGGGGAGGTCAAAGCCGGGGCGGGCGGCGAGTTGGAACGCGCGCCTGCATGCAGAAACATTTGCAAAAACATTTGACGGTGCTGCCGGAACTTTTCTAGAACCTTCGCGGGTTTCTGGTTTGTTCTGGCCCGATTCGCGTCCGCGCCGCATGGCCCGATATCCCGGGCCCGACCTCCCGGTCGCCATGGCCTGGCCGCAGAGCCCGGGCGAGCGGGGCTGGAGGATACATGCTGACGCGCAAGCAGCACGAGCTGCTGATGTTCATCGATCGACACCTGCGGACGACCGGCTTCTCGCCGTCCTTCGAGGAGATGAAGGACGCACTCAAGCTCAAATCCAAGTCGGGCATCCACCGGCTGATCACGGCGCTGGAGGAGCGCGGCTTCCTGCGCCGCCGCGCGCATCGGGCGCGGGCGCTCGAGGTCATCCGGCTGCCGGAGAACCTGGCGGCGCGGCCGCGCCCCGCCGCCGCCCCGGCCGCAGCGCCGGCCAAGGAGACGCCCGGCTTCGCGCCCAACGTCATCCGCGGGAATTTCGCTGCCAACCTCTCCGGCGTGGCGCGCAGCGCCAACGAGGCCGCGGCGGTGCACCTGCCGCTCTACGGCCGCATCGCCGCCGGCCTGCCGATCGAGGCGCTGCGCGACAACGGCACCAGCGTCGAGGTCCCGGCCGCCATGCTCGGCGGCGGCGAGCACTACGCGCTCGAGGTCGCCGGCGATTCGATGGTGGATGCCGGCATCCTCGACGGCGACACGGTGCTGATCCGCCGCAGCGAGACAGCGGAGAACGGCGCGATCGTGGTCGCCCTGGTGGACGATTCGGAGGTCACGCTGAAGCGGCTGCGGCGGCGCGGCAATTCCATCGCGCTCGAGGCCGCGAATCCGCGCTACGAGACCCGCATCTTCGGGCCCGACCGGGTGAAGGTGCAAGGCCGGCTGATCGGGTTGCTGCGCAAGTACTGAGCGGCGGTCCACGCATTCCGGCGTTGGACACGGGGGGCGGAGCTTCACGTCGCGGCAGTGCCGCGACCCCCCCGGACCCCCCACCTCCTTTTTTTGACCAATGGGAAGTGCGGCGGGCGCCGTTCTCGACCCGACAACGGCGCGACGGCTGAGAGTGCGGGAGCCACCCGCCCCCGATCTCCTGCGCACCGATTGGCGCTGGCACGCGATCTGCTTTACGGTCCGCACCGGGAGACTTACCGTCCGCACCGGGAGATCTGGGACGAAGGGAACGGCGTGGCCTACGCGCTGCAGCAACTCATCAACGGCATCAGCCTCGGCATGATCTACGGGCTGATCGCCGTCGGCTACACCATGGTCTACGGCATCATCGGCATGATCAACTTCGCCCATGGCGACGTGTTCATGGTGGGCGCCTTCATCGCGCTGATCTCGATCATCATGCTGGTCGCCGGCGGCGGCATGGAGGGCATGGCGGCGATCCTGATCGTGCTGCTGCTCTCCATGGCGATCTGCGCGCTCTATGGCTGGACGGTGGAGCGCATCGCCTACCGCCCGCTGCGCGGCTCCTTCCGCCTCGCACCGCTGATCAGCGCCATCGGCATGTCCATCGTGCTGCAGAACTACGTGCAGATCGCCCAGGGCGCGCGCGTCAAGCCGCTCAATCCCGTGCTGCCGGGCGGCATCGAGCTGCACCGCGCCGAAGGCTTCGTCGTGCAGTTCAGCTACATGCAGATGCTGATCATCGCGGCGACCCTCCTCGTGCTCGGCGTCTTCACCTGGCTGGTCACCGCGACGCCGCTCGGCCGCGCCATGCGCGCCTGCGAGCAGGACCGCAAGATGGCAGCCCTGCTCGGCATCGACACCGACCGCACCATCAGCCTGACCTTCGTGATCGGCGCCGCGCTGGCCGCGGTCGCCGGCACCATGTACCTGCTGCGCTACGGGGTGATCGACTTCTATATCGGCTTCCTCGCCGGGGTGAAGGCGTTCACCGCCGCGGTGCTCGGCGGCATCGGCTCGCTGCCCGGCGCGGTGCTGGGGGGCTTGCTGATCGGGCTGATCGAGACCTTCTGGTCGGCCTATTTCAGCGTCCAGTACAAGGACGTCGCCGCCTTCTCGATCCTCGTGCTGACGCTGATCTTCCTGCCCACCGGCCTGCTCGGCCGGGCGGAGGTCGAGAAGGTATGAGCGGCAGCGCCGCGGAACCTTCGCCGCGTATCGTCCGCGCCCTCCGCGAAGCCGGCCTTGCCGCGCTGGTCGCGATCGGCCTGTTCGCGCCGATCGTCGGGCTGCGCAGCGACGTCGCGCCGAACGGCAGCCTCTATCTGCGCGAGCGCTGGGACGACGTCGCCATCCTCGTCGCCCTCGCCTTCGGGCTGCGCTTCCTCGCCGTGCTGCTCGCGCTGCACCGGCCGCCGCGCACCGCCTCCGGCCGCTGGGAGGAGCCGCTGCGCCGCGCCGGCCAGGTCCTCGGGCCGCTGCTCCTCGCCTTCGTCGTCCTGCTGCCCTTCATCCCGAGCTTCGGCCGCTACGAGCTCGATCTCGGCATCCTCGTGCTGACCTATGTGATGCTGGGCTGGGGGCTCAACATCGTGGTCGGCCTCGCCGGGCTGCTCGATCTCGGCTATGTCGCCTTCTACGCGGTCGGCGCCTACAGCTACGCGCTGCTCGCCACCACCTTCGGCTTCTCCTTCTGGATCTGCCTGCCGCTCGCCGGCTTCCTCTCGGCCTTCGCCGGCGTGCTGCTCGGCTTTCCCGTGCTCAGGCTGCGCGGCGACTATCTCGCCATCGTCACCCTCGCCTTCGGCGAGATCATCCGCGTCATCCTGATCAACTGGGCGAGCTTCACCGGCGGCCCCAACGGCATCACCGGCATCCCGCGCCCGAGCTTCTTCGGCCTGCCCTTCTCGGCCGGCGGCGGCCCCGGCAGCTTCGCCGATTTCTTCGGGCTGGAACCGAGCCCGCTGCATCGCGTGATCTTCCTCTACTATCTCATCCTGGCGCTCGCGCTGCTGACCAATTGGGTGAGCATGCGCATCCGCCGCCAGCCCTTGGGCCGCGCCTGGGAGGCGATGCGCGAGGACGAGATCGCCTGCCGCTCGCTCGGCATCAACATCACGACGACGAAGCTCACCGCCTTCGCCATGGGCGCGATGTTCGCCGGCATCGCCGGCTCCTTCTTCGCCACGCGCCAGGGCTTCATCAGCCCGGAATCCTTCACCTTCATCGAGAGCGCGATCATCCTCGCCATCGTCGTGCTCGGCGGCATGGGCAGCCAGGTCGGCATCGCCATCGCCGCCGCGGTGATGATCGGCGGCTTCGAGGTGTTCCGCGACCTCCAGGAATGGCGGATGCTGGTGTTCGGCATCGCCATGGTGGTGATCATGGTGCTGCGGCCGCGCGGCCTCGTCTCCTCCCGCACGCCGACCGTGGCGCTCGCCGAGCGCCGCGTCATCGCCGGCAGCCTGGTGGGCGAGGGGCATGGCTGAGATGACGCCGCTCCTGGAAGTCCGCGAGCTCGCCATGCGCTTCGGCGGCCTGCGCGCGGTGGACGACGTCACCTTCGGCGCCGCGCGCGGCGAGATCACCGCCATCATCGGCCCGAACGGCGCCGGCAAGACGACGGTGTTCAACTGCGTCACCGGCTTCTACCGCCCGACCGGCGGCGCCATCCGCCTCCACCGCGACGGCACGGCGGTGGATCTGCACGCCCTGCCGGGCCATCGCATCGCGCGCGCCGGCGTCGCGCGCACCTTCCAGAACATCCGCCTGTTTCCCGGCATGACGGCGCTCGAGAACCTGCTCGTCGCGCAGCATGTGAAGCTCGCCGCCGCCACCGGCTGGGGCGTCGGCGCGATCTTCGGCCTCTCCGCCTATCCGCGCGCCGAGCGCGCCGCGGTGGAGCTCGCCCGCCACTGGCTCGACGCCACCGGCCTCGTCCACCGCGCCGACGATCCCGCCGGCGCGCTGCCCTATGGCCAGCAGCGGCGCCTCGAGATCGCGCGCGCCATGTGCACCGAGCCGATCCTGCTCTGCCTCGACGAGCCCGCCGCCGGCCTCAACCCGCGCGAATCCGAGGAGCTCGGGACGCTGCTGCGCCAGATCCGCGCCGGCGGCTGCACGCTGCTTCTGATCGAGCACGACATGGGCGTGGTGATGGGCATCTCCGACCGCGTCGTGGTGCTCGACCACGGCCGCAAGATCGCCGATGGCGCGCCGGCCGAGATCCGCGCCGATCCGAAGGTCATCGCCGCCTATCTCGGCGAGGGCGACGAGGACGAGGAACCCTCCGAACCCGCCGGCGCCGCCGCATGACCGCGCTGCTCGCGATCGAGGATCTCTCCGCCGGCTATGGCGCGGTGCAGGCGCTGGACGGCGTCTCGCTCGAGGTGCAGCCGGGCGAGATCGTCACCCTGATCGGCGCCAACGGGGCAGGCAAGTCCACCCTGCTGATGACGATCTGCGGCGATCCGCGCGCGCGCCGCGGCCGCGTGCTGTTCGCCGGCGAGGACATCACCGCGCACCCCACCCACGCCATCATGCGCTCCGGCATCGCCCAGGCGCCGGAAGGCCGCCGCATCTTCCCGCGCATGACCGTGCTCGAGAACCTGCTGATGGGCGCGCAGGTGGCGGGCCACGATCCGGCACCCGACCTCGCCCGCGTCTTCGCACTCTTCCCGCGCCTCGAGGAGCGCCGCGCGCAGCGCGGCGGCACCCTCTCGGGCGGCGAGCAGCAGATGCTGTCGATCGGCCGCGCGCTGATGGCGCGCCCCAAGCTGCTGCTGCTGGACGAGCCCTCGCTCGGCCTCGCGCCGCTGGTTACGCGGCAGATCTTCGCCGCCATCCGCGAGCTCAACCGCCGCGAGGGCCTCACCGTGCTGCTGGTCGAGCAGAACGCCTTCCAGGCGCTGCGCCTCGCCCATCGCGGCTATGTGCTGGTCACCGGCCGGATCACCCTGGCCGGCAGCGGGCGCGAGCTGCTGGCCATGCCCCAGGTTCGCGATGCCTATCTCGGGGGCAACGTGCACTAGCAGGTTGGGGGGCGGAGCTTCACGTCGCGGCAGCGCCGCGACCCCCCAAACCCCCCACCTCCTTTTTTTGGATACGGGGAAGCGTGGATAGCGCCGTTCTCGGCCCGACGACGCCGCGGCGCCTGAGAGTGCGGGAGCCACTCTCCGCGCCTTTCGGATTTCACTGCCGGCTGAGGCTGCCTACATCCCGCCCATGCGCCGGCTCCTCCTGCTCCTCGCCCTCGCCGCCTGCTCCAGCCCCGAGGCCTTCGACCGCCGCATCGCCAGCCATGTCGGCGAAACGGAACCCGAACTGATCGCAGCGCTCGGCGTGCCGGACGGCGTCTACACCGCGCCCGATGGCCGCCGCTTCCTGCAATATGAGCGGCTCGGCTCGGGCTCCTCCGTCGCGGTCTCGCCTGGTCTCGGCATCGGCTTCGGCGGCGGCAGCGGCTGGAGCGGCTTCGGCATCGGTACCGGCCTCGGCTTCGGCATCGGCGGCCCGCCGCCGCCCTGCCGCGTGCTGTTCGAGCTCCAGGAAGGCCGCGTGATCCGCTTCGACCGCGCCGGCCCGGGCTGCGTCGCCGCGGCCTGAGCGGGGTTGCTCCCGGTTTGCTGGGTTGAGCGAGCGCCGGATGCGTGGCCTATCCGAGGCAGGCCGCGCAGGACAGCGCCCGCCAACCAGCAGGGAGCGATCACGCATGGCTGATCCCGCCCGCGGCGTGCTGCGCCGCGCCCCCTCGGTGCTGCGCGCCTTCCTGGAACGGGAGGCGGCCGGCGGGCTGGTGCTGATGGCAGCCGCGGCCCTGGCCTTCCTCCTCGCCAATTCCCCCGTCGCCGGCGCGTACGAGCGGTTGCTGCACCTGCCGCTCGGGCCGCTCGCCCTGCAGCACTGGATCAATGACGGGCTGATGGCGGTGTTCTTCCTCCTCGTCGGGCTCGAGATCAAACGCGAACTCCTCGACGGCCACCTCGCGAGCTGGCCGCGGCGCCTGCTGCCCGGCCTCGCCGCCGCCGGCGGCATGGCGATGCCGGCGCTGATCTACGCCGCGCTCAACTGGCATCACCCGGAGCGGCTCGCCGGCTGGGCGATCCCCTCGGCCACCGACATCGCCTTCGCGCTCGGCGTCATCCGCCTGCTCGGCAAGCGCGTGCCCGCCTCGCTCGCCGTGTTCCTCGCCGCACTGGCCATCCTCGACGATCTCGGCGCCGTCGCCATCATCGCGCTGTTCTACGGCGACGCTCTGTCGCCGCCGCATCTCGGCCTCGCCTTCCTCGTCCTGGGGTGCGCCGTGCTGCTCGGCCGTCGCGGCGTCACCGCGCTCTGGCCCTACCTGCTGCTCGGCCTCCTGCTGTGGCTGCTGGTGATGCAGTCCGGCGTGCACGCCACCCTCGCCGGGGTGGCGCTCGCCTTGGCCATCCCGCTGCGCGCCGATCCCGGCCGGCCGGACGACCTCGCCTCCTCGCCGCTGCACCGGCTCGAGATGCGGCTCTACGCCCCGGTCGCCTTCGCCATCCTGCCGCTCTTCGCCCTGGCCAATGCCGGGCTGAGCCTCTCCGGCATCGGCGCCGACCGCCTGCTCGACGGTGTGACCCTCGGCGTGACCCTCGGCCTCGTCCTCGGCAAGCCGATCGGCGTCTGCGGCGCCGCCTGGCTGGCCATCCGCCTCCGCTGGGCGCGCCTGCCGCTCGGCGCCAGCTGGGCGCAATTCGTGGGCGTCGGCTTCCTCTGCGGCATCGGCTTCACCATGAGCCTGTTCATCGGCATGCTCGCCTTCGCGCAGCGCCCGATCCTCGCCGAGGAGACCAAACTCGGCATCGTCATGGGCTCGCTCATCGCCGGGGTGATAGGCTGGGGCCTGCTTCGCGCCATCCCGGGCCGGTTTCGCCGCCCGGGCGGCGCATCCACAGAGCCGAGGCAACCGTTCCGCGAATTCACGGCAACCGAACAGCCGCGTCAACGTTAGGCTGGGGTTGCAAGCCCGGCGGCCGCTTCCCGGCCGGCCCTCGGCACGCAAGGAGGTCATGATGCGCAGCAAACTGGCTCTGCTCGTCGCGGGCGTGGTACTCGCCGCCGCCCCGGCACTCGCCCAGACCGCCCCGCAGCGCGGCAAGGCCCGCGGCTGCACCCCAAGCATCCATACCTATTGCGGCGGCACCACCCGCTCGCCAGGACCGCCGATCGACCGCGGGCCGTTCACCGCCGACGCCAACTCCGCCTACATGGGCGGCGGCATGATCCTGGAAGGCCCGCCCGGCGCGCCCGCGCCCGCACCGCAGGCAATGCCCCCCGCCGGCCCCCGCGGCGTCCCGGCGCGGTGAGGCGCTGATACTCTGAGTGCGGGCCAGGAGGGGCGCTGCCCCTCCTGGACCTCCCCGCCGGGGGGCAGCCGTGCCCCCCGGACCCCGCGTGAGTGTTCAGGTTCGGAAATGGGAAGGGGCACAACCCGTGCGCCGTTTTAAGCGGCGGGACGTGCCCCTTCCCATTTCCGAACCTGCCCTCGGGGTCTGGGGGGCGAGGTCGCCCCCCAGCGGGGAGAGCCCGAGAGGGGCAGAGCCCCTCTCGGTCCCGCACGACGAGTATCAGCGACTCACGATCGCCAGCGGGAAGCTGCGGAGGTCGCGCTGGGCGGTGCGGAACACTGCGTCCTGCTGGTGTTGTTTCTCGCGCGCGAGCTGCGGCACCCGCCGCATCACCCATTCGCCGAGCGCGAGTGCGCTGACCCGGCCGTCCGAATCGATTGCCGCGCGCCCGCGCAGCCCTTCGCGCACGGCGTAGGCGAAGACGCCGTTGCGGTCGTCGTAGGAATCGAGCGCTTCCTGCACGCTGCTGCTGGCGGCGAGCAGGAAGCGCCCGGTCTCGTTCCCGAGGGCGGAGAGCTGATCCATGGTCAGCTGCCCGGCGTGGCAGGTGTCGAGCAGCAGGAAGGCGTCGCGGGCGCGGATGCGCGCGAGCGCCGCGACCAGCGTCGAATCGTCCAGCCCCTGTTGCCGCAGCGAGGCCCAGTCGGCGGTCGAGCGCGTGTCGTGCGGCAGGAACAGGAAGCGCTGGTCCGGCTCGGTGCGGATGCCGTGGCCGGCGAGGTAGAGCACGAAGGTGTCGCCGGGGGCGGTGGTGGCCGCCGCCTGGGCCAGCGCGTCGAGGATGCCGTTGCGGGTGGCGAGCGCGTCGCGCAGCACCGTCACGCGCACGTCGCGAAACAGCCCTTGCGCGCCGGCGCGCAGCGTGTCGGCCACCACCTGCGCATCCGGCACCGCGAAGCGCAGGTTGAGGTCGGCGTTGGCGTACTGGTTCACGCCGATCGCCAGCACGACCAGCCGGCCGGCATCCTCGGCCGGCGCCGGATCGCCGGGCCGGCGCAGCTCGAGCGCCGGGCCTTCGGCGAAGAGCGAGCGGTCCTCGGCGTAGAGCCGGGTGGTCACCCGGTTGGGGCCGGGATCCAGCGGCACTTCCACCTGGGTCTGGGTCTGGCCCGGCTCCGGCGCCGCGCGCACGGCGATGCGGTCGTTCACCAGCACGTCGAGCGGGCCGAGGCCGAGGCCGCGATCGGTGGTCACGAAGTTCAGCCGCAGCGCGGTGGCGCCTTCCGGCAGGCTGCGTGCGTCCCACGCCACCGTCTCGCAGCCGCTGGCGGTCACTGCGCAGGCGGTGCCCGGCGCCAGCACCGGCAGGCGGCCGATGCGCCCGCGCACCTCGCCGAGCTGGGCCATGCGCTCCTGTGCCGGCCCCTGGTTGCCGGCGATGCGGGCGCGCACCGCGCGCGGCGCGTAGAGCGCCCGATAGGCCTGCTGGAAGGAGGCCCATTCCGGCGTCGCGTTGCGCGCCCCGTTGAGATGCACGCCGACCAGCTCCTGCCCGCCATTGGGCGCGTGGTCGAACAGGCCTTCCGGGGTCCACAGCACCCAGCGCAGCGTCTCGGTATGGACGAACAGCGCCGCCTGCTCGGTGAGCTGGCCCTGCACCAGGCGGTACCAGCGGATGGTGCCGTCGCCGAGCGCGGCGATCGCGACGTCGCCGGCGACGGTCAGCCCCCACACCGTGCCGGGGGTGGTGATGGCGTCGATCGGCCGGCCGGCGGCGTCGAACAGCCGGAGCTGGTTGTCGGTGCCGAGCAGGAAGCCGTCCTCGCCCTGCAGGATGGCGAGGCTGCGGGCGAACTCGCCCTCGCCGAGCGAGAGCCGCTGCTGGCCGAGGCGCGGCTGGTTGGAGCCGGACCAGTCGGTGATGCGCAGCCGGTTGCTCTGGGTGCGGGCGGTGAGGAAGGTGCCGCCCTGGCCGGCCTGGTCCAGCCGCCCGTCGAGCGCGTCGAATTCCAGCGGCGGCTGGCCCGGCCGCAGCGCGAAGCGCACCTGGGTGCCGTCCGGCGAGGCGGCGAGCGTCGCGGCGGTGTTGCGGAAATCCCCGCCTGGCGGCCGCGGGGCGAAGGCGATGCTGCCATCCGGCGCGATCCGCCCCCAGCCGGGATCGGCGGCGGCGAAGGCGAGCCCGCCATCCGGCAGGGCGAGGAGCTGCGCGATGGCGTCGCGGGCGGCGGGGATGTCGGTCGACGGGCCGAGCCCGAAATCCAGCCAGCGGCGGATCACGAATTGCCGTGGCGCGGTGTTGGCCTGCGCGAGCGCGATCCCGCGCTTGTCCGGCAGGGCGGTCCGCGTGCCGGCGCTCGGCCCCGCCGCCACGGCCGCGGCCTGGCGCGCATAGCCGGCGGCGTAGAGCTGCACGCCGCCCTGGGCGTCGCGGGCCCAGGTGACGGCGGCGAGGCCTTCGCCGGCGAGGCCGGTGGTGTCCGGCGCGACGAGGCTGCGGAGGTCGCTCGCGTTCAGCACCTCGACCCTGAGCCGGTCCTCGAACCCCACCGCGAGCAGCGCGCCGTCCGGCGACCAGGCGATGCCGAAGGGGCGAGCGCCCTGCACCGGTATGCGCGCCGCCACGCGCTGGCCCTGCGGGTTGTAGACCCGCACATTGCCGTCCGCCGCGCTGGCCGCGAGGCGGCCGCTGCGGTCGAACGCCACCATGCGCGCCGGGCCGTTGTAGTTGGCGTCCTCGAACACGGTCTGGCCGTTGCGCGCATTCCACACCCGGACGCCGCCGCGCCCGCCGCCGAAGGCTGCCGCCAGCCGGCTGCCGTCGGCCGAGAAGGCGAGGTGCACGACGGTGCTGGGCAGGCCGGGCAGCCGTGCGACCATCCGCCCGCTCTGCGCGTCGAACAGGTAGAGGGCGAAGAACCCGTCCCAGCTGCGCCCGGTGAAGCCGGCGGTGGCGACACGCTGGCCGTCCGGCGAGATCGCGACGGCGTAGAGCTCGCCTTCGGGCCCGGGGCCGATCGGCGGGCGGATCACCAGGCGCGGGCTGCCTTCGGGCAGGTTCCACAGCCGGAGCGTCTTGTCGTCGGAGACGCTCGCCAGCACGCGGCCGGTGGGGTCCACCGCCAGCCGCGCGACCGGGGCGATATGCGCCCCGGCCTCCACCCGCAGGAAGGGCTGCTGCGGCGGCTCGTTCTGCTGTTGCGCCGGCGCGCTGCCGAAGGCGAGCAGCAGCACCGCGGCGGACAGCAGCCGCCGCAGCGCAGCGCCGATCCTCATGCGGCGGTCAGGACGCCGCCAGTTCGAAGCCCTGCCCCTGGGCGAGCCGTTCGGCATTCGTCACGCTTTCGGTGAAATTGTCGCGCCGCGCGATGTTGGAGGCGGCGAGCTGGCGGAAATCGCCGCCGGCCTGGGTGCCGCCCTGGGCATAGGTGGCGCCGAGGCCGCGCGAGCCCACCGCGGCTGCGGGCGCATAGCCGCGCAGGCCCGACGAGGTCTCGACCAGGGCGAAATTCCCCTGCGCCGGGCGCACGGTGACGGATTCATTCGCCGCCACCCGCGCGATCTCCGGCGCGGCCGGATCCGGGCGGAGCCGGATCTGCACCGGGGCGCGGGTCCGCACCGGCACCGGCTGGCCGACCCGCGCCGTCAGCTGCTGCTTGGTGCCGGGGGCGACGTTCTCGATGGCGACGTCGAATTGCTGGCCGCGCTCGTCGATCTTCTGGTTGATCTGGCGGGCCAGCGCCACGTCCCGCTGCACGCGGCCGCGCAGATCCGCCATCAGCGCCTGGCCCTGGGTGAGGGTGAGCCGGCCGCCGCGGACATCCTGGCGGATGCGCTGGGCGGTCGCGTAGCGGCAATCCATCAGCTGATCGAAGGCGACCTGGGTGCGGTCGAGCTGCGCGTTCTCGGAGGCGAGGTCGCCGCCGATCGCGGCGGTGAGCGCCGCCTGGTCCTGCGCCTGGCGCTGGCGGGCGGCGAAATAGCCGCCGGCGGCGCCGGCGACACCGCCGGCCACGCCGCCGATCGCCGCGCCGGTGGCGATGTTGCTGGCGCGGCCGCGGCCGGTGGCCGCCCCGATCAGCCCGCCGAGCACCGCGCCGGACACCGCACCGACGGCGGCGCCGCGGATGATGTCCTCGGCGTAGAAATTCCCCGTCGAGTCGAGCGCCACGAGCTGCGCGCGGCAGGCATCGCTGCCGTCATCCGTGCCGATCCGGCCTTCGCGCGTGGAGACGCAGCCGGCGAGCATGGCCGCGGCGGTCAGCGCGGCGACGGATCGGTGCAGCGGGCGCTTCATCTTGGCTTCCCTTGGGTCCTGGCGACTGGCTCGGACGCCCACGGTAACAGTCCGTGAGCGAACCTGCCAGAGACCACCCACCCTGAGGCGAGCCGGTTCCATTCCTGCTGGGCAATCGGCCATGTGCAATCCTACCCTTGCCACCGGAATCGCCCCGCCGCGCCATTGTGGCGCAAGGCGGTGGGCCGGCAGAAGGGGCTGCATCATGCTGGTGACACGCAGATGGATGATGGGCGCGGGGCTCGGCACCCTGGCGCTGGGCGACAGGGCCTTCGCGCAGGGGGCGGGGCCGATCCGCATCGCCACCGCCGGGCCGATGACCGGCCAGTACGCCGCCTTCGGCGCCCAGATGCGCGCGGGCGCCGAGCAGGCGGTGACCGACCTCAACGGCGCCGGCGGCGTGCTCGGGCGCCAGCTCGCCCTCGAGATCGGCGACGATGCCTGCGACCCGCGCCAGGCGGTGAGCGTCGCCAACCAGCTCGCCGGCCGCCGCGTGCAATTCGTCGCCGGGCATTTCTGCTCCGGCTCCTCCATCCCGGCGCGCGACGTCTATGCCGAGGAGGGCGTGCTGCAGATCAGCCCGGCCTCCACCAACCCGCGCTTCACCGACGAGGGGAAGTGGAACACCTTCCGCACCTGCGGCCGCGACGACCAGCAGGGCCAGGTCGCCGGCGCCTACATCGCGCAGCATTTCCGCGGCAAGCGCGTGGCGATCCTGCACGACAACTCGGCCTACGGCAAAGGCCTCGCCGACGAGACCAAGAAGGCGATGAACGCCGCCGGCGTGCAGGAGGCGATGTACGCCGCCTACACCCCGGGCGAGCGCGACTACAACGCCCTGGTCAGCCGCATGAAGGCCGCCAACATCGACGTCATCTATGTCGGCGGCTACCACACCGAGGCCGGGCTGATCCTGCGCCAGGCCAAGGAGCAGGGGATGAACGTCACCCTGATCGGCGGCGACGCGCTGGTGACCAACGAGTTCTGGCAGATCACCGGGGCGGCGGGCGAGGGGACGCTGATGACCTTCTCCTCCGACCCGCGCAAGCGCCAGACCGCGGCCGAGGTGGTGCAGCGCTTCCGGGCACGCAACGTCGATCCCGAGGGCTACGTGCTCTACACCTACGCCGCGGTGCAGATCTTCGCCGCCGCGGCGGGGCGCGCGAACACCACCGATCCGCGCCGGCTCGCGGATCTGCTCAAGAGCGGCGGGCCGTGGCAGACCGTGCTCGGGCCGATCTCCTTCGACCGCAAGGGCGACGTGACGGTGCCCGACTACGTCTTCTACGTCTGGCGCAACGGCGCCTACGCGGAGATGTGAACGGGCTCGGGGGCGGCAGGTTCCGCCCCCACCCGCCGCGCCAGCACCTCGGCGATCTGCGCGCGCAGCCACATCTCGGCCGGGTCGTGGTCGAGCGCGGCGCGCCACGCCATGCGCACGCTGCTCCGCGGCGAGGGGAAGGGCAGCGGGTCCGAGGCGAGCCGGCGATCCGGCACGCTGGCCAGCCCCTCGGCGAGCGGGCTGGACAAGGTGCAGAGCAGATCGGTGTCGCGGATCATGCGGCCGATCAGCCCGAAATCCGGCACCCCGATCACCACCCGGCGGCTGCGCCCCATCTCCGCGAGGAAGCGGTCCGCGAAGCCGGTGAGGTCGCCGCGCGGCGTCACCAGCACATGCGGGCGCGCGCAATAGGAGTCGAGGTCCACCGGCGGCGTCGCGGCGTCGCGCAGCACGCGGAAATCGGTGCGCCGCAGCACGCGCTGCTTCACGGTGGCGGGCAGGTCGTCGCTCATGAAGGAGACCGCGGTGCCGATCTCGCCCGAGTCCAGCATGGACGGGATGGTGGTGTAGTTCGCTGCGCGGATCACCAGCTGGCAGTGCGGCGCCTCGCTCAGCAGGCGCTGCACGAGCGGCATGGCGGCGATCGCCACATCCTCGCTCCAGCCGACACGGAAGACGCGTGCATCGGTCGCCGGGTCGAAGGGCGTCGCCTCGGCGATCGCGCCGGCGACCTCGCGTAGCGCCGGCGCCAGCACCGCCATCAGCTGCTCCGCCCGCGTGGTGGGCTCCAGCACCTTGCCGTTGCGCACGAAGAGCTCGTCGCGAAAGGCGGCGCGCAGCCGCGCCAGCGCCGCCGAGGTGGCGGGCTGGGAGAGGAACAGCGCATTGCCGGCGCGCGTCACGCTGCGCTCGCGCATCAGCGCCGCGAAGACCGGCAGCAGGTTGAGATCGAGCCGGCGCAAGCCGGACTCCACGGAACGGTCAGCCATGGCCCGCCCAGCATGCGCCGGCGCGCGCATCCGCGCCACGGATGGCGTGCATCCACCCGCCGCCTTGGCCCGTAGCGCGGGTGTGGACGCAAAGTCCGCGTCAGGGAGCGAGGCCGGAACGCCAGGGGATGGCCCCGGGGCAGAGCGGCCCGCCAGAGATGGAGAGAGCCATGTTCCGCAATGCAGTCCTTGCCGCCGCGCTGGCCCTGGCCGCCGGCACCGCTTCGGCCGCCGAGCTCGTGAATGTCGGCGGCGAGCAGAGCGTGATCTACCGCGGCACGCCGCCGACGGTGGTCGGCGGCGCGATCGCCAGCATCTCCGGCGGCGGCGACAGCCGGATGTACATGGCCTGGCCCGGCGGCTTCAGCCAGGCACCCGGCCAGGCTGCATGGCTGGTCGGCGGCGGAGACGAGGCCCAGGTGGTGTACGCGCCGGCGCGGGTGGCGCGGCGGTGAAAGGAAGAACTGGGGAAGGGAGTGAACTCCCTTCCCCAGACCCCATCCCTCCTTTTTTTGGGTACTTGGCGCGGGCTGCGAGGGCACGCGACGAACGCCGCGGCGTCGCGCCCGCATGGGGTCACGGGAAGAAACGGTTGGAAGGGCGCTTGAGGCCGAGATTCTCGCGGAGCGTCCTGCCCTCGTAGGCGCGCCGGAAGATGCCGCGACGCTGGAGCTCGGGGACGACCCGGTCCACGAACTCGTCCACGCCGGCAGGGAGATAAGGGAACATCACGTTGAAGCCGTCGGCGCCGCGGGTGGTCAGCCATTCTTCCATCATGTCGGCGATCATGGCGGGGGTGCCGATCATCTCGAGCACGCCGAAGGCGCCGCCGACATATTGCGCGAGCTCGCGCACCGTCATGTTGTCGCGCCGCGCCATCTCGACCAGCCGGTCGCGCGAGCTCTGGCTCGCATTGGTGGGCGGAAGCTCAGGCAGCGGACCATCGAGGTCGAAGCCCGACACATCCGCGCCGAGACGGACAGAGAGCGAGGCGATGCCGCTGTCGGGATGGACGAGGGAGTCGACGCGGCGCTTCTTCTGCCGCGCTTCCTCCGCGGTGTCGCCGACGACCACGAAGCAGCCAGGCAGGATCTTGAGGTCCTCCGGGTCGCGGCCGAGCCTTTCCATCCGGCCCTTCACGTCGGCGTAGAAGCGCTGCGCCTCGGCGAGGTTGTTGGAGGCGCCGAAGATCACCTCGGCGGTTTCCGCGGCGATCTGGCGGCCGGCCTCGGAGGCGCCGGCCTGCACGATGACGGGCCAGCCCTGGATCGGGCGCGCGACGTTGAGCGGGCCGCGCACCTTGAGGAACTCGCCCTTGTGGTCGAGGACGTGCAGCTTCGCGGGATCGAAGTAGATGCCGTTTTCGACGTCGCGGATGAAGGCGTCGTCGGCCCAGGAATCCCAGAGCCCGGTGACGACGTCGTAGAATTCGCGCGCGCGCTGATAGCGGAGGTCGTGCTCCCAGTGTTCGTCGCGGCCGAAATTCTGCGCCTCCATCGGGTTGCCGGAGGTGACGAGGTTCCATCCCGCGCGGCCGCCGGAGAGATGGTCGAGCGAGGCGAATTTGCGCGCGACGTGGTAGGGCTCGTTGTAGGTGGTCGAGGCCGTCGCGATCAGGCCGAGATGCTCGGTGACCACGGCGAGCGCGGGCAGCAGGGTGAGCGGATCGAAGGAGGTGACGGTGGCGCTGCGCTTCAGCGCGTCCATCGGCATGTTCATGACGGCCAGGTGGTCGGCCATGAAGAAGGCGTCGAACAGGCCGCGTTCGAGGGTCTGGGCGAGTTGTTTCAGGCGGCCGAAGTTGAAATTGGCGTCGGGCCAGCCGCCGGGCCAGCGCCAGGCGGCGGTGTGGATGCTGACTGGGCGCATGAAGGCGCCGAGGCGGAGTTGGCGGGTTTCGGGCATTGGAGTTCCTGGTTCCGGCTTAGGGCCGGTCTTTGCCCTGAAGGTGGGCGTGTTCCGCCGCTCTGCCAGAGCCTTACCCTGGTGCTCCGTTCCCCGCGTGACAGCCTTGCGGTTTTTCGCCGTACCTGTCGGCTTGCGCCAAGTATCCAAAAAAAGGAGGTGGGAGTCCGGGGGGTCGCGGCACTGCCGCGACGTGAACTCCGCCCCCGGTGTCCTACTTACGGCGTTCAGCGACCACCACGCCGCTCTTTTCCAGTTCTTCGATGTCTCGCTCGCTGAATCCGTGCTTCGCGAGCACGTCCCGCCCGTGCTCATTGAACCGCGGCGGTGCCGCGCGGGTGCCGCCCGGGGTGCGGCTGAGCTTGATCGGCGTGCCGAGGCCGCGGAACCAGCCGAGTTCCGTCACCATCTCGCGGTGTGCCGTGTGGGCAGCCGCCATCGCCTCGTCCACATGCAGCACCGGGCCGGCGGGGAGGCCGGCGGCGAGCATGCGCTGGCAGAGCTCGTGGCCGTCCTCGGTGACGAAGCGCTCGTTCAGGATCGCGGTAAGGGAGTCGCGGTTGATGACGCGCAGGCCGTTGGTGGCGAAGCGCTCGTCCTCTGCGACTTCGGGAATGCCGAGGAAGTCGCAGAATTTGCGGAAGGCGGGGTCGTTGCCGGCGGCGACGAAGATCTCGCAGGTTTTCGTGCGGAACTTCGAGTAGGGGGCGAGGTTGGGGTGCGGATTGCCGGTGGCGGCGGGGCGCTTGCCGGAGAGGAAGTAGTTCGCGGCGTGCGGGTGCAGCAGCGCCATGCCGCAATCATGCAGCGTCATGTCGCAGTACTGGCCCTGGCCGGAGCGCTCGCGCTCATGCAGCGCCATCAGGATGGCGATGGCGCTGAACAGGCCGGTCGCGATGTCGACGATCGGGTTGCCGAGGCGGGTCGGGCCGGAGTTCTCCGTGCCGTTGATGGACATCAGGCCGACCATCGCCTGCAGCACGGCGTCGTAGCCGGGGAAGCCGCCGAGCGGGCCGTCGGCGCCGAAGCCGGAGACCCGGCAATGGATCAGGCGCGGGAAGCGCCTGGAGAGGATTTCCTCGTAGCCGAGGCCCCATTTCTCCATCGAGCCCGGCTTGAAGTTCTCGACCAGGACGTCGGCGCCTTCGAGGAGTCGCAGCAGGACCTCCTTGCCCTGCGGCTTGGCGAGATCGAGGCCGACCGAGCGCTTGTTGCGGTTGACGCCGATGAAGTAGCTGGCGTCGCCGTCATGGAAGGGCGGGCCCCATTCACGCACCTCGTCGCCCTGGGGCGGCTCGAGCTTGATCACCTCGGCGCCGTGATCGGAGAGGATCATGGTGCAGTAGGGGCCGCCGAGCACGCGGGTGAGGTCGATCACCTTGAGGCCGGCGAGCGCGCCGGGGCTTTTGGCGAGGCCCTTGCCTTCGGTGATCGGAAGCGCGTCGGTCATGCGGCGGCCTTTCGGTCGAATACGCGGGCGCAGAAATCGGGATAGGTTTCCAGCATCTCGTCGCACACGGGCCCGCGCAGCAGGGAGAGTTCCTCGGCGGTCGGATCCCTGGTGAATGGTACCTCGGCGGGGACGTCGAAGTCGAAGCCGGTGGCGGCGCGGATGCTCTCAACCGTCTCGCCCGGATGCAGGGAAGCCAGCGCGAAGCGAGCGCGCGCGGCGTCGAAGCGGAACACGCATTTGCCGGTGACCAGCGCCTGCGCGGTGCCGCGGCGGAACACGCCGGGCGGCGAGACACCGGGGGCGGAGATGTTGTCCACGCGCTCCACCAGCACGCGCGGGGAGTGCTCCTCGCGGAACAGGATGGTGCGCGGGGTCATGAAGTACATGAAGGCGGAGCCGAAGCTGCCGGGGAAGCGCACGCCCTGGCCCGGCCAGGCTCCGGTGCCGACCAGGTTGAGGTTGGCCTGCCCGTCGATCTGGCCGCCGCCCAGGAAGAACAGGTCGATGCGGCCCTGGCCGGTGAGGTCGAAGAGCTCGCGCGTGCCCTCGGTGAAGGGATTGCCGCGCTGCCGGTGCAGCAGGGAGAGGCGCACGGGGTGGCCCTGCTTGCGCACCAGCCAGCACGCCGCGGCGGGGATCGGCGAGGCGGCGCCGACCGCGATGTGGCGCGCCGGCGGGGCGGCGGGATCCAGGATCAGCTTGGCGATCGCGACGGCGAGGCGTTCTTCCGGCTTCGCGCTCATTCCGCGGCTACCGCGCGGTCGGCGAAGACGTAGCGCTCGCAATAGGCGCGGAAGCCTTCCTCGGTCTTCGCAAGCTTCGCGTACTCGGCGATGTGCGCCGCGTCGAAGGGATATTCGTCGAGCAGCCCGACCGGCCAGGCACCGCGTTCCGCGACGGCCACCGCCTCCACATAGGTCGCGCCGATCGCGCCCGGGGCGAGGCGCTCGTCCTCGAGCAGGCTGCCCTTCACCATCCGCTCCACCGTCACCAGGGTCCGCTTCGCGGCATGGGCGATCAGCGCGCATTCGCGCCGGCGCCCGACCCAGACATTGCCATCCTCATCCGCCATCGCGGCATGGAACACCGCGAAATCCGGCTGCTTCGCCGGCAGCAACACGATCGGGTCCGTGCTTTCGGCGAACGGACTGTCGATCACCTTCCAGTCCGGCCGGTGCGCGAGGATGTCGGAGCCGATCAGCCCGCGCAGCGGCATGAAGGGCACCCCCTTCTGCGCCGCCTGCAGCATGGTGTGGATGGCGGGGCAGGTGGCGTCGCGCACGGTGATGGCGCCGGCCTTGAGTGCCGCGGTGAAGCGCGGCGCGAAGCCCGCCTCGCCGAGCGACACCGCCGAGGTCTCCACCTCGGCGACGCAGCCGGCGCCGATCAGCAGGTCGGTCGCGAAGCCCGAGACCGGCACGCCGAGCAGCCTGAGGCCGCGCGCTCCCTTGCGCACGAGCGCGCGCGCCAGGGCGCAGGAGGGCAGCGAATTGTCCGGCGGCATCGCGAGCAGCGCGCCATCCGGCACCAGGGCAGCGAGCGCATCCACGGAAATTGGGGCCATTCCCGGCATCCTCCTCATCCGTCGCTTCTACGCCCGGGGCCGGGTCGCGGCTAGATTGCGCCGCATGACGCCGGTGACGCTGGAAACCGCGCGCCTCAGGCTGCGGCCGTGGCGCGAGGCCGATCTCGAGCCGCTCTTCGCCCTCAATGGCGACCCGGCTTCGATGCGGCATTTTCCCACCATGTGGAATCGCACCGAGAGCGATGCCTGGGCGTGCCGCCTCGCCGCCCATATCGAAACGCAGGGTTGGGGCTTCTGGGCGGTGGAGGAGCGGGAGGGCGCGCCCTTCGTCGGCGTGGTCGGGCTGATGACGATCGCGTGGCACGCCTAGTTCACGCCCGCGGTCGAGATCGGCTGGCGCATCCATCCCGGCTTCCGCCGCCGCGGCTACGCGCTGGAGGCGGCGCGGCGCGCGCTGGAATTCGGTTTCGGCACGCTCGGGCTCGCGGAGATCGTCGCCTTCACGATTGTGGCGAACGAGCCCTCCTGGCGGCTCATGGAGCGGCTCGGCATGCAGCGCGCCGGCAGCTTCGATCACCCGCGCATCGCGGCGGGCCACCCGATGCGCCGCCATCTGCTCTACCGGCTGCGCCGCGAGGCGGCGGGGAGCGGCCGAACGGCAAGCTGAAGAATTTCACCCTCGGCTTGGGGCGCGATAGGCTACATCGGCGCAACAACAGCCTTGCAGGAGAACGCCCGTGCCCTTCATGACGCGTTTCGCCCTGGGAGCCGGCCTGGCGCTGTCCGCTCTCGCCCTGCCCGCCGGGGCCTCCACCGTCTCGACCGCCTGGGCGGAACTGCCGACCCAGAGCCAGGACGAGTGCCTCAACATCGGCGTCAATGCCGTGACGTCCGCGGGCTTCCGCGGCAGCATCTCGAACGACCGCCAGACCGTGTTCGGCTGGCGCGGCGAGGAGGCGCTCACCATCCGCTGCATCTCGAGCAAGGGGATCGCGGTGGTGTTCGCCTGGGTGACCGATGCCAACAACGACAGCGGCCGGCTGGTGGACATCGTCACCACCGCCTACCGCAACCGCGGCAGCGCGCCGGCGCCGGCGCCGGGCGGCGCGCCGGTCAAGCGGCCGCAGTGACAGGCCCGCAGTGACGGAGCCGGAGGCGGCGCGGCCGCCGCCCCCGGCGACCCGCCTCAGAAGGAGAGGGTCGCGGCCCCCTCCTTGATCTCGGCCAGCATCGCGCTGGCGCCGATGATCACCACGCCGTCCAGCAGGTCGGCCTGCTCGTAGCCGCGGGACTGCACGCAGGGCGGGCAGGCCCAGATCACCCCGCCGCGCTGCTGGAAATCCGCGATGAGCTTGGCCAGCGGCTCGAGCGGGGCGACCTGCGTCAGGCGCTGCCCGCCCTTGCGCACCAGGTCGATCGCCGCGCTGGTCAGAAACACCGAGACCTTGAGGCCCGCGGTGATGCCGCCATTGGCGATGGTGAAGGCGACCGAGGAAAGCTCGTGGTCGATCCCCTTGGTCATCAGGATGACCAGCCTGTCGGTTCCTGTGCTCATTGTCGCTTGCTCCGGGATGGGGTTGGTTGCGCGGACGGTCCGGCTCCGCACGGGGAACGGCGTCTTTGGCTCCTGCGCCGAAAGCCTTGATCGTAACGCCGGGCGCGCCGGGGGATGCCAGGCCGCCCTGGCTCTCCGGCGCCCTGCAATTCTGCCTCATGCCGAGCGGCGCCTGCCAGACCGACGCCGCCCCCTCGCCGGCGCGCATGGCCGGGGACCGGCAGGACGCCTCCATCCCGAGGGGCGCTGCTGGCTGCGAATGGGGCGGCGAGACGAAAAGAAAGATCGGGGGCGGAGAGAACTCCGCCCCCGAACCCCCACCTCCTTTTTTTGACTCTTGGCGCTTGTGGCTCCCGCACTCTCAGGCGCCGCAGCGTTGTCGGGCTCGGAACGGAGCTCGCCACGTTCCCCATGAGCCAAAAAAAGGAGGTGGGGGGTCTGGGGGGCGGAGTTCATCTCCGCCCCCCAGTTCCGCCGGACCTCAGCCCGCCGCCACGATCGCGCGGCCGGCGACCAGGCGCAGGATGCGGGAGGGCCGTTCCACGCCCACCAGACGGTGGACGATCAGGATCACCGTGCGGCCGGCCGTCGCCTCGTCCAGGGTTTCCAGGAAGGCGCGCTCGGTATCGGCGTCCAGCCCCGCCGCGGGCTCGTCGAGGATCAGCACCGGCGCCGGGGAAAGCAGCGCGCGGGCCAGCGCCAGCCGCCGCGCCTGGCCGCCGGAGAAGCGCGCCCCGGCCTCGCCACAGCGGGTCTCGAGGCCATCGGGCAAGGCGCGCACCAGCTCGGCGATGCGGGCACGCTCGAGCGCCTGCCACAGCGCGGCATCCTCGGCCTCCGGTGCGGCGAGGCGGAGATTGGCCGCGATGCTGTCGTCGAACAGCCGCGCATCCTGGGTCAGCCAGGCGACGCGGCGGCGCAGATCCGCGGCGCGCAGGCCGGCGATGTCCACCCCGCCCAGGGTGATGCTTCCGGCCTGCGGCGCGGCGAGCTTGAGCAGCAGCGCGGCGAGGCTCGACTTGCCGGCGCCCGACGGGCCCAGCAGCGCCACCCGGGCGCCCTCCGGCACATCGAGATCCAGCCCGTCGAAGACGCGCGGCCGATCGGGCGACCAGGCGAAGACCAGGCCGCGGATGCCGATGGCGTGGCCCTGGGGCAAGGGGGCCGGGGAGGGCGGGTCGGGCACCGGCTCCGGCGTGTCCGCCGCCTCGAACAGGCGGCGGGCGCCGGCCGCCGCGGCGGCAAGGGCAGCACCGGCGCGCGGCATCACGCCAAGCGCCTCGGCCGCGGCCAGGGTGAGGAACACGGCAAGGATCGCGAGCGCGGTGCCCTGCTCACCCGCGGCGAGCCCCCAGGCCAGGGCGCCGAGCAGGGCCGCCTGGCTCAGCACCGAGCCCGCCGCGCCGCCCCAGGCGCCGCGCCGGGCCAGGCGCCGCTGTGCCGCGGAGAGCAGTCGCCCCTCCTCGGCCATCCTTGCGGCCGCCCGCGCCTCGCCATTAGCGGCCAGCGTGTCCTCGAGCCCGGTCAGCGGATCGACCACGGCGACACGCAACTGCCCCTCGGCGCCGGCGACCCGGTCGGCGGCCCGCGCGGCGCCCGGCGCCAGCAGGAGCGGCAGCAGGAGCGCCAGCGCGAGCGGGCCGGCGGCGATCAGCGCCAGCACCGGCGCGGCACCCAGCAGCACGGCGATCGCCGCCACCACCGCCAGCGCCGCGGCGCCCGGCACCAGCGCGCGCAGGTAGAACCCGTCCAGCGCCTCGACATCGGCGACCAGCCGCCCCAGCAGGTCGCCCGCGCGGCGCAGCCCGAGACCGGCGGGGAGCCGCTGCGCCAGGCGCCGGAAGAACCACACGCGGGTATCCGCGAGCGCGCGGAACGTCGCTTCGTGCGTCACGAGCCGCTCGGCATAGCGGGCAAGCGGCCGGATCAGGATGACCGGGCGCAACCAGAGCAGCGCCGTGATGCCGCCGCCGATCGCTGCCTGCCCGATCGCCGCGGCGACGCCATGGCCGGCGAGGGCCAGCAGCGCGACGCCGGCGAGCGCGGCGAGCACCGCGAGCAGCGCGCCGGCGATGAGCCAGGGGTAGCGCGGGTGCCAGAGGGCGAGGATGCGGAGGAGTTCACGCGGCATGCGTGAACTCCTCACGTCGCGGCAGTGCCGCGAAGCCGCGCCCCCTGGCGGCCCGTCCCCTGACGCCACGGCAGCAACCCGCGCCAATTCGCCAAAAAAAGGAGGGTGAGGTCCGGGGAGGGAGTTCATCTCCCTCCCCGGTTCCGACCTGCGTCATTCTCTCAATCCCCCGCCAACCGCGCACCCGCCACTCTCCCATGCGCAATCTCGACCACCCGCCCGGCGTAGGCCCGCGCGGCGCGGGCATGCGTCGCGAGCAGCGCGGTGCGGCCGATGCAGAGGCGGCGGAGCGAATCCAGCACCACGGCTTCGGTGCCGGGGTCGAGATGCGCGGTCGGCTCGTCCAGTAGGACCAGCGGCGCGTTGCGCAGGAAGGCGCGCGCCACGGCGACGCGCTGCGCCTGGCCGCCGGAGAGCCCGAAACCGCCTTCGCCGACCAGCGTGTCGAGCCCTTCCGGCAGGGTTTCCGCGAATTCCATGACATGGGCGGCCAGGGCGGCGGCCTCCACCTGGGCGTCGGTGGCGTCCGGGCGGGCGAAGCGGATGTTCTCGCGCAGGGTCGCGCGGAACAGGTGGGCGCGCTGGCCGACATAGGCGGTGAGGCGGCGGAGCTCGGCCGGCTTCAGCGCGGTGATGTCGCGGCCGTTGATGGAGATCCGGCCGGAATCCGGGCGCTGGAAGCCCATCAGGATGCGCAGCGCGCTGGTCTTGCCGGCGCCGGAGGGCCCGACCAGCAGGAGCAGCTCGCCGGCCATGACGCGGAAGGAGAGACCGTCCAGTGCCGGCGGCCGGGTGGGGTCGTAGCGCAGCGAGACGTCCTGGAAGGTGACGGTGACGCGGGGCGGCACTTCCTCGAGCAGCAGGCCCTCGGGTTCCGGCAGGGCGAGCAGGGGGGCGAGGTCGGCCGCGGCGCCATGGGCGGCGAGGCGCTCGTGATAGGCGGCGGAGAAGGCGCGGAGCGGCGCGAAGAAGGCCGGCACGAGCAGGATGGCGAAGAGCGCGGCGGTCGGGTCCGGATGCGCCGCGCCGAGCACCGCGCCATGGCGGATGGCGATGCAGGCGAGGGCGCCGGCGGCCAGCAGCTCCAGCGCGCCGGAGCTCAGGAAGGCGAGGCGCAGCACGCGCATGGTGCGCAGGCGGAGCTCGTGGGCGGCAGCGGCGAGGCGCCCGGCCTCGTCCTCCTGCTGGTTGAACAGCACCAGCACGGGAAGGCCCCGCATGCGGTCCAGGAAACGGCCGGAGAGGCCCTGGAGGGCGGCGAACTGCCGCCGGCTCGCCTGGGCGGCGCCGATGCCGGTGAGCGCCTGGGAGAGCGGGACCAGCAGCCCGGCGACGAACAGGATGGCGCCGCTCGTCGGATCGACGAGGGCGGCCACCGCGGCGATGGCGAGCGGCACCAGAAGAGCGAGGGCGGCGGCGGGGATCCAGCGGGCGAAATAGCCCTCCAGCGCCTCCACGCGCTCCACCGCGAGGGTGCTGCGCTCGCCCACCGGGCGATCGGCCAGCGCGCCGGCCAGCAGGCGGGCGAGGACGGCGTCGCGCAGCCGGGCCTTGGCGCGCTCGCCGATGCGGCGCTGCGCACGCTCCTGCAGCACGCCGAGGCCAGCCGCGGCAAGGGCGAGCGCGGCGGCGGCGGCGAGCTCGCGCCAGCCGGCATCGCCGTGGCCGAGCAGTGCGGCGAGCAGCCGCGCGACGAGCCATGCCTGCGCCACGCCGCACAGGGCCGCGGCGATACCCGTGACCACCGGGGCGAAAAGCCGGGGGCGCAAGGCCCTCGCCTCGCGCGCCAGCAGGGCGGCGGCAGAATCCGCGCCCTTCTTGGGTGAAGCCATGGCGGGCACCCTACGCGATGGCCCAGGGTGGCGCCACTCGGCGCGGCCGGCCTTGCGGGGGATCAATCCGGGCTCCAATGGCCCCGCCGCGGCGGCGCCGCTACTGTGCCGGAATGCTCCCCACCCATGGCCGCTACGCCTATTCCGGCTGGCACCAGCGTGCCCGCTATGCCTGGCCGGGCGGCGCCGGGCTCGCCCTCTATATCGGGCTGAACCTGGAGCATTTCGCGTTCGGCGAGGGTTTGGGCGCCGAGCTCTGTCCCGCCGGGCCGCAGCCCGATGTGCTGAACTATGCCTGGCGCGACTACGGCAACCGGGTGGGCGCCTGGCGGCTGCTCGAGCTGTTCGAGGAGCTGCGGATGCCCTGCACGGTGCTGCTCAACAGCGCGATGTACGATTACGCGCCCTCCCTGGCGGCAGCGTTCCGGGCGCGGGGCGACGAGATCGCCGGGCATGGCCGCAGCAACAGCGAGCGGCAATCCGTCCTGTCCGAGGCGGAGGAGCGCGCGCTGATCGCCGAGGCGACGGCGGCGATCGCCGAGGCGGAGGGGCGGCCGCCGCGCGGCTGGCTCTCGCCCTGGATCGCCGAGAGCCGGGCGACGCCGGACCTGCTGGCCGAGGCCGGCTACCGCTACACCCTGAATTGGTGCGCCGACGACGCGCCGGTGTGGCTCGGCACCCGGCAGGGGCGGCTGCTCGCCATCCCCTATCCGCAGGAGGTGAACGACATCCCGGCGATCGTCGCCCGCAAGGACGGGGCGGCGGCCTTCGCCGAGATGATCGTGGACGATTTCGAGGAGCGGCTGCGGCAGGCGAAGGATGGCCGCGCCCAGGTGATGGGGGTGGCGCTGCACCCCTATCTGGTCGGGCAGCCGCATCGCTTGCGTCATTTGCGCCGGGCGCTGGCGCATCTTGCGGGCCGGCGCACGACAGTGTGGCTCACCACCGCCGGCGGCGTGTACGATCACGTCGCCGGGCTGCCGCGCGGGCTCGTGCCAGGGGACGATAGATGAAGAAGCGGGTTGCAACCTTGCTGTTGCTTGGCGCGCTTGCCGGGTGCGGCGCCATGCCGATGAGCGGCCCCGCCGAGCCGGGAGAACCTCACTCGCTGAGCGGCATGAGCGGGACCTGGTACGAGATCGCCCGCTTCCCCAACCGGGCGCAGGATGGGCGGAACCCTTGCGAGGGCGCCACGATCCGCTACTCGCCGCAGCTGGACGGGACCCTGCAGGTCACCACCGCCTGCCTCGACCCGCGAGACGGGCGGGAGGTGACGGCGCAGGACGTGGCGCGGCCGGTGCCGGCGGGGGAGGCGCGGCTGACGCTGAACTGGCCGGTGGCGGGCGAGTACCAGGTGGTGGCGCATGACCGGTCCTACCGCTGGATGGTGATCGGCTCGGCGCAGCGGGACATGCTGTGGCTGCTGGCGCGGCGGCAGGTGCTGGCGGCCGGGCCCTACACCGAGGCGGTGGCGCGGGCGCGCGAGGCGGGGTTCGACATCCTGCGCCTGCGGCCGACGCCGCAACTGCCGAGCGAGATCGGACGGCGCCGCGGGCCGGAACCGGCGCTGTCGCGCGAGGCGGCGGGACGGACGCCGGGCTGAGGCTCGGACAAGACTGGGGGGCGGAGAGACGAGCTCCGTTCTCAGACCGACATCGGCGCGTCGCCTGAGATTGCGGGAGCCGCGAGCGCCAAGAGTCAAAAAAAGGAGGTGGCGGTGTGGGGGCGGAGTTCACTCCGCCCCCACTCTTTTTCCAATGACCTACGACGTGAGCGCCTTCATCGCCGCGGCGAAGCGCTCGCCGATCTCCAGGCCGCGGATGTGGCGGCCGGCCTCGACCACGGCGCGGCCGCCGGCGATCACGCTGCGCACCGGATTGCCCTGGCCGGAGAAGATCCAGGCGTCCAGCAGCGCGTCCTCGCCGCGACCGAGCAGCGCGGGGTGCTCGGGATCGAGCTCGACCAGGTCGCAGCGCAGCCCGGGCGCGATGGCGCCGATCGGCCGGCCGCTGGCCTGCGCGCCGCCGGCGAGCGCCGCCTCCAGCAGCGTGCGGCCGGGATGGGGGTTGGCCGCGTCGGTCGCCACCGCGCGCTCGTGCCGTGCGAGGCGCTGGGAGGTCTCGAGCTGGCGCAGCTCGTCGCGTGGCGAGGTGCCGACATGGCTGTCGGTGCCCACCCCGAAGCGCCCGCCGGCGGCGCGATAGGCGGGCAGGGGGAAGATGCCGTCGCCGAGCGAGGCCTCGGTGGAGGGGCAGAGGCCGGCGACGGCGCCGCTGCGGGCGAGACGCGCGGTCTCCTCCTCCGTCATGTGGGTGGCGTGGATCACGCACCAGCGCGCGTCGAGCGGCGCGTTGTCCAGCAGCCATTGCACGGGGCGCGTGCCGGTGGCGGCGAGGCACTCCTCGACCTCGCGCAGCTGCTCGGCCGCGTGGATATGGATGGGGCCGGCGGTCTCGGCCATGGCTTGCAGCATCGCGGGCGTCACCGCGCGCAGCGAATGCGGTGCGACGCCGAGTGCCGCGCCGGGATCGCCGGCGATGGCGTCGCGCAGGGCCGCGACGATGCGGAGGAAGCCGTCGAGGTCGTTGAGGAAGCGAAGCTGTCCCGGCGCCGGCTCCTTGCCGAAGATTCCGCCATGCCGATAGAGCGCGGGCAGCATGGTGATGCCGATGCCCGTGCCCTGCGCGGCGGTGAGGTGGCGTTTCGCCATCTCGGCGGGATCTGCATAGGGCGTGCCGTCCGCCTGGTGGTGCAGGTAGTGGAATTCGGCGATCGTCGTGAAGCCCCATTCGAGGCATTCGGCGTAGAGCTGCGCGGCGACGGCTTCCGCGGTTTCCGGCGTGAAGCGCGCGACGAAGCGGTACATGGTCTCGCGCCACGTCCAGAAGGAGTCGTGCCCTTCCGGGCTGCGCCGTTCGGCGCCGCCGGCCATGGCGCGCTGGAAGGCGTGGGAGTGGAGGTTCGGCACGCCGGGGATGACGTGCCCGCGCAGGCGGCGTGCATCGCCGGCGGCGGCCCGTGGCGTGACGGCGGCGATGTTGCCGGTGGTGTCCGCCTCGATGCGGACGTCGCTGGCCCATCCGCTCGGCAGCAAGGCGCGAGACGCGAAGAAGGATGTCATAGGGGTTTGCATCGCCTGTTGTGCCCATTTCGCAAACCGAAAGCGGCGCGTGCTGGTGCCTGTGCTCTGCGCCAGCGCCAAGTATCCAAAAGAAGGAGGGGGTCTGGGGGAGTTCACTCCCCCAGATTCTTCTCCTTCACCACCCCTGCCTCGCGCAGCCTCGCCAGTTCCGCCGCCCCGAGCGCCGGCGCGAGAATCTCCCCGTTGTGCTCGCCGAGTTCCGGCGCCGGGCGCGCCAGGATCCCCGGCGTCGCGGAAAGCCGCGGCACCAGCCCGTGCATCGGCAGCCAGCCGCCGGGCATCTCGTTGTCCGGCACCTCGATCAGCGCCTCGCGCTCGATCGCGTAGTGGTCGCGCTCGAGCATGGCGGTGTCCATGATCGGGCCGATGGTCACGCCCGCCGCATCGAAATGCGCGAGGTTCTCCGCGAGGCTGCGTTCGGCGATGAAGCCGCCGATGATCGCGTCGAGCTCCTCCCAGTGGCGCAGGCGGTCGGGGTTGGTGCGGAAGCGCGGATCGGCGATCAGCTCCGCGCGGCCGATGCTGCGGAACAGCTTCTCCGTCATGCCCTGGGTGGAGGCGGAGAGGCACACCCAGCCGCCATCCTTGGTTCGGTAGGCGTTGCGCGGCGAGGTGTTGGTGCTGCGGCTGCCGGTGCGCGGCTTGATCGTGCGGGTCAGGCGCCAGTTGGCGATCTGCGGCTCCAGCACGGTGAACATCGGCTCGAAGAGGGAGACGTCCAGCACCTGGCCCTGGCCCGTGGTTTCCGCGTGGCGCAGCGCCATCATGGCGACGGCGCCGCCATAGAGTCCGGCATAGGCATCGCCCATGAACATCGGCGGCAGCACCGGCGCGCGGTCCTCGAAGCCGTTGATGGCGGCGAAGCCGGAATAGCCTTCGACCAGCGTGCCGAAGCCGGGCTTGTGGCGGAACGGCCCGTCCTGCCCCCAGCCGCTGATGCGCGCGATGACGAGGCGCGGATTGGCGCCGAGCAGGGATGCGGGCTCGAGCCCCATCGCCTCCAGCACGCCGGGGCGGAAGCTTTCCACCAGCATCGCCGCGTCCTGCACCAGGCGCTTGACGACACCGACCGCTTCCGGCGCGCGCAGGTCGAGGCAGATGCTCTTCTTGTTGCGGCAGATCGTCTTCCAGGAGGTGGCGATGCCGTTGACCTTCCAGGCGCGCAGCGTGTCGCCCTCGGGCGGTTCGACCTTCACCACCTCGGCACCGTGATCGGCGAAGAGCTTGGTCAGCACGTTGCCGGCGACGAGGCGCGAGAGGTCGACGATGCGCATGCCATCCAGCATGCCGCGCGCGGCGGCGTCGAATTCCTTGCGATGGATCTCCATGTTCATTCCGTGCGGATGTTCGCGGCCTGCGCCACGCTGCGCCAGCGGGCCAGCTCGGCCTGCAGCAGCGCGGCGAATTGTTCGGGCGCCGCGGGGGAGGGCGTCGCCCCTTCGGCGTGCATCAGCCGCGCCATCTCGGGATCCGCAAGCGCGGCATTGCAGGCTTCGTTCACCCGCTGGACGATGGGAAGCGGCAGGTTGCGCGGGCCGAACAGGCCCCACCAAATGTCGCTCTCGTAGTCGATGCCTTCCTCCTTGACGAGCGGCGCCGGCGGGCTGCCCGGCGGCGCGCCCGGCGCGGTGTAGGCGAGCAGCCGCACGCGGTTCTCGCGCACCACGGCGGAGGCGGTCGCCATGGTGGTGATCAGCACCTGCACATGGCCGGCGACGAGATCGGTCACCGCCTGCGCGGTGCCGCGATAGGGGATGTGATTCATGCGGATGCCGGCGCGCAGGCAGAAGTATTCGGTGATGAAGTGGTTGATGCCGCCGGGGCCGGAGGACGCGTAGTCGATGCCGCCCGGCCGTTCGCGCGCGAGGCGCACGAGATCGGCGACGCTGCGTGCCGGAACATCGGGGTTGACGAGGATGAAGAAGGGCGCGCGGGCGAGCAGCGCGACGGGGGTGAAGTCGCGCTCGATCTCGTAGCTGGTGCGCTGGATGATGGAGGAGGTCGCGAAGGAGGAGGAGGTGACCATCAGTGTGTAGCCATCGGCGGGGCTCTGCGCGACCGCAGTGGCGCCGATGGTGCTGCCGGCGCCGGGCTTGTTGTCGATCACCACCGGCTGGCCGAGCCGCGCCTGCAGGCGTTCGGCGAGCGGGCGCGCGACGACGTCGTTCGATCCGCCGGGCGGGAAGGGCACGACGATGCGGACGGGGCGGCTGGGCCACGCGCCTTGCGCCTGGGCGGCGCGGATGAGGGCTGGCGCGCCGAGGCCGGCGAGGAACAGCGAGCGGCGGTGCATGGCGATCGACATGTTTCCTTCCCGGCCGATGGAGCGCGGCGAGTGTTGCCCAAGGCGCGCGCCGCTGGAACCCCTCCGCCGGAAGCGTGGCCATGGCGTTCGATGCGATCGTGGTATAGTCTCGCGGGCAGGGGAATGCGTGCGAGGAGGGGATGCGCGCCTGGCTGGCCTGCACGGGAGCGGAGCTGCTGGCGCGCGATGTCGCCGACACCGTCGGCCGGCTTTGCGCGTCGCAGGCGGCGCGTGGGTTGTCGGCCACGGCGGAGCAGGAATGCGCCTGGCGGCAGTCCCTCGCGGCCTTGCGCGACGCGGTGCGGCGTAATCGCGGCGAGGCCTGGACCATCGCGCTGGAATACGACCTGGTGCGGCTCGAGAAGCGCATCGACGCCGTGCTGCTGACCGACCGCGCCATCCTCTGCCTGGAGTTCAAGACCAGCGACGCCTCGCCCGCCGCGCTCGCCGAGGCGGAGGACTACGCCCTCGACCTGCGCGACTTCCACGCCGGCAGCCGGCTTCATCCGATCGTGCCGCTGCTGGTCACCCAGGCGGCGCCGCGCGCACGGGCCTTCCAGCCGCCGCTGCTGTGGGATGGCGTGATCGCTCCGTTGCATTGCGTGGCCGATGAGCTCGGCGCGCGGATCGCTTGGGTGCAGGAGAGCGCGCCGCGGCGCGACGCGCTGGACGGCGCGGCCTGGCTCGCCGCGCCCTATCGGCCGGTGCCGACCATCGTCGAAGCGGCGACGATGCTGTATGCGCGCAACGGCGTCGCCGAGATCGCGACGGCGCGCGCCGATGCCGCCAACCTCACCCGCACCAGCGCCGCCATCGCCCGCGCAATCGCCGAGGCGCGGCGGGACGGCGCGCGCATGGTCGTGTTCGTCACCGGCATTCCGGGTGCGGGCAAGACGCTGTGCGGGCTGAACGCGGTGTTCGGCGCCGGGTCGGCGCGCGAGGCGCATGCCGCCTTCCTCACCGGCAACGCGCCGCTGGTCGCGGTGCTGCGCGAGGCGCTGGCGCGCGATGCGGTCGCGCGCGGCGCCTGCGGCCGCGGCGAGGCGATGCGCCGCGTGAAGGCGGCGCTGCAGAACGTCCACCGCTTTCTCGAGGACTGCGCGACCGACCCCGCCCGCCTGCCGCCGGAGCGGCTGATCGTGTTCGACGAGGCGCAGCGCGCCTGGGACGAGGCGAAGGCGCGCGCCGGCTCGCGCAACCGCCACTCCCGCCTGACCATGAGCGAGCCGGCGCACACGCTGGAGATCATGGGCCGGCGCGATGGCTGGGCCGTGGTGGTGGCGCTGATCGGCAATGGGCAGGAGATCAACACCGGGGAGGCGGGGCTCGCCGAATGGGGCCGCGTGATCGCGGCGAGCGACTGGCGCGCGGTGGCGGCGCCGCGCGTGCTGGACGCGGCCGAGCCGGCACAGCGCCTGGCATCCGCGCAGCCAGGCTGGCTGCGGCTGGATCCCGATCTCGATCTCGTCACGCCGATCCGCAGCCTGCGCGACCCCGCCGGCGCCGCCTGGGTGGATGCGCTGCTCGAGGGCCGCAGCGAGGAGGCGCGCGAGATCGCGCGGAACGCCGAGGCGCTGCCCTTCTTCGTCACGCGCGATCTCGCCGCGCTTCGCATGGCGCTGCGCCGCCTCGCGCGCGGGCGCCGCCGCGCCGGGCTGGTGCGCAGCTCCGGCGCGCGCCGGCTGCGCGCGGAAGGGCTTGCCGCCGAGGTGAGCGCCGATGAGGTGCCCGACTGGTTCCTCAATTCCTGGCCGGATGTGCGTGCTTCCGATGCGCTCGAATGCTGCGCGACCGAATATGCCTGCCAGGGGCTGGAGCTCGATGTCGTGGGCCTGGCCTGGGGCGGCGATTTCCTGCCGGACGGCACCGGCTGGCGCGCGCGGCGCTTCATCGGCACTGCCTGGCAGCGCGACCTGAAGGAATTCGCGTTCGTGCGCAACACCTACCGCGTGCTGCTGACGCGGGCGCGCTACGAGACGGTGATCTGGGTGCCGCGCGGCGACGGCGCGGACGCCACCCGGCCGCCGGAGGAGATGAACGCGATCGCCGCGCGGCTGATCGCATGCGGCGCGCGGCCGCTCGAAGGCGCCGAGCAGATTGGAAAAGAGCTGGGGAAGGGAGATGAACTCCCTTCCCCAGACCCCATCCCTCCTTTTTTTGGCGACTTGGCGCCAGACCTTGCCGTCGGCGCTACTCGTCCAGCAGCGCGTCCGGCACGCGCAGAGTCATGGCGAGAAGCCAGAAACTCAGCGTCTTGCCGTGACCGTCCAGATTGAGCGCGCCGTTCACGCCGCCTTGCAGCACATCGTCGATGACGAAGTTGAAGCCGTGCAGCAGCGGCAATTCGTGGCGCACCACCCGGGTCGCGCCGCGCTGCGCGAAGCGCTCCAGCACGCGCGCCTCGGTCACCTGCTCCGCGATCAGCGGCCAGAATTCGGGCCGGTAGGCGAACACCGCGATGTTCGCCCGGTTGCCCTTGTCGCCGGTGCGCGCATGGGCGAGGCGATGCAGCGGAACCTCGACCAGGCTCATGGCGGATCTCCCGCCCGCAGCAGCGTGACCTTCGGCTGCACGCGCTCGCGCGGCACCATGAAGGAGAGGGTGCGGATGCGGTCCACCACGCGGGTGCGGACCCCGCCGCCACCCGCGGGGCCGCAGCAATAGAGCGACAGCACCTCGCGCGCCGCATGCTCCGCCGCCGCGCGCGTTTCGGTCGCGACGGCAAGGCGCAGCCGGACATCCTCGGGCTGCGACGCATCCGCCTCCCGCAGCGCGCCGCCATCGCCGTCGAACACGCTGACCACGCCGATCAGGTCGACCCGCGCCGCACCCTCGATGCCGAGCAGCTTCAACCGGTCCAGCAAGGTACGGCCGGCGAGCGCGGCGCGCGCACGCGCATTTGGTCCGGCATAGGAGATCTCGCCCTCGCCGAGCCAGCCGCCGGGCAGGCTGACCGTCGCCTTCAGCCGCTCCGGCCGCTTCCGCCCGCGGGCACCGCGCAAGCGCACGCGATCCGGACCGTCCTGCGCCAGCGTCACCTGCGTGATGTCCAGCACGACATCGGGGGTGAGATAGGCGGCGGGATCGTGGATCTCGTAGAGCAGCTGCTCCTTCACGGTGCGCAGATCCACGACCCCGCCAGTGCCGCCCGGCTTGGTGATGACAGAGCCGCCATCGGCGCCGATCTCGGCGATCGGGAAGCCGATCGCGTGCATCCCGGGCACGTCCTTGCAGCCGGGATCGGCGAAGTAGCCGCCCGTTACCTGTGCGCCGCATTCCAGCAGATGGCCGATCATGGTGCCCGCGGCCAGCCGGTCCCAGTCATCCTCCGCCCAGCCGAACTGCGCGAGCATGGGGCCGAGCGCCAAGGCCGGGTCCGCGCAGCGCCCCGTGATCACCACCTGCGCGCCCTGCCGCAACGCCGCGGCGATCGGCGCCGCACCGAGATACACGTTCGCGGCGATGACCTGCGCCGGGTCCAGCGCCGCGCCGGCATCGCCCTCCCACGGCTCGAGATCGTCCAGCGCCGTGGTGCCGCGGATGTCGTCGCCTTCCACCACGCCGACCGCGAGCTCCAGCCCGAGTTCGCGCGCGAGAAGCAGCACCGCGCGCGCCGCGCCGCGCGGGTTGGCGGCGCCGCCATTGGTCACGATCGGAATGCGATGCGCCACGCAAGCCGCCAGGATCGGCCGCAACAGCGCGATCAGCGCCGGCTCGTATCCCGCCTCGGGATCGTGCCGGCGCTCGCGCTGCGCCAGGGCGAGGGTGCGCTCGCCCAGCACTTCCAGCATCAGCGCCGCCGGGCCGCCGGACGCGGCGAGCGCCTCCACCACCGGCCCGGGCGCATCCAGGCGATCGCCGGAGAAGCCCGAGCCGCAACCGATGCGCAGCATGGCGCTCAATCCGGCCGGATGTTCGCGGCGCGCACCACCGCGCGCCACTTGGCGATGTCGGCTTCGAGGAAGCGGCGGAACTCGGCCGGCGGCATGCCCACCGGCTCGAGCCCCTGCTCCAGCAATTTCGGCCGCAGCTCGGGATCGCGCAGCGCGCCGTTCAGCGCGCCATACACCTTGTCGAGGATCGCGGGCGGCAGGGCCGCCGGCGCGAACAGCCCGTGCCAGGCGCTGACGTCGAAATCGGCGACGCCCTGTTCCATCACCGTCGGCACCTCCGGCACCCATTCCAGCCGCTGCGCCGATGTCGTGGCGAGCGCGCGCAGCTTGCCGTCGCGGATGAAGGGCAGCACCGCGGTGACCTGGTAGACCAGCATCGGCACCTGGCCGGCGATCACGTCCGTCACCGCCTGCGCGCCGCTGCGATAGGGCACGTGCTCCAGCGGCGCGCCGGTGCGCAGCTTCAGGAGCTCGCCGGCGAGATGGCTGGAAGTGCCGTTGCCCGCCGAGGCGTAGCTCGCCCCGCCGCGCTGCTGCCGCGCCCAGGCGAGGAATTCCTGCAGGCTCCGCGCCGGCACCTGCGGCCCGACCACCAGCAGGTTCGGTGCGTTCGTCACCAGCGACACCGGCGCGAAATCGCGCAGCACGTCATAGGGCAGGCGCGGCATCAGCGAGACATTCACCGAATGCGAGGCGATGCTGCCCATGCAGAGCGTATAGCCATCCGGCGGCGATTTCGCGACCGCCTCGCTGCCCACCACGCCGCCGGCGCCCGGGCGGTTCTCCACCACGATCGGCTGGCCGAGGATCTCGCCCATCTTCGGTGCGACGAGTCGCGTCATGATGTCGGTGCTGGTCCCGGCGCCGAAGGGCACGACGATGCGGATGGGCCGGGTGGGGTACTCGCCCTGGGCATGCGCCGCTCGCACGCCCAGGGCGGCGAGCAGGCCGAGCGCGCTGCGGCGGCTGATGCTGGACATGCTGGTTTCCTCCTCGCGGTGAACGCGCCTATCCCGCACGCAGAGGCATAGGGCAATTGAAACTTTCCTGGGCCAGCCATAGGCTTTTGTTATGCATGTCACCCTGCGGCAGCTGCGGGCGCTGGTCGCGGTGGCGCGCGGCGGCAGCTTCGCCCGCGCCGCCGCGGCGCTGCCTCTCTCGCAGCCGGCGCTCACCGTGCAGATCCGCGAGCTCGAGCGGACCCTCGGCTTGCCTCTCTTCGATCGGCTGGCGCGCGGCACGGAGCCGACGCGCGCGGGGCGCGAGCTTGCGGCCGCGGTGGAACGCATCCTGGGCGATCTCGATGCGGTGCTCGCCGATGCGCGGGATGTCGCGGCGCGCCGCGCCGGCCTGGTGCAGGTGGCGGTGCTGCCTTCGGTCGGCGCGACGCTGATGCCGGCGGCGCTGGCCCGCCTGCGGCAGAGCCACCCGAGCATCCGCGTCACCGTGCGCGACGCGGTCGCCCGCCGCGTCGGCGCGCTGGTCAAGGCGGGCGAGGCCGATCTCGGCATCGGCACGGATATCGAACCCGATGCCGAGCTCGATACCGCGCCGCTGTTCGAGGACCGGCTCGTCGCGGTGCTGCCGGCGGGCCACGCATTCGCTCGCCGCCGGCGCATCGGCCTTGCCAGCCTCGCGGAGGCGCGGCTCGTGCTGATGGATGCCGACAGCAGCGTGCGGGCGGTGTTCGACCGCGCCTGCGCCGCCGCGAGGCTGCGCGTGGTGCCGGCCTACGAGGCCACCTATATGAGCACGGCGGTGGCGATGGTGCGCGCCGGGCTCGGCATCGCCGTGCTGCCGGAATCGGCGGTGGATCTCCGCGTCGCGCCGCTGCTGGCGACGCGGCGCACCGATCCGCCGCTGCTGCGCCCCATCATGCTCGTGCAGCGCGCCGGCCGCAGCCTCTCGCCCGCTGCCGCGGCCTTCCGCGATGCGCTGCACGCGGTGCTGCCCTGAGGGCTGGGGGGCGGAGATGAACTCCGCCCCCCAGACCCCCCACCTCCTTTTTTTGGTTACGGGGAAGCGTGGCAAGCTCCGTTCTGAGCCCGACAACGCTGCGGCGTCCGAGAGTGCGGGAGCCGCAAGAGCCAATAAGCCAAAAAAAGGAGGTGGGGGTGTGGGGGCGGAGTTCTCTCCGCCCCCACTCTTCTTCTCCTGATTCCAGCTCCGACGAAACCGCTCCAGCCCTCGGTTTCAGCGGCTTGCTGGGCAGGACACTACTGACTGGCGTTCAGCCCCGCCGCGCGCACCACCGGTCCCCAGCGGTCGAATTCCGCGCGCACGAAGGCGTCGGTCTCCGCCGGGCCCATCCAGATCGGCTCCGAGCCGAGGTCGGCGAGCCGGCCGCGCACCGCCGGCGCCTCCAGACCCTGGCGCAGCTCCGCCGCCAGGCGTTCGATGATCGGTTGCGGCGTGCCGCGCGGCGCGAACACCCCGGTCCAGGAGCGCACCGCATAGTCCGGCACGCCCTGCTCCGCGATGGTCGGGATGTCGCGGCGGAAGCTCACGCGCTCCGAGGTGCCGACGCCGAGGATCCTGATCTGCCCGTTCTGTGCCGGCGGCAGCACGGTGGGCAGGTTGAGGAACACCATGGGCACCGTGCCGGCGATGAGATCGGCGATCGCCGCGCCGCCGCCGCGATAGGGCACATGGGTGAGCTCCGTGTTGGTCATCATGCGGAACAGCTCGCCCGCCAGGTGATTGCTGCTCGCCGCGCCCGAGGAGCCGAAGCTCATGCCGCCGCGCGTGGCGCGGATCTTGGCGATCAGTTCCTGCACGCTGTTCACGCCGAGCGAAGGGTTCACCGCCAGCGCGTTCGGCACGTCCACCAGCATGCTGACGCCGGCCAGCGCCTCGCGCGGGTCGTAGCCGAGATCGGGCGAGACCAATGCGTGGAAGACGTGGTTGGAGGCGGAGGAGACCAGGAATTGATAGCCATCCGGCCGCGCGCGCGCCACCGCCGTCATGCCGATCGCGCCGCCGGCGCCGGCGCGGTTCTCCACCACCACCTGATGGCCGAGGCGCTCCGAGAGGCCGGGCGCCAGCAGCCGCGCCACAACGTCGTTCGATCCGCCCGGCGCCCAGGGCACCGTGAACAGGATCGGGCGGCTCGGCCAATTGTCCTGGGCGCGCGCCAGGCGCGGCGCCGCGAGCGTGGCCGCGGCCAGTGCTGCGAATTGCCTCCTGAACATGTCTCTTCCCTCCGGCATTCCCGCGTGTTGTAGGCCCGAACACGCCCCTTGTGCAGGCGGAAGCCGCGCGGCAGCCTGCGCCTCATGCGCAATCCCGGCATGGCGGAGATGGTTTCGGCACGGCAGGAGGTGGCGGCCTGCTATCGCGCGCTGGGCAAGGCCGGGATGAATCTGGGCAGCGCCGGCAATGTCAGCCGCCGCACGGCCCAGGGCATGGTCATCACCCGCACCGGCATCACCGTGGATGCGGTGGCGGAGGCCGACACGGTGGCGATGGCGCTGGACGGCAGCACGCAGGACAACATCGCGCCGTCCAGCGAGTGGTTCCTGCACGCGGCCATCTACCGCGCCGCGCCGGAGGCGGGCGCCATCGTGCACACCCATGCGGATGCCTGCACCGCGCTGGCATCGCTTGCCGAGCCGCTGCCGCCCTTCCACTACATGGTGCTGGAATTCGGCGGCCCGGAGGTGCGCTGCGCGCCCTATGTCACCTTCGGCACGCTGGAGCTCGCCGAGGTCGCGCTTGCCGCGCTGGAAGGGCGCAGCGCCTGCCTGCTCGCCAATCACGGCATGGTGGTGCATGCGCGCGACTGCGCCGCGGCGCTGGAGGCGGCGCTGCGGCTGGAGACGCTGGCGCGGCAATACCTGCTGGCACGCAGCGCCGGTACGCCGCGCCTGCTGACGGAGGCCGAGGTGGCGGCCGCGCGCGAGCGGCTGATCACCTATCGCGCCGGGCGTTGAGTCAGCGCTTCTCGATGTTCCAGAACACCATCACCGGCGCCGCCAGCACGCCCTGCACAGTGGTGCGCCGCGCATAGGGCTGGTCGAACTGGCCGAGCACGCGATAGGGCTGCATCGCGGCCAGGCGCCGATGGTACTGCTCGAGCAGCCGCGTGCGCTCGGCGGCGTCGGTGGCGTCGATCACCGCGGCGCGCAGGCGTTCCGCCTCCGTGTCGCAGGGCCAGCCGGCCCAGGCGCGCTCGCAGCTCATGTTGGTGCCGATATTGGTCAGCGGGTGGTGCATGGTCGGGCCGGAGGCGAAGGTGACGAACAGGTTCCACCCGCCCTGATCCGGCGGATCGCGCCGCGGCTGGCGCGTGGTGACGGTGCCCCAGTCGCTCACCTGCAGATCGACGTTCAGCCCGCCGCGCCGCAGCCGGTCCGCCGCGAGCTCCGCCATGCGGCCGATCGGCGCGATGTCGTGCGAGGTGATCATCATCACCCGCTCGCCGCGATAGCCCGCCTCGGCCAGCAGCTGCCGCGCGCGTTCGACATCCAGCTGCGCATAGGCTTCGGTGCCCGCCTCCGTGCCGAAGGGCCCGCCGCAGACGAAATAGGCGTTGCAGCGATGCCACCAGCGTTCCTCGCCGAAGCCGGCGGCGAGGAATTCCGCCTGGTCGGTCAGGTAGGCGAGCGCCAGCCGCGCGCGCGGATCGTTGAAGGGCGGGTGCAGGAAATTCGGCCGCAGCATCGCCTGGGTGGAGAGGTTGGTCAGCCGCGCCACCGCGATCTGCCGGTTGCGTGTCAGCGTCGGCACGAGGTCGAGCGCCGGCTGTTCCCAGATGTCGATCTCACCGGTCTGCAGCGCCGCGGCGGCGGTCGCGGCATCGGGCATGATGTGCCACTCCACCCGATCCACCTTCACCACGCGGCCGCCGGCGAGCCCGTCCGCGGGCTCGCTGCGCGGCACGTAATCCGGGTTGCGGTCATAGACGATGCGGCTGCCGCTGCGCCATTCGGCGCGGTTGAAGCGGAACGGCCCGCTGCCGATGGTCTCCGTGACCGGGCGGTTGGGATCGGTCGCGGCGTCGCGCTCGCGCATGATCGCGGGGATCTGTCCCACCGCCGAGCCGAGCGCGAAGGTCACGAAGCCGGTCGGCCGGTTCAGCCGCAGCCGGATGGTGCGCGCATCCACCGCTTCCAGCGCCGCGGTGTATTCGCCGAGCTTGCCGCCCACCGTGTCGCGCGCCATCCAGCGCCGCAGCGAGGCGACCACGTCCGCGCTGGTCACCGGCTGCCCGTCGTGGAATTTCAGCCCTTCGCGCAGGGTGAAGCTCCACACCAGGTTGTCGGGCGAGGTCTCCGTCCGCTCCACCATCTGCGGCTGCGGGCGCAGCTGCGCATCCCAGGCGAACAGCGATTCATAGATCGCGAGCCCGTGCATGCGCGTGATGACGATGGAAGCGAACACCGGATCCAGCGTGCGCAGATCGGCATGCGGCGCCACGCGCAGCACGCGGTTCGGCGCCTGCGCGCTCGCGGCGGCGGCACCCAGCGCGAGCGGCAGGGCGAGCAGGAACGGGACGATGCCTCGCTTGCGCATTCGCGCCTCCTTGGCCTGTCAGACTCGATGGAATTCCAGCACGCGGCTGCGATGGGTGACAAGACGCAGCCGGTCGCGTTCCGGCCACCACAGGCAGATTCGCTGCATCCACGGCCCATGGCTGCGCGCGGCCAGCGCGCGATCGCCGCCGAGCGGGCGCAGGGCGTGGCGACGGCGCAGCAGCCCGCCGCCCTGGACCAGCGCGCCTTGCAGGATCTCGAGCTCCGCGCCCTGCGCGCTGCAGCGCCAGCGCCCTTCGACGTTCGCGGGCAGCGCCGCATCCGGCGGCACCGGTGCGAAGCGGCGCGCCGCATGGCCGATGGTTCCGGCGATGCCATCGCCGTCGCGGCGCAGCGTCATCGGCAGATAGGCGCTGCGCGCGACCGCCGCGTCGCCCGCCGCGAGCAGCGGTTCGGACGCGCCGAGGAAGTGGCCGGCGCCGTCGCGATGCTCGAACCAGAACGGGCCGTCGCCGGCGAACAGGCCTTGCGGCAGCGCCGCCGGTCGCGTCGGCAGTTCCGCGCCGGCCCACGCCGCCATGACGGCGAGCGCCATGCCGAGCGGATCCGCATCCTCCCGGTTGCACATCACGAGCACGCCGCAGCCGCGCGATGGCGCGAGCAGGACGTGGTTCTTGTATCCCGGCAGCGAGCCGCCATGGCCGATCAGCGTCTCGCGTCCCAGTTCATGGCGCGACAGGCCGAGCCCGTAGAAGGATGCAGTGCCGTCGGCCATGGCCTGCGGCGCGGCCAGCGCGGCGAGCAGCCCCGCGCAGGGTCCGCGCCCGGCGAGCAGCGCCGCGAGCCAGCGCGCGAGATCGCGCGGCGTGCCGGCGAGCCCACCGGAGGCGGAGAAATGCAGCCCGTACCGCCCGCGGCGCCAGCCATCCGGTGCGCGCCACCAGCCGGGCGCGAGCCCGGGCACCGGCTCCGCCTCATCCGCCGGGAAGCGGATGCCGAGATCGAGGGGTGCGAAGAATTGCCGCCGCAGCGCGGCGGCGAAGGGCAGGCCGCGCCGTTCCAGCACATGCTCGAGCAGCCGCCAGCCGGTGTTGCAATAGGCCATCTCCTCGCCGGGCGCGCTGTTCAGCGCATCGAGCGTGCAGGCGAAGTCGAACAGCGCCGCGCGGTCGAGGCTCGCGGTGAAGGGCACGCCGCACAGCCAGGCGGTGTCCATCAGGTCCGGCAAGCCGCCGGTCATGCCCATGGCGCGCGCGATCGGCACGCCGCCGAGTGCCGGGTGCAGCTCCGGCAAGGCCTCGCCGAGCGGCGCATCCAGGTCGAGCCCCGCCGCCACGGCGAGCGCGGCACAGACATGCTTCGAGATCGAGGCGAAGCGCAGCGCCGTATCGGGCGTCAGCGCCGTGCCGCTCGCGAGATCGGCGCGCCCGCGCGCCGTTGCATGGCGCAGCCCGTCGCCATCGAACAGCAGCAAGACGCCGCCGGGTTCCGCCGCGTCCCACTGCGCGAGGCAGGATTCCGCCGCGGCGATTGCGGCTTTCACGCGCGCCGCGCCGCGTTCCGCACACGGTCCAGCGTGCGGTCCATCGCGTCCTGATAGGCGCGGCCGTCGAGATACCCGTCCGCCGCGCCGGTGCGTTCCAGGAACCCGGCCCAGACCGGCGACGCCATGCCCTGCCGGAACCGGTCGTGCAGTGCGGCCAGCACCGCCTCCGGCGTGCCGGCCGGCGCGGAGAGACCCTTCATGTTCTCGATCTCCACATCGAAGCCGAGCTCGCGCAGCGTTGGCACCTGCGGATGCGGCGCGATGCGCTGCGCGGAGGCGACGGCGAGCGGCATCACCTCGCCGGCGGCGGCCAGCCCCGCCATCTCCTCCGGCGCCAGCACGGCGAGATCCACCGTGCCGCCCATCAGCGCCTGCAGCGATGGCGCGCCGCCGCTGAAGGGCACGTGCAGGAACTCCACCTGCGCGGCGCGCTCGAGCAGCACGAAGAGCGCGTGATAGATCGAGCCGATGCCGGAGGAGGCGTGGCTCACCGTGCCCGGCGCGGCGCGCGCCGCCTCCACCGCCTGGTCGAGATTGCCGAAGCGCCCGCCGCGCTTGGCGACGATCAGCAAGGGCTGGCGCGTCAGGCGGATCACCGCGCGGAAGCTGCGCTTGGGATCATAGGGCAGCTCGCGGAAGGCGGGCAGCGAGGTGCTTTCGCTGCCGCCGGAGACGATCAGCGTGTGGCCGTCCGGCGCCACGCCGGCGACCTGCTGTGCGGCGATGGCGCCGCCGGCGCCGGGGCGGTTGATGACGACGAGCGGCGCCGGGAAGAACGGCGCCGCCGCCTCGGCGATGGCCCGCCCGGCGAGATCGGCGCCGCCGCCTGGCGGAAAGCCGACGATGATCTGCACCGGGCGCGTGGGCTGCCAGGGCTGCTGCGCCCGCGCCGCCGGGCCGATCGCGGCCCCTGCCGCCAACAACGCCCGGCGTCCGATCATGGCGTGCCTCCCGATCCTTGCCGGCGAGCATAGGATCAGGCGCCGCGGCTGGACAGGCGCCGCGATTCCGGCCTGTGCTGCGCGGATGAGCCAGCCTAGCCTACCCACGCCGCCCGGCGCCTGCGACTGCCACATGCACATCTACGGCCCGCCCGCGCGCTACCCGATCGCCGCGACGGCCGCGAAGCCGCCGCCCTGCCATGCCGATCTCGCCGCCTATCGCGCGGTGATGCGGCGTCTCGGCACGCAGCGCGTGATCGTCGTGCAGCCCAGCGCCTATGGCGCCGACAATGCCTGCACCATGCATGCGGTGGCCGCGCTGGGGCCGGGCACGGCGCGCGCCGTGGTAGTGGTCGCGCCGGACACGCCCGAACCGGAGATCGCGGCGCTGCACGCGGCCGGCGCGCGCGGCGCGCGCTTCTTCCTGCTGGAAGGCGCGCCGCTCGGCTGGGATGCGTTGCCTGCCGTCGCGGCGCGCGTCGCGCCTTTCGGCTGGCATGTGCAGCTGCAATTCGACGGCGGCGAGATGGCGGAGCGCGCGCCGCTGATCGGCGCACTGCCCTGCCCCGTGGTGATCGACCACAATGGCCGCTTCCACCATTCCGTGCCGCCGGACCGCCCGCCCGTGCGCGCGCTACTCTCCTTGCTCGACTGCGGGCGGGTCTGGGTGAAGTGCTCCTCGCCCTACGGCGTCTCGCGCAACGGTCCGCCGGACTACGCCGATGTCGCGGCGATCGCGCGCGCGATCATCGCCGCGGCGCCGGAGCGGGTGGTGTGGGGCTCCAACTGGCCGCACCCCAATCCGCCCGATCACGCCCTGGACGAGGCCGCGCTGCTCGATCTGCTCGGCGCCTGGACGCCGGACGAGGCCACGCGGCGCCGCATCCTCGTGGACAATCCGGCGTCGCTCTACGGCTTCTGATCCGGCCCGGGCGCGACGGTCGCCGTCGCCCCGGCGCGGCCGCCATGCCCCGTCGGCACGGCGGTTGCACCTCCCCCCTCCGGCCGCGGCATCCGGCGCGCGGCACCGGCAGGGAGCACAAAGCGCATGCAACGACGCCGACTTCTTGGGCTGGCCGCGGCGCTGGCGGCGCCCTCCTTCGCGCGCGCACAACCCGCCTGGCCGTCGCGCCAGCCGATCCGCCTGGTCGCCACCTTCCCACCCGGCGGGCTCGCCGACACCATCGCCCGGCTGATCGCGCCGCCGCTCGGCCAGGCGCTCGGCGCCACCATGGTGGTGGAGAACCGCGCCGGCGCCGCCGGCACCATCGGCGCCGACCTGGTCGCGAAATCCGCGCCGGATGGCTACACGCTGCTGATCTCGCATTCCTCGCCCAACGGCTTCGCCGCCGGCATCTATCCCCAGCTGCCCTACGATCCGGTCACCGACTTCACCCATATCGGCATGCTGGTGGACACGCCCTCCGGCCTGCTGGTGCCGGGCCGCTCGCCCTTCCGGTCGCTGGCCGACTTTCTCGCCGCCGGGCGCAGCCAGACGCTGCGCTTCGGCTCCTCCGGCATCGGCTCCTCCGGCCATCTGCTCGGCGCGGTGCTGGCGAAGGACGGCGGCGCGCCGATGCTCGACCACGTGCCCTATCGCGGCAGCGCGCCGGCGCTGCAGGACATGCTGGCCGGCGTCATCGAAAGCATGATCGACCCGATGACGACGAACATGGGCATGCTGGCGGACGGCACGCTGCGCTGCCTCGCCGTGAGCTCCGCCGCCCGCATCCCGCCGCTCCCGAGCGTGCCGAGTTTCGCGGAACTCGGCCTGCCGCGGCTGACCGCGGGGAATTGGATCGGCATCTCGGCCCCCAAAAACCTGCCGGCGCCGATCGCCGCGCGCATCGGCGAGCAGATCCCCCGCCTGATCGCGCGCCCCGACCTCAAGGCACGCTTCGAGGAGCTCGCCTCCTATCCGCCCGACCCGCCGCTGATGGGCGAGGACTATGCGCGCATGATCGCGGAATTCGCCCGCGCCTGGACCGCGGTGGCGAAGGAGGCGAACATCGTCGCGTCCTGACGCGGCGGCACGGTTCCGGCTAAGCTGGCGGCGTGATTCGCCGCCCGCCCGCTCCGACGTGATCAAGTATATCGGCTCCAAGCGCGCGCTCCTGCCGGAAGTCCTGCGCTGCGTCGGCGCGCTCGCCCCGCCGGGCGCGATCGTCGCCGACCTGTTCTCGGGCTCCGCGCGAGTCGGGCGCGCCCTGAAGCAGGCCGGCTACCGCGTGGTGGCGAACGACCACACGAGCTTCGCGCATGTGCTGGCGACCGGGCTGGTGCAGGCCGATTCCGACCGCTGGGCGGAGAAGGCGGCGCGCATCCTGGCGGACCTCTCCCGCCTGCCCGGCCGCGCCGGCTACGTCACCGAGACCTTCTGCATCCGCGCGCGCTTCTTCCAGCCGCAGAACGGCGAGCGCATCGACGCCATCCGCGACGCCATCGAGGCGATGTCGCCCGAGCCGGAGCTGAAGGCGATCCTGCTCACCGCCCTCATCCAGGCCGCCGACCGCGTGGACAGCACCGCGGGGCTGCAGATGGCCTACATGAAGCAGTGGGCGCCGCGCGCGAACAACCCGCTCGAGCTGCGCCTGCCGCCGCTGCTGCCGCGGCCCGCGAGCGGCGGCTCCATCGCGATCTGCGCCCAGGCGGAAACGGTCGCCGCCAGCATCGAAGCCGACATCGCCTATCTCGACCCGCCCTACAACCAGCACTCCTACCTCGCGAACTACCATGTGTGGGAGACGCTGGTGCGCTGGGACGCGCCGGAACCCTACGGCATCGCCTGCAAGCGCTCCGACGTGCGCGAACGCAAGAGCGCCTTCAACAGCCGCCGCACCATCCTCGCCGCACTGACCGGCGTGCTCGACGCGCTGCGCTGCCGCGCCGTGGTGCTCTCCTTCAACGACGAGGGCTTCCTGGACCGCGACACCCTGGAAACCCTGCTGCGCGAACGCGGCGAAGTCGAGGTCTTCGAACGGCCGCATGGGCGCTATGTCGGCGCGAAGATCGGGATCTACGACCCGCAGGGGCGGAAGGTGGGGAAGGTCGGACATCTGCGCAACACCGAGTTCCTCTACGTGCTGCGTCGGACACGGGGGGCGGAGTGAACTCCGCCCCCCGGGCCCCCCACCTCCTTTTTTTGGCGACTTGGCGGCGGTTGTGAGCGCAGCCGTGAAGGACGAGGCGCTCGCCTATGCGGAGGGGGGCGCAGCACGCTCCTTGCACCAGCGCGCCACCTCCTCATGCGTGCCGAACCACACGCCGTCCTGCGACTTCATATGCGCGACCAGCCGGTCCAGTAGCGCGATGCGGCTGCGATGGCCGATGACATGCGGGTGCATCGTCAGCAGGAACAGCCCGCCCTCCGCATGGGCACCGTCGAACTCGGCACGGAAGATCTCCTCCACCGCGGAAGGCGGCGTGTACGGGCGCAACGCACTGAACCGCACCATGTTGAAATACACCGCGTCGTCGCGGATCCACTCAGGGGGTAGCTCCACGATGCCGGTCGGCTCGCCGCCATCCACCAGCTCGTAAGGATCGTCATCCGCCATCAGGGAGGAATCGTAGAGCAGCCCCAGCTCGCGGATGATGGACATGGTGTCCACCGAGAAATCCCAGGACGCGGTGCGGATGCCGACCGGGCGCCTGCCCGTCAGCTTCTCCAGCGTGTCCGCCGCACGGAAGGTCAGCTCCCGCTCCACCCCCGGCGGCAGCTGCGTGTTCGCCTCATGGATCCAGGAATGGATGCCGATCTCGTGGCCCTCATCGGCGACGGCACGGATCTCGTCCGGATGCAGCAGCCCCACCACCGCCGGATAGAAGAAGCTCGCGCGGATGCCGTGCCGCGCCAGCAGCGCGCGGATGCGCGGCACGCCCTGGCGGTTGCCGTACTGGCCCTGGCTGATGCGCATCGGGCTCTCATCCGCGTCGCGCAGCGGGATCGTTTCATGATCCGCGTCGAAGGACAGCGCCACCGCGCAGCGCGCCCCGCCCGGCCAGGCCGACGGCGCCAGCGACCGCCCCGCCCGCGCACGGCCGACGATGCCGCGCCATTCCGGCTCGCTCCATTCCCACGGCTTCTTCGCACCCTCGCTCATGCGTGTCCCTCCGCTGCCCAATCCTGGCACGCCGATTGCTGCAACCGCCTGCGGATTTGCCGCAGGAGCCTCGCGATGGACATCGGCGTCTTCATCCCGATCAACAACAATGGTTGGCTCATCTCCGCCACCTCGCCGCAATACATGCCGAGCTTCGAGCTGAACCGCCGCGTGGTGGCGAAGGCGGAAGCCTATGGCCTCGACTTCGCGCTCTCCATGATCAAGCTGCACGGCTTCGGCGGGAAGACGGAATTCTGGGACCACGGCCTGGAAAGCTTCACCCTGATGTCGGCGCTGGCCTCGGTGACCACCCGCATCCGCCTCTACGCCTCCACCGCGGTGCTCACGCTGCCCCCGGCCATGGTCGCCCGCATGGCGGCGACGATCGACGACGTCTCCGGCGGCCGCTTCGGCGTCAACATCGTCTCCGGCTGGCACAAGATCGAGTACAGCCAGATGGGCCTCTGGCCGGGCGACCACCATTTCGGCAAGCGCTACGAGTACAGCACCGAGTACGTCAGCGTGATGCAGGAGCTGTGGGAGACCGGGCACAGCGACTTCCAGGGCGAGTATTTCAAGATGGATGCCTGCAAGCTCAGCCCGCGGCCGAAGCAGCGCATCCCGCTGGTCGCCGCCGGCCAGAGCGACCGCGGCATGCAATTCGCCGCGCAGTATTGCGACTTCAACTTCGCCCTCGGCGAGGGCGTGAACGAACCGACCCGCGCCGCCGGCGTGCCCGCGCGCATGCTCGAGCACGCGACGCGCGCCGGCCGCGATGTCGGCAGCTACATGCTCTACATGGTCATCGCCGAGGAGACCGACGCCGCGGCGATGGCGAAATGGGATCTCTACAACCAGGGCGCCGACAGGGACGCGCTCGCCCATCTCCTCGGCAAGGCGGCGGAGGACAGCACGGCGCACGAGACCTCGATGGCGGCCGCCGTGCTGCGCTCGCCCTCGCCGATTAATTTCAACATGGGAACCCTGGTCGGCAGCTACGCCAATGTCGCGCGCATGCTGGACGAGGTCGCGTCCATCCCCGGCGTGAAAGGCATCATGCTGACCTTCGACGACTTCCTCGCCGGCATGGAGAATTTCGGCCAGCGCATCCAGCCGCTGATGGAATGCCGCCGGCACGTGAAGCTCGCCGCGTAGGGCCGCTTGGCGGTCCGGCTCCCCATCGGCAAGATGCCGGCCGGGCAGCCGCCGCGACAGAAGGCGGCGCCATGGAGGAGAGATCCATGAAGCGTCGTGCCTTGCTGGGGGCCGCCGCCCTTCCGCTGCTGCCGCGCATCGGCCTCGCTCAGGCCCAGGGGCCTTGGCCGTCGCGGCCGATCCGCATGGTGATTCCCTGGCCGCCCGGCCAGTCCACCGATATCCAGGCGCGGCTGATCTCGCAGCATCTGACCGAGCGGCTCGGCCAGCCGGTGGTACCGGAGAACCGCCCCGGCGCCGGCGGGCAGATCGGCACCAACGCCGTCGCCAAGGCCGCACCCGATGGCTACACGCTGCTCGCCGCCTCGATCGGGCCGGTCAGCTTCCAGCCCCTCGTCACCCGCACGAATTACGATGTCGAGCGCGAGCTGACGCCGGTGGTGAATTACGGCATCGCGCCCTACTACCTGCTGGTCCGCCCGGATTTCCCCGCCGCCGATGTCGGCGCCTTCGTCGCGCTGCTGCGCGCCGATCCGGGGCGCTATAGCTACAACTCCTCCGGCGTCGGCGGCGCGCAGCATCTGCTCGCGGCGCTGTTCAACGCCAAGGCGGGCATCGACGCGCTGCACGTGCCTTATCAGGGCAGCGGCGCCGCGCTCGCCGCGCTGCTCGGCGGCCAGGTGCATTATGGCATCGACACGCCCGCCGCCGCGCAGCGCCTGGTGCAGGAAGGCCAGCTGCGCGCGCTCGGCATCACCACCGGCCGGCCCTCGCCGCTGCTCCCTGGCATCCCGCCGATCGCCACCTCTGGCGGCCCGCCCGACTACGATATCGGCGGCTGGAACGGGCTCATGGTGCCTGCCGGCACGCCCGCGCCGATCGTGGACCGGCTGCTCGCGGAGGTGCAGCAGGGCCTCGCCACCCCCGCGCTGCGCCGGCATTTCGAGGCGATCGGCGTCGAGGTCCATGGCCGCGGTCCGGTCGAATTCCGCGCCCTGCTCCAGCAGCTCTCCGGCATCTTCGGCCCGTTGATCCGCGAGCTCGGCATCCGCGCGGAATGACGCCGCGCGCGTCCTGGCGCGGTCCACGCCCAGGGCGCAATCTCAGGGCGAACCGCACAGGCCGATCTGCATGACCCCGACCGACCCCGCGCTGATGAGCGCCGAACAGCTGCTCTCTCTCTATGCCCGCCGCGCCCTTTCCCCGGTGGAGGCGCTGCAGGCGGTGCTGGAACGCATCGCGCGCTACAACCCTTGGGTCAACGCTTTCGCCGTGATGAACCCGCGCGCCCTGCAGGCCGCCGGCGAGAGCGAGCAGCGCTGGATGGCGGGCCGCCCGATCGGCCCTCTGGATGGCGTGCCGACCACCGTGAAGGACCTGCTGCACCTTGCGGGCTTCCCCACGCGGCGCGGCAGCAAGACCACCGATGCCGCGCCGGTCGCCGAGGACGCGCCCGCCGTGCTCGGCCTCAAGCAGGCCGGCGCCGTCATCATCGGCAAGACCACCACCACCGAATTCGGCTGGAAGTCGCCGGGCGACTGCCCGCTGCACGGCATCACGCGCAATGCCTGGGATCCGAAGCGCACCGTGGGCGGCTCGTCCTCCGGCGCCGGCGGCGCCGGTGCCGCCTGCTTCGGCCCGCTGCATGTCGGCACCGATGCCGGCGGCTCGATCCGCATCCCCGCTGCCTATTGCGGCCTGGTCGGCCTCAAGCCGAGCTTCGGGCGCGTGCCGCAATGGCCGCTCGGCGCCTTCGCCAATGTCGCCGTCGCGGGCCCGATGACCCGCAGCGTGCGCGACGCCGCGCTGATGTTCGGCGCCATGGCGCGTCACGATCTGCGCGACCCCTTCTGCCTGCCCGACGAGCCGCGCGACTGGCGCGCCGGCATCGAGGACGGCGTCGCCGGCCTGCGTGTCGCCGTGGTGCGCCGCCTCGGCTTCGACCCGCCGCTCGACGCGGACGGCGCCGATGCATTGCAGGCCGCGGCGCGCGTGCTCGAGGAACAGGGCGCGATCGTCGAGGCAGCGAACCCCGATCTCCCCGATACGCGCGCCATCTTCGGCCGCGTCTGGGGCGTCGCGCTCGCGCGCCTCGTCGCGCTGACGCCGCCGGAGAAGCGCCCGCTGCTCGATGCCGGCCTCGCCGAGATCGCCGAGCGCGAGGGCGCCATGAGCGCGGTGGACTTCCTCGCCGCCGACGCGCTCCGCATCGACGCCGCGCACGCCATGGCGCGCTTCCACCAGCGCTACGACCTGGTGCTCGCGCCCACCACCCCCACCGCCGCCTTCGCCGCCGACCAGCCCACTGTGCGGCCCGCCGAGGCGCTGTGGCGCGACTGGGCGCCCTGGACCTTCGCCTTCAACCTGACGCGCCAGCCGGCCATCACCGTGCCGGTGGGCCTCGACGCCGAAGGCATGCCGCGCGGCGTGCAGGTGGTGGCGGCGCTGTACCGCGACGACCTCGCGCTGCGCGGTGCACGCGCGATCGAGAACGCGGTGGCTATCCCGCTTGCTCAGCCGGCGGAGCAGGTGGTCACGGCGTGAAGAAAGATTGGGGGCGGAGAGAACTCCGCCCCCAAACCCCCGCCTCTTTTTTTTGACTCTTGGCGCTTGCCGCTCCCGCACTCTCAGGCGACGCGGCGTTGTCGGGCTGAGAACGGAGCTCGCCACGCTTCCCGGGTCTGGGGAAGGGAGTTCATCTCCCTTCCCCGGCTCTTCACGGCGGCGGCCGCCGCGCCTCGCGCACGCCCTCGCGGATGAAGGCCGCGAGCGCATCCGCGATGCACCCGTTCAGCCGGTCCACCTCGGCCGGGCGGGCATCGCGCGCCGCGCGCTCGACATCCACGCTGTCCGCATCCGCCCAGTGGTTCATGAGCTCGTAGCGCGGGAAGAGCGGCACGCCGGCAGCGGCGGCGGCGATCCGCAGCGCCTCCCGATAGGGCTCGACATCCGCATTGGCGCGCAGGAAGCGGCTGAATTGCAGGTCCATCACGATGGCGTCCACGTCCCGCGCGCGCAGCTGCTGCAGGGCAGGGGTCAGCACGTCGGTCAGCCCGTCCACCGGCAGGCCGCGCACCGCCTCGGTCGCCCCGGCCTGCCAGATCACCAGGTCGATGCGGCCATTGCCGAGCGCGAGGTTGAGCAGGTGGCGCTGGTCCGTGGCGCTCAGCCCGCGTCCGCCGCGCACCTCGACGGTGACGTCGAGATTGGGCCGCCGCGCCGCGATCACCGCCCGCAACCGCTCCGGCCAGGCGGCGGCAGGGCTGGTGCCGCCCGCGCCGAGCACCGAGGCGGAGCCGATGGCGAGGATGTGCAGATGCCCATGGGCGATCGCCGCGGCGGCCGCCGGCAGCGGCTCGGGATGCAGCAGCTCGGGCGGCAGGTCGCAGGCCGGGCGGTCGGCACCCAGGCCGGGCAGAGGCAGCAGCAATGCGAGAACGGTCAGTACCCGCAGCATGTTCTCAGCCCGTATCGGCGCCGGCGGGACTTGGCAAGGGCGAAGCGGTTCGGCTCGCCTTCTTTTCCACCCCATACCAGGCGGTCAGCATCGCCACCGCGGTCAGCACCACCGGGCCGACGAGATTGACCCCGAGCTGGGTGGGCCAGCGGTCGGACATCTCGAGCGCCATGCGGCCGAGGAAGGAGAGCACGATGCCGGTGCAGAACACCGGCAGCGCCTGCTGGCCCATCAGCACCCAGGGCCAGGCCGGGCGGCTGCGCAGCCAGCCGGCCTCGCGCGGCACCGCATGCGCCACGAGATAGGTCAGCGCCAGCATGGAGGCGAGCCGCATCGGGTGCATCGCCGTCTTGTCGATGCCGGCGAGATAGCTCGCCACCGCCTGGGGCAGCCGCTCCTCGGCGATGTCCCAGCGGAAATAGAGGATGATGCTGGCCGCCGCGCCGGCGATCAGCAGCACGATGCAGCCCGCCGCCAGCCACCAGCGGAAGCCCAGCGCCACGGGCTTTCCGCCGCGCGGCACATAGCCCAGCGCACAGCCGGTGAAGAACAGCGCCTGCCAGGCGAGCGGGTTGAAGAACCAGTCCTCGCCGGTCCAGGCCGGCAGGCTCCAATCCGTCTGCCGCACCACCGCGTAGAAGCCATAGGAGAGGGCGAGCATGAGCCAGGGCCGGCGCAAGAGCGGCAGCGCGAGGGCGAACATCGCGAGCAGCACGATGTAGAGCGGCAGGATGTTCAGGAAGGACGGCTGGTAGCGCAGCAGCAGCGCTTCCAGCAGCGCGCGGTAGGGCGCCTGGGTGAAGGGGTCGAGATGCAGCTCGTCGAGATAGGCGCCGCTGTCGAGCGCCGCCGCCGAGTAGCCGACCTGCGCGGCGAAGACGACGAGCAGGAAGATATGCGCGACATAGAGGGTGAAGGCCCGCCCCATCACGCGCGATGCGGCGAAGAACCAGCCCTGGCGGTCCATGATGCGGCCATAGGCGATGCCCGCGGCATAGCCCGCCAGCAGCACGAAGGTCTCGGTGGCGTCCGCCAGCACGTAATTGCGCGGCGTGACGAAGCCCATCCAATTGCCGGGAATGTGGTTGACGAAGATGGCCCACAGCGCAAGGCCGCGGAACAAATCCACTCTCAAGTCCCGCCCTTGGCGGACGAGCGCGTCCATGGCCATCTGACCCGTGCAGCTAGCACGGGCGTCGGGGCATGAAGCAAGCGGGTAGCGATGAATTGCTGCGCCAGGGCGCCGCCCGCCACGCTCAAGGCGACCTCGCCGGCGCCGAGGCGGCCTATCGCGCGGTGCTGCAGCGGTGGCCGCGGGATGCCAATGCGCACAACCTGCTCGGCCTGCTGGCGCGCCAGCGCGGCGACCTCGCCACCGCGCTCGGCCTGATCGGCCGCGCCGCGGCGCTGGCACCGGACAGCGCGGTGTTCCGCGCGAGCCATGGCAGCGCCCTGGCCGAGGCCGGCCGGCTCGCCGAAGCGGTGGCGGAGCTGCGCGCCGCGCTGGCGATCCGGCCGCAGGACGCGGTCGCGCTGCGCAACCTCGGCCAGGCGCTCTGCGCCATGGGCGATGCGCGAAGCGCGCTGGAACCGCTGGCGCGCGCCGTCGCCCTCGCGCCGCAGGCGCCGGAGCCGCAGCTCGCCCTCGCTCACGCCCGGCGCGAGGCGGGCGATCCCGCCGGCGCCGCCGCAGCCGCCAAGGCCGCGCTCGCCCGCGCCGGCGCCGCACCGCCGATCGCCGAGCAGGCGCGCTTCATGCTGGCCGCCCTGGGCGAGGCAGCGGCGCCGTCGCGCGCGCCGGCCGCCTATGTCCGCGACCTCTTCGACCAGTACGCGCCGCGCTTCGACGCGGATCTCACCGGCAAGCTCGGCTACCGCACGCCCACGCTGCTCGCCTCCCTGCTCGCCAGGAGAGGGATCGCGGCCGATGCCAGCCGCCGCGTGCTCGACCTCGGCTGCGGCACCGGCCTCTCCGGCGAGGCCCTGCGCCCCTTCGCGCGGCGCCTCGAAGGGCTCGACCTCTCGCCGCGCATGCTGGCGGAAGCCGAACGCCGCACCCTCTACGCCGCCCTGCACGAGGCGGACCTGCTCAACTTCCTGCCACGCCACGCCGGCAGCTACGACCTCATCGCCGCCGCCGACGTGCTGAACTACCTGGGCGACCTCGCCCCCGCCCTGGCCGGCATCGCCGCCGCCCTCGCCCCCGGGGGCATCGCCGCCTTCAGCATCGAAACCGGCAACGAGACCCCCTACACCCTCGGCGAAGGCATGCGCTACCGCCACGACCCGGAGCACGTCGCCGCCCTGGCACGCCAGGCCGGCCTGACCGAACTCGCCCGCGAGCCCTGCACCCTCCGCGAGGAACGCGGAGCCCCGGTCGCGGGCACGCTGTTCGTGCTGCGGCGTGGCGCTTGAGGCCCGGCTGCGGGCCAGGAGGGGCTCTGCCCCTCCTGGACCTCCCCGCCGGGGGGCAAGCGATGCCCCCCGGACCCCGCGGGCAAGGGTACAGGTCCGGGAATGGGGAGGGGCATGGAGCGCGGGTGGAGATGGCAGGACGGTTGTGCCCCTCCCCATTCCCGGACCTCTCCTCGCGGGGTCTGGGGGGCACGGCTGCCCCCCAGCGGGGGAGAGCCCGAGAGGGGGCAGAGCCCCCTCTCGGTCCCGCACCCAGGCCTGAAGCGTACCCCGCTACACGAGCAGTGCCCGCGCCAGGGCTTCGACGTCCGTCGCGGCGCGGGTGGTGGGGTGGCGCGTGAGGAGGGGGGTCTGCCGGCGGATGGCGTCTTTCACCTTGTCGTCGCGGCGCACAATGCCGAGCAGGGGGAAGCCGCGTCTGAGGAAATTCTCTGCCGCGCGGTTCAGGGCGGCGTGGGTGCGGGTGCCGGCGGCGGCGTCGGGCGCCTGGTTGACGACGATGCGGGCGTCGCCCCCGGGGCGGTCGCGCTGGTGGAGTTTCAGCACGGCGTAGGCGTCGGTCAGGCTGGTCGGCTCGTCGGTGGCGAGCACCAGCAGCAGGTCGGCGGCGGCGGCGATGCGGCGTTGCGGCGCTTCCAGCCCGGCGCCGAGATCCACCACCACCTCGTCCCAGCTGGTGCTGGCGCGGCGCAGCAGGGCGAGCACGGTGTCGAGCGCCGCCGCGTCGAGGGCGGCGAGGGCGCCGGAGCCGGAGCGGCCGGGCAGGATGTCGAAGCCGCCCTCCGCGTGGCGCAGCGCGGCCTGGTCCAGCGTCATGCGGCCGGCGAGGACCGCGGAGAGGTCGTGGGCCGGGTTGAGGCCGAGCTGCACGTCGACATTGGCGAGGCCGAGATCGCCATCCACCAGCAGCACGCGGCGGCCCTGGCGGGCCAGGGCCTGGGCGAGGGTCACGGCGAGCCAGGTCTTGCCGACGCCGCCCTTGCCGGAGGCGATGGCGATCAGCCGGCCGGGCAGGGCGGCGGGAGCGGGGAATGGCATCACGCGGTCTCCTGCGCCACGGCGGGGCGGCGCGGCCCGGCGGCCAGGCGCGCGGCGAGCAGCGAAGGCGAGAGGGGTTCGAGGCCGTCGGCGACGCCGGGGCCGATGCCGGCCTCGGCGAGCGCCAGCGGCCCGGCTTCCGCCGCGGCGAGCACCGAGCCGAGGCGGCGTGCGCTGTCCAGCCGGGTCGCGATCAGGTGGCTGGCGCCGAGCGCCCCGAAGGCGCGGGCGAGGTCGGCGGATTCGGCGGCGTCCATGCCGGCCGGCAGCACCAGCGCGATATCGGCCTCGGCGCGCAGGGCGAGCTCGCGGAAGGTGACGGCCTGGGCGGGGTCGAAGGGGTCGCAGCCGGCCGTGTCGATCAGCGCCGGCTGGCCTTCGGCCCGGCGCGCCAGCGCCTTGGCGAGGGTGGCGGGGTTCGGCGCCACCGCCAGGGTCAGGCCGAGCAGCCGGGTGAAGGCGGCGAGCTGCTCGGTGGCGCCGGCGCGCTTGCCGTCGGTGGTGACGACGAGCGGCGTGGTGCCGCCCATCACGTGGCGCACGGCGAGCTTGGCGCAGGTCAGCGTCTTGCCGGCACCGGGAGGGCCGGCGAGCAGCAGCGGCCGGGTGCGGCCGGCGGGGAGCGGGGCGAAGGTGAAGACCTCGCCGAGGGCGGCGTCCAGCGGCCTTCCTTGCAGCCGCGCGGCTAGCGGGAGCGGGGCGTTGTGGAAGCAGAGCGGCCCGGTGATCTCCGGCGCGGCGGCGGAGGGCGGGATGATCACCGGCTCCTCGGGCTCGAGCGCGGCGGTGATCTCCACCCCGCCGCCGCTGCGCCGGGTGCCGAGGATGATCGCCTCATCCCCGAGCTCGGCGCGCAGCGCGGCCATGGCCTCGGCCATCCTCGGCGCTCGGAAGGACCTGACCCGCATGCCCCGATGTTAGCCGCGCCGGGCTTTCCGAAGCGTTGTCATACGCTGCCCACCGTGCGGATGCGGGCGCGCGGGTGGATCTCGGTATGCGCCAGCACCTGGGTCGCCGGGCGGAAGCGCTCGACGATCGCGCGCACATGGGCGCGGATGCCGGCGGAGCAGACCAGCACCGGCTGCTCGCCCATCGCCGCGGCGCCGTCGAAGGCCTCGCGCAGGCGCTGCATGAACTCGCCGAGGCGCGAGGGCGCCATGGCGAGCTGGCGGTCCTCGGCCGGGCCGGTGAGCGATTCCGCGAAGGCGACCTCCCAATCGGCGGAGAGCGCGATCATCGGCACATAGCCCTGCGCGCCGCGCACCGCTTCCGAAAGCTGCCGCGCCAGCCGCGCGCGCACCACGCCGAGCAGCGCGGGCACCGCGCGCAGGCCGCCGGCGCAGGCTTCCTGGATGCCTTCGAGGATGGTGGGCAGGTCGCGGATGGAGACGCGCTCGGCGAGCAGCGCCTGCAGCACGCGCTGGATGCCGCCGACGCTGATCTGCGCGGGCACGAGGTCGCCGACCAGCTTCTGGTGCTCGCGCGGCAGCTCGTCGAGCAGCTTCTGGGTCTCGGCGAAGGAGAGCAGCTCGGGCATCGATTCGCGCACGAGCTCGGTGAGGTGGGTCGCGACGACGCCGGCGGCATCCACCACGGTGCAGCCGCGCGCCAGCGCCTCCTCCTTGCGCGCTTCCTCGATCCAGAGGGCGGGGAGGCCGAAGGTGGGCTCGCTGCAGCGCTCGCCCGGCAGGTCGGGCACCCCGCCGGCGGGGTCGATCGCGAGCAGCAGCGGCGGGCGCAGCGTGCCGCTGCCCACCTCGATCTCCTTGACGCGGATCAGATAGGCGTCGGGCGGCAGGGTGAGGTTGTCCTGGATGCGCACGGAGGGCAGCACGAACCCCATCTCCTGCGCGATGCTGCGCCTCAGGCCGCGGATCTGCTCGGTGAGGCGCGGCGCGTCGCCGGCAGCGAGCGAGAGCAGGCCGTAGCCGAGCTCGAGCCGCAGCAGGTCCATGCGCAGCGTGTCGGCGATCGGCGCCTCCGCCGCCGCGGCGGCGGCGGGTTGCGCCTCCTCGGCGGCGGCACGCTTGTCGGCCTCGCGCTTGAACCAGGCGGCGCTGCCGGCGGCGCCGGCCAGCGCGAGGAAGGGCAGCAGCGGCATGCCCGGCATCAGCCCCATCACCACCGCCGCGCCCGCGGCCATGGCGAGCGGCTTCGGCCCGGCGCCGAGCTGGCCGATCAGCGCCTCGTCGGTGCGCCCCTCGGCGCTGCCCTTGGTCACCACGATGCCGGCGGCGATCGAGACCAGCAGGGCGGGGATCTGGCTGACCAGCCCGTCGCCGACGGTCAGCGTCGCGAAGGTCTCCGCCGCGTCGGCGAGGCCCATGCCGTGCCGCGCGACGCCGATCGCGAGCCCGCCGAGCAGGTTGATGAAGGTGATGATGAGCCCGGCGATGGCATCGCCGCGGACGAATTTCGCCGCACCGTCCATGGCGCCGTAGAAGCCGGTCTCCTCCTCGAGCTCCTTGCGGCGGCGGCGCGCTTCCTTCTCGTCGATCAGCCCGGCGGAGAGATCGGCGTCGATCGCCATCTGCTTGCCGGGCAGCGCATCGAGGCTGAAGCGTGCGGCGACTTCGGCGATGCGTCCGCTGCCCTTGGTCACCACCATGAAATTCACGACCAGCAGGATGGCGAAGACGATCAGGCCGACCACGACGTCGCCGCCCATCAGGAAGCCGCCGAAGGCGGAGACGACATGGCCGGCGGATTCCTTCCCCTCGTTGCCATGGGTCAGGATGGTGCGCGTGGTGGCGACGTTGAGCGCCAGGCGCAGCAGCGTGGTCAGCAGCAAGAGGGTGGGGAAGGAGGTGAAGTCGAGCGGCCGGCGCAGGAACAGCGCCGTCATCAACACCAGCACGGAGACGGTGATCGAGAGCGCGAGCCCGGTGTCCAGCAGCAGCGTCGGCAGCGGCACCACCAGCACGACGAGCAGCGCCGCGACGCCGAGCGCGAGGGCGACGTCATTGCCGGGGCGGGCCTGGCGCAGCCAGGCGGGGAGCGCGACCGCCGCCATCCGTCAGGCGGGCACCGGCAGCTGCCCGGGCGCCGGGGGCACCAAGACGCCGGCGGCGCGGTACTCGGAGAGCTTGTTGCGCAGGGTGCGGATGGAGATGCCGAGCATCTCCGCCGCCCGGGTGCGGTTGCCGAGGCAGTGCGACAGGGTTTCGAGGATGAGGTCGCGCTCGACCTCCTCGACGCGGCGGCCGACCAGGGCGGTGACGGGTGCCGCGGGCACCGCGCTGGCGCCGGCGGGCGCGAAGGGCAGGCCGGGCGTGAAGGCCGCGCCGGCGACGAAGCCCGCGCCGGGTGCCGCGGCCATGGCGGGCGCGAGCGGGGCGATCGCCACGGCAGCGGGCATCGCGGCGTTCTCCGCGGCAAGCGGCGCTTGCAGCTCGATCGCCTCGGCGCCGATCTCGCCGCCGGCCGCCAGCAGCACGGCGCGGTGGATGGCGTTCTCGAGCTCGCGGACATTGCCAGGCCAGGGATGCACGAGCAGTGCCGCGCGCGCCGCGCCGGAGAGCGGCCGCAGCGGCAGCCCGTTCACCTCGGCGTAGCGCGCGCAGAAGTGCTCGGCGAGCGGCAGGATGTCGGCGGGGCGTTCGCGCAGCGCGGGGATGCGCAGCCGCACCACGTTGAGGCGGAAATAGAGGTCCTCGCGGAACCGCCCGCGCGCCACTTCCTGCGCCAGGTCGCGATGCGTGGCGGCGAGGATGCGCACATCCACCTTCACCGGCTGGGTGCCGCCGAGGCGGTCGATCTCGCGCTCCTGCACCGCGCGCAGCAGCTTGGCCTGCAGCCGCGGGTCCATCTCGGCGATCTCGTCGAGCAGCAGCGTGCCGCCGGCGGCCTGCTCGAACTTGCCCTTGCGCGCGGCGATGGCGCCGGAGAAGGCGCCCTTCTCATGCCCGAACAGCTCGGATTCCAGCAGCGATTCCGGCAGCGCGGCGCAGTTCAGCGCGACGAAGGGCCCGCGCGCGCGGCGCGAGGCGCCATGGATGAAGCGCGCCAGCACCTCCTTGCCGGTGCCGCTCTCGCCGTTGACGAGCACGGAGGCCTCGGCGCGCGCCACCTGCGCCGCGCGCTCCATCAGCGCCGCCATGGCGGGGTCGCGCACCACCGGCTTGTCCGGCTCGCCCGCCACCGCCTGCAGCATCGCGGCAATGAGATCGGCATCCGGCGGCAGCGGCAGGAATTCCTTGGCGCCGGCACGGATCGCGCGCACCGCCGCCTCGGCATCGGAGGTGCGGCCGCAGGCCACCACCGGGCAGGCCATGCGTTCGCCGCGCATCGCCTCGATCAGCCAGCCGACGTCGTGCACCACGTCGCACAGCACGAGATCGGCGCCGTCCGCGCGCAGCCGCTCGAGCCCGCTGGCGACGCCCTCGGCCTGCACCAGCCGTGCCCCGCGTGCCGCGGCGATGCGCGCGGCCTGGCCCAGCTCGGCTTCCAGCGAACCGATGATCAGCATGCGTGCCATGGGGTCAGCCGCGATCCGACTTGACGATCTCGGTCATCGTCACCCCGAGGCGATTGTCGTCCACCATCACCACCTCGCCGCGCGCGACGAGGCGGTTGTTGACATAGATGTCCACCGCCTCGCCGAGCTTGCGGTCGAGCTCCACCACGGCGCCGCGGCCGAGCTTCAGGAGCTGCGAGACCTGCATGGTGGCGCGGCCGAGCACGGCGCTGATCTGCACCGGGATGTCGTACACCGCCTCGAGGTCGCGCAGGGGGGTGCTCGCCGAGGCGCGTGGTTCCTCGCCGGGGGCGAGGGGCTCGAAGCTGCCGCTGGTCATGCCGGGTCCTCCAGGTCGATGCCGCAATCGGCGAGTGCGGCGCGGATCGCGCGCTGCCGTTCGGCGAGGGTCATGGCGGCCTCGCCGCCGTGCCATTCGGCGCGCGCATCGCCCGGCGGGACCGCCGGGTCCGGCACCAGCGCGATGCGCGGATCGGCGATCGCCGCCGCCAGGCTCGCCTCGAGCGCCGGCGCGACATGCAGGCGCACCGGGCCGAGCGCGGCGAGCGCCGGCTCGAGCCGGCGGGCGAGCAGCAGCGCCGCCTCGCTCTCGCGCGCCGCAAGCCGCGGCAGCGCCGCGTCCATCGTGCCGAGCACGAGGCGCGCCAGCGACGCCAGCCCCTGGTCGGTCGCCCTGCGCGCCGCGGCCTCGGCGCCCGTCAGCGCCGCCGCGATGGCGGCGAGCGCCGCCGCGCATTGCGCCGCGTGCAGTTCCGCCGCCGCCGCCATGCCCGCCGCGTGCCCCTCGGCGCAGCCGGCGGCGAAGCCGGCCTCGCGCGCGCGGTGCAGCGCGATCTCCATCGGATCGGGTCCGGCCGGCGCCGGCCGCGCGGCGGCCGCCGCGACGGCGCGCCGCTCGGCGTCGAGCTCCGGCACCAGGCAGGTCGGGTCGAAGCCGGGCGCGGCGCCGCGATGGCGCAGCGGCGCGAAGCGCGCCATCTCAGTACACCATCTCTTCCTCGCGCCCGTCCTGGAGCGTGATCTGCCCCTGGGCCGCGAGATCCTTTGCCATCGCCACCACTGCCGCCTGCGCCTCGTCGACCTCGCGCAGCCGCACCGGGCCGAGGCCGGCGATGTCCTCCTTCAGCAGCTTCGCGGCGCGCTCGCTCATGTTCTTGATGAACATATCCCTGAGCTGCTCCGAGGCGCCCTTCAGCGCCAGGGTCAGCGCGCCCTTCTCCACGCTGCGCAGCAGCACCTGTACGCCCATCGCATCCAGCCGTGCCAGGTCGTCGAAGGTGAACATCAGGCTGCGGATGCGTTCCGCGGCGTCGCGGTTGCGCTCCTCCAGCGCGGCGAGGATGCGCGATTCCGCCTGGCGGTCGAGGTTGTTGAAGATCTCCGCCATCATCTCGTGCGCGTCGCGGCGCTGGGCGCGCGCGAGGTTGGACATGAACTCGGCCTTCAGCGTGCGCTCGACGCCGTCCAGCGCCTCCTTCTGCACCGTCTCCATGCGCAGCATGCGCATCACCACTTCCATGGCGAAGCTTTCCGGCAGCAGCGACAGCACGCGCGCCGCGTGATCCGGCTTCACCTTGGACAGCACCACGGCGACGGTCTGCGGGTATTCGTTCTTGAGATAGTTCGCGAGCACCGTCTCGCTGACATTGCCAAGCTTGTCCCACATGGTGCGCCCGGCGGGGCCGCGGATCTCCTCCATGATCTGCGCCACCCGATCGCGCGGCAGGGTGCGCAGCAGCATGCGCTCGGTGGTCTCCCAGGAGCCGACGAGATTGCCGGTCTGGCCGAGCGAATCGGCGAATTCCTGGACCAGCTCCTCGACCGTCGTCGCGGTCACCGTGCCGAGATTGGCCATGGCGGCGGAGATGTCGCGGATCTCGTCCTCGTGCATCATGCCGAACAGCCTGGCGGCATGCTCCTCGCCGAGGGCGAGCATCAGGGTGGCGGCCTTCTGGGTGCCGCGGAGCGCGCTGCTCATTGCTTGTCCTCCGGCGTCATCCAGCGGCGCAGCACGGTGAGCGTCTCATCGGGATGCTTCTCGGCGAGCTCCTGCAGCTTGGCGAGGGAGGAGGCGCGCATCTGGCCCTCGATCTTGGAGAGGCTGACCATGCCGTCGGCGGCAGCCGCCTCGAGCGCCGGCGCTTCCGCGCCGGCGAGCATCGCCGCGCCGGCCGGTCCCGCCAGCGCCCCGCCGCCGGCCGCCAGCGCCGCCGCGGCCGGGCCGGCGAGCACCGCTCCCGCCGCGCCCGCCGCCACCGCCCGCGCGGCGCCGCCGGCGCCGGCCAGGGCGGTCGCCGCGGCGGGCGGCGCGATCGCCGCGGTCAGCCGCCGCACCGCCGGCTTGCCCACCAGCAGGATCGCGACCAGCGCGACCAGCGCGAACAGCCCGCTCTCGATCAGCCGCGCCAGGGTGGTGGCGCTGAAATTCAGGTCGAACATCCCGGGCGCTTCCGCCACTGGCGCCGGCGGCGGCTCGGCGAAGCGGAGCGAGACCACCTCCACCCGGTCGCCGCGCCGCTCGTCGAAGCCGACGGCGCTCCGCACCAGCGCAGCCAGGCGCTGCAGCTCCTCGGCGCTGCGCTCGCGGAACTGCGCCGGGCCGTTCGCCTGCGGCTCCCACACCCCGTCCACCAGCACCGCGACGCTGACCCGCTTGACCACCGGATGCTCGCGCAGCGTGTTCCGCGTGGTGCGGCCGATCTCGTAATTGGTGGTCTCCTCCTGCCGGCTCTCCTGGCTGCCGCCGCCGCCGGCGCCGGCGGGATCGGCGTTGGGCAGGTTGTTCTGCACCGTCACGTTCTGCGGCTCGGCGCCGCGCGACTGCTCCTGCACGCTGTTCTGGCTGCGCGCGACCTGGTTCTCGGGGTCGAAGCGCTCCTCGGTGGTCTGCACGCGGTCGAAATCCATCTCGACCGTCGCCTCGGCGCGCACGCGTCCCGGTCCGAGGCTGCGCTCCAGCATCTCCTCCACCGACCGCGAAAGGCGCAGCTCCTGCGCGCGGCGCATCTCCTCCTGGGTCGCCGCGGCGGCGGGGCCCGACAGCGCCTGGCCGCCGCGCGCCAGCAGCTCGCCCCGGCTGTCCACGATGGAGATGTTCTGGGGCCGGAGCCCGGGGACGGCGGTGGCGACGAGATGCAGCACCGCCTGCACGCCCTCGCGGTCCAGCCGCTGCGCGCCGTGCATCGAGAGCACCACGGAAGCCTGCGCCTCGGCACGCTCGCGCGAGAAGGCCTCGCGCCGCGGCAGCACGAGATGCACGCGCGCCGCGCGCACGCCGGCGAGGCTGCGGATCGAGCGCGCGAGCTCGCCCTCCAGCGCGCGGACGCGGTTCATGTCCTGCTGGAAGGGCGTGGTGGTGAGCGATTCGCCGCGGTCGAAGATCTCGTAGCCGACGGTGCCGCCCTGCGGCAGGCCCTCGCGGGCGAGCATCAGCCGGAGCCGCGGAACCTGGTCCTCCGGGGCGAGGATTTGGGTGCCGCCGCGCTCCAGCCGGTGCGGCACCCGCTGGCGCTCGAGCGCCGCCACCACCTGGCCGGCATCGCGGGGGTCGAGATCGGCGTAGAGCAGGGCCATCGGCGGCTGGCCGGCGCGCATCGCGAACCAGAACACCAGCCCCAGCACCGCCAGCCCGGCCCCGCCCAGCGCCGCCAGCCGGGCGGGCCCGAGACTCCGCAATTGCGCGAACAGCCCGGCCATTCCTTCGCCTTCCGCCACCTCGGCAGAGTTTGCCGGGTGGCGGTTGCGGCGGGGTTAAGACGGCCGGTTTCGGGTGGTCAGCCTTTCACCGGCCCCCGCGAGCCCCGGCCCTGGCCGGGGGCATCGCTGGGGTCGTTGTCGGAAGGCCCGGCCGGCGCGCGCGGGGCACCGCCGCCGCCGCGGCCCTGGCCGGGCGGGTCGTTGGGATCCGAGTCGCTGGGCCCGGCAGCGCGGCCTCCGCCGCCGCGCCCGCGCCCCGGCGGGTCGTTAGGGTCGTTGTCCGACGGCCCGGTCGGCCGGCCGCCACCGCCGCCGCCACGGCCGCGGCCGATCTGGTCGTTGGGGTCGGAATCGGTCGGGCCGGTGCCCGGGCGGCTGCCGGTGCGCCCGCGCCCCGGGGGGTCGTTCGGATCGGCATCGGACAGGCCGCTCTGCGGCGCGTTGCCGCCGCCACCGCCGCCGCGGCCCTGGCCCGGCGCGTCGTTGGGGTCGGCATCGGAGACGCCGCTGGGGCGGTTCTGTGGCGGCGTCTTGCCCCCGGGGCCGGTGCCCGGTGGCGCTGCCGGCGGCGTCTCGGTGCGCCCGCCCTTCACGCCCTGGGCCGCGGCCCCGCCGATCGAAGCGGCGCCCAGGGCGCCCCCCGCGGCCAGCCGCAGCACCAGGAGGCGACGGGCAAGGCGCGGGTCGGTGGGCGTGTCGGACATGGCGCGCTCCCTTTGTCGGTCTTCGCTGCCATTCTCGGCGCGCCCCCAGGGGCGAAACAAGAGGCGCCTGCATCCGGCCGGAAGGATGCGGGCGGAAGGGCGCCGCGGACGGGCGGCGTGGAAGGGCGGGCGAGCACGGCGCACGGAAGCGGCTTGACGATTTTGTTCTTGTTTTGTTCATTATTGCCGCCGGACCGCACCCTCCCGTGAGCAGCACGCCCGAAATCAGCACCCCCCATGAGCAGCACCCCATGAGCAGCACCCCATGAGCAGCGCCCCCGCCATGAACAGCGCCCTCCGCAGCGACCCCACGCTCATCATCCCGCCGCGCCCGCTCCGCGTGCGCTTCGTGCCCCGTGCCTCGCCCGCCACCCGGCTGCGGCGCGCGGCGCGCGACCTCGCCGCCTGCCTCGCCCTCGCCTGCGCGGGCTCCGAGCTGGCGCTCTGGCTGATCGGCTGAGCCGCGGTGTAGCCTCGCCCCATCGTGAGCGAGACGCCGCAACGCCCGGTGATGATCGGCTCGGAGATCTACCGGCGCTCGACCTATGGGCCGAAGCATCCGCTGGCGATCCCCCGGGTCAGCACGACGATCGACCTGTGCCGCGCCCTGGGCTGGCTGCCGGAGGGCAGCTACCGCGACAGCCCGCGCGCCACCCCGGCCGAGCTCGCGCGCTTCCATACGCCGGACTACATCGCCGCCCTCCAGCGCACCGAGGCAGGGCAGGCGGTGAGCGAGGCGGACCGCCAGCGCCACCACATCGGCGCCCATGGCAACCCGGTCTATCGCGAGATCTTATCCCGCCCCGCCACCAGCGCCGGCGGCACCATGCTGGCGGCGCGCCTGACCGCCGCCGGCGGCATCGCCCATGTCCCCGGCGGCGGCACCCATCACGGCCGGCCGGACCGCGCCGCCGGCTTCTGCTACCTCAACGATCCCGCGCTCGGTCTGCTCACCTGGCTCGGCCTCGGGCTCGAGCGCATCCTCTACCTCGACATCGACGCCCATCACGGCGACGGGGTGCAGGACGCTTTCCACGACGATCCGCGCGTCTTCACCCTCTCCATCCATGAGGCGGGGCGCTGGCCGCATACCGGCCTCGCCGAGGACCGCGCCGGCGGCGCCGCCTGCAACATCCCCGTCCCGCCCGGCTTCAACGACAGCGAGATGGCGTTCCTGCTCGCCGAGGCGGTGCTGCCGATCGCCCGCGCGCTGCGGCCCCAGGCGGTGATGCTGCAATGCGGCGCCGATGCGCTGGAGGAGGATCCGCTGTCGCGCCTCGCGCTCTCCAACAATGCGCATTGGCAGGTGGTGCGGGCGGTCATGACGCTCGCCCCGCGCCTCATCGTGCTGGGGGGCGGCGGCTACAACCCGTGGTCGGTCGGGCGCTGCTGGGCGGGGGTATGGGCGACGCTGAACGGCCTTGCCATCCCCGAGCGCCTGCCCGCGGCGGCGGAGGCGGTGCTGCGCGGCCTCGCCTGGTCGCGCGCCGCGGGGCGCAACCCGCCGGAGCACTGGTTCACCACCCTGCGCGACACGCCGCGCCCGGGGCCGGTGCGCGAGGCGGTGCGCGACGCGGCCGTGCGCGTGCTTGCCGTAGCGTGACTGGGGGGCGGAGTGAACTCCGCCCCCCAGACCCCCCACCTCCTTTTCTTGACTACGGGGAAGCGTGGCGAGCGCCGTTCTCAGCCCGACAACGCTGCGGCGCCTGAGAGTCTGACTCTGAACTCATGTGGAACGAGCGAGCCTGCGGGTGAGTAGAGAGACGGAAGCGGCGTAGAGGAAGGCGGTGGCGGAGGCGATGGTCGCCTCGAAAACCTTGGCGAGGCGGCGATTGCGCCCGAGCCAGGCGAAGCAGCGTTCGACCACCCAGCGGCGGGGATGGACGGCGAAGCCCTTCTGGTCGGCCTGCTTGCGGACGATCTCGATGGCGATGCAGGTCGCGGCGGCGACG
>Ga0081539_10000582_pt1 | contig 75018 bp, 57 predicted proteins | sample TabmetS4T2R2_FD_71023 | JGI IMG/M metagenome (GOLD analysis project Ga0081539, IMG submission 71023) | Tabebuia heterophylla rhizosphere microbial communities from the University of Puerto Rico - S4T2R2 | ecosystem: Host-associated > Plants > Roots > Rhizosphere ...
TCGCCACTCCGTTACCGGCTATCTGATCCGTGACGTGCGCGAGGAGAAGAAATCGTGATCCGGCTTGCCTCGGTTGTCGCCGTACTGACGCTCGCATGGCTCGGCGGCGCGGCGGCCGCCAGCAAGATTGAGCCGATCGTCAGTCCGGGCGGCATCAGGGCCTGGCTGGGGCGCGAGAAGAGCGTGCCGATGGTGGCGATCGACTATGCGTTTCTCGGCGGCGTGAACGCCGATCCGGCCGACAAGCCGGGTGTCGCCAACATGGTGAGCTCGCTGCTCGACGAAGGGGCGGGCGAGCTCGACGCGCGCGCCTTCCAGGAGCGGATGGAGGAGAAGGCCATTCAGTTGGGCTTCACCGCCGGGCGCGACCATTTCCGCGGCTCGCTGCGCTCGCTTACCGCCAATCTCGATTCCGCCGTCGATCTGGAGCCGCTGCAGTGAAGCACGGACGATCTTATGTTCGATCTCATCGATATGCGCGACTTCTTCGGTTTTGGAGTAGCTGACGCGGATCCAGTTGTCGAACTTCTTATTTACGGTCACGTAGACGTACTTGTCGATCGTGGTGCTGACGACGGCGCCGCCGAACTGCCGGTAAAAGGCGGGCAGATCGCTCCCTCCGCCGACAAAGCTCATCCGCAATGGGGTTTGGCTGATGATCATGTCTGCGCCCGGCCGGCGAGAATGGCTGCGACTGCCTCGAAAAGCGTGCCGGATTCCAAATCGGCCTTATCCGGGAATCGGCCGTCAGCGCCGGCGTGTCCCGTACGAACGAGAATCGAACGAAGTCCCATGGTTTTCGCCGTTCGTATATCTATCGACGTGTCGCCGATGAACCATGAGCGCGACAGGTCGAGGTTCAGCTCACGGGCCGCCTGTTCGATCAAACCTGTCTTCGGCTTGCGGCACTCGCAGTCAAACTTCAACTCCGGCCGCTCGCCTGGGAATCCATTGTCGGGATGGTGCGGGCAGTAGTAGATCGCGTCCAAATACGCGTGCTCGCGCCCGAGGAGCGTCTCGAGCTTGTTGTGAATCTCGCGAAGCCCGCGCTCGTCACAGTCGCCGCGGGCCACGACCGGCTGGTTCGTGATCACCACAGCGCGGTACCCCGATCGATTCAATAGTCGAATAGCTTCGGCCACGCCCGGGATCAAGTCGAGTTCCTCCGGCCTTTTTACACGATGGACCTCCCGGTTTAACGTGCCGTCGCGGTCCAGGAACACCGCCGGACTCTGCGTGGCAAACGAGCCGGACTGAATGCGTCCGTTCGCGTAATCCGCATTCACCCGATCGAGCCGTTCCGGTGTGCCTGCGTCTTTGATGTATTCGGGGCTAACGTACCCGTACAGGGGCTGACCGGCGCCGAGCATCGCCGGAAACAGGTGCTTGCCGAAATCCTGGAGACCCGACCCTATCCACCTTGCAAATGCGTCACGATCCGCAACGTACAATGCTGCGTTTACCAGATTTCTGTAATATCGGTCGTCGCGATGCGGGTATGGGTGAAAGGCAGTAATTCTGCTCTCGTCATCGATCTCGATCAGGTCCGAATCATGCGGGTGATCGTTGGGGTGGACAAACAATGTTGCGTCTGCCCCGGATTGCTCGTGGGCTTTCCAAAGACGCTCCAAATCTACGTTGAGCATGGTGTCGCCGTAAGCGATCACAAATCGGCTCTCGAGCAATGGGAGCGCCTGCATCACAGCCCCTGCCGTTCCCAAAGGGGCTGTCTCTTCGGAGTATCGGATCCGAACGTTCCAGCGACTGCCATCCCCGCAAAACTCTCGGATGCGGTCGGCCCCATAGCCGGTCAAGAGCACGATGTCGGAGAAGCCATGCGCGCGGGCAAGGAGAATGTGGTGTTCAAGCAGCGGAATATCGCCCACGTGGGCCAGCGGCTTCGGCAGATCACCAATACGCCCTCGGAGACGCGTCCCTTTACCGCCGGCAATGATTACGAGCTGGCGCATTCGTGGGCCATCTCGTCATGAATCTCCCGGACTGCGCGTTCCAGCGACTTTGCCGAAGACAACGCCGGTGTCCAGCCGAGTTGGGCCAGCTTGCGTGTCGAATACGTGAATTTTGGAACGTCCCCGACCCAACCCTTATTGCCGCCAGTGTAGTGGATCGATAGATTCGGCGCCGCCTGATGAATGACAGCCTCGGCGATGAACCGGACCGAGACTCCTTCATCGGCAGGTCCTATATTGAAGTAGTTCAGCTTCTCCGCCGCATGATCGTGAATGAAAAGCATCGCATCGATCAATTCGGAGACATGCAGGTATGGTTTCTGCTGGCTTCCATCTCCGAGAACTTCGAGCGCGGCCGGGTTGCGGGCGAGTTTTCGCAGCAGGTCGTAGATGATGCCGTGTGTTGCGCGAGGACCGATAACGTTTGGAAAGCGAAAGATCCAGGCGCGCTCGAGAAAGCTTTCGACCGCGGCGCTGATCGAGGCCTCCGAGGCAAGCTTCATTGCTCCGTAGTTGGAGATGGGAAATAGCGGCCCGATATCCTCGGTTAGCTCGCGGGGGTTGTCGCCGTAGATCGCGGAAGTCGAGGCAAAGGCAATCCGAGGTATGCCAAACTCGCGCATCACTTGCAGCGTGTGGAAGGTAGTCAGAAACGTATCTCGGTGATCGACGGCCGCATCGGCGACCCCGGCCGCAATATCTGAATTCGCGGCCATGTGCCATACCACGTCATACCGCGAGCCCACCGACCGAAATGCACTCAAGTCCGAAAGGTCCGCTTCCACCAGCCGGAAATTCGGATGCATCAACGCGCTCTGCAGGTTTTCGATGCGGCCGCGAACGAAGTTGTCGATGCCCGTAACCGAACACCCGCGCTGTAACAACCGGTCAACCAAATGGCTGCCGATGAATCCCGCAGCGCCGGTTACAAGTACCGACGTCAGTCCCAAACTTTCCAAGGAGCTTTCCCGCTCGTCCATAACGTTTCCAGCTGATTCTTCTCCCGAAGAGTATCCATCGGCTGCCAGAACCCAAAATGTTTATAGGCCGCGAGCTGCCCTGTTGCGGCGAGCTGCTCCATCGGTTGTCGCTCCCACAATGTCGCATCGCCCGGAATGAGGTCGAGAACCTTGGGCGAGAGCACGAAAAACCCACCATTAATCCACGCTCCGTCCCCGATCGGCTTCTCTTGAAAGCCCTCTACATCGGTGCCTTGCATCCGCAACGCGCCGAAGCGGCCAGGAGCAGTTGTCGCTGTAACGGTCGCAAGCTTCCCATGGGCTCGATGGAACTCGAGCAGTTTGGTGATGTCGACGTCTCCGACTCCGTCACCGTAGGTGAGGCAAAACGGCTCGTCCTTGTCCAGATACTTCGCCACGCGCTTCACCCTTCCTCCCGTTTGCGTATCGAGCCCTGTTTCCACCAGCGTGACGCGCCAGCTTTCGGTATTGCGCTCATGCGTGATCAGTTGATTATTCGCAAGATCGAACGTCACATCCGAGGTATGAAGGCAGTAATTCGCGAAGAACTCCTTGATGATGTAGCCCTTGAATCCGAGGCAGATCACGAAATCATTCAACCCGTAGTGGGAGTAGATTTTCATGATGTGCCAGAGGATCGGCTTTCCCCCGATCTCGATCATCGGCTTCGGCCGGGATTGTGTCTCTTCGGAGATGCGGGTCCCGTAGCCACCCGCCAGGATCACAACCTTCATTGCGCGATTCCTAACGCCATACCAATTTCAACTCCTCTCGATCCAAATATCGTGTGAAGTACGGGTCGGGGCGTTCAAGCACGTTTGACCAGCGCTCCCAGAACAGCTCACGTTCCTCAGCCTTCGTTCCTGCCAGGCGCGTGGCGCATTCGTCATGTTGCAGGACAGCCGAAGGCTCGTAGATAACTTCGTGACCGGCGGCGCGAGCGCGCAAACACAAGTCCGCGTCGTTATAGTTGACCGGAAATTGGGTGTCAAAACCGCCCAGCTCCTCAAAGGTCTCGCGTCGGATTGCAAGGCAGGCGCCGGTCACCGCGGAGACATTCCGTCGAATATCCAACCATCGCCAAAGATCGCTTGCAAACTTGCCCCGGCCGATGTGACCAGTTCCCTCCCCTATCCCCACGGCCACACCCGCGTGTTGAATTGCGCCGGACGGGTACAGCAGCTTGGCGCCGGCAATCGCGACATCCGACCGCTGGATCATGGCGAGCAGGGGCTCCAGCCAACCGGCGCGCAGCGCCATTACATCGTCGTTTAAAAATAAGAGGGATTCGTGTCGCGCCTCCGCCGCCCCCAAATTGTTCATGTCCGCGAAGTGGAAGACTCGACCATACGGCACAACCTGGCATCCAAATGCTTCCGCCATTTGGCGCGTTTCTGAACTTTGGTGTTCGACTACAATGACCTGCACGGAAGAGCCCTTGGTAGTCCGGCGCAATGAGTCCAGACATCGTTCGAGCAGCTTTGCGTTCCGGGAGCAGATGATCACGCTAACGGCACGCTCGGCAGGCTTCCAACGAACTACGTACGTATGCGGAGCGACGCCGTCCTCCACTGGCGATCCAATACCAGTGGCACGGAGCGCATCTTCGAGGGCCTTCCTGCCGGCAACATGCGCCTGTGGTTTTGCCGCAGCCGCAGCCGCGGTCGAACCTTCGTGCATCCGCCAGTGATAAAGGACCCTCGGGACGTGTTTCACCGCCGCGCCTGCGGCCACCATACGGAGGGCCAGGTCATAATCCTGTGCGCCGTCGAAACCATCACGAAACCAGCCGATATCCGCGGCCATGGATCGCGAGGCGACGAATAGGTGGCCGAAGTACATACAACCCCCGAGCAGCTCGGGTGACCATCCAGGCTTGAAGTTCGGCCGGATCCGTTGGCCGGTTTCCGCCATCCAATCTTCATCCGTATAAAGAATTTCGGCCGACTCGTGCTGCAATGACTCGACGACGTAGTGCAGCGCTGAACTGGGAAGCAGGTCGTCCTGATCGAGCAATGCAATGAATTCGCCATCGGATAAGGTGGCGGCCCCGTTGAGCGCCGAGGCAATGCCACGATGTTCTGCCGCAAATGCTACTCGGACACGCGGGTCTGCAGATACTCGTCTACGCAGCCAGTCATCTAGCCATGGCTCCGCCGGCCCGTCGCAACAGATGCATAAACGCCAGCTTTCATATGACTGCGCTTTTACCGATTCGACGGCGGCTTCGATCCACTCCCGTCGCGGTTTATAGACGGGCATCAGGACGCTGATCAACGGTTGGTACACCCAGGCCCTCGATTGCTCCAATAAAACGGGAGCTGGAGGTGTCGCATGTCGTTCGGCGTCCATCCAAACTTGATAATCCGGATCGGGACCGCCTTTCGGGCCCGCGAATCGCGCGTACAAAGGATGAAGCGGGGATCGAAGCAAAACTTGCCCGAGTTTCCCTCTTAGCTCCGCGGCAGTGCGCCCCGCCGCCCTGAGTCCAGTGAATATGGCGCTATTCTCTACTCGCGTGAGTCTTTCTTCAAGCCGCGACTGCTCGGCCAATGACCTTCGTCCCTGTGCTTCTAAAAGGTTCAGAATGTCGAGGATTTCAGAGAACCGTGGGTCGTCGCCTGCCTCGGCGCGAAGCCTGGCAATGCGCTCGCGAAGATTCATACAGGGAGTTGGAAGATGCTCTTGTCATTGTAGTCGCTGACCGCTTAGAGAGAAGGATGGTTGCAGCTCCTCGATTTGCAAGCGCGGCATCGAAGGTAATAAGAGTGCAATTGGTACATTCTCCCAAGGCAGCGATGTACGCGTCAGCCCAAACCTTTGGAGAGGCGAACGATAAAGTTGTCATCCGGTGAAACGGGAGTTCGAGTTGTTCCGGTTCGCGCAGCATTCTCACACGTCATCAAAGTAGAGACGTTCGTAAGCCGACCACGCGTCGTTCATTGAAAGCGGCTGTTGTTCATAGCGGCAGCGATTGTAAGCAGCCGTAAAACACTGATTTGGGTGAACCGGGAGAAGCCGATGATTTCTGATTCTGTTGTTTTCCCACCAATGCTTCGCCTGTTGACGGTGTGCATAGTCTTCGCGAAGTACCGCCAGCCAGAACGTTCACCTCAGGGAAACTCGATGACTTAACCCGCTCTATGCTTCTAAGAAATTAATTGTCGAGCCGAGCAACCCTGTTGAGCCGCAACCTCGCGCAACCGGCGATGCAGCGGAGCAGGAATGTCAATCGATGTCCTAATCGTTCTATCCGCCATACCTATTGTAAGTTGACGACTTAAATAAGTCACCGACACAGGGCGTACGGTCATTTCACTCCGGCAAGCCGCAGGATCTTCTCTGTCAAGGCTGCTGGAAACACGAGCTCAACGTTTGCTGGCTTGGCGATAATTTTGCGCTTCGAAACAAAGTCCGTGATTTCAAAGCGTTCCCGGTCTACTGCGGCAACTCTAATAGCGCCCTCGTCCACGACCTCCTTTCCGCTATATACCTTCGTCCAGAGATAAAACTTTGGATACGCGATTCCGGTCTGCGTTGGTCCCTCACGCAAAAGGTTGTACTCGACCCGCAGCAGGTCGTGTTTCTTGAGCGTTCGCGCAAAATATACCCTAAGATCGCGTTCGAGTAAGTTGTTGAACGAGTTCTTGTCAGGAACATTGGCCTCAATGTGGGATTGTTCTATCGACTGACACCAAGAGGGGTAGGACAAGGGAAGCTGCGATTAGACCTAATAAGGACCCGAGCAGCAAGCGCGGCCTGCAACCACGGCTAGGGTCGTCGGCCTGGGGCGGCGGTAGTGATTGCGTCAACGGGACCATTCCAGGCCAGCTTTTGCAGGCGATCCTCCGGTAAGCCGGCGACTCGCCCGAGGATAATCCTCGGAAAAAATGCGTGACCCGGCCTACGCCAGGAAGCCATCTCGACCAAGGAGTCAAGTGCCACCGAACGTATCTTGGCGAGGAGGTCTGGACTCCTCTTGGCCGTCAGTTGCATGAGCAGCGAGCTTCCTTTGTTGCGATCACTCCACACGCCGGAGTTCAACATCTCGATGAAAGTATCTGGCTCGATTTCAGCCGCTAATGCATTATTCGACCGGACAAGGACGCCCAGAGCACGAGTTGCATTGTTCCGCACTTCATCGTCGGGGTCACGAGCGGCATGCACGAGTGCGAGTATCTGATCGTGAGACTGGCGTGCATAACCCAGCGCATCGCTGGCAACACGTCGATGCTCAGCCGCCGAAGACGACGCCAGCACTCGCATCAGTTGCTGTTCGTTTTTGAGAGCCCACTGGCGAACAGCCAATTGAAGGGATCTGGCGGCAGGATCTCTGATGAGTGCGTAGCCATTGGAATCATCTTCCTCAGCAGCCGGACCGCCTTTGCGAACAGCCGCCTCAAGTGCCTGATCGAGACGCCCGTACAGCTTCATAATATCGGCCGTGAGGCGTTCGGACCCTGTCGGTGCAGGATTATAGACGAAACCCTTGTATGATGCGCCGGGGACGCCGATGAACAACAGTCGATTCCCCTTCTCATCGCAACAAATCGCCGCAACATCGGTCGGCTGTTTGCCTATCGTGGCCGCGACCGCTTCGCGCACTTGGGATTTCGTCCGATCGGAATATTCTTCGCCCTCGTGTACGGGCAGAGATGCGCGGATCCTTTCGACATCCAGACCCTTGTACCCGAAGAATTCGATATCGCCGATACGCTCACCGGCGATCGCTGGCATAACTCCGAGTACAACCAAAACCAGCTGGCCTCTTGATAAGCAACGCACATCGAGAAGGATAACCCGGGCAAGTCTCGAAGCACCTGTGCGGTTTGGCCCTAGTCGGGTGCCGGTCCGCACCGTGCGAAGCTGAGATTTCCGTTTTTCAGTTTGGCACCGGCAGTTTGTAGTAGAATCGAACTCCGCCGGAGCAGGTGCCGACATCTCGACGCCAGAAAACTGCCGGTTCTGCCACTTCTCGGAAATGCTGTGGAGGTAACGCTTGGGCAAGAACTACCCGTCGTTCCGGCCGTCGTACTCGCACGAAGAACTGATCGAGCACTTTCTACTGACGCCCGGCGAGCTGGATCTCGTCCTCAAGTGCCGCGGTGACGCAAACCGCTGCGGCATGGCGCTCCTCTTGAAGACCTTGCCTCACCTCGGCTACGTGCCCGACCGCCTCAACGACGTTCCGCCGGAGGTGCGCGAATTTATTGCCGGGCAGATCGGTCTTTTGTGGGACTATTCGGAATCGTACCCGTGGCACAGTAGCACGTTCGACCATCATCTGGCACAGGTGCGGGACAGCACTGGCTGGAGGTTTGCTACGGCGGCCGACAAGGAAGCTCTGGAATCGTGGCTTCGGCAACACGGCGCGTATCAGGCGCACACCGATGAACTGTTGCTCGCTTCGGCATGTCTGCAACTTCGATCGCTGCGCATCGAACTGCCGGTCAAGGGTGAACTGGAACGTGTGGTCAGCGCCGCACTCAATGGCTTTTACCATGACGTTCACCGCAGCATTGCCGACGGCACATCATCCGCTGCCCGCAACCGGATAGACGAACTACTGAAGGTAATCGAACCGGCCACTGTATCTGTCTTTGAGCAGATCAAATCCGATCCCGGTAAACCGGGCGTGGATAACCTGAATGTCGAAACCGGGAAGCTCCAGATCATTCGTGCTGTTGGCCTCAAAAGCGACATGTTCTCAGGTCTGCCATGGAAGCTGCTTCAGCTCCTCAAACGGCGGGCGGCGAACGAGACAGCCACGGAGATGCGAGAGCACCCGGACTTCATTCGATACGGGTTGATGGGGTGCTTTCTTTATGTCCGCAGTACGGAGGTGACAGACGACATCACCCGGATGGCGATCGAGCTGATTCAGCGGCTCGACAAACGCTCTGAAAAGCAGATCTTTCGTGAACTGCTGGCCGATGTCGCGCGTGTCGAGGGCAAGATGCAGATCCTTTCCCGCGTCGCTGAGGCCGTTGTGGAGCAACCTGACGGTACGGTCCGCGATGTCATTTTCCCGGCCGTCAAGGAGGACACGTTCAAAGATCTCGTCGCCGAATTCCGGGCCAGCGGCCCGCAGCTGCGGTCCTTACGGCAGAACGTTATGGAGCGCAAATTTGCGCGCCATTACCGGCGAATGCTGCCGGCGCTGCTCAACACGATCGAGTTCCGCAGCGACAATCGTTTTCAGCCGTTGACTCAGGCGCTGGCTGCCATACACCATGCGTTCGGTTCACACCATCGGCACTTCACGGAGGATGTACCGGTAGAGGGGATCGTAACGCGGAGCTGGCAGGACAAGGTTTTCGAAGACGTCAAAGGCGAGAGAAAGGTGAATCGGCACTATTACGAACTGTGCGTGCTTGAGAAGTTGCAGCGCGCCCTGAAGTGCAAGGAGGTCTGGGTGGAGGGTTCGCTGGCGTTTCGCAATCCAAGCGAAGACATGCCGGGCGACTGGAGCGACGAGCAACGCCGTACCGAGCATTATCAGGTGCTCGGTAAGCCGCTCGATGCCGCGGCGTTCGTCGACGATTTGAAGAAGAGGATGCGGACTGCGCTGGCCGAGTTCAATGAGGCTCTTCCGCGGCTCGGTCATCTCCGCATCTTTCGTCCGAACAAGAAAGAGGATCGCGGGCTCTGGGCGCTCGGGAAGCTCGAAGCCCAGCCCGAACCGCTGGGTCTCGGAATAGTAAAGGACAGAATCGGGAACCGCTACGGCATGCTCGATCTTCTGGACGTGTTCGTCGAAGCCGACCGCCTCGTCGATTTCACCAGATTCTTCACACACTCCGGCACAAAGGAGGTTCGATCACGCGAGCAACTGCGCCCGCTGCTGATCCTTGACGTATTCGCCGAGGGCACGAACATGGGCATCAAGCGCGTCGCCGCCGCGAACGACGAGTACGGTTACGACGAACTGCTGTATGTCCGAAAGACCTATTTCTCGCCCGAGGCACTGCGCAACGCAAACGGTGCCGTAGTCAACAAGCTGCTCTCGATCCGCAATCCACAGTTCTGGGGCGAGGGCGCAAGCAGTTGTGCATCGGACGGGACGAGATTCGAAAGCTGGCAGCAGAACCTGATGACCGAATGGCGGTCCCGCTACAGGGGCTACGGCGTGATGGTCTATTGGCATGTAGAAACAAACGCCGTCTGCATCTACGCCCAGACGAAGGCGTTCTCAAATTCCGAGGTGGCCGCGATGATCGAGGGACTCGTCCGGCACGACACGGAGATGCGGGTCGATAAGAACTTCGTCGACAGCCACGGCCAGTCTGAGGTCGCGTTTGCGTTTTGTCACCTGCTCGGCACCGTGCGGCTCATGCCCCGGCTGAAGCGGATCAAGTACGAGCGTCTGTATCTGCCGGAGAAAGGGACAGCAGATTCGTACCCGAACCTGACGGGAACCTTTGCGCGGCCGATTCGGTGGGACATTGTCGAGCAGCAGTATGACGAGATGATCAAGTCAACCGTCGCGCTGCAACGGGGCACCGCGACGGCCGAAGCCATCCTGAAGCGTTATAACTCCTACAACACAACGCATCCCACGTACAAGGCTCTCGCCGAGGTGGGGAAGGCGGAGAAGACGATCTATCTGTGCAACTATCTGGCATCGCGCGAGACGCAGCGCGAGGTTCATGAGGGCTTGAACGTCGTTGAGAACTGGAATGCGACAAACGACTTCCTGTGCTATGGCAGGCAGGGCGAACTGGCGACGAACAGCCGAGAGCAGCAGGAGATCGTTACGTTGTCGCTGCAGTTGCTCCAGAACTGTCTAATGCTCGTGAACACGATCCTTATCGAGCGCACGTTGGCGCAAGAAGGATTGTGGGATCGAATGAACGCCGCCGATCGCCGCGGGCTGACACCCTTGTTTCACGGACATATCAATCCGTACGGGCAATTTGCCTTGGATCTGGCGCGGCCATCCTTTCTGGAGGCAGCGTGAGCGGCCACCAGGCGGCAACGCCGAAGCAGATGGCACGCAAGCTGGTACGGCTGCTCCGGCCGCAGCGGCCCGACTATCCATATCTGAAGAAGGTATTCCAGCACACACGGGAGCTGCTTGAGGTCAAGCCGTCAAAGGCGAAGAAGCGTTTGCCAGAGTTGCTCACCGATTCCGAGCTGGTGGGTTTTTACGAAGCGGTGTGGCACACCCGCAATTCCGTTCACATGGTGATGATTAAGCTGCTGATCTACACAGGACTGCGAAACGCCGAGCTCTCGCAAGTTCGACTGAAACACGTCGACCTCGATCAGTGCCAAATCCGAGTTGAGCAGGGAAAGGGAAAGAAGGATCGAACCGTGCTCTTCCCAGCGAGTTTCCGCGGAGAGCTGGCGCAGTACATAAGCCACTGCAAGGAGCAGGGAGCGACGTACCTTTTCGAATCCAACCGCCTTAAGCCGTTCTCCACCAGGCGCATCCGCCAGATCATCCATCAATACGCGTCCGAAGCCGGCATTGAAAAACGGGTGTACCCCCACCTGTTCCGGCACCAGATCATAACGTATCTTACACGCAAGGGCATCATCAGTCCAAAACTTCAGCTTTTGAGTGGCCACTCCGAGGAGAAGAGCCTGGCAATCTACCGCGATCTCGCCCTGGCCGATGTGGCCGCCGACTACGAGGCGGCAATGCGGAGTTTCCCGGTCAGGTAGCCGGTCCTGTTAGGTCTAATCGCAGCTTCCCTTGTCCTACCCCCAAGAGGGGCATGCCAAGACGCACACCAACGTCACACATCGAACTGTACGCACCAAGTTCATTGTGCAACGTGCAGCGGGTCCGGCGTTGTTTTCACCACGACAGGAAGCGGCTTGAGCTCTCTTTTGGGCGGGCGTGGAGATATCGCCCGGTGGTGGCGATGCTGGCATGGCCAAGAGTGGCCTGGACGAGATGAATCGGGGCGCCGTGGTCGAGCGCATGAGAGGCGTGAGCGTGACGCAGCCAGTGCGGAGAGACCCCCGCTTCGATCCCAGCCCGCTGAGCCGCGGCTTTCACGATCCGCAGCACGGTTGACGGCTGCAGGGAGCCGGCCTTCTTTCGCGATATAAATACCGGATCGTTGCCGCTTGCGCTGCCACGGAGCTGGGCGATTTGCGAATGGAGTTCGGCAGGAATCTGAATAGACCGGGTCTTTCCGCCTTTTCCTAAGACGGTAATCTGACCCGGTTGCACGTCCCGCCAGCGGAGTGCGCAAAGTTCGCTGACACGAATACCCGCCCAGTACAGCACGGCGAGAATCGTCTGGTTTCTGGGATTTGTCTCCAATCGCAAAATGCTCCGCACGTCGTCTTCTGGCAAGATGCGCTCGGACAGATGGTTGCGGACATTCGGCAGCCGGAGCGCCGCGCCGACATCGACAGGGAGGAATCCGAGCCGATGACCGAAGGCAAGCAGAGATTTGATTGCCGATAGGGATCGGTGAACCGTTGCAGGGGAGTGGCTCTTGAGGGACTCGGCGTAATGCTGCAGATCGCCGAGGGTAACTTGGGCGATCGGCTTCCCTGCCCTGGCAAGAAATCGCTCGATGTCGGCTTTGTATGCCCGAATCGTATGCCCCGAACGCCCGTAAAGCCAGAGTTGGACCAGGTGAGCGTCAGGACTAATTGATTGCAGTGCCGGAGTCACGATGCCTCACGCACCTCGACGTCATACCTTCGAATCATCCGGTCGGATGTCACGATCGGCATTCGCTCCACAATGGATTGAGCGACTAGGATCCGATCGTACGGATCCCTGTGATGCAGCGGTAGCCTGTCGAGCCGCATCACATGCGGTACACGGATTGGCAGAACAATCGTTCTCGCCACCATTACGTACTCTTCCCACCATGCAATCGGGTCGACCACAGGAGCGTCTTTTTTTCCTCTCTTTGTGATCAATTCCCAGAGCGAAGCGACACTCACCGCATATCGGTTTCCTTGAATCACCTCCAGCGTCTCGGCACTGAGTCGCTTCGGCTCGCGGACCGCCCATAGCAGAACGTGAGTGTCGAGTAGAAAAAGTTCACTCATACCAACTGGCAGTATCTTCGTCGTCCATGGCCTGCCACCACTCGTCTTTGGCAACCACCTCAGAGTTGATATTTGGGTCGTTTATACCCTTGCCAATGATGCTGTTTGGCGTTCCTATGGGTGTCACCCGCGCAACGGGCTGTCCTCGACGGGTCAGGATGATCTCTTCACCTTCCAAAACCCTTTCCAGAATGTCAGACAGGTGGGTTTTAGCTTCTGCCACATTGTAGGACTGCATAGACACATTCTAACCATATGACATGGTCATATTCTACAATGCATGATAATATTACTTATCAGGCGTTCGCAATCTATACTTATTGCGCGACCGCGCACTAACATAGAGAAAGCGCCGTGCCAGCCAAACCAGCCTGGTTTCCTAATCTTCCCAGCATCTTGGCCGCATTGAGAGCCTTGCCCAAACCCTTTGTCGACCGCCCCACAGTCGAGTCCCTGCTTGGCGTTGGCCGACGAAGAGCACAACAGATCATGGCTCCCTGCATTACTGAACAAATCGGCTCAAACTGCTTAGCCGATCGAGATCTCCTGATCACTCATCTCGATCGGATGGCTCGAGGAGAAGCAGTCCACTACGAGGTTCGGCGCCGGCAAAAGGTCGCGGCTCTGATCGACAGCCTCCGGCAGGACCGTTTGCGGAACCCACAGCTGCTCGTGGAAGCTCCCGTCGCCATCGTCACCAAAAAGTTAGCGGCGCTTCCCGATGGCATAACGATCGGACCCGGCCGAATTATGATCTCTTTCGAGGAGCCGCAGCAGGCGCTCGAAAAACTGCTGGCTCTCGCGATGGCCATCGGCAATGATTTCGAAGGTTTCGAGTTGGCTACTCAGGTAGACGCTAATCCAACTACTTAGCCTGCCGCTTACTCACCCACTCGGATAGCAGCTCGTCGATCAAGTCGCTGAAGTCGCGGTCCTCCATCAGGAGATCGCGGCGGACAATCTTATATAGATCGGTTCGGACGTAGGTAGAAATCTGCTTGTAGGAGGGGTCACTTCTCTTGCCGACCTTCGTCGCCGCGGGCTCCATCGGCTTCCCCGTCGCCGGCAGGCCGACCTCGCCGAGCAAATGGGCAAATTTATTCTTCCCTGTAGCCATATACGTAACTATACACCTAGGCGACTGGCTGCGTTGTTGCGTAGGTGGCAGTGCGCGTAACCAGGCCTTCCATCTCTTCACCTACGCGCTGATATTCCTCCCACCCCAGCTGCCCGCGTGCATCTTTCACCCCCGCCACCGTCGTTCCCTCAAGCACCGCGCGCTGAAAGGCCACCAGCCGCGGGATAGCTGGCCCGAATAGCGGCAATCCCAAGCCCTCAATCATCTCGCGCGCGTCGTCTCCGTCCCGGCTCGGCTTCGGAGGCACTACGGTCAGAAGCACACGATAACGGTCCGCCCCGATCGTTCGCAGCGCTGAAACTGTAAGGCTCAACGCCCGCAGACTTAGCGGGTCCGGCGTACATGGAATCACGAGCAGGTGACACCCGAGCGCCAAGGCACGCAAATCCTCCTCTTCTGGCCGGGCCTTTGTATCGATCACGATGTGCTCATAAGAGCGGGCGTGCAGCGCCGCCTGCCGCTCATCTACAACCCGAAAGGGCAGCTTCCCCGCCCGAGCCCATTCGCTTACGGAGCGATTTGGGTCTCCATCGACCAGCAGCGCGGGGGCTTTCGCTTGCAAATACGCCGCCAAGTGAATCGCCGTTGTCGACTTTCCGACCCCGCCCTTAAAGCTAGCTACGGTGATGACCATATCAGCAGTATACTCGCGTAGTCACAAATCCTGCTACTTGTCATTTATGACTATTCAGCTACTCGCATACTCGTTCTGTTGGAATTGGCCTAAGCTACTGTAAACACTGTACAAATCGTCCTCACGGGTACAAATGGTAGACTTGCGTGATGGATACGGCCGCCGCTCAATGATCCGTCTTTTCCGCGTCTTCGTCCCAACGAGCACTCTGATTCTGTTGTTGACCGAGATCGCCCTCGTATTCGCCTGCTTCCTCATCGCTACCTACATCCTCCTACCCTTCGAACCGGAGATCTTCCTGTTCTATGAGGACGGCATCTGGCGCATGAGTATTGTCGTCACGGTCGTAATGCTGGCGCTTTACTTCCAGGATTTCTACAACACCGGCGGCGTTAGAACGAAAGTTCTCCTTCTCGAAAAGTCGATCCGAACCGTCGCAATTGTGTTTTTCACCCAAGCCCTGATGGCATACGCGACGCCAGCGCTCCTGATGCCGCGCTGGATTATCCTCGCCGGTTCCGCCCTCCTGCTCTTTATCCTTCCGGCTTGGCGGCTGGCGTTTATGGCCGTTTTCTTTCGGGCCATGGCGCAGCAAAAGATCCTATTTCTCGGCACCAATACCGTCGTCCAGGAAATTGCGGAGCGAATTGCGTCCCATCCAGAGCTCGGCATGACCGCTCTCGGCTACCTCGACGACTCCCATCCACCCGGTACGACGTTAACCGCTGGCGCACTCGTCCTCGGAGGATATGCCGACTTGGTAAAAGTTGTCGATGAACAAAAACCGGACCGCGTCGTGGTCGGACTGGCGGAACGCCGTCAGTCACTGCCGATGTACGACCTTCTCGACCTGCGCTTTCGCGGGCTCTACATCGAAGAAGCCGCCCGCACCTACGAAGCGACTTTCGGACGTGTGACTACCAAGGCTCTCCGTCCGTCCTATTTGATTTTTTCCTCCGACCTCGGCCCGCGGCCGGTCAGCCTTAAGGTGCAGACCCTTTACTCGTTTCTGATAGCGACCGTCGGCCTGATCCTGGCCGCGCCTGTTATGCTTCTGGTCGCCATAGCCGTCCGGCTCACCTCGCCAGGACCGATCCTTTTTCGTCAGACACGCGTGGGATTGAACGGGGAGACTTTCACGATCTATAAGTTCCGCTCCATGCGCGTCGACGCCGAAGCTAGAACAGGAGCGGTCTGGGCAACCAAGAATGACCCCCGCGTCACACCTATTGGCAAATATCTGCGCACCCTCCGGCTCGACGAACTCCCGCAGATCTTCAACGTGCTCCGCGGCGAGATGTCGATCGTGGGCCCTCGTCCGGAACGCCCTGAATTCGTCCAGACCCTCTCCGAGGTCATTCCGTTCTACCGTCAGCGTCACAGCGTGAAGCCGGGCATCACGGGCTGGGCGCAGATCAATTACAAATACGGAGAAACCATAGAGGACGCCATCGTGAAGCTCGAGTTCGACCTGTACTACATCAAGAACTTGTCGCTCTCTCTCGACATGTACATCATCTTTCACACCTTGAAGGCCATGCTTGTAACACAGAGCGGCCAATAGCCACGTATTCAGGTCGTTGAGTATGAACGTACTCGGCTACCTGACAAGGCGGCCTACCCACCTACTTCCCTTACTTGAGTACACTCCACCTCCTTAGACAAGGGGCTTCAATTTCAAACCTGCTCGGGTTTTTCCCTACCTCCAGAACTGATTTTTGTGCGCTTAAACCTGCCTTTGAGGGACTAGTACTACCAGGACCGTCCGTCTAAACTGGGACTACAAAACAATTTAATACCCAATTGGGAGTGTTTATTTTGCGTTTTCTTACTGCCCTATACGTGTGCGCGCTCGCCTTCATTCCGGCTGGATATGCGGCTGATATCATAGTCGCTCCTGGAGGAAACCTCCAGGCGGCCATCGATTCCGCACAGCCAAACGACAACATCATCCTTCAAGCCGGAGCCACCTATGTAGGCAACTTTTATCTTCGGCCGAAGATTGGCGCCGGTTGGATCACTATCCGCAGCTCGAATGCGGCTGCGCTGCCGGTGAATCGACGCGTTAAGCCGTCGGATGCCGCCAACATGGCTCGCGTGCTTGCGCCCAACGCTGGCGCAGTCTTCGCGGCCGACAATGCAGCCCATCATTACCGCCTGATCGGCCTTGAATTGGCTGCCAAACCCGGGATTTATACCTGGAACCTGATCTGCCTCGGTTACGGAAACGAAACCAGCCTCGACCAACTTCCTTCCGATATCGAGTTAGATCGGCTCTATCTCCATGGCGATCCGGTCGTAGGAGGGAAACGTGGAGTCACTCTCAATTCGAAGACCACAAGGATTCTCAATTCCTACATGTCTGATTTCAAGAGCACTTGGCAAGACGCTCAAGCGATTTTAGGGTGGAACGGCCCAGGGCCGTACCGCATACAAAATAACTATTTGGAGGCAAGTGGTGAAAACGCCGGTTGGGGCGGGGCAGCGCAGACCATTCCCGGCCTGGTACCCTCCGATATCAGCTTTCTGCAGAATTACTGCGCAAGGCCGCTTTCTTGGCGCGGCGGACCTTGGGTGATAAAGAACCTCTTTGAACTCAAGAACGCCCGGAGAGTCAGGATGGTGGGCAACGTCTTCGAGAACAATTGGGCCGCCGCTCAAAATGGATTTGCCATTCTCTTTACGGTTCGAACAGAGTATGGGAGAAGCCCCTGGAACGTCATTGAAGACGTTACTGTTTACCGCAATATCATCCGCCACACCGGCGCGGTTTTCAATCTCCTATCCAACGATGCCCCCTATGGCGGCGCCACAAGGCGCATCCTGATCAAAGAAAATGTGGTCGAAGACGTGGATAACGCGAAGTGGGGAGGAAATGGACATTTCGTTCAGTTACTCGGCGCCGTGGAAAACGTCACCGTCGATCACAACACGGCATTTTTTGTCAATTGCCCAATCGTATTCGGGGCGTTTCCGGTGAATCCCGGCCTCGTCTACACGAATAACATCACGAATCACAACTACTACGGCATTTTCGGGCTCGGGACCGGATCGGTAGCGCTCGATAAATTCGCTCCCGGGGCAGTGGTGAAAGGCAACGTGCTTGCCGGAGGCCCAGCTTATCTGTACCCGTCCGGAAACTTCTTCCCCACAACGATGGCGGATGTTGGCTTTACCAATATGGCTTCGGGCGACTATCGTCTGACCACAGCCAGTCCGTTCAAGGGCGCTGCGACTGACGGCAAAGATCTCGGCGCGGATATGATGGCTGTCTGGAGCGTTACAAATGGCGTGGTCGAGGGAACACCACTCTTCATTCCCTAATTCCGAAAACGGGGCTTTTTGCAAGCCCCGTTTTTCCCGTTCACCGCACTCGATCCTTGTGCTTTCAACAATTTACAGATATTGCCCCGTTCTCGACTGCTAGAGTTTTGATGCGGATGAAAGAGCCGCTTCAAAGCTTATGCATCAGAGACTTACACTATTGGCGGTCCTGGTCTGCGTTGCTTCGGCGCAGACAACAATCGACCTCGGCCGTCAGGCAAGAAACATCGATTTTTCCACTTCGGTTTCCACGAAACCCTTCAAAACGGGGACTTCACTTCCGGCCACTTGCTCCACAGGTGAGACGTATCTGCGATTGGATGCGCAGGCCGGCCAGAATCTTTATGCCTGTTTGAGCGCTAACATATGGTCGCCTCTTGGCGGCTCGAGCGATCCCGTGGCAACCACGGTCACATCGTTCGATTGGGTCCGCTCGACAACTACTCAAGCCCAGCTTTCGCAGGGTTCCTTTCGTTTCGGCTCCAAGGTTACGAATCTAACCGGCACGGCGACCGCGACGGTTCAGGGATCGACCTCGGGCACCCTTTGGATCTACGCCGTTCCAACCGGGAGCGTGGTCCTGGCACACAATCTTGGGGCAGGGAACTTGACTGTATCGGGGACCGGTTTCGTTGTAGACGCGCTTGGTTCCGGCTTTCCTGCCGGCACTATTCCACTTCACCAATGCTCCGTCACATCGGGAGTCCTACCGGTATCCTGCACCGACATGCGGGCCGCTCTAAGCGCCACCACGGTGACGGCCGGGAGCTCCGGTGGCATCGCCGTCGACTGCTCGACTACAAACAACTGCATTGTCGATGTCACACCTTCGGTGATTCCTGTCCTGAATGGAGCCAACAGCTTCACAGGGCTCAACACGTTCAACCAAGTCCGATTGCCGGCGGGTTCGGCTCCAGACTCCTCGCAATGTGCTTCTACGTCGGATGCAGGGAAGATCTGGATACAAACTTCCGCCTCGTCCGGCCGCCAGATTTATGTCTGCGAAGGCGCCTCGGGCTGGAAGGTACAGGGCGATCCCCTCAACATTTCGACGAGTACAAACGTTGGCTATGTATCGTCGGTGCCCGCCAGCGTGCCGCTTTCGTCACAAACGACCGTTGCGTCGGCCAACGAAGTACGCGTGGTGCTAGTCGCTATTCCGAATCAAGTCCGATTGGCCCGGCTCGCTGCCTCTATCGGGACTCTCGCGGCTGGTGGCAAGACCCGCGTCGGACTCTACCGGACGAATGGAACACTGGTCGCGCAGACAGCCGATCTTGACACCGGGTCTATTGCGGTTCGAAGCAGCACAATCACGCCGGTTGTCCTCGATCCAGGGTTCTACTATTTCGCCTGGTCGGCCGACAACACGACGGCAAAGCTCAACGGCAGCGGCGTCGGCGCGGCCAACAGTCTGTTTAACCATGTATCCGCATCACCCGGGCAGGGGATCTGCGTTGAGGTCTTTACCGCTTCAGGCTTGCCGGCGACTTGCACCGTCACGCCGATGCCCGACAGCAACGCATTTCCCGTGATCGCAATTGCGGGGTTCGCTCAGTAGGAGCCGATCATGCGTATCTTTGCCTTATTGCTGCTGTTGGCAGCGGCGTGCTTTGCTGCGCCGGTATTTTCCAATGTTCAGGTGACTGCGAGTCACGGGTCGTTCGCGGTTCGCGCCGATATCGCCAATGCCGTCGGGCAGACCAATTTGTTCCTGGAGTATGGAACAACAACGGCGCTCGGCTATACGACGACAAACGTCGCGTCTCCGTATGTCGCTACGCCCGGGCGATCATTGGTCGAGTCCGGCCTTTCGCCTTCAACCACTTACTATTTCCGGATCAACGTAACCGTGGGGGGAACTTCCACTCCGTGGTCGTGCACTCCCGGATCTTCTGGTCCCGGTTGGACCTGTGACTCAAGCGGGTTGGGTATGTTTACGACAGCCGCGCTTCCGGCCAATCACGGCGAACCAACTCTACCGGCGCAAGTCAATACGGCTATGCCTCCAGTGAATGGGCAAACGTTCACCGTCACAGCCGATTGTTCGAATTTGCAGACGACGTTAAACGCCTGCGCTGCAGCGAACACATCGCTCGTACACCAGGTTTTGATTCCGCAGGGGGCGGTCTGCCGTGGAACATACGACCTGCCGGCCAAAAGCGGTTCCGGGGTCTGTGTTGTGCGCACCTCTACTCCGGATCGGGAACTGCCTCCGGAAGGCGTTAGGATCGATCCTTCCTATTCGCCTAAACTCGCACATCTGATTCTGCCGTTTTCCGAGATCGGCCGGCTTGGATCGACTCGTGGTGTCTTCAATGCGGCCAACACGCAAGGGTGGAGACTCCTGGGCTTATCCATCGAGCTTGATTCTTCTTTGTCGCATCGCAAGATCCCAATATCGAACATTGCTTCTGATGGAACCATCACGACCAGTGTTCCCCATGGACTGAAGTATTACCAGGAAGTGTACATTGCGGGCGTCCAAGGCTTCCGGGGCAGAGGTCCGAATGGGGCTTGGGGCGTCTACGCTACCGGAACTTCCACACTGAAGTTATTTTCGGCCTCCTATCAGACAATGGGCGATCCGGACTTCACTTGCGCTCAGGCGCCATGCTATGTCCCCGGAACCGGCTATGTACTGCAGACAGTTGCTCAGTCCATAACTTCGGCTACCAACGCCACTCCTCCGGTGATCACCACACAGAAGGAGCATGGCGTTTTCAATGAGCCGTGGTGGAACATACTGTCTGCTTCGGGCTCGACGCTTACTCTCGAGTCCGGCCACAAGATCGACGCCCGCCGGAGACCGGTCGAGATTTCCGGCTCCGCAGTCGCGGCATATAACGGCACTTGGGTCACCAATGGTCCGAGCGGAGCTACTTTGGTTCTTAACAACGGCCCGGCAGGTGTTGTGTGTTCGTCGAATTGCGGCCAGATTCGCTTGAAACGGGCCGTTCACATTAAAGGCGCACAAGGAGCGCCTCAGTTGAACGGGAATCACTTGTATACAGTGCTCGACGATTTCCGCATTCAACTCGATGACACAACTGGAGGGACGTATACGGGTGGCGGAGTTCTCGCGTTCGATCCGGATCAGTACACAACGATGATGTCGTTTTTAGACACGTCATCGCGCGTGATCGTTGACCGCTGCATCATCGCCGGCGCCACTTGGCCAAATCGCGTAGGGCGTGGTTTCAACCTGCAAAACACCGATGGAGGGGTAATTGACTCCTGGGTCGACAACATCAAAAACTGGCGGTCGATCAATCCACGAACACTGGATTACGAATACAGCCATAACGATTTCTTCGCTGCCACGGCTATAGCGGTGGAGATTACCCGCGGTGACCGGAAGAAAATCCATAACAACTACATCAGCGCCAATGGAATCTCGATCTTTGCGCAGGAATGGCACAACGGCCATGTCGTTGAGGATGTGACGGTCACTCGGAATAACCTTTACTCACCTCCAGAGGATATGGGCGGGAGTTCAGTCTCTTCAGGCCTGTATTATCCGAAGCGGCACCATCTGGAACTCAAGCAAGGCCGGAGGGCCCTGATCGATGGCAATACCTTCGATGGCAACTGGTCCGACTGGACACCATGCGCGCCCGCTGTCACGCTCAGCCCGCGCGGCGCGAGTTACAACGGCATCAACAATATTTCGGACATCACAATTCGGAACAATACGTTTCGTAATACCGCTGGCGGCATCCAAATCACAGGTACGGATTCCTACAGCGATTCTTTGGTGGGATATCTGACACAGAGGGTGAAGGTGGAGAACAACCTTTTCCACGATATCGATCTCAGAAAGTGGTCGAGTGTGCCGACCGCGGTCGGCGGCCCCGGTATTTGCGGCTATGCCGTGCAAACCTTGTGGGCTGTCGAGGATGTCACGATCACGCACAATACGGCTTTCGACATGCGAGGATCGCAGCCGCAGTTCTTCTCTTACAGCTACGGCCGCAGCGAGGGGGTTGTCGTGAAGCACAATCTGTACTCGCATCAACAAGATAACAACGCCGGTGGATTAACGCCAAGTGGGGCTTTTCAGTACAGCGGTCTACAACCCACGATCACGGGTACGATCAAGCAGACTTGGGATCAGTACTTTCGGTCTGGTTCGCTGTTCAGCGATAATTTCGTGATCCCTGGTGTCAAGAATACTGGGAATCTGGCTAACTATGACGCCACGAGCACGTATTTGGCCAACTATTCGAAGTCCGAATGTGACGCCTACTATACCGGCTTCTCGCGAGTCACGTGCATAGGGACCGGTAGTGCATCGGAAACTGCGAATCTGCGGATTGCGGCTACAAAGTTTTTTGATTCGACGAATCGCGACCTGCGGTTGCGGCACACTTCTCCGGCCAAAGCCGGTCTGCGGTCCGAGGGTTTAGACGCGGGCGTAAACTTCAGCATGCTCCACTCGGCGCAAGGCAAGGTCGTAAACTTTCATTTACGATCAAACACAACATCAGCCACTCTTTCCTATGTGGCTCCCGATTCCACGGCTTGTTCGATCGACTATGGAACAGACCCGCTGTGGGCTACACATACACGTATTTCCGATGGCGGCGGTCTTGGAACGCGCAATGTCGAGTTGACCGGACTGGCATCGGGAACGCTCTACTACTATCGACTTCAATGCGCGGTGGAACAGCCAAAAGGCTCGTTCGTCACCGAGCGCTGAGATAATCGCGGATCGCATGGACGATTCGCTCGCTGGCCCGGCCGTCACCATACGGGTTGATGGTCCGGGCCATTTTTTGATATTTGACTTCGCTATCGAGCAACTCGCTGACCGCATGGACGATTCGCTCCTGGCTTGCTCCAACCAATCGAGCTACACCAGCGCGTACGGCCTCCGGCCGCTCGGTCGTTTCCCGCATCACGAGCACCGGCTTACCCAGCGATGGGGCTTCTTCCTGGATGCCTCCCGAATCCGTCAGCACAAGATGGGCTCTGCGCATCAGATCGATAAATGGCACATAGCCGAGTGGATCTAGAAGCACCAAATTGGCTTCGTTTTGTAATTCGCGTTCGACGACCTTTCGAACATTCGGATTGGGGTGAACCGGATACACAATCTGCACATCGCAACGCGTGCCGATTGTCTTCAACGCCCGACAAATCTCCTCAAACGGTTGTCCAAAGCTTTCACGCCGATGAGCCGTGACAAGAATCATTCGCTTGTCCGGGGCAAGCCATGACCATTGCGGATGCGAAATCAGGCCTTCTTTCAGTGCATTGCTGGTTTGCAGCACAGCATCGATTACGGGATTCCCCGTCACACGAATGGCTTCGTTTGGTACACCTTCCTCCAAAAGATTGACCGCCGCTGACTCGGTGGCCGCAAAATGTAAGGCTGCCAGTCGTGTTGTAAGTACCCGATTCATCTCTTCTGGGAACGGGTGGTTGAAATCACCTGTACGCAGCCCTGCTTCAATATGGGCCACTGGCGTACGGGAGTAAAACGCCGCAAGCGCGCCGCAGAATGTCGTTGTAGTGTCTCCTTGTACAACCACGAGCTCGAATCCATCTCTCATGACTGACTCAAAGCCGCCAAGAATGCGGCTTGTTGACTCAAACAGCGATTGCCCAGGGGCCATCACATTGAGGTCGTAATCCGGCTGTACACGAAACACTTCGAGTACCTGGTCGAGCATTTCCCTGTGCTGCGCCGTTACACAAACGACAGGCTGGAGTTCCGTTGGATGCTCTCGCATATACTGCACGACCGGACATACTTTGATCGCCTCTGGGCGGGTACCGAATGCGAAGAGAATCCGCTTCATTGAGTCCCGCGTTCAGCATATCGTTCTTACGATCAAGCACACAGGGTTACCCGTGAGCCCTTGTGTTTAATCGTAAATTTATAACCCCATCCGTGAGTTTGGGCGTAAGTTTTCGCCGGATACCGTGTGCTTGAGCGTAAATTCATCCCACCAGTCCTGGGTTTGAGCGTAAATCCTGCGTTCCCTTACTGATAGCCCTGCTCGCAAACATATGGAAATAGGATTGTTACAGACTTACGCCCGAGCACATGGATGTAAGTGGCCTGTTTGCTACGATTTACGATCAGTCACATGCGTTTTACGATCAAGCACATGACCGCTTGCTCGGAGTCTTGGAGCACAACTATAGTGTTATCAATAATTTGAGCGTATTTTTACGTGCTTCAGTGATCTCCCTTTGGAATGGTTTTATGGAGTTTTGGAGTTGGTTCAGAACTATGGAATGGTATCTATATGTGCTTGATCGTAAAGTGCTAGAACTCTCGGTTGAAGCGTTGTAAAACAAGAAGAGCAGTTTCTGTTAGCCGCATGTCGAAACCTATCCCGAAGCCTTCGCTTCTCCACCTTTCAGTCGAAGAAGAAAATCTGGCAGCAATTCCCTTTGCGGTACTGGAGCGGCGCGTCGGGAAGCGCATCGGCAAGATTGAGATTCAGGGAACGAAGATGCTTCCTGACGGTACAGAAGTTCACGTTGCATGGCAGGTTCAGGGCAATGCGGAGCTCGGTCTGCCGACAGAACAGGACCTCGATATCTTCGTGGCTCTTGGCGTTCTGACGTTTCAGAACAACTTCGCCAAAACCATCACCTTCACCGGCCGAGAGATTGCGAAGATTCTTGGAATCCACAGCGTTCACGGTAAGTTTTATCAACGCCTGAAAGTCGCGATGGATCGCTTCATTCCGTTGCGTTTTCGTGGTCTTGCAGCTTCGGACCGTCAGGAAGAAGTGAAATGGTTAAACGTATTTCAGGAAGCCAGCTTCACACTTGATCGCGAGAGCGGTCGATGCGTTGGATCGGTTACCTGGACTGACAAGTTGATTCAATCGATGAACAGCGGGTTCTTTCGAGTTCTCGATGCGGGCCGATACATGGAACTTGATGGAATTACGGGGAAGCACTTGTATCGGTTCCTGGCGGTGGCATTTGAAAAGACGGACATGATCATCATGGACGCGCGAAAGCTTGCCATAGAGCATTTAGGAATACTGAATCCTCCGAAGTATCTTTCCCGCCTGATGCAGACTCTGGAGCCGGCATTCGATCAACTCATCAAGATTGAAGTGTTGGGTTCATATCACATTGTCGACTCAGATCGATGGGAGATCGCTTTGCGCCGGCACAAGAGCTATGTGCCTGAGCGTAAAATGCTGCTCTCACCGGATCCAGCAGCCACCCGTGAGCTGAATCAGGCTGTCTGCATGAAGAAATTAGAGAAGGCGGGTGTGCCCGAAAAGCTGGCACAGCGGTATGCCGAAGCCGCTGAGACGAAGTTCGAGTTTTATCAATTAGAGCGCGCCGCCCGTATTCTCGAGTTCATGACCGAGGAAGGTGTTGTACCGCATGTCGGTGTGTCACTAATTCGAAATTCGCTGGATCTCGGCATCAACACCGATGAAGGACTCCTGGCTCTCGACATCTGCGATATTGCCGCCGAGACCTGCCGGCAAAAGAAGCAGGCCGGTCAAAACATGAAGAATCCCGCGGGTCTCCTCGTAAAGCTCATTAAAGACCCGGACAATGCGATCGGTGAAGAAGCAATTGAGAGCGCTCGGAAGGCGTTCCGGAATCAGGAGCAGGCGATCATTGTTCAACAGGAACTAGCCGAGCAGCGAGCCTTGGTGATGGAGTACGAGCAGTATCGCGACGAAACCGCGCGTGCTCTATTTGAAGAACTATCCGACACATCTCGATCTGCTCTGCGACGTGAGAAGACCGATGTTCTAAGACAACAGGCGCGTTACGAAAAACTTGACATAAAAGCCAGAGAGCAGGAGATCGACGACCTCATCTGCCATGACATTGCGCGCCGGGAAGTGCCCCCGTTTGAGAAGTGGTACATCCGTCGCCGGGCACAACAGGCCCTGCTCCCGTTCGGGTCGTTGCAAGCTGTAGCGAGCTAACGAGTCGGCTTCCACAGTGAATCGCTCGATCGGAACAGGATCGAAGTTGCGCAGAACGCCGCCCACATCAGCACGCTGAACGTTTTGGCTAGCGAAGAAATCTTCTTCAATGGAGACGGTGGGATAAAAACATCCAGCAGCGCTACCCCGTAGAACATTACCTGGGCGCTTACCATGAGCACACTCCAGGGCCACGGAAGAAACAGGCTCGAAACAAAGACAACGAATAGCAAGTACGGCAGGAGCAGTCTTCCGACTTTATGCGAGAAGAAATGCAGCCACATCCGATTCTTCGGCCCCAACAGCTCGGGATAGACCGCAAACAATTGGTAAACTCCCGCCAGTGTTCGTACCTTGCGATGAAACTCCTGTTCCAATGCTGTCGGCGCGTCGTATGCCCGAGCTTCCTCAACAAACAGGACTCGATAGCCTTGAAAAAAAGCCCCGAGCGGAAGCTGGACATCATCGAGTAGAGCTCCCGCCGGGAGCGGCCGTGCCAGGGAACGGCGCATCGCGTAGATGGCGCCGGTCGCGCCCATCACGGAATCGATCGCGCTATGACGTTTTCGGATCCACTTCTCGTATTTCCAGTAGAGTCCGACGTTCTCCTCTTCCGCACTGTCGCTTTTGCGAATGATCAGTTCCCCACTAGCAACTCCGACCACCGGATCATCGAAAGAGGCAATCAGGAACCGCAAAGCGTCCGGCTCGATCGGCTGCCGGACATCGGTCATGAAGAGGATTTCCCCAGTGGCATGCGTCAGAGCATGATTGATCGCAGTCGATTTCCCGGATTGCGGATTGCCAAGCAAAACGACCCGATCCCTGTACTCTCGGACGATCTCTTCTGTACGATCGGTCGAACCATCCGAAATTACTATGACTTGGAGCAAGTGTTGCGGGTAGTCGAGAGCAAAGAGCGAATCGAGCTTCTGACGAATCCACCGCTCGCCGTTTTTCACTGGTAAGATCACCGAAACAGTGCGAAAAGTCTGTGGATCGCGGGAGGCGGCACGTCTTCGCTGTGCTGGCCAGAACTGCAACAGCAGCGGATACCCGAAAAGAATGTAGAGAACAGCAGCAGCGCTCGCTACAAAGGCAGCAATCGCGAACATCGACCTAAGAATGCACCGTGACCGGGGCTGTGCTGGTCCCGTAATGCTGAGACAAAAGGCCGCTATACAGATGGCTGGTACTAGCTACGAAGCGTTCCAAAGTGAATTGCGAATGACTCCGTTCCACAGCCGCTGCAGCAAGGCTCGTTCGAAGGCCATCGTTGTTGACCAACCGTCGCAGGCGTTCAGCAAGAACGTCAACATCACCGGAAGGGAAAAGGAGGCCGCTTTTCTCGTTCAGGATCAGTTCCGGAATGCCACCCACGTTGGAACCTACGGGACAGCAGCCGGAGGCCATCGCCTCAAGTAGTGCGTTCGGAAAGCTTTCCGAGCGGGAAGGGAGGACAAAGATATCGATAGCACGCATCCATTGGACGACGTCCGCTTGGGCGGGAATCCAGACGACTTGATTCATGATGCCGAGATTCCCTGCTGTTTGACGCAGACGCTCTTCTTCGGACCCGCTGCCGACCATGAGCAATCGCAGCCCAGGCCGGGTGTCCTTTACGCGGGCGAAAGCTTCGATAAGGATGTGCAGTTGCTTTTCTTCGCGAAGCGCGGCAATGCTGCCCACCACCACCGAAGCATCAACAAGCTCCGGGGGCACAAACTTCGGTCCGGGCCGGAACACCCGTCCGTCGATGCCGTTGTAAAGAAGTACCAGCTTGCTTCTCGGCAATCCATGATTTTGGACGAGATCCTCAAGCACGGCCTTCGAGTTCACAACTACGCGATCGACAAACAAATCAGAAACACTAAGCAACCGTTGCTCGCGATCGGTGTTCAGTTCTCTAAGTGACAACTGGCTCGAAATGCGCACTGGAAGATTCGACGTCCGGGCGAGCGGTATCAAGAACATGCTTGTCGGACCGTCGTAGGTGTGAACCAACTGAATACGATGCTGTCGGACATAGGAAAGAAAGGCTCGACCGGTCCGGTAGATGGACCCTGGTGATTTCAAACCACGCAAAGGGAATTCAGCGACAGGTATCCCAGCCTCGGTGAGCTCAGGCAAACGCACTCCGTCCCGAAAGAAGCACCCAACGTGGGGTTCGAATCTCGACCGGTCGATGTTTAGAGCGACTCTAGTCAAGTCCCGTTCGCAGCCTCCTTGATCGAGTCTCCGAACGGTGAGCAGTATTGGCCAAGGGCCAGGAGCCATAACGTCTAGGATAACCGCTGTATGGATGTTTGCGAAGACCTCCATGCTACAATCCCGACAGTGATCAGTAGTAAAATCCAGCCTAAACTGCGATTTGCGGTCATGTGTAATGGCATGATTTTACGCAAGTTTCAGGTGGAAGCCTTACGGCACTTACTAGGTATACCTGAGGCTGAGTTAGTACTTTTGATTGTCGACGGCCGCGAAACCGAGCCTCTCAACTTCGCGAGTAAGCTCAAGGCCATTTCCAGAATTAAGAACACATTTTGGCCGATCTTTACCCGCCTCATTCGCCTGGAAAAGGGTAGTCCGCTGGAATTGGAGTGTGCGCCCGCCGAACTCGCCGCTGTCCCCAAGATTCGCTGTAAGACGTTCAGAAAAGGTAAGTACAGCGACTATTTCGAAGAGGCCGACCTTGAGGCGATTCGGGCCTACAAGCTGGATTTCATAGTGAAATTCGCCTTCGGGATTCTGCGCGGAGGAATCTTGCAAGCCGCCCGCTATGGTGTTTGGAGCTATCACCATGATGACCCCGATCGCTACCGCGGCGTTCCACCGGCTTTCTGGGAAGTCTATTTTCGTGATCCGGTTTCCGGGGCAATCCTGCAGCGACTGACCGAAAAGCTCGATGGCGGTATTATTCTGCGCAAATGCGCGGTAAAGACCATTTTCCATTCTTATAAGCAGAACCTGTCCAACGTTCTAAGCGCGTCGGTGGTGATGCCTGCCCAAGTCGTTCAGGACCTTCTGGTCGGCCAAGCCGACTATGTCGACGGCCCTCCGAGCACGACTACAGCGCCGATCTTCCGGCTTCCGACCAATCTGCAAGTGCTCGTGTTCATCTATACCTGCGTCTCGGCGTTTCTGAAGAGGCAGATAAAGGGCCTGCTGCGCGTGGATAGCTGGAATGTCGGTGTGGTCAACTCACCGATCCATCGGTTCACCGATCCCGTGTTTGTGCCCGACGTGAAGTGGCTTCCGTATCGTCAGGCGAAGCGCTTCATCGCAGACCCTTTCGCCATTGCCCCTGGAGAGCTATTAGCGGAGGAATTCGATTACGATCTGAACCGCGGGTACCTGGTCCGTCTGCGACAGGTGGGGGAGCGGCTCGAAGTGGAGAAGGTTCTGGATGACGGGAGGCACCTCTCCTATCCGTATCTACTGAAAGTAGATGGCGCGGTCTACATGATCCCGGAATCCGCCGCATCTCGGGAAGTGGCCCTCTATCGAATGGACACCGATGGCAGTTTCACGAAAGTGTGCACACTGTTAAGCAACCTCGCCGCGCTTGATGCTTCCGTCATCCGCTATGAGGGCCGATGGTGGATGTTCACTACCGACGCCGATGGCCCAAAGGACGCCAACCTGCACATCTTTTACGCGGATGAGTTGACCGGATCTTGGATGGCGCATCCCTTGAATCCTGTAAAGATGGACGTGTGCTCCAGCCGGCCGGCGGGAACGCCCTTTATCCACAACGGACAGCTTTTCCGTCCTGCGCAGAACTGCAGCGTGACATATGGTGGGGCGATGGCGCTCAATCGGGTTGAAATACTGACTCCAACACAGTTCAAAGAAGTGACGATTCGCGAGCTGCGGCACGAAGGACAGAGCCGCTACCGGATCGGGTTCCATACCCTGGCAGCAGGGGACGGGATCACGGTCGTCGACGGACGCTGCGATGAAACCAACCTCGAACTGGTTATGCGTAATATGACCCATAAGCTTAAACGTCTGCTCAAGCTACCCATATACTCGGCAAGCCGAGTGTCCGGATACGCAGGCACAGCAACGCCCGAGCGATAACCGGACCGCTCAGCCTGTAGCCCCAAATTCACAGGTCATAATTCCGTAAATTATTTAAAAATCGCCCCACTCTGTAGTGGTCGCTAATGTGCCTAAGAAAAAGCATATTAATGCGAGCATTTAGTGCGCTCTTTATCGCGGTTTTTGGTACCCCTGACCTCGTCGTGGCGCAGAGGATCTCATTAGGTATTGTTGGCGGCTCAGCTGTCACGAACGATTACACCGGCTCCGGCACAAGGAGTTGGTCACCAGTGGCAGCTCCGGGCAATACGGTCACGCAAACGGGGGCCAGTAGCGCTCACAGACCGATTATTGGGCCTAAAATTGAGATCTTGCTAACAGACCACGTGTCATTCGAAGCAAACGCTCTTCGCAGGCAAAGTGAGTGGCGGGGTCGCTACGATTTCGATCCGCCTTGGAATCTCAACGGAACATTGACGCCAACGCTGTCGGAGCACGCAACGGATGTGACATGGGAAGTGCCTTTGCTCATTAAGTACCGCCTTCCCGTCGTGAAAGCGCTCGGGGAGATCGGTCCTTTCGTTGAAGCGGGTCCTTCCCTACGACCTTGGCTTTACGCGCAAGGGGATGCGCGCGCGGGCGTGACCGCGGGTGTCGGATTCCATTTCTCCTCACGCCGCATCAACTTCGAGCCTGCGGTACGCTACACGCGCTGGGGAATCCCCAGACTGAACTACCCGCGGGCCAAGGTCGATCAAGTCGAACTCTTGATCGGTGTTGCCGGGCCGCCGTCATCCGGACGTCCCGAACTGCTTGGAAAGAAGCTCCGATTCGGATTTATTGGCGGTTTGGGGCTGGCCGGTGATTTTCAGGCCAAAGAAGGGTATGCGAGCGCTTTGAGTAAGATGGCCGGACTCAGCATTGGTACGGCCGTTACGAAGCATTGGTCGGTGGAGACGGATGCGATCTACAGGCCGCGTATCCTAAGCGAGATGCAGCGCGCAACGGTTCTCACCTGGGAGTTTCCAGTGCTTGCAACTTATAAGCTCACCACAGGCCGGCTAAGTCCGTTTCTGGAAGCCGGTCCGGCTTTCCGGTCGGCTGGCAACACCAACAACTCGAACCCGTCCCGATTCGGCGCCGCGGCCGGTCTTGGTTTGCAAGCGCGGTGGCACAGGGTTAACTTCAGCCCCAGAATTCGGTATACGCACTGGGCCGCCGACCCGCCAAGCGACTATCCACCGCAGCAACCGCTCTCTCGCCGCAATCAGGTAGATGCGCTTGTGGGCTTCTCATTTTGATTGGCACATAACTCAGAAGCGAATCTTCGTAGTTAGTTTCACAGGAAGATTGGTTTGAAGCCGTGCGGTCAACACCGTAACGGGTGATTTACGCCCAAGCACACACGAACGCCAGCCGGCGTGCGATTCCACAGGGATTGGAAATGTGACTGTCGCGCGAGACCCGATACGCCAAGTCGTCTCATCAATACGTGTGGCCGGTAAGGGCGTGTGCCATAGCTGCTCAATCAAATGGCTCCCATCTCCCTCAACCTCGTCGAAGATGTGTAAAAGATCCGGCTCCACCCGCACGCGACGGCGATGTGTAAACCCTCTGTATCGGCAAACGGCGGTCACGTCCTCAGCTGTTGACGCCTCGATCTTCACCTCCGGTTTGTCGAGCCATCGGAATGGTCCTGCGGGACGGGCCTGATCCTCGCCGTCGATGCGGATAGTGTTGTGGGCTCCGGTTCCCCGGAAAATGTCGCGCTCCGTTGGGTTCCCTACATAAGTGAATGTGCCGGAATCTACCAGGAGTTCCTCATCGCCGAGGGTCATCGTCACAGAGAGTGTGTCCGAGTGGCTATGTCCCGCTCCCGCCCATCCGAACGGACCGGCATCGAAAGTGACATGTACATCCTCGTGTACCAAGACCGCCATGCCCGAAGGAATGAAGACATGCGATGCGGCCGGCAAAGGCGCTGGCTTGATAGAAACATCGGGACCAAGCCACCACAAGGCTTGTTCCTCCAGGTCCGCCGTATCCCGGAGCCATGCGGGAATCCCAAAGACCGCAGCGCCGGTCGCCATCGTCGCGCGGCCAAAGGCGGGCCGGTCTCCATAAGGATGGAACAGGCGACCACCATCATCGTCGCCAATCAAAGGAATTTCCCAACGATGCCCGAGAATGGCTCGAAGGTATTCGATCCCTAATCGAAGCCTGGTGTCGTATTCGGCGGGCACGCTTCGAGCGAAGATCTTGTGAAGCAGAAAAAAGTCGAGAGCGTAGACGTGATAGTAGGTTGATTGCTCAAAGTGAACGCCGTCGGCTTGCATCTGAAATGACATCTGCTCTTCAACGAGGCGGCCTGCATAACTCTCCCACGCTCGAGCTTTCGGCCAGTCAGGGAAGAACCGGCCCAGCAAATGCAATACGACGGCTTCGCCCAGCAGGTGTGTGTTTGGCGAGAAATAAACCGATAAGTTGTATTCGAGATAGAGACCGTGTTGATAGAGAGAGCTGACTATTCGACTACGCAGGTCCGCGGGTAGTTCGTCTCCGATCCAGGCGAGAATCCAAATCCAGGATAGAGCCCGAAATGCAACTTCCAGCGCGCTGGTCCAGTTGATACCCCGGAGAAACGGATTCTCGACTAGCCAAGATTCCAATTGGCGGGCGCACTCGTCAACGAAATCGCGACGGCGCGTAAAGAGATAGGCCATGGCGAACAAGGCGAGGTGCTGGTGGCGATTCAGTTCCCAGATGTTTTTGTGATCCCCTACGCGGCGGGCGTCAAGGTATGGAATCTTTCGGAAGTAGTCGAGCCTGGATTCGATCCCGCTGACATAGTCGCGGCGCCATCGTGGAGGGTGATCGACTTCAATCTCGAACCCAAGCAGCGCCAATTTTCCTGACAGGACTTTTTCCGCTTCGATGACGACCTGAGCGGCAAACGCGGAACCCTGCAAACGCCGTGCGACGCAACGCGGATCTGGAATGCCTGCCGGCTGCCACGAAGCGCCCTGTAGCTTGGTCGGAAATGCAAAAAGGCGGAGGTTATTCAACTCCTGACGGAGTCGAAACCGGATCTCTTTCGGGCTACGCAACCTATCAGGGTATCGTCAGCGCAGGCATCGTCAGCGGATCGAGCTTTCCCATCCACTGCTCGGCTTGACATTGCAGCCGGAAGAAGTAGGAGCTCGAAGATTGCAGATTGAGCAGGGCGATGGTTCGCTCACCTTCACCGCCTTGGTCAAAGATTCGCTCGCAATCGCCTTGGGGGTCTAATGTGTAGTCGGTCGCGCAGGGCTCCGCGGAAGAAGCGTAGTAAGTGATCACAGCTTCTGTGTCACTCGTCCGCTCGGCTCTAATGGGCCGCACTGAGCCATTCGCGCGTTCAATCGCATCGATGTCGGCGCCTTTGCCCGTTGACTCTCGAAGCCGGTAATTCTTCTTACCGAGATCCTGAAAGATGGAGTTGAGACGATCAAGTGCTGAATTTCCGTCTGTGCAGGTGATGTCTCGAAAGCCTGCGTAGAATCTCTCACAGTCGGCCTTGCTGAAATTTACGTTTTCCGCAGTGATCTCAAGATTGACCGAGCTCAATGTATTTCGAACGCCCGGAATCACGACATTCGAAGCGAAATCGCTGTTGCTGAAATATTGCGACCACGCCTGTGCCGGTGTGCCCGTGATTGGCGGCGTCATTCCTGGAAGATTAAGCGATGCGGCCAATGGAATACCTCCCGCCCCATTCTCGGCGTTATGGCTGAAGACGTTATTACGAACGACGACTCCTTCGCTGCGGCCGTACTGATAGGAGAGGAACTGCGGTATGAATCCTCGAATATCGACGGCGGTGTTATTGGTGATCGTCAGGTCCTCAATTCCCCAAAGCATCCCAATGGCATACCCGCAAAGCCCAGGACTGCCGACGCTCGATGGCTTGCTTGTCCAGACGTGATTGTCGATGTCGTGGAACAGGTTGTTATTGACGAGGACACGTTGTGTCGGATTGGTCACCTGATCAGAATTAGAATCAGCGCCGATAATCTGGATCGCCGACGATGTGTTGCGGAAGATGTTGTTTGTGATCGTGAAATCGGTTGTCGAATTTACGATTTTGCGATCGCGGCCATAACCGCGAATACTCAACGCAAGCGACGGCCCGCAAGGCGTAAAGTCGGACCAGTTTCCGTCGATGATGTTGCCGTCAACCAGGACACGACGGCCGCGTTTGAATTCCAGATGGTGGCGCTTGGGGTAATACATGCCGTTCGAGACGGGAGAGCCGGCCATGAACTTCGGATCGGAGAAGAACCGATTGCGAGTAATCTGGAGATTCTCCGGAACAGCCTCCGAGCCCTCCTGAACGAACAGCGTTATTCCCTGGGCAGCCAGATAGTTGTTATGGATCTTGTTGTTGCTGCCGAGGCTCATCTCTACCGCGACTGAAGTTGCGAGGAATAAGTCGGCCAAGCCACTCTCGACGAGCCGTGTCGCAGGATGAATCGAGCGCCAGCTATTGATCTCATCGAAGTAACTATCGACAATGGCGGAATTGTTCGAATGAATGACCACGCCATAAAACAGCCGGTTGGGGAACCCACCCCCGTCCACAAAGCAGCGATCGATCACCGCACGGTCCGCCTTATTGAAACGGACCAGGGCAAAACGAAGATCAGGGTCCAGCGCGATATATCCGCCGCGCGTATAATCTCCGTTGCCGCTCGCGTCGTCGAGCTGAATTTCGGTCGGACTCAATACCGTGAACGAATGCGGGCCATTCGCGGCCACATTGCCTTCCACACCTGCGACTTGGAGCGTGTACTTGCGTGTAATCGTTCCGCAGTCGGAGAAGCACGGATTTTTTGGGGCATTGCGTAATGTCACGGTTGTGGCGGTGGAAGACGCGACAGCCCAGACTCCATTCCATTCAGATATGGAGGAGCCTTCAATCTGCACGGTTCTATTGGCCGGCATGTTGTGGTTCGTACCCACCGTGACGGCAGTGCTCAGAGCCATTCCGATTGGAAGCTTCGGAGAGGAAGGCAGACCATGCGGGCCGGGGGTCTTGAGGATGATCGGCGAGGTATTCGAGACCTCCGCGATCGGAGACGTCATTGCGCGGGTAATCAGGCCTGTGCCGGGTTTATGACATGGCGGCGAAGCACAAGTGAGTACTGGCGGCTCATATCCGTACAGCAGCGTCAGAGTAGTCGGTGACGTGACAGCGGCTCGAAAAACTCCGTTCGGTCCGCGGACATCAAAGCCTTCCACTCCGGAAATATAGATCTGCTGATGCGTTTCGAGGCCATGCGGGCGAACTGTTGTGATCACACCGCGCTCGCTGACATTGGCGATCTCCACGTTGAAAGGCTTCGCATAACGTGTGTCTTCGGGAGCAAAATGGATTCCGACAAAGCGCCAACCTTCCGAACAGACAGGTTTGTTGCAAGCTGCGGTATCGAGAACCGCGCGGCCTTCTACCTGCATCGCATCCGATACCGGCGAAAGCATGTTCGCCATGCGCGATGCATATGATGGGTCGATACGGACACCTTCAGGTGGCAGTTGCGAATCGGATGTGGAGGTGCGAACCACACATGTGCCCGAACCGGACTTGGGGGGAAGCATCACCCGTCCAACGCAACTCGCGCCGGCTGGGATCACTACAAGATGGTTCCGAGACGGATCCGCCGCGGCGCACGCGTTTATCTGTTGTTGCAGATTCTGGCAGCGCTTTTGACCATCGACCGACACGTTGAATGTTTCGCCATCGATCGAAGGCATCGCGGTATTGATTGGCGTAATCCCCGCGGGCAAGCTTGGATGCGCGTTCTCTGGAGGGGTAGCCTGCGTTACGAAGACACCCAACCCGGAATTCGAATCACAGGTCCAACCCGGTCCATCTCCGCTACATCGCCAGTTGCTTGTCCCCGAACTCCCGACGGCTACAGGCCGGAAGAAATACTGCGTTGACGGTCGCAGCCCTGACTCGATCACATTTCGAGTCGGAGCGTTTGACGACACTTGGCTTCGAACATGGGGTGTGGAATAGCCAAGCGCCGGAGAAGTGCCGTAGTCGATCCATGCGTTTGCTGGCGCGTTGACATCGCTCGTCTCGTAGACGACCTGCACCGTACCATGAGAAACCGATATCTGGACGTTCGACACGACCGGTTCGGCACACAACACGACTGCTGCGAAGTAAAGCGAAAAAAACCGCATACCCGGAAGTACCATTCTACTTGGGTTCTATCGGCAGATCTGCTCAATTTGTGTAAAAACTTACGATCTGTTGGGCCACGTATCGAAGGTCTTCAACCGTTAATTCCGGGTAGATCGGCAATGCGAGGGCGTGTTTTGCGGCCTTCTCGCTCACCGGAAGCGAGCCTTCCGAATAACCGAGCGAGGCGAAACAAGCCTGAAGATGCAATGGGAGCGGGTAGTAGATTTCCGTGCCGATACCGCAGGCGCCCAGATAACGCTGCAGTTCGTCTCTTCGATCGCCGCAAATGCAGAACTGATTATAGATATGCCGTGATTGAGGTGGGCATGGGGCTGGGGTGATGACGGGAGACTTAGCTAAAAGACGGCGGTAGCAATCCGCATTGCGTTGTCTTCCGGCCGTCCACTCGTCGAGGTACTTCAGCTTCACCCGTAGAACAGCAGCGTGAAGCGCGTCGAGCCGGGAATTGTAGCCGACGGTGTCGTGGTAATACTTCTGCTTGCTGCCGTGCATGCGCAATGAACGAAGTCTCTCCGCGACGGCGGGATCATTCGTGGTGCAGATACCGGCATCGCCGAACGCGCCCAGGTTTTTTGTCGGAAAAAAGCTGAAGCAGCCGATCTCTCCGATGCTGCCGGCCCGTCTGCCTTTGTATTCCGAGCCGAGAGACTGTGCGGCGTCCTCAATGACTTGAATCCCGTTCTCGCGAGCAGTCTCCAGGATCGGGTCCATGTCCGCGCAAGCGCCGAACAAATGCACCGGCATGACAGCTTTGATCTTCGGTCTCGCGCGCATCGCCGCGATCGCCTGCTCGACATCCATGTTCAGGGTGGACGCGTCGATGTCGACGAAAACAGGTGTTGCCCCAGCGTGAACGATATAACCCGCGGTCGCAAAAAAAGAAAACGAAACCGTCAGCACTTCATCTCCGGGTTGAACCCCGCAGGCGCGTAGCGCGAGCAGAATCGCATCTGATCCCGATGCACACCCAACGGCGTAGCGAGTATTGCAATAGGCGGCGATCTCTCGCTCGAAAAGCTCGACCTCTTCTCCCAGGATGAATTTCTGGGACTCGACCACGCGATGGATTGCGGCATAAGCCTCGTCACGATACCTTGCAAACTGAGCGCGCAAATCGAGCAGTGGGACTGTACGCTCACTCATAGCACGCGTTCGAGCGCGTCGAGAATCCGTTCCGCGGCCCGTCCATCCCACAACTCGGGCACGCGCCCGGAAGGCATCGGAGCGGCAAGCACTTCTTCGACTGCTTTGAGAATATCGGCAGTATTTACGCCAACCAGCCGATTGGTTCCATGCTCGATGGTTACCGGCCGTTCGGTGTTCTCGCGTAGCGTGAGGCAGGGGACCTGGAGAATCGTGGTCTCTTCCTGGATACCGCCGGAATCGGTCAGAACGAGCCGCGCGTCCATGTTCAAGCGAAGGAAATCCAGATAAGGCTGCGGCGGGGCGAGCAAGAGGTTGTCGGTCGGAAGCTTGGCGACCTCAATCCGTTGTCGTGTCCGCGGATGCACCGGAAAAACGATCTTGATGCGTTGACCGATCTGGTTCAACATGGCCAGCAGCGCCGTTAGCCGCTCGGGATCATCGACGTTTGACGGGCGATGGAGTGTGACCACGGCGTACTCGCGCGAACGTAGGCCGAGCTGATCGAGAACTGTCGATTTGGCCGCCTTTTCGCGAAAGCGCAGCAGCGTATCGATCATCACGTTGCCAGCAAAGAAGATGCGACCTTTCGTCACGCCTTCTTTTGCGAGGTTTTCGTCGGCGGAGCGTTCGGTGATAAAGAGAAAGTCGGAAATGGCATCGGTGACGATCCGATTGATCTCTTCCGGCATGGCGCGGTCGAAGCTGCGGAGACCGGATTCCACGTGGGCAATTCGGATACCGAGCTTCACGGCGACGAGCGAAGCCGCCAATGTGGAGTTCACATCACCTACGACGATCAGAATGTCGGGCCTACGCTCGATGAGGATGGGTTCGAGCCGCTTCATGATCTCGGCGGTCTGCTCGGTTTGTGTTCCGCCGCCGACAGCGAGGTTGATATCGGGCTCGGGAATCTCGAGCTCTTTGAAGAAGCTGTCCGACATCTCCGGCGAGAAGTGCTGGCCGGTGTGAATGAGTTGATTCTCAAACTGCGGCCGACGCTTCATGGCATCCACAATCGCCGCCATCTTGATGAAGTTGGGGCGGGCTCCGACGATACAGGTCGCTCGAATGATTTGCATGGTTCGCTAAAGTCAGCTCCGGCGCTGAAGGGCACTATCTAGGATACGGGCGAGTGTGCCGGTTTGCCGCCTACCGTCGAACTGATCGAGAAACCATTCGCTGGGCGCGCTTGGCTCGGGGGGCAGTTGAAAGAACTCGATGACCTTCCGGTCAACCGTTTGCGCGTTATCGGCGCGGTAAAAGGCGCGATAGGGCACGCCTGCTTTGACGAGAATGCGATCGACCGGAGTGCCCTCATCTGTATAGGCCAGAATCGGCCGTCCGATGCGTACGTACTCGAAGATTTTCGCGGGTACGGCATAGCTTTTCTCGCCCGCAATGTCTACGAGCAGTAGATAGTCGGCGGCGCGTGTTTCCCGGTTTGCATCCTCGCGCGGGACAACGCCCGGCGACATGTACAGGAGCCCTTGTGAACGGAACCATTCGAGAAGCCCGGCATCCTGCTGCTGGATCCGCGGGTCCATGAGGCCGATGAATCGAACTATAAGAGTACTCGGATCGAGGCGGCCGGCCTGGATCAAACGCTTCATTGAGGCGAGCACCGGAATGGGGGACCGATCACCGTAAAAAGATCCCACATGCGAAAGTACCCGCCGGGAGTTCAGCCCGGAGTCACCGGGCTGAATGTCGTCGTCGGGATCGAACCCGTTCCAGATCAGATGAAGTTTCGAAACCTGCTCGGGAAAGGCCTGTTTCCAATGATCGAGCGCCACGTCGGTCACAGCAATCGATGCTGCTGCCTGTTGAATATATCGCCGCTCCAGTGTCGAATCTGTCCATGCGGACAACCCTGTCGTTGCGCGAAAGGGGTTGCGCGAGATGGGGTCGCGATAATCGGCGATCCAAGGAATATCGAATCGTCTGGCCGCCCAACTTGCGGCTAGATGTGTGTTTACCGGTGGAAAGGTCGAGATGATGGCGCGATACCGGGTTTTCCGCATTGCGCGCCTGATCGCCCGTCTCGCGGACACAGCCCACAGTACGGCTTGATCGCTCGCAAAAAAGGTCTTGCGAAACGCCAGTTCGGTGCAGCCCAACAAGGTTTTCCTGGTGGCGGCGCGCGTGATAGCTGGTATCGCCGTCACAAAAGGAGACGAACCGGCCGCTGCCTCCGACGCGGTAATCACTTGTGGCTGGTATCCGAACTCCGGTAAAAACTTAAAAAAACGATGTGGCCTGGCCGCGCCCGATGCAATATCGGGAGGAAAATGATAGGCCAGGAGCAGAACTGGAATCGGATCGCCTGTCATTGGAGAACGGACGGGCTCATAAGCTGAAGAACCAAAGCTCAAGAGTATCACCGCACGACCGATTCAACCGATCATCACATTGGGGTTACAGCGGATCTTACATGGGATACTAATGCTTTTCAGTATGTGGAGTAACGGGTGAAATTAACAGAGGCGCTCAAGATCCTGAATGCGTACCGCAACAGCGAAGCGCAGTCATTTCCTGTATCGCTGGCATGCGGTTTTACTCCTCTTCATTTGCAAACTTTTTTTGCCGCGGAGTTGCAGGGCGCGCTGCCCGCGCGCAAGGTGGAGATCGTAACCGGTCTATACGGCGACCTGGCCGGCTCGGTCGCTATGTTGGCGAACGCCGATGTTCGGGGCGCGGCGGTCCTTCTCGAATGGCCCGACCTGGATGCCCGCCTCGGTTATCGGCGCTTGGGCGGATGGTCGGCGAGCCAGTTCGAGGATATTCTCTTAAATGCGCGAGCCGTTTTGAGGACCTTAGCGGGTTCCCTTAGAGCGGCTGCGGTGCGGTTCCCGGTTGCGCTTAGTCTGCCGACATTGCGCATGCCGCCTCTCGGTTTCATGGCGGGTTGGCAATCCGGCCCGTTTGAATTCGAACTGCGGCGGCTGGTCGCAGAGTTCGCCGCGCAACTGAGCGAGCAACGTGGCATACGGTTGTTGAACGAGGATACGCTGAACTCGACGTCGAATCCTTCCGAGCGATTCGATATGAAATCAGAGCTTTCGACGGGCTTCTCGTATACGAACGGCCATGCCAGCGCGATGGCATCTCTGCTGGCGCGTCTGATTCAACCACCGGCCGCGAAGAAAGGCATCATCACCGATCTGGACGACACTTTGTGGCTTGGCCTTGTCGGCGAGACCGGCCCGGCCGATGTGTGTTGGGATCTTGACCGCCACGCGCAGATTCATGGGCTTTACCAGCAGACTCTGCAGGCTCTGGCCGATGCAGGTGTGCTGGTGGCGATCGCGAGCAAGAACGACGCGACCGTGGCGGAAGAGGCGTTGCGGCGAGACGATCTTCTGCTGCGCAAGGAATCAGTGTTTCCGATCGAAATTCATTGGAATGCGAAATCGGAATCGGTAACGCGCATCCTTCGCAAATGGAACATCGGAGCCGATAGTGTCGTCTTCGTCGATGACAGCCCTATTGAACTGGCTGAAGTAAAAGCCGCGCACCCTGACGTAGAATGCATTCTCTTTCCGAAGAACGAGCCCACCGAAGCTCTGCGGCTATTGCAGCGTCTAAAAGACCTGTTTGGAAAAACGGCGGTTTCTTCCGATGACGCAGTGCGCCTTGCGAGTTTGCGCGCAGCCGAGGAGTTCCAAGCGGGAGCTGGCGAGACCACGGCGGATACGGATGCTTTCCTAGCCTCCGCGCAAGGCGTGATGGCCGTGAGCTTTCAAAAGCTGCCGGTGGATACGCGTGTATTCGAGCTGGTGAATAAAACGAATCAGTTCAATCTGAACGGTATCCGGTGCGCGGAAGGTGAGTGGCGCGGCCGGTTGGAAGATTCCTCGTCTTTTCTAATGGCGATCGGCTATCGCGACAAGTTCGGCCCGCTCGGGACCATCGCGGCGGTTCAGGGCAGAATCGACGGCGACACACTTTTAATCGATATGTGGGTGATGAGCTGCCGCGCATTTGCTCGCCGCATTGAATACAAGACATTAGCGCTGCTGTTCGAGTCTTTTCACGCGAACACCGCCCGTCTGGAGTATCGGCCAACGGCAAAGAACGGGCCAACGCGGGATTTTCTGCGAAGCTTGCTTGACGCCGCGCCGGAAGGACCAGTCGAAATCCCACGAGCACTGTTCGAGCAGAAATGCCCGGCGCTGTTCCAGGCGGTGGAGCTAACGGGCGCTGAACCTGCCTTGGCCAATGCTTAGAAAATCAAAATGGATCCAATCAAACAACGCCTTGTCAATGCATTCGCCGCGGTTTTCCCGGACTTGTCAGAGGAAGAAATCGCTTCAGCCAGCCAAGCGTCGGTTGCGACATGGGATTCGGTCGCTGCGCTGACCTTGCTGAACGTGATTGAGGAAGAGTTTGGAATCCAGGTCGACATCGACGTTCTTCCTGATTTGGTTTCCTTCGACCTGATTCTCGATTACCTGAAGAGCCGCCCTGATGCCGCAGCGTGAAGCGAGGATTTATTCAGCCGAAGAACTCAAGGCAGGACTGACTGCTGAGTTTGAGCGGGAAATCACCGAAGCCGACGTGCTGGCTTTTGGAGAAATCTCAGGCGATCTGAATCCACTTCACATCGACGCAGATTACGCTGCAAAGACGAACTATGGAGCGCGAATCGTTCATGGCGCGTTTCAAGTAGGCTTGGCGTCGGCAATGATCGGAATGTGGCTTCCCGGCCGAAATGTCCTGCTTGCTTCCGTGAACGCTCAATTCGGCGCGCCGCTATATTTTCCTTGCAAAGTTGTAGTGCGCGGGGAAATCGTTAGCTGGAACGCTGGTAGCGAGCGGGGAAATCTTAAGGTGAGCATCTTGCAGACGGGCTCGAACAAGCTGCCGGTCAGCGAGATCTTTATGGGTTTTACGCTGCATCGCGAGAAGACTACCGCCGCAGGGGCCGCCGCGACAGGAATTCGAGAGAAAACAAATCCGGTAGCGAGCGGCCGCAAGACACTTCTGGTTACGGGGGCGTCCGGCGGTATCGGCTCGGAGTTGGTAGGGCGCTTGGCAGAAGAGTATTTCGTCATTGCCACTGTAAATCGTGGCGGATTGCCGGATGCTTTGCTTGGCAATCCGAACGTGTCCGAGGTCCGTGTCGATTTTTCAGCGAGCGACTGGAAACATACCCTTGAGCGAGCTCTCGGGGAAACGCCGCTATATGGCGTGATCCATGCAGCTTGGCCTGGGCTGCCAAATGGCGGGCTGCTTGCCGTTTCCGAAGAAGTAATTGAGCAGCAGGTTGCCTTCGGTAGCCTGCACACCATAGCGTTGGCGAGGCTGCTTGCAGCTCGCGTGGATGGGAGCGGCCGTATCATCGTTTTGGGATCGACGGCTGCAACAGAAAAGCCAGTCCTGGGGATGGCAGCCTATTCCCTTGGCAAGGCTGCATTGGAGCACGCGGTTCGCCTATTGGCTCCGGAGCTGGCAAGAAAGAAGATTACGATCAACACGGTGTCTCCCTCGTTCGTTCCTACCGGTATGAATAAGCACGTGAATGACCGGCAGAAGATGATGTTGACGGCACAGGTACCGATCGGCCGCCTGTGTGAACCGGGCGATGTCCTCGGCGCCATCCGATATTTACTCTCGCCGGAAGCCGCGTTTGTATCCGGGCAGATTCTGACGCTTTCGGGCGGTCAGCTATAAGCTACCGCGTCGCCACAGACTCCGTCGGGGCCTTGACTACGTTGATATCTTTCATGACCACGCGGGCGGGGTTTCCCATCGCGATGGAATAGGCCGGCACATCGGTAACCACCACGCTGTTGGAACCGATAATAGCGCCTTCCCCTATCGTTACACCCTTTTGAATACTTGCGCCCGTGCCGATCCAGGCCTTGCGGCAGATCCGGACCGATTTGATTTCATCCTCGCTCGGGGGAAGGAGGTTCGCTCGCGCTTCGGCGTTGCGCGGGTGTCCATCGGTATCCGCGATTCGCGTTTCCGACGCGATGCAAACGCCGTCCTCGATCACGATCTCCTTGTTTACGGTGATCATTACGAGATGACCGATCTGAACGTTGTTGCCGATCACCAGCTTTGGCTCGTCCAGGATGCGGCCGCTCATGATGCCGATCTTGCCTGCGATAAAGACGTTATCGCCCACATAGATTTGAGTTTGCCCCATAACGTGGGGCAGCGAAGTCATGCGAAGGGCTTTTCCGGCTGATACGCAACGAGCTCGAAATAGAGGTTCCGTCCAAAACAGAGTGAAGATCCGCCATCCGACGGCCCAGATTCCCCAATGAAAGTTGTAAAGGAGGCGGAAAATCGGCTTTACGACTGCGGGTTGGGGCAAATTGGCAGTGAGAATAGCCTTGGCTAATTTGTTGAGGCTGCCGAAAACAGGGCCCTCACCGCGGCGGATCTTTAGCAGTAGTGCATTCATTGAAGAACTTCTCAGTTGGCGGTCAAACAACGATGATAGCGAACGAGGTGACCAGCGGGCACAGCGACGGTATCAAAATCAGCGAGTACTAGTACTACATGCGGTTAAAGTTCAGGGCAAGTGAACTGGTTGCAACGCTTACGTTTGCAAGCAATGCGATACTAGATCCTTATGGGAGCCGATACCCAGATCGCCGTTCTTGGACTCGGTTATGTCGGATGCGTAACGGCGGCTTGTTTTTCGAAGCTCGGCCACCGGGTTATAGGTGTCGACCCGGACGAATTCAAAGTCCGGAGTGTAAATGAGGGTGTAGCCCCATTTTACGAGCCGGGGCTAGAAGAAATCATTAAAGCCAGCCGGGCCGACGGACGCCTGTCAGCGACGAGTTCTCTTGCCGAAGGTTTGCAGGATGCTGATGTAGCAATGATTTGCGTCGGCACGCCGTCCGAGCGCAACGGAAATCTCAGTCTTAGTGTCCTGCGGCAGGTCTCCGAGCAGATTGGCGCTCTGCTGCCATCGCGCAAAAAACCACTGATCGTCGTGATTCGAAGCACTGTGTTTCCAGGCACTTGCGAGGACGTAGTGATGCCGGCTCTGGGAACTTCGCCAAATGCCATGGTTGTGGCCAATCCGGAGTTCTTGCGCGAAGGCACTGCGGTTAACGATTTCATGGTTCCCTCGCTGTTGGTGGTCGGCGGACCGGATCGCGCCGCGGTTTCGCGAGTTGCCGGCCTGTATTCCGGGCTGCCCGTGGAGGCTTGTCTTGTCACTTTACGAACCGCGGAGATGATCAAGTACGCCTGCAACTGCTTCCATGCCGTGAAAATCACGTTCGCCAATGAAATCGGCGCCCTCGCGGCGACGCTTGGGGTACCTGCGGGCGAGGTAATGGAAACGGTCTGCAAGGACACGAAGCTCAATGTGTCCGCCGCCTATCTGAAGCCTGGGTTTGCCTTCGGTGGATCGTGTTTGCCGAAGGATTTAAGGGCTTTGGTGTATAGAGCCTCACGCCTGGACGTCAAACTGCCGATGCTTTCTAATGTGCTTGCGGCGAACGATGAACATCTGCGGCGCGCCTGCCAGCAGGTGATGGAGCTGGGTGGAGAGCGAATCGGAGTTTTCGGGCTGGCGTTTAAAGAAAACACCGACGATGTGCGCGAGAGCCCGACGGTGACGATGATCGAATACCTTGTCGGAAAAGGCAAGGATGTGCGGGTTTATGATCCGCATATTCAGCTCGATAATCTCTACGGAAGCAATAAGAATTTTCTTTTGTCGGCGATCCCTCATATCGGAAGGCTCCTGCAAACCGATGTAGAGAGTATTTTGACCTGGGCAGACACGATTTTGATTACTCAGAAGCCGTCTACACAAATGCGGGAGCGTCTGCTTGACTCGGGCCGGCCGGTAATTGACTTTTCGAGCGCAGCCATGTATCAACCGGCGCTCGTGCACGAAATGAAGTAGAGATGCAGCCTGCTGTTGTTCTTCGACGTCCTCTCGTTCTTGACGATCCGGTCCACAAACTCGGCTTCACGCTGTTGTCGATGTACTTCTTTCTCAACTACAGCCGGATACTGGACGTCACTCTCCCCAGTCTTCATCTCCCGTTGGTGATCGGCCTGCTGCTGTATGCGGTGGCGGCTCTGGCGGGAAGCATTCAACGCTCGATCGCAACCACGCCTGGAAAGCTGCTGATCGCGCTCACCGGCATCATGATAGTGGCGGCGCTGTTCGGGGCTTGGCCCGGCGGAAGTCTGAAGGTGCTTTCCGACCAGTGGTCAAAGTCGTTTCCTTTCTATTTCACGGTAGTGGGTCTATGTATTTCGACTGGCCAGATCGCGCGTTTCCTGCGCACTATTGCGATCGCCCTAACAGTGATGTGCGTCGTCGCTCTATGGCGCGGGGATAACATGCTGGGGCGTCTGATGATCGACAATAGCCGTTTCGCCGATCCGAACGATCTTGCCATTGTGTGTCTCCTGGGCTTGGCCTGTCTTGCGTTTCTACTTTCGAGGAAACAGAAGATGTTGTCGCGGCTGGCCTATTTCGTCATGTTCGGCGTATGCTTCTATGCCTTAATCCGGACCGGGTCGCGCGGCGCGTTTCTAGGCTTGGTGGCTGGAATTGTATACCTGTTCTGGAAAGCGTCGGCGATCGGAAAGTTGAAGATGGCGACGGCAGTGGGCGCTCTGGTGTTTTTCGCCGCCATCATACTGCCTCCGGAAGTTTATGTCCGCTATGCCGCGCTGTTTTCCGATGAGGCCAAGGGTTCGGATACGCACGAAGCGCTGGCGGCTGAGGGCTCCTCGGAAGCTCGCCTGCATTTGCTATGGCAAAGTCTGACCATGACGATCACTCATCCATTGCTTGGCGTGGGCCCTGGTAATTTCGCCGTGGTTGAGAACGAGATGGCGAAGGAGAAGGGATTCGTCAAGGGATCGTGGCACGAAACCCATAACATGTACACGCAGATCTCAAGCGAAAACGGCGTCGTCGCGGCGGTGATTTACATTGCCGTATTGCTCCTTGCGTTGAAGGCAACGAACCGAACCATGAAGATCGCGAAACATCATCCAAATGCGTCCGATGTTTATAATTCGGCCTTCTGGCTGCGCGCCGGTTTGATGATGTTCGCCGTATCCGGATTCTTTCTGAGCGTGGCATACTCCGATATGCTCCCACTGTTCACCGGCTTGGCCTTCGCATTAGAACTGGCCACTCGCGAGGAGATTGACCGCAAGCAAGCGCCGTCAGCTCCGGCCGCGGTAAAGGCGCCAATGTTTCCGCCTCGCGCTCCGGCCGTTCTTCCGGCCTTTGCGACTTCTATGCGGAGATAGCCTATGTGCGGAATAGCCGGATTCGTCAGCAATCGAGGTGTTTCTTCTCCGGAGGCGGTTCTTCAGCGGATGACTGGGGCGATCGCTCACCGCGGTCCGGATGATCACCGCTACTTCAAGGAGGCCCCGGCATTTCTCGGCCACCGGCGGTTGAGTATTGTCGACTTAGCGGCGGGCCATCAACCGATGGCGAATGAAGATGAGAGCGTTTGGGTCGTTTACAACGGTGAGATCTTCAATCACGCCAATGTGCGTCCCGACTTGGAGCGCGCCGGGCACCGTTATCACACGCGCTGCGATACGGAAACCGTCATTCACGCTTACGAAGAGTGGGGTCCCGCTTCCATTCAGCGGTTTCGAGGCATGTTCGCGTATGTGCTTTGGGACCGCAAGAAACGCGAGCTGTTCTGCGTTCGCGACCGGCTCGGGATCAAGCCGTTCTACTATTTCTGGGACGGGGAAACCTTTGTATTCGGCTCCGAAATCAAAGCGGTCTTGCAGCACCCGCTGGTCAGCGCCGGCTTCGATGAATCAGTAATCCCCGAGTTTCTTTCCTTCGGCTATACCAGCGACGAGCGAACATTCTACAAAGGCATTCGCAAGCTGATGCCGGGCCATTGGATTCGGATCTCGTTTGCGAGCGATCAGCCGAAGTTTGAGATCCAGCAGTACTGGGATGTTCCCCGGCCGAAAGATACCGAGCAACGCAGCGACGAAGAGTGGATTGCCGATTGCCGCCAGCGCTTGGAAGAAACGATCCGCATGCGGCTGATGGCCGATGTGCCACTCGGCATGTTTCTGAGCGGCGGCGTGGACTCCAGTTCGATCGCGGCTGTGATGCAGAAAATGGTGACCGAGAAAATCAAGACATTCTCGGTCGGCTACAAGGAAGTTGCATACAGCGAGCTCGAGTATGCGCGCGCGACGGCCAAAGCGCTCAATACCGATCACCACGACGTGCAGATCGGGATGGAAGATTTCTTCAACGCGCTTCCTAAGCTGATCTGGCATGAAGACGAGCCGATCACGTGGCCGTCGAGCGTGTCGCTCTACTTTGTCTCGAAGCTGGCAAGCGAGAACGTAAAAGTCGTGCTTACGGGCGAAGGCGCCGATGAGCTGTTCGCCGGCTATTCGCGGTACAAGTTCTACTCAAAAAACGCGCAGCTTCTGCGGTATTACCGCGTGCTGCCTGAGCCTCTGCGCGAGCTCATTCGATCGCAGGTCGCGGCATCGCCTTTGATCGGCGCGAACGTCCGCCGGAAGCTTCAGCATACGTTCGTCGGGCGCGGCGAAGATCTCGAATCGCTATACATCGATAACTTTTATTCCGCGTTCTCGGCGGTCGAGCAGAAGCAATTGCATTCGATGACGCAGTCGCCGTACGGTTCTTACCGGCGATATTGGGATGCGGACGAAGGCCGATCGCTCCTGCGCCGGATGCTTTACGCCGATCAGAAAACCTACTTGGTCGAGTTGCTGATGAAGCAGGACCAGATGAGCATGGCGTGTTCGATTGAAAGCCGTGTCCCTCTGCTCGATCATACGTTTGTCGAGTTCGCGGCGCGGGTACCGGATCATTTGAAGGTTCGGAATGGTGTCAGCAAATACATTCTGAAACGAGCGGTCTCCGACATCGTTCCGAGCGAAGTAATCGAGCGCAAGAAGCTCGGCTTTCCCACCCCGCTGCGCTCCTGGCTGCTGGAACGCCGGGCGGCTCCGATCTACGACGCGCTACGCGACCGTAAGGGCTTTCTGGCCGACTACCTCGATTTGAGCGTGGTCGATACATTGATTGAGCAGCAGCTTGCGAACCGGCAGGATGCGACCGATAGGATTTGGCGACTGATCAATCTGCAGGTCTGGGCTGACATGTGTTTGACCGGAAATCAGGATCGCTGGTCTGAAGGCATCATGAATCAGGCGCAGGTGTCTGCGGCTCGATGAAGATCCTTTGGGTTAAGTCGGATTTTCTCCACCCGACGAATCGAGGTGGACAGATCCGGACGCTGGAGATGCTGCGGCGGCTTCACGCTCGCCATGAGGTCCACTACGTAGCGTTCGATAATCCGGCTCAGCCGGAAGGGCTTGCGCGCGCGACAGAATACTGCTCGTTTGCATACCCGGTGAAGCATGAAGTGCCGCCGCACCGCTCGCTTGCGTTTGTCGCGCAGCTTGCTTCGAATGTAGTTTCTTCAATGCCCCTCGCGCTGAGCCGATACGTGTCGGACGCGATGCGACGGCAGATTGACGAGCTCATTACAGCTCATCAGTTCGATAGCATCGTTTGCGATTTCATCTTTCCTGCGCCGAACTTCTCGACTTTACAGGACTGCGTTGTTTTTCAGCACAACGTGGAGACAGTCATCTGGCGCCGCCATGCCGAGCACGCGGGCGACCCTCTGCGGCGCTGGTTTTTCGAACTGCAAGCCGAGCGCATGTTCCGGTGGGAGCAGCGGATCTGCACGGAGTCGGCCAGAGTCATCGCAGTGTCGCCGGCAGACGCCAGGATGTTTGAAGAACTCTTCGGCCTTCGAGACGTACCGCGCGTATCGACGGGTGTCGATACGAACTACTTCCAGCGTCCACAAACCAGCAGCCGGGTTGCGGATCTGGTGTTCGTCGGCTCGATGGATTGGATGCCGAGCATCGATGCGATGAAGTTCTTCACGTCTGACGTGCTGCCGCTGATCCGGAAGGAGCGGCCGGATTGCACGCTGGCAATCGTCGGAAGATCTCCGTCACGCGCGATTCTGGCGCTTGCCGAGCAGGATCCGCGAATTCAAGTCACGGGGACAGTTCCAGATGTCCGGCCGTACATGTGGGGGGCGACCGTTTCGATCGTTCCGATTCGCATTGGCGGCGGCACGCGGCTGAAAATCTACGAGGCGATGGCAGCAGGACTGCCCGTCGTGTCGACTACGGTGGGCGCCGAAGGACTGGACGTTTCGGATCCGGTCAATATTCGTCTGGCGGATACGCCCGAGGCATTTGCTGCCGCTTGTCTGAACCTGCTGAACGATAAGACAGAACGCCGGCGCCAAGCCGCAGCCGCCGAGGAACTGGTTCGAACGAAATATAGCTGGGACCATATCACGCTGCAGTTTGAAACGATGTTGAAGGAAGCTCGCCGCACGGCACTCGCCTGACGATGCGGACGGTGTTGATCTGTCACGAAGAAGAGGCGTTGAATCGCGACGCGCTCGCTCGGTGGTTAGCGTCTTTTACGGACCTCGCCGGCATTGTAGTTTTACGCGAGTCCGCCGATCGCAAGCGCAAGCGTGTGAAGCGCGAGGTCCAACGTGTCGGCTGGTTGAGGTTCGTTGACGTACTCGCGTTTCGAGTCTTCTATAAGCTGCGGCTCGCGGGTCGCGATCAGGCATGGGAATCGGCGACCCTGGACCGTTTCGCTAAACAGTACAGAGAACCGTCTGCGCGCAGCTTGACGACTCCAACGCCGAACTCGCCCGAAGCGGAGGCTTTCATCCGCGAGCTCGAGCCGGACGTGATCATCGCTCGCTGTAAGACACTGCTGGCGGAACGAATCTTCCGGCTGGCTCGGACGGGAACCTTTGTTATGCATCCGGGCATCTGCCCGGAATATCGTAATGCTCACGGATGTTTTTGGGCGTTAGCCAACGGAGAACGCGGCATGGCGGGCATGACGCTGCTGAAAATTGATAAAGGCGTTGACACAGGTCCGGTATACGCTCACTTCCGGGTGCAGCCGCAACCGGACGAATCGCACATCGTGATGCAGCATCGAACCGTATTCGACAATTTGCCGGAGATTGCGGCCGCGCTCGACGGCATTGCCGCAGGCAAGTTGACGCCAATGGATACGAAGGGGCGCCGGTCGGGCGAGTGGGGACAGCCCTGGTTGACAAAATATCCGGCATTTCGCCGTACGGCCCGAGGCCGGTCGTAATGAGAACGTCAAGCCTGCTGTATCACGACGTTGTCGATCGCGACCGATTTGGCGATAGCGGCTTTCCATCACCCGATGCGAATGCGTACAAGCTGTTCACCGACGAGTTCGTGTCGCATCTGGCGGCCATCGCGGCCAGAACCGGGGGCCGTGGGGTGACTGTGTTCGACGTTCTCAATGGCCATGCGACCGATCGGGATTTTCTGCTGACATTCGACGACGGGGGCAAGAGCGCGCTCACGCACACCGCCCGGCTACTCGAAGAGCGGGGCTGGGTTGGGCACTTCTTCGTTACGACGGACTACATCGGCTCACCTGCCTTTCTCGACTCAGGCGAGATTGTCGCGCTGGCCAAACGCGGTCATGTGATCGGCAGTCATTCCTGCTCGCATCCGCTCGTCATGTCGCGGTGTTCGCGCGAGCAGCTTTTGCGCGAGTGGCGCGACAGCACGCGCATTCTCTCGGATATTCTTGGACGCCCGGTCGTGACAGCTTCCATACCGGGAGGGTCGTACTCGCGAACGGTGGCGGAGACTGCGGCCGAGTGCGATATTCAGATTCTTTTCACGTCGGAACCGACGACCACGATTTCAGACGTCGGGCGATGCCATCTCGTGGGCCGGTATTCCGTCCAACGAGGCACATCTCCAGCGCAAGCCGCCGCGCTCGCGGCGACTGAGTTCGGACCAGCATTCCGGCAAGCTGCTTATTGGAATCTGAAAAAGGCGCTGAAGTCGATCGGAGGCCAGCACTGGCTTGCGATCCGGCGATTCATACAGGCGCGTCGGTTCGCAGGCGCAGACCGATCTTGATCTAGTCCATTTTATGGACTAACATCATTTTTATGGCATCCTTCAATGTCCATGACGCCAAAACCCATTTTTCAAAGCTGCTCGACAAAGTCTTGGAGGGCGAAGAGGTGGTGATTACACGCAACGGAACTCCCGTGGCGGAACTCGTGCCGGCTCGCAAGAAATCCTCATTACTCGGCGCCGGGGTTGGTGATCCGAACTACAATCCAAACGTGTCGGATGACTGGTGGAAGCCGATGACGGACGAGGAAGCCGAGGCATTTTACGAAGGCCGCTACTAGGCCGGGGCATGTACTTACTCGATACTCATGCGTTGCTGTGGGCGGTAGGAGAACCTCATAAACTTGGGCCACGCGCTCGAGCCGCGGTCGAGTCTTCCAAAGTGAAGGTCAGCATTATCTCGGCTTGGGAGCTGATTGTGAAAAGGACTCGAAAGGGTTCGCCGGTAATGGATCCGCTTCCGTGGTGGAAGCGCCACATTACTGATGAAGCATATGAGGTCCTCACGATTCGATTTCCTCACGTGATTGAGCTGGATCGTCTGCCACCCATTCATGCCGACCCATTCGATCGCATGCTGATCGCGCAAGCCCGAGCGGAGGAGTTGAAGATAGTTACAAACGACGCGATGATTGCCCGTTATGATGTTGAAGTCGTTTGGTGAGCCGTCAACTGTGGGCGAAGTGGTAGCGTCAACGGACGTAAACTGAATTTCATGGCCGCCGTCTTGGACCAGCGCAAAGTATGGACACGCGAGGATATAGCGCGCTTATCCGAGCTGTTCCCGAACGAACGCCTCGAGCTAATCGAGGGGGACCTGATCGAAAAGATGGGGCAAAAACCTCTACACGCTTACGTAGTTGCTCTGCTGACCCAACTGCTTATGACTGCGTTCCCTGAGCGTGTGCGCTCACAGACCAGCATCAACATCAATGATCCAAAATCCGAGCCAGAGCCTGACGTAGTTGTGCTCCACAGCAGCATCCGTGAGTTCTTCGACAGCCATCCAAGCCCGATTGATATCGCTCTGGTCATCGAGGTTGCGGACACCTCTCTGGCGATGGACCGCGAGGTGAAGTACCGCCTTTACGCGCGAGCTGGTATAGCCGAATATTGGATCGTTGACTTAGTGAACCGCCGTACGATTGTTTGCCGTCGGCCTGACGGCGAGGAATATAGGTCAGTCATAATCTACGACGGCCGTGAAGAGTTTAGCTTAAACGAGTCCTTCCGGTGTTCGACGGCCGAGCTACTCCCAGATAAATAGGCCATTATTGGGCCAAGCCTGTATATAAATCGACCCATTGCTGACGTGTGGCTTCCCAGGTGTACTTCTCGCATTCTGCGCGGGCATTTTGAATGATCTTTTCTGCGAGTCCGGGCTCCTTCAACAAACGCATTGCTGCTTCGGCGAGCGCTTCTGGGTTACGCTGAGGCACAAGCAAACCGGTTCTCTCATTCTCGAGAATGTAGGGGATACCGCCGGGATCGGTGGTCACAACGGGTGTGCCGCAGGCGTAGGCCTCAATGATTGACAGCGGCATGTTGTCGATCTCGGAGCTATTCAGGTAAATATCGGCCGCATCGTAGAGTTCCGGCATTACCTGATTGCTGACCTGTCCGGTGAAGGTCGTATTTCGCAATCCGAGCCCTCGAGCCAAGTCTTCCAACATCGGGCGTTGAGGCCCGTCTCCGGCGACCGTAAGCACTGCATCCGGGTATTGCCGTTGAATGATCGCAAAAGCCCGCAGGATAACGCCGACGTTGTACATCGCCATCATGTTGCGATTCGACAGAAACACCGGCCGCAGCGGATTGCGCGGGCGGAAACGAAAACGGGTGAAATCGACGAAGTTGTAAATCACTTCCGCATCGAAATCCCACTTGCGGAAAACATCGCGCAGATAGCCGGATGGAACCACGATCTTGTCAGGAATGCGGAGTGTCTTCACGGCAGATTTCCATCGGGTCAGATGGTCCTCCGCTTCGCCGCTGTGATAATTCAGCACCGTCTTTCGGCCGTACATGCGGCCGATGAGAATGACCGGGGTCGGGGCAAGCACGAAGGACCAATAAGAGGCCGAGAAGATGTGCAGAACGTCGAAGTCGGGCACCGTCCGCAGAAGCTCGGTTACGTATGCGATGCCTGTTACAACGGTCCGCACATATTTGATCTTCTGCAGATTACGTAAGGGTCCCGGCAGCCGCGGGTTTACGGGAATGAAACTCATTTCCAGTTCGGGCTCGGTCTGCAGCCTCTCCAATAGCCGTGCGGCTTGTACAGACTGACCACCCAAAATATCCAGCGACGGGCCAACGATCGCGACCCGGACTGGTCGTTTGTTCATGCTCAAACGGACTATTGTCCCATCGCGTGAGAGTCCGGACGGTTTCGTTGCACTAAATCACTTGCCGCGTCTTTTGTTTGCATTGGTATTAGCGTCAGGCACGTTGCTCCGAGCGGCATCCGGGTTCCCCGAGTTCAAGGGGTTCTTCGCGGAATCTGCTCCCGGAGTGTACCGCGCTCATGGCGCTCAACTCGCTGTTGAGGCGGGAGCGGCAGGCGTGTATTTCAACGGACGCCTGCTCGAGCATTGCGGTGGAGCGATGCCTTTGCCAACGCCGGTGGAACCAACAGGAGCACTCGTAAACTCCTATTCGGGACGGCAGGCGAGCGAAGCAAAACGAGCGTATCGGGTGATCGAATATCGAGGCATTTACCCAGGTGTAACGCTACGGCTATCGTTCGACGGTCGAGCCGTGAAAGCGGACTATCTGGTGGCCGCCGGCGTGGATCCGGACGTGATTCGCTTTCGATATAGCGATTTGAAGCCGGAGCTTCGGGACGGCGAGCTCGTGGCAGGAGAAATTCGTCAACCAGCCCCTGTTGTCTACCAGGGATCGACCAAGCTAAGCGCAAGCTATCGTATCGACGGGGAAGGCTGGGTTCGTTTTGTAATCGGTCCTCATGATCCGGCGCAACCGATCGTCATCGATCCTTATGTTATCAATGCGTCTGGCTACCTCGGCGGCGCATTGACAGATTTCATCGCCGCCATGGCGATAGACGGCTCCGGCTACATGTACATCGCTGGATCGACGGAGTCCACCGATTTTCCCGCGGGATCGATCGTGTCACGAAATGCTGGTGTCGAGGCATTTGTGATGAAGATCAATCCGGCCACGCTGCAGGTCGTGTATGCGACCTATCTTGGCGGTAACGCCGAGGACCGGGCGCTGGCGATCGCCGTGGATTCCACCGGAAGCGCGTACTTTAGCGGATACACGGGATCCACGGACTTTCCTGGGCTGCCGGTCTATGGCGGCGGGGCACGCGACGGATTTGTGGCGCGGCTCAATGCGTCGGGGGCGCTTCAGTTCACGACGTTCCTGGGCGGAAGCGGGTCCGATTCGGCGAATGCAATCGCCTTGAAGGCCGACGGTTCGGCGTGGGTGGCAGGCGAGACGACATCGACAGACTTCCCGCTCTATGGCGTACCGTATCAGGCCCTCAATCGCGGCAGCCAGGATGTGTTTCTCGCCCGAGTGAATGCCGGCGGCTCCATCGCATACACGACATATTTCGGGGGGACCGGTGATGATCGGGCCGTGGGCCTTGCCCTAGACGCCTCAGGGGAAGTATATTTCACCGGTGGCACGACTTCGACGAACTTTCCTGTAGCGAACGCCTTTCGAGGATTCAACTCGGGGCTCCAGGACGCATTTGTCGCCAAGATCAGCTCCGATGGCGCAGCCTTACGCTACAGCACATACCTCGGGGGATCGGCGGGTAGTTCCGGTCAGAACGAAGTCGGCAATTGGGTTGGGGTCGATTCCACGGGCGCGGCTTACGTGGTCGGTATCACTGGCTCATCAAATTTTCCGGTGACCGGGACAGCAATCCAATCGACGTACGGCGGGGGTGTCACTGACGCGTTCATTGCCAAGATCAGTGCGGTCGGGACATCGCTTCTGTACTCGACGTATTACGGTGGATCGAGCACGGATGAAGGCTGGCTCGGCGCCATCGCCCCGGACGGAACGTTCTACTTTGGCGGCAACACATCGTCGCCTGAGCTGTTGGGTATTGATGCGATCCAGTCTGCCGCCGGAGGGGATCTCGACGGTTTTTTCGGAAAGCTCACGGGCGATCTCGGTACACGGCTGACCTTCTCGTATCTCGGCTATACGGGCCAAGATACGCTCACCGGACTGGCGGTCACATCGTCGAACGTGTACCTGGCGGGAAGCAGCGCGTCGCCTGCGTGGCTCCCGTCGGGCGGCTTCAAAGGCTGGTACGACGGCTGGGTGATGAAGCTGACTGAAAATCCACTGACGATCGCGATCAACAGCAGTGTGAGCGCGCCATTGACGATCTCGGGATCGGGATGCTCGCCGGCTTCCATTACAGCCCCGGGTAACGTCAGTTGGAAGAATGGTGCGTCCTGTACCGTCAGCTTTACATCGCCTCAAGGCGCAGGGCCGACGCGCTATGCATTCCAAGGCTGGGCGGACGGGGGCGCGTTAAATCCGAGGACGATTGTGGCCTCATCATTCACACCGTCTTACACCATGCAATGGGTGACCAAGCACCAGCTCACACGATCCGTTTCGCCGGCCGGAGCGGGAACGATCAACGGAACAGACGGATACTATACCTCTGGTTCGTCAATGCAGTTGACCGCAACGGCGAATGCGGGCTACCAATTCAGTGGCTGGTCAGGCAGCGCATCGGGCTCTACAAACCCGTTGACACTGTTGATTGATGGGCCAAAGACCGTGACAGCGAATTTCAATGCGCTGGTGACGTTCAACAGCACTCCCGCGGTGCAAATCACAACCAGCGGGACGGGATGCGCTGCTGGAACTTACACAACACCGATTACTCTGGCGTGGACGGCCGGAGCTACCTGCACAGTCAGCTTCTCGGGTACGCAAGTATCCGGAGATACACGATGGGTCTTTTCGAAGTGGGCTGATGGGCCCACAACGAATCCGCGATCGATTGTGGCGACCGCAGGCACAGCGTATTCGCTGCAATGGAACACCGAGTACCGGCTCACACGAACGATAACGCCGGCCGGAGCAGGGTCCATCAGCGGTTCTGATGGATTCTACGCGGCAGGCGCAGCGATGAACCTCAGCGCGACGGCTTCGACGGGATATCAATTCTCAAGCTGGTCTGGGGATGCGTCGGGATCCGCCAATCCGTTGAGTTTCACCATGACCGGGCCGAAAAACATCACGGCCAATTTCAGTGTGCGAACAACACAGGTCACAATCGATAGCACCGTCTCGAGCCTGCAATTCACAGTCACGGGCACGGGCTGCAATCCTGCGACCTATTACACGCCCCAGACGTTCACATGGGCTGAGGGCGCAATCTGTTCAATTAGCACTCCCGCGACGCAAGGGGGCGATGTCCGATGGGTATTCAACGGCTGGACCGACAATTCGACGGCTAACCCGCGAACCGTAACAGCGTCGACGCCATCCACCTACGTCATGCGATTCGACACGCAGTATAAGTTAACGCGATCGGTCTCAGGGCAGGGGAGTGTGAACGGTACGGATGGATTCTTCGCGGCAGGCTCATCTATTCAGCTCACTGCCACGCCCTCACCCGGCAATCAGTTTACGGGGTGGAGCGGAAATATCGTGACGTCGGCTAATCCAGTGACGTTCACGCTGAACTCCCCCGCGACGATCACGGCGAACTTTTCCGCCTCGCCCATCAGTGTGAGCATCGGCTCCAACGTAGCCGCGCAGTTTAGCGTGTCAGGCGCGGGTTGTCCTGTGGGAACGTATACCGCCCCTACAAGCGTGATCTGGACCAACGGAACGACTTGCACATTCACGGCGCCGTCGCCACAAGGCGGCCCCGATACCCGGTGGGTTTCGGCCGGATGGAGCGACACAACCGCGAACCCGCGTAATCTGGTCGCTTCTGCGGGCGCTTCGTACACCTTGTCTTTTACTGCCGAACATAAAGTGACCCGCACCCTCACAGGGCAGGGAAGCGTAAGTGGAACAGATGCATTTTACGCGGCAGGCTCATCGGTGCAGTTCACGGCAACAGCGGCGGCCGGCTATCAATTCACGGGCTGGAGCGGCGCCGCGAGCGGAACAACCAATCCGATCTTCGTAGCTGTGGATGGCCCAAAGACGCTGACTGCGAATTTTGCAGCGATGCCCGTTGCAGTTCGAATTGACAGCGCGATCGCGGCGCAGTTCAGTGTCTCGGGCGCGGGATGCCCGGTCGGTTCCTATACAGCCCCGATCGATATCACCTGGACCAGCGGTACTGGTTGCAACGTGACGATCACCACGCCTCAGGGTGGTTCGGATACTCGCTGGATCTTCTCAAAGTGGGCCGATGGACCGACCTCAAATCCACGAACTCTGATTGCCTCTTCGGGAGCTGCATACACGCTGAATTGGTCAACGGAGCACAGGCTGACCAGAACTGCAAATGGCCCCGGAACCATCGGTGGAGCGGACGGATTCTATCCGGCGGGCTCCGCGATTCAGCTTTCGGCGACGCCCAGTGCAGGCTATCAGTTCACGGGCTGGTCGGGGTCGGCGACGGGAACTGCGAATCCATTGACTATCGCGATGGACGCGCCGAAATCAGTGACAGCCAGTTTCGCGGCAGCCCCCGTTGGGGTTCGGATCGACTCTCCAACCGCGCTCACCTTTACAGTCAGCGGCACAGGGTGTCCCGCAGGCGCCTATTCCGCGCCAACGACACTCAACTGGACCAACGGTACGGCATGCTCGATTAATGTACTCGCTCCCGCTGCGACTGTCGATACGAGAATGACATTCTCTAAATGGTCGGACGGCGTGGTCAGCAACCCACGGACGATAACGGCTGCTTCGGGGGCGGTGTATACGGTAGTCCTCAACACGGAATACAAGCTGACACGCACTGTTCAAGGGCAAGGATCTATCAGCGGGATAGACGGCTTCTATCCGGCGGGGACGGCCCTGCAACTGACCGCAACGGCTGCCGCAGGTTATCAATTTACCGGCTGGAGCGGCTCTGCAACGGGGTCTGCAAATCCGCTTTCCATTTCGATGAGCAGCCCTAAGACAGTCACCGCAACCTTTGCTGTCGCCACCGCCAATGTCGTCATCGATAGCAATACTGCCGCGCAGTTCACGTTATCCGGAGCTGGCTGTCCTGCTGGAACGTATACCGCGCCTATTGCGCTTTCCTGGACATTCAACTTATCCTGCGCCGTTAGCGTTTCCACACAAGGAAATGCCGATACCCGGCTGGTCTTCCTCCGATGGTCGGATGGATCGACAAGCAATCCTCGAAACCTGACAGCGTCGCCGGGAGCTACATTTCAGTTGGTGATGGAAACACAGCATCGGCTGACTCGCAGTGTCACCGGATCAGGATCAGTGTCAGGCTCCGATGGCTTCTATGCTGCCGGGTCTGACGTGCAACTTACTGCGACGCCAGCATCCGGCTATCTTTTTAGTGGTTGGAGCGGAGCGGCCTCTGGTTCCGCGAATCCAATCACGGTTCGAATGAACGGTCCGGCAACCGTAACCGCGAATTTCAGCGAGATTCCTATCCCGGGTGTGGGGGTTGACGCATTTGAGCCATTAACCGGGTCCGGCCCGACGGGTACATTCACCGCCACCTTCTCCCACGGGGGCGGAGCTAATCAGCACTATCTCGGCTATATACTTCTGCTACCCACGCCGAACATCGTTCAGTACACAGCCAAGGGCTCGTGCCTGATTGAATATAACCGCATCAGCAACGGCATGCGTCTGATCAACGATGCAGGCGATGACTGGCTCGGACCCATTTCAGGTGTCGTACTTGGGCCGACCGCCGGCAGTCTGACCAATGCGCAATGCACGGTCAATTTATCCGGAGCGAGCGGACGAGTGAACGGAACCGTCATGACTGTGTCCGTGCCGGTCACATTTCGCAATGGGATCACACCAGTAGTCGGAACTTTTCTGCAGGCGTTCGATGTGAAGGGGAAATATACGGGAATGACCCAATTCGGGAACTGGACACCAGCTGGAGGAACACCCAAGCCCGGCGTTTCCATTACGGCTAATGCCTCGACCACGGCCGGTTCGTCTGCCGTCTACACGATTACGACCACGCACACCTCAGGCGCGGGTTTAATCGGAATGGTTACGATGTTGATCAGCTCCGCGATCATTGGGGGAACACCATGCCAGGCATTCTATTTTCCCGGTGGAAACATCTTAAATCTGGTCAATGAAGCGGGAACGGCGATGGTATCGCCTGCTGGCATCGCGGCTGGGACTCCCGGCATGCTTGCCAATAGCCGCTGTTCCATCAATACGGGACAGGCGACAAGGGCGATTGCCGGTAACAACGTGACCGTCTCGATTCCGATGAGCTTTCAGCCGGCGGCTTTCGGCGGGTTCAAAAGAGTATACGTTAACGCCTTCGATGGGTTTGGAGAGTTGACGCACTGGGTCCAGACGGCGACGATGAACGTTCAGTAAAACAAACCGCCGGCTCCTGGAAAAGAGCCGGCGGTCTCGAGGATCACCGAGTTCGAGAGCTACTGCACGATAATCGTGCCGCCCTGGACCCAGTGGCTGGTCAGGTTTGCCGTATCGAACGCCACAGCGTAAACATTCTTCGATCCGGCAAATGTAGCCAGGCTGAAGGTGACCGGAATGCTTACGCTCCGATTGACCCCGCTAGTGACAACGACGCCGGCGGTGTTGACACTACATCGACTGTTGGCGAGAAATGTTCCGGTACCTGGAGTAACTCCACCCGGAGAAACGAGGGCAGTTCCGGTGTCGTTAATCATATTGAGTGTGTTGCTCAGCGGGAAGTAGATGATTTGGCAAGGGGCGCCACCCACGATGCGATCGCTGATGAGCAGGTGCATCTGGGTCAGCGTGTTAGCACCGGCCGAGTCCGTGACAGAAAGCGTGTAGGTGGCCGAAGATCCGACGACGGAGGCCGGAGTCAGGCTCACGATCTGCGGACCGGGGCGAGTCTGGGGCGCACCGGGGATTGTCCAGTTTCCGAACTGCGTCATGCCGGTGAACTGGCCGTTGACGTCGAACCCCTGGAGGAAGGTCCCAAGGACTGGCCCCATCGTGGTGAACAACGTGACCGGAACGGAGACTGTCAGATTGTTGCCGTTAGTGGCGACGGTTGTGTTCTGGACGTCTATGCTGCAGTAGTTGTTGGTTAGCGTCGCGGCTGGTGTACCGACCGGAACGCCCGACAGCGGCCCGAGCCAGTCCGTGCCTGCATTGTTGATCAGCCTCATACCATTGCTGATGCGGTTGTGCTCGATTAAGCACGTTCCTGTGGCGTTGTAGTTGACCAGATTCGGTGTCGGCAGAATCAGTATGTATCCGAGGTAGTGCTGGCTCAGTCCGGCCGTATGGGTGAAGGTTCCTGAGAACGTAGCGGTCGTTGTCGAGCCTGATAATGGACTGACTGCGACAACCCCGGGCACGCCTGGGCCAACGACACTCGTCACCGTCCAGGTTCCACCCTGAACCCAGCCGCTGTTCAATCCCGCGGACTCGCTGATGGCCAAAAGATACGCGTTCTTCAAGCCGGCAAACGAGGAAGTGAACGTGAGGGAATAATTGACCACCGTATCGATGGTCCCGACACCGCCCGCAGTGCCGCCACTGCTCGAAGCGGCATTGAGCGTACACTGGCTGTTGCCGATCGTTGTTTGCGTACCGGCCGCAACGGGCGCTGTCCACGAGGCGCCATCATTATTGATCACACGGAACGTGTTCGTAAGTGGAGCGAACTCAACAAGGCATCCACCGGTACCGTTGATGGTTGTGTTGAACAGGATGTAGGCCTTCTCGATGGGAGCGCCACCCGGGCTCGCGGTCGCATAACGCGCCGTGAAAATCTGTGAAGTGCCGGAACCCGTGCTCGGCGAAAGACTCACAACGGTCGGAGCGGCGGTCGTCAAGCCGGCTTGGTTGACGGTGAAACGGACTCCGCTGATCGAGATAGTGCCTGTACGAGCGACGCCCGGGTTGGCGGCAACATTGTAAGTCACGACGGCCGAATTCGATCCACTTGCCGGACTCGTGATCGTGATGAAAGAGTCATTCGAAGAAGCCACCCACGGACAGCCAGACGCATTGACGGTGAATGCTCCGCTGTTCGCGTTTGCGCTAAACGCAGCCGAACCAGGCACGACGGAGATGTCGCAGCCGGCGATCTTGGACAGGAAAGCATCCTGCGCTCCACCCGGGCCCTGCGCGGAAACGAGACGGGGGAAGTCGGCCGAAATCGTACTGCCGGTCAGATAGATGTTGCCGACGCTGTCGACAAACATGCTTGCCGCCACGTCATCGGATATTCCTCCGAGATAGGTGGCCCAGAGGCGAATTGTGCCTGCCGAATTGATTTTGGTGACGACGATGTCGTTGCCCCCCGCGCGCGCCGCTTGAATCGGATTCACAAGAGGAAAGTTGTCCGATGTAGTGGTCCCGAGGATATAAGCGTTGCCCTGTGCGTCGAGTCCGATGTCCGCCGCATTATCCGTGGCGCTTCCGGCGAGGAAAGTGGACCAGAGCAATGCGTTCCCGGCTGCGTTCATTTTTGTGACGAACATGTCGCGGTTGCCGGGGGGGCCTTGAAGAGAGTTGACCGTCGGGAAATTCCCGGATTCCGTGTTGCCCGTTACGTAAGCCTCGCCCGCCGCATTGACGGCAATGTCTGTACCTTCGTCATAGGCGCTGCCCCCGAGATACGTAGAGTAAACAAACTGGCTTCCAGCGCTGTTGATCTTGGAAACAAACGCATCGGAAAAGTTGAAGTTATTGATTGCTGACTGGAACGGTCCCGCTATAGGGAAGTTCAAAGACGAGGTTGCGCCCGTGATGTAGACGTTTGCGTTCGTGTCTACGGCCACGCCATTGACCGAATCGTTCCCGTTTCCACCTACATAAGTAGACCAGGCACGGGTTCCATTGCCGTTCATCTTGAATACCCAACCGTCGGTCGCGCCACCCAGGAAGGCAGACTGGATCCCACCCTGCGCCCAGAAATTAGTGGATCGCGTAACACCGCAAGCAATGGCATTGTTGTCCTTGTCGACAACAAGGTCGAAAGTATCTTCGTCTTCAAAGCCGCCGATATACGTCGAAAACACGAGCGTTCCGGAGATTGTTCCAGTTCCGGAAATCTTCATCATGAATGCGTCGGACTTTCCACCGATAGTCGACTGCAAGGCCGCCTGTACAGGAAAGTTTGAAGAGTCGGTAACACCGGCGACAAAGACATCGCCCACTCCGTCGACGCCGACCGCAGTTGCGCGATCGTTTCCATTACCGCCGATATAGGTAGCGAAGAGAATGCTGTTGCCCGCGGCGGAGAATTTTACGAGAAAGCCATCCGTTCCGCCACCACGGAACGCCGACTGGCCTGGAATGCCACCAGCGAGGGGGAAATCTGAAGAGGACGTCGAGCCCACGATGTAGGCTTGCTGCGCCGCATCGACGGTGATAGAGTACCCGGTCTCGACTCCAGTTCCGCCAATAAAGGTCGAGTACACAAGAATTGGGTCGATCACGAGTCTCTTCGATCGGTCATAAGCGCCGAGAGCAATCTTGGCCTCGCCATTCCGAACAACATAACGGCCCTCGATCATATGGCGCCGGCCATTAATGTCCTGATAAACCACAGGTCGTTTTTGGCGAAGGTCGCCATATTGGGTGTGCAGAACGAGATCGCCACTGGCATCCGCTGCAACGCTTTCCGCGCCGCTGAACTTCAAGCGGATTGCGCTCGGATTTGCGCCCGGGGCGACGACGAAGTCGTATTCGAGTTGACGCTGGCTTCCGTAATAAACGACGTCGATACCCGGATACACCGACTCGTATGCCACTCGCCCATAATGATGAACACCGCTAATCCATTTTTTGGGATCGTTGCCGTTGATGTAGTTACTGATAGTCGCCTTTGGATCACTGGCCTGGATAGACGCCGCCCGCTTCGATCCAACCAACGACATGCGAACGGCCGCTGATTGCCGTTCTCCTGCGCTGGTAGTTCTCGTGAGAGACATGACAGCCTCGTTCTCGGCGGTCAAAAAGAGCGTGTAACCGGCTCCTCTGGACAGGTATTTCACCCGGCTGTCAGTCTGGCCGATATTGGCCTCGAATGTCAGCGGCACTTTTCCAAAATCAATGGGCCTTGTCGCGCCAAAAGCGTTCAAAGACACTACGGCTGTAGCGGCAGCAATGGCCGAAACAGGAAACCTTTTCACAAAACCCCCTCTCGGTACAAACAAGATCTTATCCGAATGTAACGGGGAACGCCAATGAAAGAGTTGTAATCGAACGAAGAGATGGGGGAACGAAAGGGAAGGGCCCGCTCCGTTCTGGACAGCGGGCCCTTTATTAAAGGACAGGGCTCTATTGGACCGTCACAGTCCCGGTCTGAACCCAGTGTGTGAGCAGATTGCCTGTGTCGAACGCATTGAGATAGATATTCTTTGAGCCCCCGAAGGTGGCCGGGTTGTAGGTTACGGGAATTGTCAAAGTAAGGTTATTCCCTGAGGAGGCGACAGACGCCCCGGGAACATTTACCGTACAAAAGCTGTTTGTCAGAGGAGCCCCCGTTCCGGGCGAAACTCCCGTAGGAGAAATCAGACCAGTCCCGGCTTCATTGATCAGGTTCAGGGTATTGCCGTAGGGGAAATAGAAAAGGTGGCAAGGCGGCTGACCTACGATCGCCGAGCTGACACGCATGTGAATTTGTGTCAAGGCCGGGTATCCCGAAGTGTGGGACGCGATCAGAGTGTAGGTGGCGGAGGAGCCGGTCGTTGAAGCCGGCGTCATTCCCGTAATAGATGGGCCGGGACGCCATGGCGGCGCGCCGGGCAGCGCCCAGTTTCCGAACTGAGTCATTCCTGTGTAAAGGCCATGCACGTCGAATGCCTGCTGGAACGTTCCGAGTACCGGGCCCATCGACTGATTGAAGTTGACGGTAAACGTGACCGTCATGGTGTTGCCGTTCACCGAAGAGGTCGCAGTCTGGACATTGACCGTGCACTGATTATTTGAAAGCGTTGCGCCGGGAGTTCCGACCGGAATACCCGAGACTCCCCCAATCCATCCCGTGCCGGGATTGTCAATCAGTCGCATGCCTCGGCTGATGCGGTTATATTCCACCAGACACGAACCGGTTGCCGTGTAGTTGACGATGTTCGGCGTGGGAAGGAAGAGTGTATAGCCAAGATAGTGCTGGTCCGCTCCGCCGGTGTGTGTGAAGACAGAGGTGAACGTCCCGGATGGCCCGGAGCCGTTTAATGGGGTCAGCCCGGCGACACCTACCTGGCCTCCTCCCTGGACGTCCCAGGTACCTTTCTGTTCCCAGCCGCTATTGAGATTGGACGTGTCATTGACGGCGAGTTCGAAAAGGGTCTTTGTGCCGTTGAAACTCGGAAAAAAGGTAATGGGGAGAACCAGGTCGAGTTGGGAAGTGTTCGCCGTTGGATTGGTAAAGGTTGCCGAGGCGCCTGCTGCTGAAACCGTACATTGCGAATTCGACGCCGTGCCAGATGTCCCGAGCGTCAGCGGGGCCGACCAAGCATTGGCGGCGTCGTTGAGTAAGCGAAGAGTGTTCGAAGCCGCTGTGTACTCGATCATGCAAGCGCCGGCGGCATTGATTGCCGTGTTAATCAGAAGGAGGGCGCGCTGAACCGGCGCTCCGCTCGGCAGGGCCGTTCCGTAACGGGCGGTGAATGTGGCAGAGGAGCCGGAACCGGACGCTGGAGCGACGCTGATGTTGAAAGGAGCGGTGCTGCCTCCTCCTCCGGCGCCAATCTGTGTCAGCGTAAACGTGGCGTTGTCGATAATGATCGTCCCTGTGCGTTGGCCACCGCTGTTTGCGGCAACCGTGTAATTGACGGTACCGTTTCCCGTCCCGGAGGCCGCGCCGAGCTGCAGGAAAGAATCGTTGGAAACAGCAGCCCACGAGCAAGTCCCTGGAGCCTGAACATTGAAGGTGCCGCCTCCTCCTGCGGCCGATACTTGGGTCGAGGAGGGGGTGAGCGTGATGGCGCAGTCCTGCAGCTTCACGAAGAACGCATCTTGCGGTCCGTTGAGCGTATTCCCAGGGATCGAGCTGGTGATGTCTGTAGAAAGCGTATAGCCGGTGATGTAGGCGCTTCCCGCGGAATCAACCGCCAAGCCGTAGGCGAGATCCTGGCCCGACCCACCGACCAGTGTCGAATAGACAGCTTTCGCGCCCGAGGGCAGCAGCTTCGTAACGAAGCCGTCGAATCCGCTTTGACCAGGGGCCCTTACGCTTCCGGCGATCGGGAAATTCGATGACGAGGTTTGACCCGTGACGTAAACATTCCCCTGGGAATTGAGCGCGATTCCCCAGCCGACTTCCGAAGCCGAGCCCCCGAGAAAGGTCGAAAAGTCGCGTGTAGCGCCGCTTGGACTGAGCTTCACGATAAACGCATCGGTCGCCCCACCGAATGCTGGTTGAAATGATCCGGCCGTTGTCGGGAAATTCGTTGATCCCGTATCTCCCACGATGTAAGCGGACCCCGTTGAATCAACGGTGATGCTGCGGCCGATGTCGTCTTCGATTCCGCCGATATATGTCCAGTACAGGCGCGCTCCGGCGTTGGAGAGCTTCACCACGAATGCATCGCTTTTTCCCGCATTGCCAGCCTGGAATGTGCCCGTCTGGGTTTGATTGGTCGAATCGGTCCGTCCGGTCACGTAGATGTTGAGGTTGGGGTCCAGCGCGAGTCCATAAATGTAATCGAGAGCCGATCCACCCACATAAGTGCTGGATAGCACAGTTGCACCATTGGCGGAGACTTTCATCACAAAGCCGTCGGCATTGCCGGCGTAGGATGAACCAGCGACCGGATTGGGCAGATCATTCGAAAACGTATACCCGCCGACATACATGTTTTGATTGCTGTCGAGAGCGATTGCTCTTGCAAAGTCGCCAGACGATCCTCCGATGTATGTGCTGTATAGCAAAGTGTTACCAGCGGCGCTCAGCCGAGTAATGAAACCGTCGTTGGGTCCGCTCAGTGTGGAACGAAGGGCATTGGCGACAGGAAAGTTGGTCGAATTGGTATCGCCAACGACGTAGGCCGACCCATTCGAGTCAACGGTGATGCTATAGGCGGCATCGAGGTTGTTTCCGCCCAAGTAGGTCGAATAAACGATCGCGTTCCCCGCAGCGTTGATTTTCGTCACAAAGGCATCGGTGATGACTGTTCCGCCCCCATGGGTGGATTGAAACGGATTAACGAGCGGGAAGCCTTGCACCGACTGGGTTTGCCCAGCGATATAGGCATTGCCCTGAGTGTCAACCGCGATCGTTTGTCCGGTATCAGCAAGCGTGCCTCCGACGTACCCCGCCCACGCGAGTATGGGATCGATGACCAGCTCGCGACCGTGGTCATAGTGGCCAATGTCGAAGGTCACTTCGTTGCCTCGGAGGATGTAGCGGCCTGCGATCTCGCGTCTTGCGGCACCGTACTTCTGATAGATGACGGGCTTGTGTTGCCGAATCTCACCTTCGGCAAGCTTGGCGATCAGGTCGCCGTTGGGCGCGAGCTTCAGACCGTTTGCGCCGTCGATGCGAAAGCGAATCTTTCGAAAATTCGCGCCGGGCGCAACCACGAAGTCATATTCCAGACGGCCTTCGTCGCCGTAATAGAGGAGGTCAATACCTGGGTATACGCCGCGGTAGCGGACTTTTCCAAACTGCGGGATGTCGGTCCGCCACTTGGCCGGGTCGGCGCCGATCAGATAGTTGCTTTTTCCTGGCAGAGGAGATTCGGCTTCGACGGATGCTTGTGAACTCGCGCCTTCGAGCTTCATGCGGATGCTTTCCGCGCCGTGGTCTTTCCCTTTCACGGCGAGAACGGATTCGTTCGATTTCAACAGAAGGGCATGACTCCCGCTGCGGGACAGATAGCGAACTTCCGGATGGGCTTGTCCTTGATTCGGTTCGAACACGAGAGGCAAAGTTGTCCGAAGGGGTTGTGCTGCAAAGACTATCGCCTGCGCGTAGAGCGCCGCAATCACTACCCGCCCTTTTTGCGGATATGACATATCGTAAGGTCTCCTCAAATCCTGTTCGCTGAAGGCGAAAAGAGTACTAAGGGATATTGTTTCTCACGTCAGGTCTCAAATCACGCGACAGGTCAGGGCAAATCACCTTAGACGGACGGGGTCAAAGATCTTAAGCACCCTGCAATATCGCAGGCGCCCGTTAAAAATCCCGGGCTATGAGCTTCGGAGGAATGCCATAGCCCCGGGTTGTCTAAATAGACCGCCAGTCAGATGACGGGCGCGTCCTGGAGTGGATTAGCCGCCACGGCAGAAGGTTGTCACTGCTGCCTCAAAACTACTTATCGCTTGCGATACGGGAAACTTGAGAAAAAATTGTCAGGTCTTTGTAAGGCTTTATTTAGCAAACCCCTTACATCTGAAGTGGACCGGAACTGCGCCGCGCCGCGTTTAATGCGGTGGAGGTTGTAAACACCGGAAAGATGAAGAAACTTTTCTTGACGTTGCTGATGATTGCTTCTGTCGCGTTCTCTCAAGGGCGTGGGCCTGGCGGAACCCAACTGACGGCGGAAGAGATGCTCGCCAAACGGTTGGAGCGTCTGACGACTCTACTTTCGCTCGATGCGACGCAGCAGGCAAAGGCGAAGACCATCTTCACAGATGAACTGACAGCAGCAACTGCGCTACGCACCAATGAGCAGACCGCCCGAGACGCGCTGAACACTGCGGTGAAGGCTAGCGCTTCCGATGCACAGTTGGACCAGCTCGCGGCCGCACTTGGAGTGATTGAAGGACAAATGGCCGCCGTGCATGCGAAGGCGCAGGTGAAGTTCCGGGCGATCTTGAATTCGACGCAACTGGAAAAGTTGGACGCCCTCGACGACCACGGCCCTCAGAATTGATTTGCAGGCAATGTCAGCCGTTCGCCAGGCTCGAGAGCGGCTGACTACTTTGGTGTCACATTTTCTGGGCGCTGAGCCGGACCATACGCAATTCCTTGCTTGCCCATTTGTGCGCACCCATGGCGTCTTCGTAACTTTAGAATTCGAAATCCGTCGAAGATTTGTCCGCTTATTCCCTTTATACTTGTAGATGATAGCAAGGGGCGAGCAGCATGAATCTCAACATCGACATTCCTGATAACATCGCGGTGCTGCTGAAAGCCAAAGCGCAGGCGCAGGGCGTATCGGCGGACCGCTTCATAACCGATGTGCTCGAAAAGGCCTTGGCTCCGGATTTGACGCAAGAGCGCCCCCGGCCGCTCAAGACAGGGCGGGGCATGTGGGCCAAATACGGCCCGGCCCCTTCCGCCGAGGAGATCGATGAGAACCGGCGTGAAATGTTCCGCAACTTCGCGCGGGACTAAATGGTCGCCGCCATCGCCGATACGCATACCGCGATCAGGTATCTGTTCAATGACGGGCGCCTCTCCAAGGCCGCAGGCGATTTCATCGACAATGCGGCTGCAGTTGGCCGACCCGCATCACGTTCTTACAGATGTTCCCTTGATGGCCGACATCGTCGCAAACATGCCCCAAGTCCGGCGTGAGGCCGTGCCCGACATGCCGGACCGTATCGTTGCAGCAACCGCGCTTCATTTTGGCGTTCCTGTGATTAGCCGGGATGGCCGAATCCGTGCTTCCAACGTGCAGACTGTCTGGTAACGCGGACCTCACATTTTCTGCGCGATGAGCCGGACCATACGCAATTCCTTGCTTGCCCATTCGTGCGTACCCATGGCGTCTTCGTACTTTAGGATTCGAAATCCGTCGAAGATTTTTAGTAGCTCATTCGTTTCGAACTCAAAGGGGGCATTGGAGGCTTCCTTGTGCGAGCACTCAACGACCACGATGCCGCCAGGCTTCAAAGCCTTGCGAACTCGATAGACACTGCGCTTCTCGATTGGGTAAAGAATTGCGATCAAGTCCCATTGGTCCACGCCGAAGTCGAATTCTTCATCTGACGCAAGAGTCGTGTGAATCTCAACTCCGGACGCCGTTGCAAGTCTTCGTGCTTCAGCCAATCCGACTTTGGAAACGTCGAAGCCGGTGACGTCCCAACCCTTCTGGGCGAGATAGATGGAATTCCGACCCTGCCCCATCGCAACGTCCAGCGCCTTTCCGGCTGGTCGATTCTTAACGGCCTCTACCAGAAGGGCGTTGGGCGTAGTTGTGAATTTGTGTGGTTCGGAAAAGATCTGATCGTAAAAGGCCCCTTCATCGCGAGACGAGATGATGCTGAGTACCTTTGCGGCATCACTCTCGTTCAGCCCCTCAGCCGTAAGCTTTGCCCGGTATTTTTCGATTACCGCATCCCATTTCAGTTCTGCGTTCGCCGGCTCTTTACGCCACGTCAGAAATGTCTCGTAAGCCTGGGCGCCTTCACTCTGACATAAGCCGGAGGGGACAAAACTGAGGAGAACGAGGAGATAAATCAATCTCCACCTGTTGTGGACTTGTTGCGTCGAAGGCGAGTGCACGCGGAACCTATGCGACAGAAGGGGCCATATCCCCTACGCTCCGCTTCTGAAACGACAATGCCGTCAGTGCCACAGCGGCGACCAGGAGCGAGCCGTCCCGAATCAGTGTTTTCGCGGTGAGCGGCTCGCCTACACCGAAGCATCCGCAATCGATTCCCATGCCCTTGCCGTAGGACATCAACATGATGCCAAAAAAGACTGCGAGCAGAAGTGCGGCGGCAGCGCTGACGTAACGCAGCCAAATACCAATGAGTAGCGCCACACCGATGGCCAATTCGAACCACGGCAATGTGCGGGCGATAAACAACACTGCCCACTCGGGAAGCAGGCCGTAGGCATCAATGGACATCGCGAAGACCAGCCACGGTTGTCGAAGCTTTGTGTAGGCGGCATACGCGAACACGGCCGCTAAGATTGTCCGAAGCGCAAGCTTCAAGATTCGAATCATGATGCAAGCTGCTGGTCAATAAAGCGCCGCAAGATTGGATAGCTGACTATGCCTGCCACAGGGAAAGTCTTTCCCTTGTGGCTAAAAATCATCGTCGGCGTTTGCTGGAGTTTGGCGTCACGGCCCTTTTGCGTGTCTTTTTCAATGTCGGCCAAGATCTCCGGACTCTTTGCCAAGACCTTTACCCTTTTTGCTTCCGCCGGGGTCAGAATCGTGCTGAGCGCCAGTTCGATATTGCCAGTTTTCGACCAGGAGTCCTGCTGAGAGAACAAGGCATCCGCCGCCTGATCATACTTGCCGAGACGCCCGGCTGCGCATACATAGCAGGCCGCTTCGCGAGCATATTGATGGATCGGAAGCGGGAACTCGCGATGGATCAGGTAGACCTTGCCCTTATCCACGTAATCGGTGATGAGCGGCTTGATGGTCTGTTCGTGAAGCGCCTTGCATGCGGGACACTGGAAGTCGCTGTATAACTCCAACATCATCGCTGCCATCGGAATTCCGCGAGTCTTTCCGGTGGAGGATTGTGCGAGCACAACCGGCGCCGATGCAAGAAGCGATAAAACCGATCGTCGAGTCATCATCTCAAGTGATTGTAGGACGTATGGGCCTTGCAAAAAGACCATGCTGGGCCTATTTCAGAGGATCCGAACAGAATAGTTCCGCGATCCGGACAGTGATGTTGGCGGCCTCAGAGGTGTACTCACCCTCCACCGGGATCCGGATCACGTCACCACGCCGCATCACATACACAGTCATTGCCTTGTGCCGACGGTCAAGAACCCACACCTCAACAGCACCTTCGGCAAAGTAATGTGTGATCTTGCGCTCGATGTCTTCACCTTGCGAGAGGATCTCGACGGCGACCATCGGAGACCGTAGGAAATATTTTTCGTCTCTGGGCTGATCGGGCCAGACGACGCTGACATCCGGTTCAATCCAGCCGCCTGCGATCCGGTATCCCGTGTGGTCAGGCCACACTCTGGACTCGTGCAAACCCGTCTGCAACAGCGCGTACACGCGCTTCATGAGTGCTGAATGACTCATTTCAGGTGGCGGCATTGTAATGAGTTCGCCGTCGACCAGCTCCTGTTTGCCCGGCATTTCAGGCAGTTGCTCGAAGTCGGCGAATGTAATGAGCTGGGTGGTTGCGCCCATGGATTTCATTTTAAGGAATTCGTCTTCGGCTCGGTTCTACGATGTTGGTCAAAAACTAGGCCAGCACGCCCCACCGCCATAGCGCGACTGCAATCCATCCGATCGCCATCGAGATAAAGATACTGGCAGCCGCGCTCAGAAACACGGCCAAAACCGCGTGACCGGCGAGACGCACTGGCCAGCTCTTGATATTCCGCAGCATTCCCGGGCCCTTCTCCGGCGTATCGCGGAAGCCGACGGCTTCATACATCAATAGGGCGAAAAATGCAGCCCAAAACCACGGCGCCAATTTCCAGGCAGTGCGATCCTGTGGCGATGCGTCGGTTTGAATCGGCTGGGCCAATCCCCGCAGACTCGTATCCACCTGAAATCTGGGATACTGCCCGCCATTGGCTGTGATGAATCGGATGTGGAAAAATTCACGAGGCTCAAAGGATCCAACGGAGACGGCGAGAATATTGGCGGATGGATTAGCCGCCGGCGAGACGACCAGCCTTTGCGAGCTTCGATGCGGCTCGCCGACCAATGCCAGGGTCGCTTCCGGCGGGCCGATGATGCGCAGTGTCCAAGGCTGCTCCTGACCCCCGATCGTCGCTTTGCCCCCATTCGAGATCTGAATATCGACGAAGGTCAGGGATTTGGCGGCAGTTTGAGAAAGAGAGAGCGGTAACGACAGATTCTTCGTTTGGGGTGAAGGATAGATCGGCGTGCGTTCAGCTACCCACGCGACGATGTCACCATTGCGGCCTGTAACAAGGTAGACGAGAACAGCCAGCGCGACGGAAAGGACCGAAGCGATCGCCCAACGCTTCCACCAATGCTGGAGGACTTCGAAGAGCTGCAGCAGCTTGGTACGCATACCGGCCGTATCCCGTGGTTCGGAATTATACGGCCGGTATGCGGCACTTTCAAGCTATTGAACAGTCCAGGTCCCGGTCTGGACCCAGTGCGAGACGGCTCCGTTCAGATCGAAAAGGTCGACGTAGACGTTCTTCGTACCGCCGAAGTTGGCGGCGCTGAACGTAAACGGCAATGACAAGCTGATGTTGTTGCCGGCCGTCGTCCGCGTGACTCCTGCGCCCAGGCTGCAGCGGCCGGTATTCAATGGTCCCGATCCGGCAGGTATCGGGCCGACCAGCGCCGTGCCGGCATCGTTGATCAAAGCGACTGTGTTGTTAAAGGGGAAGTAAACCGCATGGCATGGCGCAGGGGCTACGATCCCGGTACCGAATTGGATATGGATCTCCGTCAGGGTCGAGGCGCCGCCGGTGTGGCCAACGTTCACGTTCAGGGTCATGGATGTGCCCGCTCCCGATGTCGGCGTGGCGTTGGTGACGTATGGACCGGGCTTCGTGAATCCGCCTGGCACAAACCAACTGCCGAATTGGCGGAAGTCGGTCCACTGACCATGGACATCCTGCTCCTGGATGAATGTTCCGATTTGGGCCGTGATCCCAGCGGGATTAAACGTCACGGGTATGGTCAGTGTCATATCCGTGCCCACCAGAGATACCGTGGTGCCGGATACGTTGACCGTGCAGGTATTGTTGCTCAACGGAGCAGTGCCTGGCGCTACTGGCACACCGATGAGCGGCCCGATCCATCCCGTGCCGGCATTATCGATCAACCGCATGCCGTTCGAAATTCGGTTGTACTCGATCAGGCAGGTGCCCTGCGCAATGAACTGAATGATGTTCGGCAGCGGCAGGAACAAGGTATATCCCAGGTAATGCTCTGTCGGCCCGCCTGGATGCCGGAAAACAGCAGTGAACGTGCCCGACGTCCCCGTCCCGCCGGACGGTGTCAAAGAGATTACTTGCGGACCTGATGGGGGAGGCGGGGTGGTGATGCCCGGAATCGTCCATGTCCCCAGTTGGCTCCATCCGCTATTCAGGTTGGCAGTGTCGATTGCCAGTCCGTATGTATTCTTCGTCCCGGAATTCGATTCGGGGAATACAAACGCGTACGTGACGGTCAACGTATTTCCGGAGATCGACGAGCCGGAGCCGGCGCCGAAGAACGTGCAGTGCGAGTTCGAAGTCGAACCTCCGCCGGCCGGCAGAAAGGCCGAATATTCCGTGTCGGCGTCGTTGCGAAGACGGAATCGGTTAGCAACACGATTGTATTCGACCAAACATGAGTTTGCTCCGCTGATGACCGTGTTCACCATAAAATAGGTCGTCACGATATCCGCGGCTCCGTTTACGTCGGAGTAGGTCACAGTAAACGTTTGAGTCGATCCGGTACCGGACGCAGGGGACACAGTTCCGGTGGCCGGGGCCTGTCCGTAAAAAGGCAGAGCGCTTGCCAATACAGCAAGCACGCGTAGTGCGAGACGGCAAGTCATAGAATTCCCCTTTGTAGCCTACCGCATTATTGTTTTGGATGCAGGAGTGTTCGTCTTGTGTCGTCGCCTTAGTACTTCTTCAAATGGTCCTAGCAGAGTGATGCCCCGGTTCGGGAAGGTCGGATTTGTTCGGATCCGGAGACGTGACGAGGTGATCCGGTCGCGCGTTTATTTCGGGTCCATTGCGGCCCCGGTCTGCCGTACTGACCGCCATTCGCTTCATCATGCGGCGGAAGCACTGCGAGACATTCAAGACGTAAGACTTTGGATAGATACCGGCCGAACGTCGGATTCCTTTGGTCACCTATCAATGAGTGTTTTGCTGCTCTGTCGCTAAGGCTCAATGCCATAGTTTTGGCAGCTCACTGGAAGTTACTCATTCTATTGTGGCGCTCGCACTCGTGCGGCCGCGTCGAGACCCTCTCGACGCCTGCTGGCCGGGTTTTAACGGGCGCCGCCCGTAATGCCCCACTGATGCCCAAACATAAATGCCTGGTCTTGTGCGCGCTCTAAAACTAAAAAGTATATGGCATTAGGCTAGGGCTTCTCGCGCGAGTCGAAAACAATCAAAAGCGTCAAGAACGCCGCATCCCAATGAGTGATTTCGACTCGCGTGACGGGCGTAGGAAAGTTTCGGAGCGCCGACAAAAGAGAAAACGGCGGGCATCCGAGGCTCGATTCTCTAGTGCCGGCTACTGCTGAATATTCCGATTTTGTTAAGCGTTTCTGGCCTTGTCAGTCGTCAGACGACGTTTGCGACATTACCACCGTTCGACGTTGGAGCATTTCAGACGAATCATTTACTGCGCACTCACTCGTGATCTAAAGGACGCTCGGGATTGCGTGCTTACGTGCTTAGCTGGCTGCCGACAGCTCAACCGCCGGATGCGGACCCGCATGTCCGGTGGTGTGACAGGGAAAGCTGGCGACAGCCTACCTTTGACGATTGGTACTACGAGAGAGCAGGGATCAGTTGAAACCGACGCCGGACCCTGAGGTGGACCCGAAAGGTTGGACAGTTTTCGGCACTTCCTTAAGTGGAGGACGGCTGGTTCGGAGGCGGCCGGTCTGGCCGCCTTTTCA
>Ga0081539_10000583_pt1 | contig 74948 bp, 65 predicted proteins | sample TabmetS4T2R2_FD_71023 | JGI IMG/M metagenome (GOLD analysis project Ga0081539, IMG submission 71023) | Tabebuia heterophylla rhizosphere microbial communities from the University of Puerto Rico - S4T2R2 | ecosystem: Host-associated > Plants > Roots > Rhizosphere ...
CGCCGACCACGAGCTCGCCGCCGTCCCCGCGCGCCTGTCCGAGCGCGGCCTCCATCCGGCCGAACGCCTCCCCGGTGATCAGCGGGCCGACCAGCGTCGCCGGTTCGCGCGGATCGCCGATCGGGACGCTGCGATACGCGGCTGCGAGGCGCTCGACCAGATCGTCGGCGATCGAGTCGTGGACGACCAGTCGTCGCAGCGACGTGCACCGCTGGCCGGCGGTCCCGACCGCCGCGAAGAGGACGGCGCGCACGACGAGGTCGAGGTCGGCGCTCGGCGCGACGATCGCGGCGTTGTTCCCGCCGAGCTCGAGCAGCGACCGGCCGAGCCTTGCGGAGATCCGCGGGGCGATGACCTTACCCATCGCGGTGGAACCGGTGGCCGAGACGAGCGGAATGCGCTCGTCCTCCGCGAGCTGCACGGCCCGGTCGGCGCCTCCGATCACGAGCTCGAAGAGCCCTTCCGGAACCTCGCCGAACCGATCCGCCGCCCGGCGCAGCAGCGACGTTGTTGCCAAGGCAGTCAACGGAGTTCGCTCCGACGGCTTCCAGACGACCGGATCGCCGCACACGAGCGCGAGCGCCGCGTTCCAGCTCCAGACGGCCACCGGGAAGTTGAACGCGGTGATCACGGCGACCGGCCCCAGCGGGTGCCACGTCTCCGTCAGCCGATGCCCCGGACGCTCCGACGCGATCGAACGGCCGTACAGCTGCCGCGAGAGGCCGACGGCGAAGTCGCAGACGTCGATCATCTCCTGGACCTCCCCGAGGCCCTCCTGCGCGATCTTCCCGACCTCGAGCGTGACGAGCGCGCCGAGCGTCTCCTTCTCGCGCCGGAGCTCCTCGCCGAGCAGCCGTACGAGCTCCCCGCGGCGCGGCGCCGGCACCTCGGGCCACGTCTCGAACGCGGTGACGGCGCGCGCGACCGCGGCCGAGGTCTCCTCGTCGCCGGCCCGGGCGACCCGTCCGATCTCCTCTCCCGTGATCGGGGTGCGCACGACGAGATCTCCGCCGCCGAGGAGCGGCTCGTCGACCCCGAGGCGTGCGAGAAGCTCGGCGGCGTCGGGCGTCGTGTCGACGGTCGCCATGGGGTCAGTCTAGACGCGGCGCCGCGGCCGCCTCGAAGCCGTTATCCCGGAGCGCGAACGAAGCCGAGGTCGCGCGCGACGCGGTCCGACAGCTTGCCGGGCCACGACTTGAGGTCGATGCGCCCGCCGGGCCGCGCGGCGATCGTCTGGTACGCCTCGAAGTCGCTCTCCCAGAAGCGAAGCGTCTTGCCGCGCACCGACGCCGGCAGCACGAGCTCGAAGCGCCCACGGGCGTCGGGCCACGTCGCCGAGACCGGGCGCACGACTCCGGCGTCCGCCGACACCCCCACGATCAGCCCGCGGTACGTTGCGCCGCCGGTGGGATTGGATGTCGGCAACGGCGCGATCGTGGCGCCAGAGGCCGGGAGCTTGATGTCGAGCGTCGCGCTGCTCCGTCGCTTGAACGTCGGGTTCCGCAACCCGGTCGTGTAGTTCGTACGCCCGACGGCGACCTGGACGGTGAACTCGACGGGATCGCTCTCCGACAGGTCGGACGCGGGAAAGAACGACACGTACCGTCCCGACGCGTTGCTCGGTGTCGAGAACGTCCAGAAGTCACGGTCGTTCGTGCGCGTGACCACGTACGCGCCCTGGACGGGGCGGCCGGCGGAGTCGGTGATCGTACCGTCGAGCCGATAGGAGAGGAGGACGACGGACGGAGCCGGCTCGCCGTCGGAGCGGATTGCTCGCCCGGTCACGCGGATCGTGCCGTTCGCGCCCCGCGACACTCGGATGCCCGTCACCTGGTACCCGACGTTGATGCCGGCCGACGCCGAGCGCAGCGCAGCCTGCTCCGTGTCGTTGAGCGCGCGACCGGCGACCCGTGCCCGGCTGACGTCCACGACGTCGATCGCGTGCCGCCGCGCGAGCGTCGTGTCGACCGAGGCGACGAAGTTGCCGTCGGCGCCCGTGGCTCGTGGCAGGAGGTACCGGTCGACGGCGATGCGGGCGCCCACGACCGGGCGTCCCCGCAGGGTGAGCCTGCCGGTCACGTCGCGAAGGTTGGAGCTGTTCGGGTTCCACAGCGTCAGCGGCACCGCACCGCCGACGATCGTGATGCGGGCGCCGACGGACTCGGCGGAGGTCGACGCCAGCGTGCGCGCCGACGCCGGCTCGCGCTGTGTCACCGGCTCGGGCTTGAAGGTCAGGAGGTTCGGCGGCTTCGGCGACTGCCCCTGGTCGCCGCCGAGAGCGAAGACCTGCAGCTGGGACGCGAGCCCGCCGCTCGACGACGTCGGGGTACCGCCCACGGTGATCGCGACGTACTGCTTGCCGCCGGAGGAGAAGATCGTCGGCCCGGCGGCGATCTGCCGGCCCGTCTGGAACGTCTTCAGGATCTTCCCGGTCTTGACGTCGAAGGCGCGGAGGACGCCGTCGCCTCCGCCGGCGAAGCCGAGACCGCTGGCAGTGACGGTGACGCCGCCGCGCTCGGGCTCGGGCGTGTCGAACTTCCACACGCGCCTGCCGGTCGCAACGTCGATTGCGCTGATCGACCCGTGATCCTTCCAGCTCGGGAGGTACTCGCCGAAGTTGCCGTTCTCGAGACCGAGGTAGATGTCGCCGAGCAGGAACTTGCGCTTCTTCTGCGTCGGCGTCAGCTTCTTCTGGATCAGCACCCCGGCGGTCTCGGCCGCGGCGTTCAGCACGTAGTTCGTCTTCGGGTCGTACGCGGCCGGCGAGTAGTTGAGCCCGCCGATCGAGCCCGGGAAGATGGTGACGGGCTGACCTGGGCGGAGCGGCGGATGCTCGACCCGGTCGAGCACCTTGACCCGCTCGTGGAACGGCCGTCCGGTGCGGGCGTCGAACGCGTACCAGAGCCCTTCCTTCGTGCCGACCGAGACGACCCGGCGGGTCGCGCCGCGGACCTTCGCGTTGTAGACGAGCGGCGGCTGCGCGACGTCGTACTCCCACTGGTTGCGCTCGATCAGCTGCTGCCACCACTTGAGCTTCCCGGTGTTCAGGTCGACGGCGATCAGGGAGCCGGTGCGCGGGTTGTTCCCGGGCCGCAGGCTCGGGAAGTACACGGGCGTTCCCGACCCTGTCCCGAAGTACACCGTGTTCGTCGTCGTGTCGACGGTCACCGGCGTCCACACGGGACCGCCGCCGACGATGCGAGAGGCACGCCGCCAGGACTGCAGGTCGGGCGGGATCGTCCAGAACGGCGTGGGCCACGCGGGCTTGAGGTCGGTCGTGTACGCCATCACGAACCCGCGGTTGCCGCGCTCGGAACCCGCCGCGCCGAAGATGAGCTTGCCGTTTGCGCAGATCGGCGCGCTCGTCTCCGAGTACCCGTACGCTGCCGACGCGTTCTGGACGTCCTGGTTGATGGCGAGCTCGCCGACGACTTGGCCGTCGCTGGGCCGCATCGCCACGAGGCGCATGTCGAGCTGGAGGATGAACAGCTTGCCGCCGCAGTACGCGAGCCCCCGGTTGGCGACGATGCCGAAGTTCTTGAAGACCGCGCTGTTGCGCGGCTTGCGCTGCCAGAGGATCTTCCCGGTCGCTCCGTCGATCGCGAAGACGTTCGCGTCGTTGGTCGTCATGTAGATCGTCCCGTTGATCGCGAGCGGGAACGACTGCTGGCCGCGCCTCGTGTCGGGATCGAGCCGGAGGAAGTCGATGGTGTAGACGCGGCCGAGCCGGTCGACGTTCGCCGGCGTGATCTCCGTGAGCGGTGAGTAACGGTTGTTGTCGACCGTGCGGCCGAACGACGGCCAGTCGCCGACCGGGATCGAGGGCGCGGGTGCGGAGAAGGACGACGCGGCGAGCACCGCCGCGGTCAGGGTGATCGCACACGAAACCAGCGCAAACCGTCGCCGCGGCGCCTTAGCCACGATGGTCCCTCCTGTCCGGCTGAAAGTACTTGCGATATTAACTAGTTGGACTTCCGCTCGCCGACGGCAGGCCAGCGCCGTGCCTCACCCGAGACGAGGAGCAGCGCGAGCAGTCCCGCAACGCCTGCCGCGACCGGGGCGAGGCGGCGAACCGAGGTCTCGATCGTCGCCCTTCCCACCGGGCCGACCTCCGCGGCAGCCCGAACCGCGCGGGCGGCGGCGCCGACATTGTGCTCGCCGAATGCCTCTCCTCCGGCTGCGCGCGCGAGCTCGTCGACCGTTGCGCGTGAGGTCGTCTCGGGCCGGTACGCGGCCTCGACCTCGCCGTTCGCCCCGTAGATCCGCTCGTCGGAGGAGCCGATGCGAACCGCGATCAGCCGGCAGCCGCGTGCACCTGCCAGCGCCGTCACGCCGGCTGCGGAGCCGAGTTCGTCGCCACCGCTCGACCCACCGCCGAGTGCGGGGAGCGCGCCGAGCGCTCCGCCATCGTCGGCCGGCTGCGCGCCACGCGTCTCGCCGTCGGTCAGCAGCACGCAGGTCCGGTGCTTCGCGCCACGCGAGAAGAATCCGTCGCGCACGAGGGCTGGAAGCCGCTCGAAGCTCGTGGCGACCGTCGCGACCTGCTCGGGCGGCGGGGACTCCAGGCGAACGCTGCGCTCGGCCGTCGCGTCGAACGTCGTCCGGTCGATCGTCGGGAACAGATAGGGCAGCACTCGGTCGGTGAGCCCGGCCAGCCCTGCTGGCACGCCGGGCGCGGCAGCCCGGAGGCGAACGGCCAGCGACCGGGCCCGCTCCAGCCGACTCTCGCCGCTCGGGCCGGAGCGCGCCAGCATCGACCGCGAGACGTCCGCCACGACCACGAGCTCCGACTCGGTGCGCGTCGCGCGCCCCGATTCGGTCGTGAGGACCGGTTGCGCCGCGGCGACGCCGAGGCCGACGCAGACGAGCGCCGTGAGGGCCGCGATCCGGATCGTCGAGGCCGGGAGCTCGGGCCGCAGGCCGAGCGCACGAACGACCCGGTGCTGTCGCCGCGCCAGCGCCACCAGGACCGCGAGCGGGACGATCGCCGTGGCGCACAACGACAACCCTTCGGGGACGAGGAAGGAGAACGACCCGACGCTCATCTCAGTACCCGGATCCCGGGGTGCCTGCCCCGGCCCCCTGTCGCGAGTCACCGCGCGTGCCGGAGCCGCTGCCGGGCCCCTCCCTCGTCCCCACGACGCGGATCCGTCGCAGGAGCAGCTCGAGGTTGTACTTCGCGTCGGCGTTCGCCGACGACGCGCGGATCGCGGCTTCGAACGTGTCCCCCGCCTGCCGCTCGGCGATTGAGGCGTCGGCCTCGTCCGCGGACTCCGCGACCAAGATCCCGAGCAGGTTCCCGGCCCGAGACGCCTGCGCGTCGGTTCCCGTCGCGACCACGTCGGAGAGCAGCTGCTCGGCGGTACCGCGGCGGCGTGCGCGGTCGGCGCCGTTGTCGAACCCCTCCGGCGTCGCCAGGGCGACGCGGAACGCCTGCTCGGCGCGTCGCTCGGCGAGGTCGTCGTCGAAGCCCAGGAGTCGGCGACCCGGATCGCCCGGGAGCCACGCGTCGGCGTGCCAGCGCGCGTCGGCCGGGTGGCTGTCGAACCTTGCGTCGCCCCGGTCCATCGCACGCGACCAGGAGCGAACGTCGTGCGCCAGCGCGAGCGCACCGGCTGCGACCGCGAGAGCTGCCGCGGCGGCGACGAGCGACCTGCCGCTCATGCCATCCTCCACCGCGGCCGAACCGTGAGGACGAGGAGCGCCGCAAGCGCGACGGCGACCGCGACGGCCCAGGCGGCGAGCGCGGCGTCGAATCGTCCCGAAACTGCGTTGTCACCGCGCTCCGGAAGCGGGGCGCGGGTGAACGACCCGTTCGCGGGCACCAGGCGACGCACGAAGGCGGCGTCGTCCGGAGCCGGGTTGAGGCCCACGACGTGGAGCGGGATCCCCGCGCGGCGATAGGCGATCGCGAGGCGACTCACCCGTGGCAGGTCGCCCGTGTCGTCGTCGAGGTCGCTGACGAGCAGCACCGCCGGGTCGACGAGACGTTGCTCGCGGACGATCTGGAGCGCGAGCTCGAGACCCGTCGAGATGCGCGTGCCCGCGCTGAACGACTCCGACCACGGGCTCCTCGGCAGGTCGGGAAGCGCGCCGGGACGCTCTTGGAGGCGGATGTCGAAGAACCGTGCGAACGGCGTGAGCTCCCGAGCGGGCGTCCCGGGCGGCAGAGCCTGATAGGCCGTGTCGGAAAACAGGATCAGCCCGTATGCGCCCTTCGAGCGGACGAGCCGGGTCAACGTCGCGGAGATCCGCGCGTACGTATCCGAGGAGATGCTGGCGGAGATGTCGAGGACGACGATTCCGCTCGCCGACGTGGGAAGCGGCGACTCGCGCTCGGGTCGGAGGCGGATCGCGGCGAGGAAGGCCAAGGCGGCGACGCACACGAGCGTCGCGACGATCAGATAGCGCACGACGCGCACCGTTCTCGCACGGTGCCGCAGCGCCGGCGCGTCGCCCAGGGGCACGGAGAAGCGGCTCATGGCGCGGCGCCTCTGGCTCGCTCGATGCGCTCGGCGAGCCGGCCGGGCGCCTCCTCGTCGGGCGGCCTGCGCGACCAGGCGACGCGCGCAGCGTCGTCCGCAAGCACCGGCTCCGCGACGACTCGGGCCGCGAGGCTCGCCGCGCGGCGGCGGTCGTTCGGCGGCCGGCGGACCGACTCGCGCAACAGGTCGATCGCCCGAGCGACCGGGTCGACGGGCCCTCGGCGCACGCTGCGCCTGCGTCGAGACACGACGGCGACTGCAGGAACGACGAGGGCGAGCGCCGCCACGGCGAGGAACCCGGTCGTCAGCGCCCAGGGGGGCGCGCGACTCGTCGGCTCCTCGAGGCTCGCCGGGTGTCTGAACACGGCATTCGGCGCCCGCACGGCGGCAGCCGGGACTCGCGGTCGCACGTGGACGACGGCCGGCGCGAACGGCGCGACGCCGGGAAGGCCCGAAACCCGCGCCCGAGGCAAGGCGACTGCCCGCGCGCCGGCGCGCGGCACGCACGCCGCGGAAAGACAGGCGAGCGCCTGCGTCACGCGGATCCGCACGACGCCGTCCCCAGCGGAGCGGGTCGTCCGGGGTTCGGCGGGCGCCGTGAACGGCGCGGTCGCGGCTTCGATCTGCACCGCGTCAGCGCGTTGCTCGTCCACCGTGACCTCGACGACGTAGTCGAAGATGTCGCCGAAGAACGGGCGCGCCGGATCCGTCCACGCGCGGACCGAGGCCTGTGCGGCGACGGCGGCATCCGCCCCGAGCATCGCGAACGCGAGCGCGACCGCCGCCGTCGCCGCGCGCCTCACGCGCTCCTCCGGCGCATGCGGAGGCGCCGCTCGGCCCATCGCCCGAACGCCGAGGCGATCTCCCGCACGTCGCTCGAATCGAGCAGGATCGGGTCGAAGCCGAAGCGCCGCAGCGAGGCGCAGAGGTCGTTGCGCCGCCGCTCGTTCGCCTGCGCGCGCGCCCGAGCCTCCCCCGGACGCAGCCAGACTTCGTCGACCCGGCCGGACGCCGGATCGAGGACGGGCAGCAGGACGCTGCCGACGTCGGGGAACGACTGCTCCCACGTGGGATCCTGGACGACGACGGGGGTGACGTCCCAGTGGTGGGCCCGAAGGCGGCCCCACGCGGTCGCGCCGACCGCGTCGACGAAGTCGGACACGACGAACACGAACGTGCCCGTGGGCAGCACGGACGCGTGGCGCCCGAGCTCCGCGAGCGACGCCTCGAGCGACGCGGGGCCGCCGTCGAACGTGTTCCGGTCAGGACGACGCGCGAGGACGGCGGCGAGATCGGAGGGGCCCCGCGGCGCGAGCCAGCGCGTCCGGCCGGCGACATGCTCGACGTATCCGACGTCTCCGCGCTCGGCCGCGGTCGACGCGACGACGAGGCGAATCACGCCGTCGACGGCCGCCGGCTTGTCGAGCCACGGGAACGGCGCTGCGTAGAGATCCATCCGCGGGCGCCGGTCGACGACGAGCACGACGCGCGGTGCCTGGTCCGCGAAGAACTCGCGCACGACGAACTCATCGGCGGAGCGCGCGGCTTGAAGCCGCGCCGATGCGCGCCAGTCGATCCACGCTCGGCGGTCGCCCGGCCGGTAGGGCCGTGCCCCGGCCACCTCGTCGCCGTGCCCCCGGCGCGGGCTCCGCCACTCGCCGAAGCGGACGCCGGCGAAGCGGCGCTGCGGGACGAGCGGAACGGGTCGGACGACCGGGTCGCTCATGCGTCCGAGGACGCCGTCGCCGCCTCCCAGTCGGGCTCCGGTCGGGGCGCTGCCGCGAGGCACAGGTCGAGCACCTCGGCGCGGATCGACTCCTCGTCGCGGGCAGCATCCATGAGCACGTCGGGCGACAGGACGAGCCGGTGTCCGAGCGCGGGCCAGAACAGGCCCTCCACGTCTTCGGCGGCGACGAAATCGCGACCGTTGACGAGCGCCCACGCCCGCGAGAGCCGCTCGAGCGCGAGACTACCGCGGACGGAAGCGCCGACGTCGACGATCTCGAGCGTTCGCGTGGCTCGTACGAGCTCGATCGTCCAACGCTTCAGCAATGGATCGATGTAGACCGACTCGACGGCCGCGAAGACGGTGTCGAGGTCTCCCAGGCGGACGACCGGCCGGAGACCGTCGAGGGGATGCCCATGCAGCTGCGAGTCGACGATCGCGACCTCTTCGTCGACGCCGGGGTAGCCGAGTGACGTGCGGACGAGGAACCGGTCGAGCTGCGCCTCGGGCAGCGGGAACGTGCCCTCCTGCTCGATCGTGTTCTCGGTCGCGAGCAGCAGGAACGGGCGCGGCAGGTCGTGCGTCACGCCGTCGACGGTCACCGTGCGCTCCGACATCGCCTCCAGGAGCGCCGACTGGGCCTTCGGGAGCGCGCGGTTGATCTCGTCGACGAGGAGGATGTTGGCGAAGACCGGGCCGGCCTGGAACTCGAACTGCCGTCGCTCGGGGTTCCAGATCGACAGGCCGGTCACGTCGGTGGGCTGCAGGTCCGGGGTGCACTGCACCCTGTTCATCGCGGCGCCGTCGATCGAGCCGGCGAGCGAGCGCGCGAGCACCGTCTTGGCGGTGCCGGGAACGTCTTCGAGGAGCACGTGGCCCTGGCACGCGAGGGCCGCGAGGACGAGCTTGATCTGCTCCGTCTTGCCGCGAACGACCCCTTCGACGTTCTCGCGCAGCCGGTCGACCGATGCGACGGCAGCCTGGAAGCTCTCGTCGGCGATCGGCTGTTGCACGGCGTCCATCCTATTCAGGCGATGTTCCGCCGCCAGAGCAGGAAGCCGAGCGGCACGAGGCTTGCGAGCGCGAACCACGTTCCGAGCCCGATCACGCGGAGAAGCTGGCCCTGCTCGACCCTCGGCCCGCGGCCGACGGCGTCGCGGACGACCTTGACCACCTTGTCCGTGTCGCGGGGCCGGACCTCGGTGCCGCCGGTGGCGCGCACGAGCTCGGCGGTTCGCTGCTCGGCCGTGGTCGTCGGGCGGAAGCCCGCGATCGGCGTGCCCCCGTCCCACACGCGATCGCGCGTGCTCCCGAAGCGGAGCACGACGAACGTCACCGGAGGCCCGAGGGCGAGCGTCTGCTCGAGCAGCGGGACGTCGAACCGGCGTGATTCGCCGTCCGTGAGGACGATCGCGACTCGGTGCTTCGTGGTGCGGGAGAAGAACGTCCCGCTCGAGAACGTGTCGACGGCGGCGAACAGCGTGCCCACGTCGTCGTAGCCACGCGGCGGGGGTTGACCTGGCGCGAGCGCGTCTTCGACGGTCGCGTTGAAGACCTCGTCGTTGCCGGTCGGGAACAGGCTCGGGACGACACGGTCGGTCATGGTCGCGACGCCGGAGGGAATGTCCGCCAGCCGCTGGTGCAGCCGCTTGGCCGTCTCCACGGCCTGACCGAAGCGGCGCGGCGACTCCGGCGAGGCGGCGGCGAGCATCGACCTCGACACGTCGAACACGTAGAAGGCTTCGGCGTCGGTCCGGACGAGATGCGCCCCGGTGTACCGGACGACGGGCTGCGCGAGCGCCACCGCCAGCAACACCGGGACGGCGAGGAGCGACCCGGCCACGCCGAGGCTCGGCCGCACCGGATCGCTCCCGAGGCCAAGGAGCGCGCGCAGCCGCTGAGAGGTGCGCTCGACCCAGAAGAGCGCCGCCAGCGGGACGACGGCTGCGAGCGCGAACAGCGCCCCCAGTGGTGAGAGGAGCTCGAGCTGCACGCCTACCAGCCCTTCCCGCCGGGAGCGAGGCCGGCGCCGCCCTTGCCTCCCTTGTTGCCGCCGCCCGGGCTCGTCCGCCCTTTGATCTCGTCTGTCGACAGCTGGCGCAGGACGAGCTCGAGGTTTCCCTTGGCCGAGGCGTTCTGCGGATCGAGCAGCACGGCGTCCTGGAACGAGCCCACGGCCCGGTCTGCGGGAGAGCTGTCCGGGTCGTCCGGGTCGGTGAAAAACAGGACGCCGAGCATGTTCGCCGCGGCGGAGGCGATGCGCGGATCCTTCTCCGTCCGGCTGAGCTGCCCGAGCGCGGTCTCGACGACGGGGCGAGGAGACCGGCCGCTCGGCGCCGGCGTGGCGGCCAGCGTCGCCGCGTGTGCGTACAGCCGCCTGAACGCCAGGTCGTCGTCGATGCCGAGGAGCAAGCGCGCCGGGTCTCCCGGGAGGAACGCCGACGCGGTCCAGGACGACGGCCCGAGCGGCGCGATGTGCGCGCGCTCGTCGGCATCTCGAATCGCCTTGTCCCACAGCCAGGCATCGCGCGCGAGCGCGAGTGCGAGCGCGGCGGCGACGAGGCACAGGCCGGCGAGGACGAGGCGCCTCATGCCGCCTGCCGCTTCCACGAAATCGGCTCGGTGTGGAGCACGTTGACGCCGAGGAGCAAGACGGCGAGGAGCGCCAGCAACGCAAACCGCGTCGGGAACGGCGACTCCACTTCGAGGCGGCCACGACCCGCGTCCCCTGTGGGGATGACGACGTTCGAGAGAGACCCGGGCCCCAGCAGCTCGACCCAGAATTGGCGGTCCTCGGGTTTCGGATCGAGCGCGACCACGCGGAGCGGGGTGCCACGCCGTTCGTAGTCCGAGACGACCCGCGCGAGCGGGCGGAGATCCGTCGGGTCGTCGGCGAGGTCGCTGAAGAGAATCACGCCCCCGTGCTGCGCTCCGGTTCTCCGAAGCATGTCGGCGGCGAGCCGGAGCCCCGACGAGACCGCGGTGCCCGCCGAGAACCAGTCGTCCCACGGGTTCCGTGGCTGCGGGGTGCCGTCCGCGTAGCGGTAGGTCTTGCGATCGGTGTAGTAGCGGGCGAAGGACATGAGCTCGGCGGCCGGCGTGCCGGGCGGGAGCGCCGCATAGGCGACGTCCGAGAACACGACGAGCCCGACGCGCTGATCGGTCTTCGAGAGCGAGTCGAGCTCGGCACCGATCAGGTCGTACGTCGTCGGGCGGATGCTGGACGAGAGGTCGATGACGACGATCGCCACCGTGTCGGCGGGAAGGAAGCGCCGGCCCTCGGCGTCGGGCAGGCTGGCCACCGCGGCGACGATCGTGAGCACGAGCGCGGCCGCGAGACCGAGGCGGACGAACCGCGTCCGACGCGCCGGCTCCTCGAGGCCTGCGACGTCGCTCAGCGGGACGGCATCGGGCCGGCCGCCGCTTCGCAGCACCCGCCACGCGCGCTCGGCCAGCTGTCGAAGGCGCTCAGACACGGCTCGCCTTCCCGTCGAGCTCGCGCGCGACGTCGTCGAGCGCCGACGGGGACGGTCCCGGTGGGGACCAGGCGATTCGCGCGACCTGGCCCGCGAGCTGGTCCCGACCGCCCCGCTCGAGCTCGTTCGACAGACGCTCGAGCGCCTTGCGACCGCCGGCGAGGTCGTCGTTCTCGAGCGCGTAGCGCGCGAGCGCGAGCGCGCGTTCGAGTGGCCCCATGTTCGCGGGGAGCCGGAGCCTCCGCTCGGCACGACGCGAGAGAAGGACGCTCCCGACGAGCGCGGCCGCGGCGAAGACGAGGAGGACGGCGAGCACCACGAGCGTCCATCCGAGCCGGCCTGCAGAGATCCGACGGTCGACCGGAGCGGCGAACGCCGCCGGTGCCGAGGGTTCGCCCAGCGCGATGTCCTCTGCCGTCAGCCGCGAGTGCACGACGACGTGCGGCCACTTCACCGGGATGCGAAGCTCCTCGCCCGACGGCCCGCGCGCCTGTGCCACGGCCGGAGGGAGCGCGATGGGCACGGTGCGAGCGGAACCGCCCTTCTGGCGTTCCTCCATCGCGTTGATGCACGATCCCGTGACGCATTGCAGTCGGAACGTGAACACGATCTCCGCGGCGTGGCCGATGCCGTCCGTCACGACCCGCGTCGTCGCAAACGCCTGAAACGGCTTGAACGACGGGTCGAGCGACACGGACGCGGGGTCTACCTCGCGCCGGTCGACGAGGAGCCGCGCGATCGCCCGCACGGCGTCGCCGAAGAGAACGCTCGGCGGGTCGAGGCGCGTCGCGACCGTCGCGCGCTCCGGGGCGAACGACCCTCCCTCGCGTCCCGCCCAGTCCCGCGCGAGCACGACGGCGAGGAGGCACGCGGCCAGGGCGCCCGCGGCCACGAGGGCGACCGTCGTGCTCGTAACGCGGCGGGGTCGCCTCATCCCAGCCGCCCACTGGGGAGAAGCCGTGCGTTTGCCCACTCCATGAAAGCGGCGTGGATCGCGACCGGATCGTCGGCGCCGATGTCGACGTGGTCGACGCCGACGGACGTGAATGCCTCGACCAGCGCAGCGCGCCGCGCCTCGTTCCGCTTCCGGCGCTCGTCCGCCTCCGTGCGTGTGAGCCGGACGGGCAGGAGCTCGTCGCCGTTCGCGCTGGCGAGCGTCGTCGAGACGCCGCCGATCGGCGGAAAGCTCTGCTCCCACACGGGATCCTGGATGACCACGGGAACGACGTCCCAGCCTCGGCCGACGAGCGCTCCCCACGTCTCGGTGGTCACCTCGGTGAGAAAGTCCGACAGCACGAACACGAAGCTGCCCGGCGTGATGATGCCCTGGAGCTGACCGAGGAATCGGAGGCCGCGGTCGACGGTGTCCGCCGGGGCGTCGCAAGGCCCGTCGAGGTGCTCGGCGAGGGTCTCGACGAGCTCGCGGTGCCACGTGCCTGCCTGGGCGCGTGGCGGCTGCCAGTACGGCTCACCAGGCCCGCCGCCCGCGTGGCTCGCGTGGTCGAGGTACGCGACGAGCGCGCGCTGGGTGAGCGCGGACGTGGCGAGCAGTCGGACACACCAGGCGGAGGCCGTCGGCTTCTGGAGCCACGGCAGCTCGGGCGGATAGAGCGCCATCTCCGGCCGTCGGTCGCACAGGATCACCACCCGGGGCATCTCCTCGGCCTGGCGGTCTCGGACGACGAACTCGTCGTTTCCGGTCGCCGACGACAGGCGCGCGGACGCTTTCCAGTCGATCGCGTGGAACCGGTCGCCCGGCTGGTACGGCCGCGAGCCGGCGACGTCGACGCCGATCCCTCGACGGAAGCTCGTGTGACCTCCGAAGGACGAGCCCAGCAGCCGATAGCGCGGCAACAGCGGCACCGTGCCGATCGACGCGTCGGCGAGGGTCGTTCGCACCGCCTACGCCGGCCGCCCGAGCACACGGAGCTCGTGCTCGGGGTCGGGCTCCGGGCGGGGCGCCCGCTCCAGGCACCGCCGCTGGAAGGTGGCGAGCGCCTCGTCTCTCCCCATGCGCCGCGCCTCCCCGAGGAAGGCCGGCGTGAAAGCGACGCGGTGCGTCATCACGGGGAGAAAGAGCGCCTCGACATCGGCAGGCTGAACGAAGTCGCGTTCGTCGAGCAGCGCGCGGGCACGGGCGACGCGGTCGAGCGCGATCGTCGCACGCACCGACCCGCCGACGGTGGTCTCCTCGAGCTCGCGCGTCGCGCGCACGAGGTCGACGATCCAGCGGAGGATCACGTCGTCGACGTACACGTCCTCGATCGCGTGCATGAGCTCACGGACGTCGTCGAGCGTCACGACCGGCCGCAGCCGCGTGATCGGGTGCGCCTCTCGCTGGCCGCGGACGATGTCGAACTCCTGCTCGGGCGCGGGATACCCGAGCTCCGTCTTGACGAAGAACCGGTCGAGCTGCGCCTCCGGCAGCGGGAACGTGCCCTCCTGCTCCAGGGGGTTTTCGGTCGCCATCAGGAAGAACGGCTGAGGTACCTCCCGCGTGACGCCGTCGACGGTGACCTGATGCTCGGCCATCGCCTCGAGGAGCGCCGACTGCGTCCTCGGCATCGCACGGTTGATCTCGTCGACGAGCAGGACGTTGGCGAACACGGGGCCCGGCCGGAACTCGAACTCCCTCGACCGCTGGTCGAACACCGACAGGCCCGTCACGTCCGTGGGCTGCAGGTCGGGCGTGCATTGCACGCGGCTCATCACCGCGCCGTCGATGGATCCCGCGAGCGAGCGCGCCAGGATCGTCTTCGCGGTGCCGGGGACGTCCTCGAACAGCACGTTGCCGCCTCCCGCGAGCGTGGCGATCACGAGGTCGATCTGGGCCGTCTTGCCCTGGACGACCGTCTCGACGTTCGCCCGCACGCGCTTCGCCGTCTCGACCGCGCGCTCGAACGGCGTCTCCGCCGGCGTCTTCGCTTCGACCTGGTGCTCACCCATCGCGTGCCTCGACCTCCCCGATCAGCGTAACGAACGTCATCGGCGTTCCCGTTTTCACCGCGGTAAACCGTATGCGACGAGCTCCGCTCGACGCTTGCGCCCATCGGATCGGGGTGCGCCCGCGCCGACGAGCAGCAGGTCGTCGACGACGGCCGGGCACGAGTTGATGCCCGCCCGGAGCCGCTTCTGCCACAAGACGGCACCCGTACGCGTCGAGAGCCCGCGGATCGTGCCGTCGAAGGTGGGCGCGAAGACGACGCCGCGCGCGACGGTTGCGCAGCCGAACAGCGGCGAGCCGAAGCGCTTCGTCCACCGAATCCGACCGTCGGCGGCGTCGAGCGCGATCATGAGCCCCGTCCCGTCGCTCGCCGGACGCTGGAGGACGCTCTCCGAGGTGATGCCGCTCTCCCGCATGCAGAGGTCGACGACGGGCACGTAGAGCGTGCCTGCCGCATACGCCATCGGCGTGAGCACGCCGCCGAAGAGCCCCGGGCAGACGAGCACCTTGCGCCGCGGCAGCGGGCCCGTGTCGTTCAAGTGCCTGCCGACGGACCGCTCCCACACGCGCTTCGCGGTCGTGCGATCCCAGGCGATCACGTTGCCCCCCTTGCCCGCGCCGAAGACGAGCTGCCGGCCTCCGACGTCGGCGAGGACGGGAGACACGTGGAAGTCGTAGTCGCGGACGTCGTGCGCGAGCACCTGGTCGTACCAGGCGACTCCTCCCGTGGCGCCGTCGAGAACGACGAGCGAGTCGGTGTAGAGCGTGCTGCCGCGGAACGCCGTTCCGTTGGGGAACCGTTTCGTGCCGCCCCATGGCCCAGGGTTCGCGACGCCGACGTAGACCCGTCCGTCGGCGCCGACCGAGACGGGGTTCCACGCGCCACCACCGCCCGCGTCGGGGTGCGGCCAAGGCTTGGCGATCGTCGCGAAGCGCCACACCTGCTTCCCTGTCCCCACCGCGAGCGCATAGACCGCGCCGCGGCCGCCCGGTGGGAAACCCACGGTCGAGAAGTAGACGCGGCCGCGGTCGACCACCGGGGCGATGTCGACGAACTGCTCGTCGCGATCGGTCAGACGGCGCGTCCAGAGCTGGCGGCCTGTCCGGGCGTCCAAAGCGAACGCCGTCGTGTCCGTCGCGGCGAAGACGCGTCCACCCGCCACGGCGACGCCGTTCGGCCCGTCGTTCCGCGCAGTCGTCGCCCGCGACCAGCGGACGCGGCCGGTTCGCCGGTCGAGCGCGACTACGTCGGACTTCCACGTCTGGAGGTAGACGGTCCCGCCCACGACGACGGGCGTCGCCGTGAGGGAGCCGAAGTCCGTCCCCTTGCCGCGGATGGTGTAGCGCCATCGCTCCACGAGACGTCCGACGTTGCTCGCGGCGATCCTGGAGGTCGTCAGCGAGCGCGTACCCGAGAGGTCCCCGTTCGGCAGGGGCCAGTCCGCCGCACCGACCGTCGGGACGGCGACGATGGCGAGAGCCGAGGCCAGCGCGGCGCTGCGCCCGTGGGCCGGGGGCTGCACGACGGCGCGAGCCTGATCAGATGACGCGGAAGATGCCGCGGTGCCGACTCGTCGGGCTCGGCACGACGACCTTGTACGGATACGTGCCCCGCTCCTCGAGCGATGCGCTGACCGTCTTCTTCTTGCCGGGCGCGATCGGCCCCGTGAGAAGCCCGCCGATGTCGACGGCGTACGGCCTCGTGCCCTTGTTCCGGACGACGAAGTGCGCGGCCCAGCCCCGCATCGCAGTCTTCGTCGCCATGAAGATGCCCTTGTCGTTGACCGTGACCCGAATCGTCACCTGGACGGCCGGGGCCGTGGTCGCCGGCGCCTGCGGCACCAGAGCGACTGCGATCGTCGCCACGAGGGCGACGAGACCGAGAAACGTGCGCGCTTTCATCGTCTCCTCACACTTGATCGTACAAGAATCTTTCCCTGGACGAAACGGATTGGGAGGGCCGTGTCGGGCCCTCCCAAGACGAAGCGACTACTTGACGCGGAACGACCCGCTCATCCCGAGCTCGACGTGACGCGGCACGGTGCAGACGTAGCGGAACGATCCCGACTTCTTGAACGTCACCTTGTAGCTCGCGGACTTGCCCGGCGCGAGGTACGCGGTGCCCTTGCCGAGCGTCGTGAAGTCGAAGTCGTGCGGCGTGCGGCCCTTGTTGACGACCTTGAACGTCACGGTCGAGCCCGCCGGGACGCTCGTCTTCGAGAGCTTGAACTTGAAGTCGCTCGCCGTGACGTTGACCGTGACGGCGGCGTTCGACGCAGCGAGCGCCGACTGCGCCCAAACGCCCACCGCGGCCAGCGCAGCGGCAAGCGGGAGTGCGATACGTCTCACAGGAAGACCCCTCTCGGATGATGGAGATCGAGCGTCCCGGGGCGGCTTGCGCCACCCCGGGACCGTTGGTTCAGAGTAGCTACGACGGGAGCGCAAACGCGTAGAACCGCGAGCTGTAGTACGGCTTCGATCCGCCGAAGATCGACGCGATCCCGTTGCCGCCGGCGAACACGGCGACGTACTGCTTGTCGTCGACCTTGTACGTCACGACGGGCGCGTTCACGCCGCCCTTGAGCTTCGGCGACTGCCAGAGCAGCTTGCCCGTCTTCGACTGGTACGCCCGGAGGCGGCCCTCGTTCGTACCGGCGAAGACGAGGTTGCCGGCCGTCGCCGTCATGCCGCTGTAGCAGATCGTCGGCCACTTGACCGACCAGACGAGCCGGTTGTTGCGCATGTTCATGGCGACGATCCGCCCGGTCGACTTGACGTTCACGCCCTCGCCCGGGGTCAACCCCTCGATCTGCGAGAAGTCACCGAGCGCCTGCAGCTTCTGCTTCTCCGCCGGGACGGCCCGCCAGGCCGACTCGGTGTCCTTCGAGCAGATGTACATCAGCTGCTCGGCCGGGCTGTACGCGGACGGCGGCCAGTTCGCGCCGCCGAGCGCGCTCGGCGCGAAGGCGACGAAGCCCTTGTCGTCGTACGGCGTGTAGATGCAGCCGACCGTGTACTTCCCGCCGTCGGGCGCCTTCTTGCCCGTGTACGCGGCCCGAGTGGCGCACTGCTTGGAGAATCGGTCGCCGTTCGGGATCGGCTGCGTTGCGGACGTGTTCACGCTGCGGAGCTGCTTGACGGGCTTTTCCGGGATGCCGTACAGCGGCTTGCCGTTCTTGCGGTTGAGGATGTAGACCCAGCCGGTCTTGCCCGCATGGGCGATCGCCTTGTTGGGCCCGATGTCGAACAGGATCACCGGGTTCGTCGCGTCGTAGTCCCAGATGTCGTGGTGCGTCGTCTGGAAGTACCACCGGAGCTTCCCGGTCTTGATGCTCAAGGCGATCATCGAGTCCGTGAAGAGCTCCTTGCCCGGCCCTCGGATGACACCGGAGTACGGGATCGGATTGCCGACGACGATGTACATGAGCCCGAGCTGCGGGTCGATCGCCGGCGTGTTCCACATTGCTCCGCCACCGAGGAACGCCTTCGGCTTCGGCCACGTCCAGTAGCCTGGCTCGCCCTTCTTGTCCGGAATGACGTAGAACCGCCACAGCTCGCGGCCGGTCTTGGCGTCCAGCGCGGTCACGAACCCGCGCGACCCCGAGTCACCGCCCGAGATGCCCGTGATGATCTTCCCGTCGTAATACGTCGGGGCGTTCGTGAAGTAGTACCCCTTCTTCCAGTTGGCGACGACCTTCTTCCACACCTGACGGCCGGTCGTCTGGTCGAGCGCGGTCATCGACGCATCTCCGAGGCCGATGTAGACCTTGCCGTCGCCGATCGCGACGCCGCGGCTCGGAAGGAGCGGCGTCAGGCCCTTCGGGAACTTCGCGCGATGGATCCAGATGCGCTCACCCGAGGTGGCGTCCATCGCCCAGACGTTCCCCGACGCGTCGGGCATGTACATCGTGCCCTTGTAGACGACGGGCTGCTGCTCGGCGAATACCCCGAGCGGACCGACCTTGGCCTTGAGGCCGGGGATGGTCAGGTTGCGAGCCCATGCTTGCTTGAGTCGTTTGACGTTCTGGTCGTTGATGTCGCTGAGCGACGAGTACCGCTGGTTGTAGACGTTGCCGTTCCATCCGATCCAGTCGTCCGAGCTCGGAATGGTGAGCTCGGTCGCGGTGAATGCCGGTGCCGGCGTCGGCACGGCGTTGTTCCCGGCCGTCGCGCCGACGGCGACAGCGAGCGAAACGGCAAGACAGAGAAGCGCCAGTGCCCCCCGTCGACGATTCATGCATCCTCCTCGATCCGAGCCACGGTTCGCTCCGTGGGCTGCTGCTTCTGACCGACCTCCGACCCGGCCTCGAGTCGGAGGCATGTGTATGCAACTCGTGAACCTACGCGGTCCATGTTTGTCATGTCAACGATTCTTTTAAACCCGTCGGACGGGCGCCCGCGGTACTGATGCGAATGGGCTAGTTCGACGGGAACTAGACGGTGACGAGGTCCGGCACGAGGCGCCCGCTCTCGTCGAAGCGGGCGTTCCAGTGCGCGAAGGTGGCCTCGACCTCGTCGATGTCGTGGCCACGGTCGGCGATCCGCACCGGCTGGGCTGCGTCGGGGCTGACGCGGTACTGGTACCAGGTGATGTCCCAGGCGAACGTCAGCACCGTCTCGGCGTTGATCCCGGCGAGCGGCACGATGGACACCTTCGGCTCGCCGAGGCTCTTCGAGACGCCGACCACCGTCCGCCGGAAGTCGGACTGGTTGAACAGGTCCGCCGCCTCGACGAGCGTGAGCTCGTCGTCGGACAGCCGCCGCAGGATCGGCTCCGAGACGACCGGCTCGGTCTCCTCGTCGCGGGTGCCGAGCAGCGCCTGCCAGAGCGTCTTCTGACGACGGCGCCGGGGATGCTGCTGGAGCGCCGGCGAGACGGCGTGGCCCTCCCGCACCCATCCGTGGTCGAGCGCAACGTCGCTGCAGAGCGGGCAGACGTCCACGTACTCGTGGCCGTCCGGCGAGAACCGGAGCGTATGTTCGCCCATGAGGAGCGTGCGCTCGCAAATCGCGCAGGTGCGCGTGATGCTCGACTTCGTCACCCTCATCCGAGCGCCCCACTATAACGCCGGGGTACGAGAATCCACAGCTGTGGATAACTCGCACAGCGAGGTGTCCGACTCGAGGCAGGCACGTGCTCGTTCCTACGCGTTCGCGGCCTCCCTCGCCTTCTTCGTCTCGTCGACGATCTTCTGTGCGACGTGCGACGGGACCTGCTCGTAGCGGAGGAGGTGCATCGCGTAGTCGCCCCGGCCGCCGGTCATCGACGTCAGCGACTGCGAATAGGTCAGGAGCTCCGCCATGGGCACCTCGGCCTTGATCGTCGTCATCCCGGCCGCGGGCTCCATCCCGTTGAGCCGCCCGCGACGGGAGTTGAGATCGCCGTTGACGGCGCCGACCGCCTCGTCGGGCACGGTCACCTCGAGCTCCATGATCGGCTCGAGCAGGACCGGATCCGCCTTCGCGTAGGCGTCCTTGAAGGCCATCGAGCCGGCGATCTTGAACGCCATCTCCGACGAGTCGACGTTGTGGTACTGGCCGTCCACGAGCTCCACACGTACGCCCTGCACGGGCGCCCCCGCGAGCTCGCCGTGCTGCATCGCCTCCTGGATGCCCTTGTCCACGGCCGGCCGGTAGCTCTGCGGGATCACGCCGCCGACGATCTTGTCGACGAACTCGTAGCCCTCGTGCCCCTCGATCGGCCGGAGGACGATCTCGCAGTCGCCGAACTGGCCGCGGCCGCCGGTCTGCTTCTTGTACCGGTGCCGCGCGCGCGCCTCGGAGCGGATCGTCTCGAGGTACGGCACGCGCGGCTGGTGCAGCTCGACGTCGACCCCGAAGCGCCGCCTGGCCCGCTCGAGCGCCACCTCCACGTGCATCTGGCTCATCCCGGCGAGGATCTCCTCCCCGGTCTGCGGGTCGCGGCGGAGGCGGAGCGTCGGGTCCTCCTCGGCAAGCCGCTTGATGGCGGCGGCGACCTTCTCCTCCTCGCCCTTGATCTTCGGCGTCACCGCGAAGCTCATCACGGGCTCCGGGAAGCCGAAGCTCGGCGGCTCGACCGCGATCTCCTTGTCGGTGAGTAGATCTCCGGTCTGGACGTCCTTCAGCTTCGCGACCGCGCCGATGTCCCCCTCGCCGAAGTCCTTGACGGGCGTCGTCGCCTTCCCCTGGAGCTGCACGAGCGAGCCCATGCGCTCCTTCCCGCGCTCGCGGTGGTCGATCAGAGTCGTCTCGCTGGTGACCTCGCCCTTGAGCACGCGGAAGAGGTTGATCTTCCCGGCGAATGGGTCGGCGACGGTCTTGAAGACGAATCCCGCGGTCGCAGCGCCGTCGACCTCGAACGGCGCCCCACGCTTGGCCGGGGACGGGACGCCCTCGACGAGCAGGTCGAGCAGCGCATGCGTCCCGAGGTTCTTCGACGCGACGGCGCAGGCGACAGGGAAGATCTCGCCGCGGGTGATGCCGAGCTTCAGCGCGTCGGCGACGTCGTGCGGGTCGAGCTCCTCCCCCTCGAGGTAGCGCTCCATCAGGGCCTCGTCGATCTGGACGACCTCGTCGAGCAGCTTCTCGCGGTACTCCTGCGCGAGCTCGGTCATCGCCTCGGGGATCGGGACGGGGTCGCCCTCCTTCTGCCCGTTCGGGTTCATGTACGCGCACATGTGGAGCACGTCCACGATCCCCTCGAGCTCGTGCTCCGCGCCGATCGGGACGTGGACGGCGACGCACTTCGACGAGAACTGCTCCTGGATCTGCCCGAGCGTCCGGAAGAAGTCGGCGCGCTCGCGGTCGAGCATGTTCACGACGAGCACGCGGGCGAGACCGAGCTCCTCCGCGAGCTTCTTGACGCGCGCGGTTCCGACCTCGAAGCCCATCACGCCGGAGACGACGACGAGGGCGCCCTCCACGACTCTGAGCGCGCAGCGCGCCTCGCCCTGGAACGACGGATCGCCGGGGCAGTCGACGAGGTTGATCTTGCGGCCCTGCCACGACGTGTGCGCGAGCGCGAGGGAGATCGACAGCTGGCGCTTCTGCTCGTCCTCGTCGGAGTCGGAGACCGTCGTGCCGGCCTCGATCGCGCCGAGCCGGTTGACCTCGCCCGTCTGGAAGAGCAGCGCCTCGACGAGGGACGTCTTGCCCGTCCCGCGGTGGCCGACGACGGCGACGTTCCGAATCTTCCCTGGCTCGGTAGCGGCCATGTGTGCGCGTTCCTCCTCGTCGTGAGTGCTGCCGAAATGCTAGTCCCGACTCGCAGAGTCCAGCGCGCCGAGGTCGCCGCGGCGCAGGAGGCCGTTAACGATCTCCGAACGAGGGAGGGGTAGCTTCCGGACGGCCCGGGGTAACCCGTGCAGGTGCCAGGCGTGCAGGACGTCGACTACACCCTCAGCGGTCGGTACCGCCTGTTGGAGCAGCTCGGCCGCGGCGGGATGGGCGTCGTGTGGCGCGCGCGCGACGAGCGGCTGGGTCGGGACGTCGCGCTCAAGGTGCTCCACCCCTGGGTCGCGGACGACCCGGAGCTCCGGGAGCGGTTCGAGCGCGAGGCGTCGGCGCTCGCGCGGCTCGAGCATCCGAACGTCGTGCGGCTCTACGACGTGGTCGAGGATCGCCGGCAGACGGTGCTCGTCATGGAGCTCGTCGACGGCATCGGGCTCGATGCGCTCGTTGCCCGTGGTGCGGGCGGCTGGGACGACGCCCGCCGCTACTGCGGCCCAGTCGCGGCTGCGCTCGCGCACGCGCATGCGCGCGGCGTCGTGCACCGCGACCTGACGCCTGCCAACGTGATCGTCGAGCACGGCACCGGGCGCGTCGTCGTCACCGACTTCGGTCTCGCCCGACTGGCTCGTTCGTCGCGGACCGCCCCGATCTCCGGTGTCCTCGCCGGGACGCCGGAGTACTGGGCCCCCGAGCAGGCGCTCGGCGGCGCGACCGGCCCGGCGACCGACCTCTACGCCCTCGGCTGCATCCTCTTCCGTCTCCTCGCGGACCGCATGCCGTTCGAGGGCGAGGATCGCCTGGCCACGGGACTGCGACGTGCCCACGAGGCAGCGCCGTCGCTCGCGGACGTCACTGCCGACGTTCCGGCCGAAGCGGTCGCTCTCGTCGACCGCCTGCTGGCGCGCGACGGCGTCGACCGGGGCGACGCCGCGGAGGCCGCGGTCGCGCTCGGGGCGGATCCGGCGTCGCTCCCGGCGACGGACGAGCCGTCGCTGATCGAGCGGGTGATCTCCCCCGCCACCCTTGTCACGCGCGTCTTCGGCGACCCCGCGACGATCGTGCATCGCGTCCGCTCTCGCCGGATGGTCCCCCGCGGGCGGATCGCCGCGATCGTCGCGGTTCTCGTCACCGCGATCGCGCTCGCCGGCGGCGGCGTCTACGCGATCGCCGGCGGCGACGCCGCGGGCATCTCCGCTCCGGACGTCGTCGGCCTGCGGGTCGAGGTGGCTCGGGCCGAGCTCGCGAGCCGTGCAGGCGACGAGCGCCCGGCCCCGCGCCTCAAGATCGTCGACCGCTCGTACTCGGAGTCGGCGCCTGCAGGGGCGATCGTCGCGCAGGATCCGCCCGAAGGCGACCGGATTCCCGAGAACGGCGGGCTGCTCGTCTCGGTCAGTCTCGGCAGCGCCTACACGGAGATGCCGTCTGTCGCCGGGCTCGAGGGTGCCGCCGCTTTCGCCCTCCTCGAGAAGAACGGCTTCACCCCCACGAGGAAGTACGCGCCGTCGACGGAGATCGAGGCTTGGCACGCAACCTCGACCGAGCCCGCCGCCGGGACCCGCGTCAAGCGCCCGGCGCACGTCACGCTGCTCGTCTCCACGGGGCCGCCGAAGCGGCTCGTCCCATCGATCTACGGGCTCGACGCGGGTCAGGTCGAGGAGACCGTCCGTGCCGCAGGATTCGAGCCGCGAATCGAGGAGCAGGTCTCGGACGACGTCGATCCGGGCGCGGTGATCTCAGTCTCTCCCGGGCCGGGAGAACGGATCCCGCTCGGCTCGACCGTCACGATCGTCGTCGCGCGCGAGCCGCAATGGCAGGCGGAGGGGCAGATCGAGTCGACGGAGGACTCGGGCGAGCAAGTCGTCTCCGTCCCGGCGGGTACGCGGGTCGTGGTGACGACGACCGACACCTCTCCGGAGGGCGGTGGCGGCGGCAAGGTCGACGTGTTCTGGGCGGGTGACGAGACAGGCGCGATTCGGCTCCGCTCCGGCGAGCAAGCCGTGCTCGTGGACGCGTCGGACCACGACCGCAGCCTCGTGGTGGCGGTCGACGTCAAAGGCGCCGTCCACTGGCGCCTCGCGGTCGAGACGCAGCGCTGAGCCCGGCTTAGGTCTCGGCGGTCGCGCGCACGGCGGCCGAGAGCCGCGCCTTGAGGCGGAGGACCGCCTTCGTGTGGAGCTGCGAGACGCGCGATTCCGTCACGCCGAGCACCTCGCCGATCTCGCGCAGCGTCAGCTCCTCGTAGTAGTAGAGCGTGACGACGAGCTTCTCTCGCTCGGGGAGGCGCGCGATCGCCTCGGCGAGCGCCTCGTTGAGCTCGCTCTGCTCGAGGGAGAACTCGGGATCAGGGCCTGCGGTGTCCTCGATCGTGTCGATCAACGCGACCTGGTCTCCCCCACCCTGCGGGCTCCAGAGCTCGTCGAGCGCGGCCATGGAAGAGCGCGAGATGTCCGAGAGGCTCCGTTCGAGCTCCTCTTCGGAGATCCCGATCTTCACGGCGATCTCGCTGTCGGACGGGGCCCGCATGAGTGTCCGCTCCAGCTCGACGATCGCGCGCTCGATCTCGCGCGCACGGGCTCGCACCGAGCGCGGGACCCAGTCCAGCGAACGGAGCTCGTCGATGATCGCGCCCTTGATCCGCGCGATCGCATACGTCTCGAACTTGATCTCGCGGTCGGGGTCGTAGCGCTCGATTGCGCCGATCAGACCCAGCAGCCCGTACGACACGAGATCCTGCTCGTCGACGTGCGAGGGCAGGCTGGAGCCGAGACGGCCTGCGACGAACTTCACGAGCGGCGCGTAGGTGAGGATCAGCCGATCGCGCACGCGGCGATCGCGCGTCACGCGGAACTCTTGCCAGAGCGCCTGGATGTCTCCTCCAGTCGTCGAGCTCATCCCCTCGAACGTCCCTCCTCGGACTGGTGCCGCAGTTACGGGATGAGGATACGCCGTCCGGCGGCCGATTCATTTGCGTCTGGGCCACGTGCGTCGCGCGAGATCGCCCATCCACGCCGCCAACGCGCCCGACGCGACCGCGATCACGACGGCCCGGCCGCCCTCGAGAGCGGACCACGCGCCCACGAGCGCGAGGGACAAGGCGATGACGGAAAACAGCACGGCGAGGGCGTATCGCTGCATCCTCGTGACACAGTGTCACAAGCGACGTCGGGGCTACACTCAGGCGGCAGCCCAGGGGCGTGGCGCAATTGGTAGCGCACCGGTCTCCAAAACCGGGGGTTGCAGGTTCGAGTCCTGTCGCCCCTGCTGGGATCGCGGGCTATGCAGCGTCCGGCGTTGCCCGAACTCTTGCCTGAAGCGTCCGCGCTTCGGGCGGAGCGGTCGAGCGCTGGTGCTTGTAGCGAAGGGAGGCGTCGTTTACTTTGTGCGCGACGCCAGGAAGGGAGGGGTAATGCGTCGCATGCTGATCGCTACGCTCGGCGCCGTCAGCGGGGTACTCGCGTTGGCCGCAGCTGGATCGGCGGCGAACGACAACGCATCCTGCAACGGGATACTCGTTTCGTCGACTGCGGGCACACCGGGACTCGTGGCCGATTTGACACGCGAGTTCCATCAGGTTGCCAAGGATCTCGGGTTCCCTCCCGGGGTCATCGTCGATGCGCCTGGAGGGCAGCTTCATTCGGGCAGTGTCGAGGCATGTCTAGAGGATCTCGTCGGTTAGATCGGCAGTGAGTGCGAGAGGGGCCGCGTAGCGATGCGCGGCCCCACCTGCCGAAGTCATTGCCCGCGTCCTAGGCACGTAACGTCAGGGCTCGTGCCGCTGCCCGCTCGGCCTCCTCGGCGAACTCCAAACTGGCCCGAGCAGCTCGCCGGCGCGCGGGCCGAGCCCCGGCTCTGTGGTCGCCAGACTCGAACCATCTGAAGGTCGCCTCATCGGGTACGTCTTGCTGGCCGGCGCCGCCGGGGGTCGCAGGTTCGAGTCCTGTCGCCACTGCTGAGAGTTCCAGGCGGACGACAGGCGGCGATGGAAGACGCGTTACCACAGCCGTCGCCGTATACGAGACGTTGACGTTCTTTCCGCTCCGAGCGAGGTGAGCGGACGGTTCCCACTTGACACGCGCCGCAAAGATGTTTTACCTGCCGTCCCTAACGGGTAACCAGCGTGGGACCAAGTTCGGCTCCGTCGTGTCAGACGGGCTGCGTTCGTCAGACGGCTGCGGCGAATCGGTACGGGAGTCTGGCCGACCCGACGTTCACCATGTCGATACGACCGAAGAAGGCTGTTCACCATTTCCCTCGAAATGGGGATCCGTCCTCACCCATCGGTGCCGAAGGAGGATCCATGCGCTCACTCCTTGCTGGTCTACTCGATCGCGCGCTTCCCCCGACGCGACCTGACGAGAGCTTCTTCTCGGCCGGCCCCGTTCATCCGGCGAGCCGTCCTGCGCCGCAGCCGCTGCGGCGACTGACGCCGGTGCCTCCTCCGCGAGGCGCCAACGTCCGCCCAGGCACGCGCCGGCACAGGCAAGCCTGAGCACGCAGAGCTCGGCACACACGTAGCGGATTACAGCTTGGGGCTCCTCGGAGCCCCAAGCTCATCTGGGCACCGGCCCATGGTCATCTGCCCGGCGGGAGCCATCTGTCGTCCTGGGCACGGCGCATCATGAGCCTGCGATGGAGCCCGAGCCGGTGGACACGCAACGTCGGTCGGCAGACGAAGACGCAGGCACGACGATCCTGGCGACGTTGAGCCGGATCGCGACCGAGGGCCGCGATCGAGACCGCCGGGCGCTCGCCGCCGCGACGGCGCGCGGCGTGGAGCTGGCTCGGGCGGGGGCGTCGCAGAAGCTCCCGCGGGTCGCCTGAAGCGAAACCCTCAGGCGACGCGCCTCAGTGGCGCGTTGACGAACGCTGCGAACGAAGCATGAGCGGGCTCGGCTGAGACAGCCACGGCCGTCACGAGTGGCGCCCCGATGGCCGCCGCAAGCATTCGAAGGAGCACGCGCGCGCCATAGCCCTCGAGGCACGACCCTAAAACCCCGTCGCGCGCGCCGCGCGACTACGAGACAAGCGACAGCGCCGCGGCCTCGATCTCGTCCTCGGACAGCAGGACGTGGCGAGCCGCGTCGCCGAGCGGGATGAACGAGTCCTTACTCGAGACGCGCCGCAGCTTGCCGAAGTAGCCCGCCTCGACCAGCTCGGCGACGATGCCTTCCCCCACCCCGCCGGTGCGGCGCGTCTCGTCGACGACGAGCGTCCGCCGCGTCGCGAGCGCACCTCGCAGGATCTCCTCGACGGGCAGCGGCGCGAGCCAACGGAGATCGACCACGCGCGCGCCGACGCCGCTATCGCGAAGACGGTGCGCAACGCGAAGCGAGAGGTAGAGGCCGTTCCCCCACGTGACGATCGTCAGGTCGTCCGCCTCGGCATGGTGCGTGTACGCCGCGCCGACCGGGACGTGCTCCGCGCTCGGTGCGGCCGTCCACAGCTCGTCGCCTTCCTCGTGGAGGTCGCGGGTGTGGTAGAGCGCGATGGGCTCGAGGAAGACGCAGACACTCCCGTCCGCCTTCGCGGCGGCGACGCATGTGCGGACCATCGCGGCCGCATCGTCCGGCCGTGCGGGCGAGGCGATCACGAGACCCGGGATGTCGCGGAGCACGCCGACCGCGTTGTCGTTGTGGAAATGGCCGCCGAAGCCGCGCTGGTAGCCGTACCCCTGGACGCGCACGACCATCCCGTTCCGGTACGCGCCCTGCGAGAAGAACTGGAGCGTGGCCGCCTCGCCGCGGAGCTGGTCCTCGGCGTTGTGCAGGTAGGCGAGGTATTGGATCTCGGGCACGGGGACGAAGCCGGAGACGGCCGTCCCGAGCGCGAGGCCGAGGATCGAGGTCTCGTCCAGGAGCGAGTCGAACACGCGATCGGGCCCGAAGCGGGCCTGGAGCCCGCGCGTCACGCCGTACACGCCGCCTTTCACCGCGACGTCCTGGCCGAAGACCAGCGCCTCCGAGTGCAGCTCGAGCGTCTCGGCGAGCGCCGCGTTGATCGCCTGCGCAAGCGTGAGCCGCTCGCCGCCAGCCGCCGGCTCGCCCACGAGGCGCTCGACGACGTCCGGACGCCGGGGCGCAAGCGGACGCATGACCGCGTCGGGGTCCGGCATCTGCTCGCGCCGCATCGCATCGAGGGCGCGCTCGCGAATGCGCTCCCGCGTCCCCAGGTAGTCAGTGGCGAGCTCCTCGCCTGTGCGGGCCCCGCTCGAGACCAGCCACCGGCCGGTCGCAAGGAGCGGATCGCGCTCGAAGTCGGCCCGGATGTCGGGCCCGGAGCGGTAGGCGGTCTCGAGATCCGCGCCCGCGTGGCTCAAGAACCGCACGGTTCGGAGATGCAGCACCGCCGGATGCCGGTGTTCGCGCACCCACGAAACCAGCTCCCGTGACACGTCGAGGACGCGCTCGGGCTCGTCGCCGTCGACGCGCTCGACCGCGAGCTCGGGACGACCGTGGAGGGACTGCTCGACCCATGACTCGGGCGTCGGCACGCTGATCCCGATCCCGTTGTCCTCGCAGACGAAGAGGAGCGGCAGCGGCTTGCCCTGGTACGCGATGTACGCCGCGGTGTTCAACGCGGCCTGCGCCGTCGCGTGGTTCAGCGATGCGTCGCCGAACGTGCAGACGACGACCGCGTCCTCGGGCCACGCGGACGCTACCCCGAGCTCACGAGCCCGCTCGATCGCGAAGGCGATCCCCACCGCACGCGGCAGATGGGACGCGATCGTCGACGTTTGGGGAATGACGGCCAGCTCGTGATGGCCGAACACCTTGTGGCGACCGCCCGCGATGGGCTCCTCCACGGCGGCCGCCATGCCGAGGAGGACGTCCCAGACCCCGTCGCGCCCGCCCTGCCCGGCCCGCGCGAGATAGAAGCCGCCCGACCGGTAGTGCAGTAGCGCCGGATCGGTCGTGCGCAGGGCCAATGCGACGAAGGCGTTCGACTCGTGCCCCGCGGATCCGATCGTGTAGAAGCCAAGCTTCTGGCCCTGTAGCCAGCGCGCCGTGTGGTCGATCGCGCGGCTCTCGGCCTGCGCGCGCCACGCCGCCTGCGCCTCGTCGGCGACGGGTGTCGCGACCGAAGGCGTCTCGAGCGCGCGAAGCCCGTCGAGCAGGTGCTGCTCGAGCGTGTCGAGGTCCTCGGCCACGGTCGGTGACGGTAGCGGGTCAACCCGCGTCGTGAACCTTCGTCCGGGGGATGCGGACACGCGTTGCGTGGTCGATCCTCGGACTGGGCCCAGCTACGCCGGGTCGCCGTGCGGGCCGCAGCGCCGGCGCCCCGGCGGGCCCTCTCCTGTCCGCAAGCGTTCGTTCCGCAGAAGCGGAACGAACGCGCGGATACCACCCGCCTTCGGCGGGCGCCCTGAAGGCGTCCCGCTTCGCGGGCCGCAAGAACCCTTTGTCCGCAAGCGTCCGTTCCGCAGAAGCGAAACAGACGCGCGGGCACCCCCCCTCAGCCGCGCAGGTATGCATCCTCGCCGCGGATCCAGTCCTCGCGGCGGGGAGCGAAGACGTCGAGGACCACCGAGTCGACGAGGGCCTCGACGGTGTGGGGGACGTCGGACGGGATGAGCACGCTCTCACCCTCCCGGACGACACGCTCCTCGTCCCCGACGACGAAGCGCAGGCGGCCCGACATCACCGTGGCGATCTGCTCGTTCTCGTGGCGGTGCTCGGGAACCACGGCTCCCTCGGCGAGGCTGATGCGCGCCAGCGTCATCGCGCCGCCGTTCAGCATCTGGCGCCCGATCAGCGGATTGAGCTGATCGATTGGCTCCTCGTCCCAGCGAACGGTTTCCACGGGGCGAGTTTATTCCGCTCGCGCGCTCGCTTCTCATAAGCTCGCTCCGAGAGCGCGAGGAAGGAGCGAGGATGGGCTACTCGGTCGTGGACGTCGACGACATCCCCTACGTCTGGGGCACGTTCAAGTTCGTGCGTCACCACCTCGGCGCCACGGCCTTCGGATTCGCGCAGATCGACTTCCCGCCGGACAAGGTGGGCTCCGAGCACGACGAGACTCGGTCGGGCCAGGAAGAGGTCTACCTCACGCTGTCGGGCCGCGGCACGCTCGAGGTCGACGGCGAGCCCGTCGAGATGAAGCCCGGTCGCTACGTCCTCGTCGCCCCGTCGTCGAGACGCCGACCGTCCGCGGGACCGGACGGGATGTCCTTTCTCGTGATCGGTGGCGTGCCTGGGGGCGTCTACCAGCCGTGGGCGCTGCCGGAAGAATGATCGTCCGAATCGTCCTCTGGCGACTCGACGCGAACGGCCCGTCGTTCGAAGAGCTCCGCGACCGGCTCGACGACGTCGAAGCGCTCGAGGAGCCGAGCATGCTCCTCTTCAACGAGGCGGCGGAACGCATCGGTGCGCTGGTCGTCACGGAAGAGGACGAGCCGCCGCCTCCCCAGCTCGACGTGCTCCGTGGGCTGATCGGACGGGAGCCGGACCTCTACGAGGAGTTCGACGCGCTGTAGGGGCGAGGCTTGCCTCGCGGGTCACAGGATCGCGGTCTCGGGGAACACCGCGCTTCCCCGGAACCGCTCCAGCCGGTAGGGCGTGAGGTCGAAGCCCGGATCACGTCCGAGCAGCTCGTCTGCGACGATCCGGCCCACGGCCGGTGCCTGCATGAAGCCGTGTCCGGAGAAGCCGCACGCGGCGTACACGCCGTCGGCGACCGGTCCGACGATCGGATGCGCGTCGGGGGTCATGTCGTACAGCCCCGCCCACGCACTCGCGACGGGCGTCCCGGCAGCCCGGGGATAGCGGTAGGCGATTCGCTCCAGCCAGTCTGCGACGAGGGCGTCGTCCACCGCGGCGTCGGCGTCCCAGCGAAGCGTCCTCTCCGGCATCGCGAGCACGAGCGCGTCGTCGCGGCGGCGGAAGTGGAACCCGGACTCGGACTCGATCGTCAGCGGCAGGTCTGCCTGGAGGCCCGGTATCGGCGCGGTCTCGACGAGCTGCCGGACGAGCGGCCTCACGGGCAGCTCGACGCCGAGCTTCGCGCCGATCGGCCCGGACGCGGCTCCGGTCGCCAGCACGAGCACGTCGCCCTCGAGCTCGAGCGCATCGGAGTGCTCGCGAACCCGCACGCCGAGCGCCGCCGCTCGCTGGGCGAGCTCGCGCGTGATCGCCGATGGGTCCGCCGTCCCGTCCTCGGCGCAGAAGACGGCGCCGAGCACGTCGTCGACACGGAGGCCGTCGACCCACGACGGATCGACGCGTTCGACGGGCACACCGAGCGACGACTGGACCTTGCGCCGCCGCTCGAGCTCGGCCAGGCCGTCGTCGGTGGTCGCGAGGAACAGGTACCCGACGGCCTCGAACAGCGGCGGCCCGAGCGAGCGGAAGAAGCTGACGCTCTCGCGGGCGAGCCGCACCTCCGGCGCCGTGGAGAACTGCTGGCGCACGCCGCCGAGCGCTCTGCCGCTCGCGCCGGACGCGATCGTCGCGGCCTCCGCCAGGACGACGTCGTCAGCGCCCGCGAGCGCGAGGTGGTAGGCGATCGACGCGCCGACGATGCCGCCGCCCGCTACGACGATCCGCGTTCCAGCCATTCCTCGAGCGTCGCGACCTCCGCCTCGTCCAGGTCGCGTAGGGGTGAGCGCACGCCGGGCCGGATGCCGGCGCCCTTCGATGCGGCGACACGTTTCAACGCCGCGATTCTCGGGAAGGACTCCATCCGCGCGCGGAGGTCCGCGAGCCGTGCGGCGCCCTCCTCGGACGGCTCGCGGACGACCGCCGCTACCTCTTCCGGAAATGCGGACGCGAGCGCGGAGACGGCGCCGACCGCGCCCGCCTCACGGCCGCGATGGATCAGCGCCTCAGGCCCGACGAAGATGTCGAAGCCGTCGAGCACGTAGCGTTCGAACGCCTCCCAGGGAGTGTCCGACACCTTCATGCCGACCAGGTTGTCCGCCTCGTCGCGCAGCCGCGCGAGCATCGACGGATCGAACGCGTACCCGGCAGTGGCGGCGAACTCGTACACGTAGAACGGAAGCGGGGCGCACGCCGTCGCCGCGGCCAGCAGGTGCGCCCGCTGCTCCCGCGCGTCGAGCTTGTAGTACGGCGGGCCGATCACCGCGACCGCGTCGGCGCCGGCCTCGGCGGCGTGCGACGCGAGCGCCACCGTGTCGGCGGTGGTCTGTGCGCCGCAGTGCGCAGCGACGAGGGCGCGACCCGCGACCGCGTCGATCCAGAGCTCGAGCCCGTGCCGGCGCTCGTCGGCGGAGAGGAGCACCGCCTCCCCGTTCGTCCCGAAGGCGAGCACGCCCTCCAGCCCCGCTCCGACGAGGAAGTCCGCGTACGACGCGAACGCGTCGTCGTCGAGTCGCGCGCCTCCGTCCCGCAGCGGCGTGGACGCGGCCGCGATCGTCCCGTGGAGACGCGCCATCAGGGCGCCGGGCGCTGCGCCTTCAGGTCGAACGGGACCCGGAACCGCGTGGCCGTGCGCCGGACGCGCTCGAGCTCGACCGTGAAGCGCTTCGCGGCCATCGGCGAAACCATAGGCTGTCGGCCGGTGGGAGCGCTCCGAATCGAACGCGACGGCGACGTCCTCCGCATCACGCTCGCACGGCCGGAGACCCGCAATGCCTTCGACGCGGCGGTGATCGCAGAGCTCTCCGAGGCGTTCGTCGACGTCGGCACCGCCCGCGCCGTCGTCCTCGCCGGCGACGGGCCGAGCTTCTGCGCGGGAGCGGACGTCGAGTGGATGCGGAGCTCGGTCGACCTCGATCTCGAGGCGAACGTCGCGGACGCGAACGCGCTCCGCCGGATGCTGGAGGCGATCGACACGTGCCCCGCGCCCGTCGTCGCCGTCGTCCACGGCCACGCGCTCGGCGGCGGCATCGGGCTCGTCTCCTGCTCGGACATCGCCCTCGCCGATCCCATCACCGTCTTCGCGTTCTCGGAGGTGAAGCTCGGGATCGTCCCGGCGGTCATCTCGCCGTTCGCCCTCCGCAAGATCGGAGAGAGCGCTGCGCGCCGCTACTTCGTCACCGGAGAGCGCTTCGACGCCGCGACCGCGCTCCGCATCGGGCTGGTTCACGAGGTCACCGTCGACCTCGAAGCTTCGCTCGAGCATGTGCTCGACGAGCTCCGCACGGCGGGCCCGCGTGCGGCGCGTCATGCGAAACGACTCGTGCTCGACCGTCCGGACGGCCCGGAGACGGCGCGGCGCATCGCCGAGCGGCGGACGAGCGACGAGGGCCAGGAGGGGCTTCGCGCGTTCCTCGAGCGCCGCCCGCCGAGCTGGGCGCCCGTGCGAGAAGCTCCAGCCGCCTCGGAGTGACGCTCAGCGCGCCAGGCTGACCTCGACGAGCTGGTCGCCGGTCGGAGAGAAGCTCAGGACCCGGTCGCCCAGGGGGAGCCGCTCGTCGCACGGTATCGGTTGGCGAGCTCGCGCTCGGCCCCGGCGTCGCCGTCGTCCGCGGCAATGAGCAGCTCGGCGACCTCGTCCGCGAGCTCGTCCGTGCTGCGGTCCGCGTCCGGCCCCATCACGCCCCACCCGTCCACAGGAGCAGCTCGTCCTTCATCCGGTACGCGAGCTCCCGGAAGACGTACGAGCGCACGAACCACTCGGCGCCGACGGGCACATCGACGTCCACGCCGAACCGGTCGACGTCCAGCCGGCCGGCACGATGGCCCTGCCAAACCTCCGCCGCGGTTCGGAACCCGCGCCACCGGTCGCCGGTCCACGCCGGCGTGACAGGATCACCCCGGTGAGCCTCGCCGACGGAGCAGTCGACTGACCGCGCTTCTGGCTGTCGCCTCCGCACTCCTCATCGGCGGCGCGGACTTCCTGGGCGGCGTTCTCTCGCGGCGTGCGAGTGCCGTGCGCGTGGCCGCGCTCGCACAAGTGGCGGGTCTGGTGCTCGCGGTACCGGCCGCGTTCCTCTTCGACTGGGAGCGCGTCACGTTCGCGGACGTCACGTGGTCGGTCGTCGCCGGCGTCTCCGTCGGGGTCGGCCTCGTCGTCTTCTACACGGGGATGGCACGGGGCCTGATCAGCCTCGTCGCTCCCGTCGCGGCGGTGGTCGGCGCGATCGTCCCCGTCGTGTACGCGATCGGCGGCGGCGAACGCCCGGGAGCCGCGGCGATCGTCGGAATCGCCCTCGCGGTGCCCGCGATCGCCCTCGTCTCGCTCGTCTCCTCGGAGACTCGGCCCCCGTCGAGGGGAATCGGCGCGCTCCCGCTAGCCGTCGGGGCCGGGGTGCTGTTCGGGCTGTTCTACGTCTGCCTTTCCCGTACGTCGGAGGACGCGGGGTTGTGGCCGATCCCGACCTTTCGCGTGGCGTCGGCGGTGACGCTGGTCGCGCTCGCGCTCGCGACGACGCGCGGTTTGACCGTGGCGCGATCGATCGCGACGCCGATCGCAGCGATCGGCGCGCTCGAGGTGGCTGCCGGGGTGTTCGTGCTGCTGGCGCTCCAACGAGGGCCTGTCTCCGCCGCGTCGGTCCTGGCGTCGCTCTATCCGGTGACGACCACGTTCCTCGCTGCTCTGCTTCTCCGCGAGCGGCTGCGTGGGCTCCAGCTCGTCGGCGTCGCATTGGCGCTGCTCGCCGTCGCGCTCATCTCGACCGCCTGACGATCAGCGCACGAGGAGCGACGCCCCCGACCGGCCGGTCGCCGGGTCGAACAGTCGCAGGATCGTCCCCTCGCCCGCGCGCACGGTACGCATCACGTAGCCGCGCGAGGTCGTGCGTCCGCCGACCAGCGTCTGCCAGCGGCCTTCGCCGTAGCGCTGCAGGACGTAGCGCCGTGCGCCTGTTCCGGGGCGGACCTGGCCCCAGATCGTCGTCGACTCGCCCTTGCGTCCGGACTGCGCGAGTGGGAGCGAGAACGCCGCGAGTGCAGGCTTGGCCTTTCCTGCGACGGTCTCGAGACCGCTCTGCCATGCGTCCAGGCGCGGCTCGTCCCGGACGAGATATTGGATGAACACGTCCACACGGGCGGCCAGATACGCGCGCCACTGCGCCTCGGCGAGGTACCGCGCCTGCCTGGCCCACGAGACGCCCAGGACGCGATCCGGCGGGTTCGTCTGGTAGCCGAGCTCGGTCAGCCAGATGCGCGTGCGAGGGCCGAACCCGTTACGAACCTCGCGGAGCAGCTTGCCGAGGGTGGCCATCGTGATCGTCGCGCAGCGCTCGCAGCCTCCGCTCGACGGCGTCTCCGCAGGGGAAAGCGCATGAGGGTGATGCGCATATGCGTCCAGCCGCGCACCGGCCCGAGCCATGCCCCGGATGAAGTCCACCGGCGACGTCCCGCCCTTCCCGCCGCGAGGCGCCGTGGCTCCCCCGGCGACGGATGCCGAGGGGATCGTGGCCTTGATCGCCGCCGCGGCGGGATTCAGCAGCTTCGTCACGTACACCGCCGGCGACGGCGGGACCAGCCAGCGACGCTGGTTCGGCTCGTTCCACACGACCCAGCGCTGCACCCAGGGGTATCGCTGGGCGGCCGACCGCGCGAACGCGGCGAAGGTCGCCGCCGACCGCGGCGGGACGTTCGCGCCGCGGTCTCCGTTCGCCCACCCCGGCGTGCCCCACAGCGTGACGAGGGGAGCGATGCCCTCGGCGCGCAGCGCCTCGAGCCATGCGTCCTCCCGCGACCAGTCGTACGTGCCCGGCGTTGCCTCGATCGTTCGCCAGTCGAAGGTCACACGCGCCACCTGCACGCCGAGCTCGCGCAGCCGCACGGCGCGCTCCGCGAGCGTCCCGGGGCCGAACTCGAGCCACGCGTCGTCCGCGATGCCGATCTTCAGCCCCGGCGCGGCCGGCGCACGACCGGCGAGCGCTCCGACGGCGACGAACGCGAAAGCGAGAAGCACGGCGACGCGGCGCACGCGCCGAACCTACCCGGTCGAGCAGCCGGGAAGCCGCGTCTTCAGAGCATCCTTACCAGGTCACCAGACCGTAACAGCGGCGCCGCGGCCGCCGACGCGACCCAGTTGACGAGGCCGACGACGATCGTGGCGCCGACGTACGTCCAGAACCCGGTGATCGTGAGATCCGGGGAGATCCACTCGGTGACGAGCAGCATGAGCGTGTTCACGAAGAAGTACGCGACGCCGAGCGTCACGATGATCAGCGGCAACGCGAGGATCTTCACGACCGGCCGGAGGAACGCGTTCGCGAGGCCGAGGATCGCCCCCGCCCAGATCACCGGCCACCAGCGCTCGATCTCCAGCCCGTCGAGCGCCCAATCGGCGACGACGAGCGCAAGGACGTTGATCGCCCACGTGACGACAAGGCGGATGAGCCATTCCATGGAAAGCAACCCTACATTTCGCGCATCGCCGGGCAAGGCGCCTTGCATTGCGTGTCGGAAGGAATCGACGGCGCGCTGAGTTGCGGCGGCGAAGCCGACGCCTTTTGGGGATGCGCCCCGTCCGCAGGGCAGGGATCCGAGCGCAGAGATCCGCTCTCGCGGATTTCCGCTCCCGAATGAGCTCAGAAGAGTTTTTGCAGTTTGAGCGCCGCGCCCATGTCGCCGCTGATCTTAAGCTTGCCGGTCATGTAGGCGGTGGTCGGGTTGGCCTCGCCGTTGGCGATCTTGACCAGCGTCTCCTCGCTGGCGGAGATGGTGACGTCCGCGTCGCCTGCGCCCTCGGTGACCGTCACCGTCCCGTCGTCGACGGCGACTGTCCATTGCCCCACGCCCTCGACGTCGAAGACGTACGTGTTGTGCATCCCGGCGGTCTTGGCGGGATCGGCCTTCTCGGGCAGCGTGGCGAAGAACTCCTCTGCGGTCATGCGGCTCTCCTTGACTGACGGTTCAATCGACGACGCGGCCGAACACTAGACAATCGCCGCAGGCGCGGGCTCGACGGCGGGGACCCAGGCGACGGGAGGCGGGAGGAGCAGGCAGAGCAGAAACCCGAGCGCGGGCGCTGCTGCGCCGACGTAGAGGGCAGTCTCGAGGTCGACCGCGTCCGCGACGGCTCCCAGCGCCACCGCGGCGAGGCCGCCGAGCCCCATCGCCAGGCCCACCGAGAGACCGCTTGCGACGCCGACGTGGCGCGGGAGGTACAGCTGGCTCAGCACCATCGTGATCCCGAACGTCCCGACGACGCAGAGCCCGACGAGCATCAGCGCGATCGTCCCGACCACGCCGCCGACCGCGACGAAGACGAAGATCAGGAACGGCAGAACCGCCTGAGCCGCGGCGAGCGTGCGACGCAGGCCGACACGGTCGGCCACCGGGCCGAGCACGAGCGTCCCGACCGCGCCCGACACCAGCATCAACGCGAGCTCACGACCTCCCTCCGCCTCGCTCCCGCCGTTCGCGACGACCCAAAGCGGGACGAACGTGAGGAGGCCGAACCATGCGACGCTCCGCAGCGCGATCACGACGCCGAGCAGCGTCATCGCGCGGAGGTCGTCGCGACCGCGCGCGACCCGCCGCGCCGCCGACGTCGGCACCACCCGCGAGATCCGTGGCAACGAGCGCAAGAGCACGATCGCGCCGACGAGCACCGGGATCATCGCGATCAACCCACCCTCGAGCCCGAGCCAGAGGACGAGCGGCGTCACGACGATCGGCCCCAGCGCATAGCCCGTGTTGCCGCCGATGTTGAAATACGACATGCCGCTCGCCCGCTTGCGCCCGCTCGCGTACGCGGCGAGCTTCGCCCCCTCGGGGTGGTAGGCCGCGATTCCGATGCCTGCGGCGAAGACGAGCAGGAGGACGAGGACGTAGCTCGACGCGACCGCGGCCAGCCCCGTGCCGACCGCCGCGAGCGCGGCTCCGCCGGGCAGCAGCCAGAGCGCGCCGCGCCGATCCGACCAGATCCCGAACAGCGGCTGGACGAAGGACGACGAGACCAGGACCGAGAGCATGAGCACGGCGGTGGCCGTGTAGCTCAGGTCGAACTCGAGGGCGAGGAACGGCAACAGGGCGGGCACCGCGCCCGAGGCGAAGTCGACCGCGAGATGGCCGCCCGAGAGCGTCGCCATCGCCCTCCGGTCGAGCTCCTCCCGCATGACCCGAGGGTAGTCGCGAGGGCGGGCGCTCCGTCGCGCTCATGCACCGCGATCGAGTGCTGGGCACTGGATCGCTTTGACTCTGACGTACCCAGTGCCGACCGCTGACCGGCCCCGCGCCGGGCGTAACTAGGATCCGCGCGGCGTGGACCTCGACCTGACCGCCGAGCAGGAGCTCATCCGCGACACCGTGCGCTCCTTCGCGCGCGAGCGCGTCGCGCCCGTCGCCGAGGAGCTCGATCGCGAGCGCCGGTTCCCGCTCGAGCTCGTCCGCGAGATGGCGGAGCTCGGGCTGATGGGCCTGCCGATTCCGGAGCAGTACGGCGGAGCGGGCGGCGACACGGTGGCGTACGCGATCGCGATCGAGGAGCTGACGCGCATCGACTCGTCCGTGGCGATCACCGTCGCCGCGCACACCTCGCTCGGCACGATGCCCGTGTTCCTGTTCGGCAGCGAGGAGCAGAAGGAGCGTTGGCTGCCCGACCTCGCGTCAGGCAGGCGTCTCGCCGCGTTCGGCCTCACCGAGCCCGACGCCGGCTCCGACGCGGGCTCGGCCCGCACCACCGCCGAGCTCCGGGACGGATCGTGGATCGTCAACGGGTCGAAGATGTTCATCACGAATGCCGGCACCGAGATCACCTGGGGCGTGACGATCACGGCGCGTACGGGCGAGGACGAGATCTCGAACATCGTCGTCGAGAACGGGACGCCGGGATACACGATCTCGGAGCCGCTCCACAAGCTCGGCTGGAAGGCGTCCGACACGCGCGAGCTGACGTTCGCCGAATGCGCCGTTCCCGAGGGAAACCTGCTCGGCCCGCGCGGCAAGGGCTTCGCGCAGTTCCTCGAGATCCTCGACGGTGGCCGGATATCCGTCGCGGCGATGGGCGTCGGGCTCGCGCAGGGCGCCTACGACCTCGCGACCGCGTACGCGCGGGAGCGGGAGCAGTTCGGCAAGCCGATCTCGAAGTTCCAGGCGGTCGCGTTCAAGCTCGCCGACATGGCGGTCGAGATCGAAGCCGGCCGCCAGCTCGTGTACCGCGCGGCGTGGCTGAAGGATCAGGGCCGGCCGTTCGCGCTCGAGGCGGCGATGGCGAAGCTCTACACCGGCGAGCTTTCGCACCGGGTCGTCAATCACGCGCTGCAGATCCATGGCGGCTATGGGTTCATGGACGAGTTCCCGATCTCGCGGCTCTACCGCGACCAGAAGATCCTCGAGATAGGCGAGGGCACCAACGAGGTGCAGCGCCTGGTGATCGCGCGGTTGCTCGGCCTCTAACCCCGATGGTCAGTTGGGAAACGAGCGCGCCGCGGCCCGTGCGGACCCGTCACCGGGCGCGCCGAGCACTCGTCGCCGTGGTCGCGCTCGGCCTCGTCGCGCCGACTGCAGCCGTCGCGCACATCGCCGTCGAGCCCCCGTTCGTCGAAGCCCGTGCGCCGACGCGAATTGCGTTCGCAACGCCCAACGAGCGCCCCGGTCATGCGACGACGTCGCTCGAGATCACGGCTCCGACGGGCGTCGAGCTCGGCCGGGCCGACGCTCCGCCGGGCTGGACGATCGACGTCACGGAGAGCGGCGCGCGCTGGAGCGGAGGCAGGATCGAGGACGAGAGCACGGTGTCGTTCGCCGTCGTCGTGACCGCGCGCACCCGTGCCGGACCCGTGTCGTTCGCCGCGTCGCAGCGCTACGACGACGGCGAGGTCGTTCGCTGGGAAGCTCGCCTCACCGTCCTGCCGGCGTCGTCGGCCGATTCGCCGCCCGAGCATCCGAGGCGAGCGGTCATCGCAAGCGTGGTCGGGCTCGTCCTCATCGCCGGGAGCTTCGTCGCGCTCGGTCTTCTCCGCCGGCGGCGTCCAGCCTCGTGAGCGCACGGGCCTCACTTCAAGTCCGATAGCGGAGGCCGCTGCTAGCGTCGGGCGCCGTGCTCTTCTCGCAGGTCCTGAACGACGACCTCGGCTGTGCGTCGTACGTCGTCGGCTGTGAGAAGGCGAAGGAGGCGGTCGTCGTCGACCCGCCGCTCGCGATCGAGGAGGTGCTCGAGGAATCGGCGCGGCTCGGCGTCCGGCTCGTGCGTACCCTGGAGACGCACACGCACGCCGACCACGTCTCCGGTCACGGGCGGCTCGCGCTGGAGCAGGGCATGCCGGTGAGCATCCACCCGGCCGCCGAGCCCGCGTTTCCGTTCGACGCGCTCGAGGACGGAGGCGAGATCGCAGTCGGGAGAGTCACGCTCCGCTGCCTCCACACCCCGGGCCACCGTCCCGAGCACTGCTGCTTCGCCGTCGTCGACACCACGCGCGCCGAGGAGCCGTGGCTCGTCCTCACCGGGGACACGCTGTTCGTCGGCGACGTCGCGCGCCCCGATCTCGCCGTCGGGGCAACGGAGGGCGCCGACGGGATGTTCCACTCGCTTCGCCGGCTGCTCGAGCTCCCCGACGGCGTCGAGGTGTTCCCGGGTCATGTCGCGGGCTCGCTCTGCGGGAAGTCGCTGAGCGCTCGCGGCTCCAGCACGATCGGCTTCGAGCGGCGCTTCAACGCGATGGCGGCGATCCCGGAGCTCGACGCGTTCGTCGTCCGGTTGTCGGACGTCTCCGCGCCGAAGCCGGCCAACACCACCAGGATCGTCGAGCTCAACCGCGGGCCGTTCGCGCCGGCCGCGCCCGGGGTGGCCGAGCTGCCGGTCCCACCCGGCGGCTCGCAACTCCTCGACGTCCGCCCGGTCGACGACCACCTCGACGGCCACCATCCCGGAGCGATCAACGTTCCGGTCTCGGGCACCAGCTTCTCGACCAAGGCCGGCTTCGTCCTCGACGCCGAGGCTCCTGTCACGGTGCTCGCGAGCACGGCCACGGAAGCGCGCCGAGCCGTCGGGGGGCTTCGGTCGGTCGCGTTCGACGCCGTCGTCGGCTACGTGCTCGGGGGAGGCACGGAGAGAACTACCGGCGTCACGGTCGAGGAGCTCGAGCGGCTGATCGACGAGGGCGCGAGCGTGATCGACGTGCGGGAGAAGGACGAGCGCGACGAGGGCTACATCCCCGGCAGCCGCCACGTGCCATACCGGCTGATGCGGCTCTGCTGCCCGGACATCCCGCACGACAAGCCGGTGGTCACGATCTGCAGCTCGGGCCCGCGCGCAGCCGTGGCGGCGAGCATCCTCCGCACCAAAGGGCTCGACGCCCGTCCCGTCGTCGGCGGCGGCATGGACGACTGGCTCGCCCGGGGCGCGACTTCGGTCAGCTTCAGGCGCTGCGGCTCGGGCTAGCCGCCTCGAGCTCCCGCAGGCGCGCGGTTGCTCCCAGCCGCGCGAGAAGCTCGCGTGCCCGCGCGAGATGCACCTCCGGGTCGGTCGCGTCACGGGCGGCGAGGACGCGCGCCTCCGCCTCGAGCTCGGGCGCGCCGATCTCCGCAAGCGTGCTTGCGGCGTCGGCGAACCGACCCTGGTCGACGGCGAGTGCCGCCTCGAGGAAGCTCGAGCCCTCCGGCTCGTCCAGCACGGCGAGCGCTCCTCGGCGGCCGATGCCCTCGGCCGCCAGCGCTAGCAGCGTCGCCCAGTACCCGGGCATCAAGCCCGTCGGGTTCGCGCGACGACGATCGAGCAACTCCTCGATCAGCGCGTTCGCCTCGACAGCGTGTCCCGTGCGTGCGAAGATCCACGCCGCGGCGGCGAAGCACGGGAACACCGCCTGGTCGTCGCCACGGTCGCGCCCGAGCTCGATCAGGCGTCCGCCGACGTCGACCGCTTCCTCCACGCGCCCGTCACGAACGAGGCTGAGCTCTCCGAGGATGAAACGGAACAGCGGCTCGTGGTACTGCCCTCCCGTCCGCCTGGCGTGCTCGAGGCCGTCGAGCGAGATCTGCTCGGCCTCGCTCCACCCGCCCGAGAAGATGAGGGCCTCGGCGAGGTTGCCGAGTATGAACCGGCCGAAGCCGTCGGCGGTGCCGACTCGCTCGCAGAGCGCGAAGCCCTCTCGCTCGACCTCGATCGCGCCTTCGATGTCGCCGAGGTCGAGCAGGACCGACCCGAGATTGTTGTGGGCGCGTGCGAGCTCGAACGGATTGTCAGCGCGCGTGAGGACGATTGCCTCGCGAAGATCCCTCACCGCGCTGTCGTAGATGCCAACGTTCGCCCGCGCAGTCGCGCGGGTGATGAGCGCCGACGAACGGGCCCCGGACGCACCGACTGCGTCGGCCAGCGCGAGCGCCTCGTCCGCGATCGCCATCGCTTCCTCCTGCTGGCCGGCCACCATCTTGTACCGCGCGGCCTGCGCGAGGACGTCCACGTGCTGCGGCGTCGGTCCAGACCCGGCGACGAGCTCGAGCGCGCGTTCCGACCATTCGGCGGCCGCTGCGCCGTCACCGTGACGCCAGTGGACGAGCGAGAGGTAGTTGGCCGTCACCGCCGCCTCCTCGGTCGCGCCCTCCGCCGCGAGCCGATCGTATGCGAGCTGTAGCTCCTCCTCGCCGGTGTTCTGGGTGAAGCTCAGGGCCGCACCGAGCGCGCGCAGCGCACGGGGATCAAGGCCTCCCGGTAACCACTCCGCAGCGCCGCGGAGCGCACGAACGGTGGCCGGGAACGCGCCGATCGCGGAGGCGCGCATGCCCGCCTCGCGGAGCGCCGTTGCCGCCCGGGGCTCGAGCTCGGCGGCGTTCAGGCCGGCGCTCCGGGACAGCTCGATCGCCTCGATGTAGTGATGCGCGAGCATCTCCGCGCGGTCTTCCCGCCGGTCCTCGGGGAGCGACTCGATCCAGCGAGCGACACGGACGTGGCGATCCACCCTGTCCGGACGCGGCATCTGCCCATAGACGGCGTCCCGCACGAGGGTGTGGACGAACGAGTGCTCGGTCGCGCCGGCGACGGCCGACCTCCGCTCTCGCCGGAGGAACTCCTTGCGCCCGAGCGCCCGAAGCAGGCCCTCGACGGTTTGCTCGTCGTGGTCGGACACGGCCCGCAGGCCGTCCGACCAGACCACGCCTCCCATCACGGCGGCATCGCGCAACAGCTCCTTCTCGGCCGGCGGCAGCAGGTCGACCCGGGCGGTGACGATCCCGAGCACACTGTCAGGCAGGCCCTCCATGTCGCCTCCCGACGCCTGCATGCGAACGAACTCCTCCGCATAGAGTGGGTTCCCGCTGGCGCGTTCCACGACGGCGGCCCGGAACTCCGCGTCGGCCGGATCCCGTCCGAGAAGCGACTCCACCAGGCGCACCGTCTCGTCCGTCGAGAGGGGCCCTAGAGAGACGGTCAGCGCGTTGCGCTTCCCCCCACCCCATTCGGGCCGCCGCTCGAGCAGCTCCGGACGCGCGCAGGCGACGACGAGGAGCGGCACGCCCTCGACGAGGTCGACGACACCGTCCACGAAGTCGAGCAGGCCATCGTCCGCCCACTGCAGGTCGTCGATCACGAGCACGAGCGGCCGGCGTTCGGCGAGCGCCTCGAGGAAGATCCGCCAACCGGCGTACAGCTCCGTCCTGCGGTCCTGGAGCGCGACGTCTCCCGGCACGAGACCCACGAGGGGCTCGAGGCTCGATAGGACCCAGCGCTGGTCGTCCTCGGGAACGAGGTCGGCGACAGCGCCGGCAAGCTTTGTCGCGGCGACGGTCGCGTCGTCGTTCTCGTGGATCCCCGCCTGCGCCTTGACGATCTCGCCGAGCGCCCAGAAGGCGACGCCCTCCCCGTAGGGAAGGCAGCGGCCGTAGCGCCAGCTGATGATCTCCTCGTCGTCCTCGACGGCCTGTCCGAGCTCGGCCACCAGGCGGCTCTTCCCGATGCCCGGCACGCCGACGAGGGTCACGAGCTGGGCCGACCGGTCGACGCGAACGCGCGCGAAGGCGCCGAGCAGCAGCGCGCGCTCGTGCTCCCGACCGACGAGTGGGGACGCGGCCTCGCCGCCGAGGCCGCCGACGCGTCCGAGGGCCTCGACCGCCTCCCATACCTCGACGGGCTCGGCCTTCCCCTTCGCCGCGATCGGATCGTGGCGCCGGTAGACGATCATCCGCTCCGTCGCGCGGTGGGTCGCGGCGCCGACGAGGATCCCGTCGACCGGAGCAACGGCCTGGATGCGGGCGGCGGTGTTCATCACGTCCCCGGCGACCATCGACTCGCCGGCGGCCGGGCTCGCGTCGAGCGCGACGAGCGCCTCGCCCGTCGCGACGCCCACGCGCACGTGCAGGTCGAGGTGATCGTCGCGCTCGTTCAGCGCGCCGATCGAGTCGCGTACGGCGAGGGCCGCTCGCACAGCTCGTTCGGGATCGTCCTCGTGGGCGGTCGGCGCGCCGTACACCGCGACGACCGCGTCGCCGATGAACTTCTCGACGGTACCGCCGTAGCGCTCGAGCTCGCGGCGGAGCGTCTCGTGGTATTTCCGGAGCAGCGCGCGGACGTCCTCGGGGTCGAGCTGCTCCGCCCTCGCCGTGGAGCCGACGAGGTCGACGAACACTGCGGTGACGACCTTCCGTTCCTCGCGTGGGGTCGGGGCGGCGCCGAGGGCCGCTCCGCAGCCGTTGCAGAACCTGGCGTCCTCGGGGTTCTCGCGACCACAGTGCGCGCACGCGATCACGCGGTCGAGTGTACGTCGGGATCTGGCTCGAGCCAGAGGCGCCTCCCGCGACCCTACCGCAGCCGGCGCACGGTAAAGCCTGCGTCGGCGAGCTTGCGGATCACGACCTGGGAGTGCTCCTCACCGCGCGTCTCGAGCGTGAGCTCGGCCTCCGTCTCGAGTACGCCGATACGCCGGCCTTCGCGGTGGTGCGTGATCGCGAGGATGTTCGCCTTCTCCTCGGCGATCAGGCCGACGATCCGCGCGAGCTGGCCCGGACGGTCGGGAATCAGGAGGGCGACGACGAGATGCCGGCCGGACGCGGTGAGCCCGTAGCGGATCACGGAGTTCAGCGTGGTGGCGTCGACGTTGCCGCCCGCGAGGACAGCGCACGCGAACCCGTCCCCCGGCGCACGGCCGGCCACGAGCGCAGCGACCGGCGCCGCACCCGCGCCTTCGACGACGAGCTTTGCGCGCTCGAGCAGGATCACGATCGCCTGCGAGATCTCCTCCTCGTCGACGGTCACGAGATCGACGAGGCGCTCGTCGAGGATCGCCCTGGTCAGGTCGCCGGGGTGCTTGACGGCGATGCCGTCGGCGATCGACGCCCCGACCGGGTCGTGTCCGGCGAGCGGTGCGCAGTTCGCGGCCTGCACGCCGACGATCCGCACCTCCGGCCGAAGCGTGTCGAGCGCGAGGGCGATGCCGCTCGCCAGCCCACCCCCGCCAACCGGGACGACGACCGTGCCCGCGCCCGCAGGCAGCTGCGCGGCGAGCTCCAGCCCGAGCGTCCCCTGGCCGGCGATCACACGGGGATCGTCGAACGCGTGGATGAACGTCGCGCCGGTGTCTTGCTCGACCGTTCGCGCCGCGTCGAGCGCCTCGTCGAAGTCCTCTCCCGCGAGCTCCACACGAGCGCCGTAGCCGCGCGCGGCCTCGACCTTCGCCATCGGGGCGGTCTCCGGGACGACGATCGTCGCGGGAAGCCCCGCCTCGCGCGCAGCCCACGCCACCGCCTGTCCGTGGTTGCCGGCGCTCGCCGTCACGACGCCGGCACGGCGCTCTTCCGCCGACAGCTGCGCGATGGTGTTGTAGGCGCCGCGGATCTTGAACGCGCCGGTGCGCTGCAGGTTCTCGGCCTTGAGCAGCACCTGTCGGCCGACGATGCGCGACAGCGTCTCGGACGGATACACGGGCGTGACGCGCGCGACGCCGTCGAGGCGCTCCTGCGCCTCGCGAATCTCGCCGATCCCCGGGGCTGCGCTCATGGGCCCGCGCTCCCCGTAACCGCCTCCACGACCGCACCGACCGCGGTCAGCGGGTCGACGTCGCGGCGCTGAACGCCCTCGACGAGCTCACGGACGTTGTCGTCGTCGGCCATCGCCCGCTGGACCAGCGCCCGGAGACGGGCGACGGTCAACGCCTCGACCTCGGCGGCGAGGTTCCGTTGCCTGCGCCGCTCGAGCTCGCCGCGCTCCTCGAGCTCGCCGCGGCGAGCCTCGAGGGCGTCCCACAGCTCGGGCACGCCCTCGCCGCGAAGCGCCTCCGTGAGGAGGATCTTCGGGCGTCGCTCCCGCACCGGGTCGAGCGCGACGATCGAGCGCACCTCCTCGACCATCGTCTGCGCGGCGGGATGGTCCATCTTGTTGACGGCGATGACGTCGGGGATCTCCATGATCCCCGCCTTGAGCGCCTGCACCGAGTCGCCGGAGCCCGGCATCAGGACGAGGAGGATCACGTCGGCAATCCCCGTGATCTCGACCTCGCTCTGTCCCGTGCCGACCGTCTCGAGGAACACGAGGTCCTTCCCCGAGGCGTCGACCAGGAGAAGGGCCTGGAGCGTCGCCTCGGCGAGCCCGCCGAGGTGGCCGCGCGTCCCCATCGAGCGGATGTAGACGGCGGGATCGAGGAAGTGCTCGGCGAGCCTGATCCGGTCCCCGAGCAACGCGCCCCGCGTGAACGGGCTCGAGGGGTCGACGGAGATGACGCCGACGCTCGCGTCGAGACCTCGTGCGTGGCCGACGAGCGCGCTCACGAGCGACGACTTGCCGACGCCGGGCGGCCCGGTCACGCCGATCGAAGCCGCACGGCCGGTGCGCGGGTAGACGGAACGGACGATCTCCTGTGCCCGCGGGTCGCGGTCCTCGACGAGCGAGATGGCGCGTGCGAGCGCGCGCCGGTCTCCGGCGAGGACGCCGGTGACGAGCTTGTCCTGCGTCCACGACCGTCGTGTCACCGAGAGAGGATGCTACGGGCTCGGTCGACCCTCGGCGTCGCTTGGGCGGAGCGGCGCGACGTCCGTCCGCATGCGCTGCTGCTCCCGTCGGCGGGTCTCGTCGACCTCGCTCATCAGGGCGCGGATCCGCTCGAGGCCCGGCGGCTCGACCGCCCGGCGCTCGACCATGACGGCGTCCCTCGTCCGTCGGGTGAGCACGAACGCCATCACAGCGGCCGCGCAATAGACGGCCCCCGCGGTCGCCCACGCCGCGCGCGCCCCGGCTGCGTCGACGAGCAGGCCTCCTCCCGCCATCGCGAGGCCGAGCACGGCGTAGTACGTCGACATGAGGACGGCGAGCGCGCGGCCGCGCATGGCGTCCGGAGCTCCTCGCTGCACGAGCACCTGGTTGCAGACAATCGCCGCTCCGTTGCCAATTGTGGCAACGCCGGCGAGCACCGCGGTGAGCGCGATCGTCGGCGACGAGGCGGCGAGACCGAAGCCTGCCGCCATGAGCAGCAGGGCGCCGCCGTAGACGCGGGTCATTCCGAACGCGCCGAGCGCCGATGCCGCGAAGAAGCTCCCGATCACGAGCCCCACGCCCGTCGCGCCGACGAGGAATCCGAGGCCGACGTTGCCGGCATGAAGATCGTGCTTCGCGAGCACGACCTCCGCGACGTTGACGCAGGCCGTCGCGATGGCGGCGGTGTTCCAGACGACGAGCACCGTGACCAGGTGATTCGACCGCAGCACGAGCCCGAGGCCCTCCCGTACGTCCGCCCAGTGCCCGCGCGAGATCGGCTCGTCCGAGCGGAGCGCCGACGCTGCGATCCGGGTGACGAGCAGCGCGGAGATCACGAACGTGACCGCGTTCACCCAATAGGCGACGTCGGGTCCCCGAGCCGCGAGCAGCAGGCCTGCCGCGACTGGGCCGATCGTCCAGGCGACGTGCTCGACGGTGGACAGAAGTGAGGTCGCGAGCTCGCGCTCCTGCTCGTCGACGAGGTTCGGCAGCCCTGCCCACACCGCGGGCCGGAAGAACCCTGTGGCGATGCCGTTGATGCCTGCGAGCGCGACGATCAGGGCGGGATCGCCCACGAAGGGAAGGGCGACGAACGTCGCCGCGCGAACGAGGTCGGAGGCGATCATCAGCCGCCGCCGCGAGAGGCGGTCGACCAGCGGGCCGAGTGTGACCCCGATGACGACGATCGGGAAGAAGTCGGCGATCAGGAGCGCCGCGAGCCACTTCCCCGACCCTGTGCGGTCATAGACGTCGACCGCGAGGGCGAGGGCGGCAAGGTACGTCCCGACCGCTGAGCCGAGGGTCGCCCAGAAGAGCAGCGCGAACCCGCGGTTGCGCCGGAGGAGTGACAGACGGCCAGTCGCTCCTACACGCACGCGCGGACGCTAGCACCAGCGCGCGATGCCGAACAGTGGCCGAAACGGACGGCTGCCGTGCGGCTAGGCGACCGGGCCCGTGGGCGCCGAGGCCTTCGCGAGGCGCTCGGCGACCAGCGACGCGAGGGCGACCTGGCCGGACTTCCCGACGGGCGCACCCACCGAGGTGAACAGCAGCCCGGATTGGACCCGGCCGTGCTGGAGGACGACGGCGTCGACGTACGCGCGGACGCGCTGGCCGTTGATTGCGATCGTCAGGACGAGCCGAAACGCGGTCGCCTTCGGCGCCACGTCCGGGAAGGGGACGCGCTTGGACGATTCGACCGTGATCTTCTGTCCGGCCGGAGCGGAGAGCCGCACGATGTCGGCAAGGCACCTCGCCGTCTGCTTCGACGTCCCGCGGTTCCACGAGGCGTTGGCCTCGCGTAGCGTCCGGTAGACCTGCGCGGTCGACGCGACGGTGACGAACGGGGGACCGTTCGTGAGACGGAAGTCGGGCGAGTCCGCGTCGCCGGTGACGGTGAGGTCGCTCTCGTCGAGCGCATCGCATCGCGCACCTTTCGGCACGCTGTCGTCGTTCGTCCGCCTCTGCGCCATGAACCCCTTACCGAGGTCGGCGCGCTTGAGCACGATCGAGCGGGCCGTCGACTGGTCCTTCTTCGTCAGCGCCTTGCGAGGCTCGCCGTCGGCGCCGAGCGCCGAGCCGACGAGGGCGAGAGCTGCGACGATCGTCACGAGCACGCGCATGCTCTCACTGTACTCGCCTGGATCCATGCCGGGCGCGTGGCGGCCGGAGTCGGGCTCTTACGGGTCATGAACGACCTACCCGGTGTCCATCGCGTTGATCCATGCGCGGCGCGGAAGGGCCGGAGCCGGGCTTTGCCCGGCGGGAGGCCAGGGGTCGTCGACCCATGGGCCACGCCGAAGGACGGGGCTCGTGGGGGAACCATGGGTTCCCCCACGTCAAGAAGGAGGGGCGCGTGGGGGGACCATGGGTTCCCCACGTCTTTATCCGGGGTCGTACGCGAGGTTTTGGCGCAGCCACCGCTCGACCTCGGCGAGCTGCTCGCCCTTGCGCGACGCGTAGTCCTCCACCTGGTCGCGTCCGATCCTGCCGATCGAGAAGTAGCGCGACGACGGGTGTCCGAAGTAGAGGCCGCTCACGCTCGACCCCGGGAGCGACGCGCAGGTCTCGGTCAGCGAGAGCCCTGCCCGTTCCGCGTCGAGCAGGTCGAAGAGCTTGACCTTCTCCGAGTGGTCGGGACACGCCGGATAGCCGAACGCCGGCCGGATGCCGCGGAAGCGCTCCGCGACGAGCTCCTCCGCCTCGAGGTGCTCGTCGGGCGCGTACCAGTCGCGGCGCGCCTGCAGGTGCAGCCACTCGGCGAACGCCTCCGCGAGCCTGTCGGCCAGCGCCTTGACCATGATCGCGCTGTAGTCGTCTCGCGCCTCCTCGAACGACGTCGCGAGCTCGTCGGCGCCGTGGATGGCTACCGCGAAGCCTCCCACGTGGTCTTCGAGCCCGGCCTCCGCCGGTGCCACGAAGTCCGCGAGGGAGCGGTTCGGCCGCGAGTCGTCGTGCGCCGCCTGCTGGCGCAGCATGGGAAACCGCAGGTCGCCGTTCCCCGCGAGGAGGACGACGTCGTCGCCCTCGGCGGCGGCGCGCCAGAATCCGTGCACCCCGCGCGCGGTCAGGAGGCGCTCCTCGACGATCCGGTCGAGCAGGGCGTTCGCCGCCTGGAACAGGTCGCGCGCCGCCGGGCCCTTCTCGGCATCCTCCAAGATCGCGGGGAAGCGCCCCTTGAGCTCCCAGGCGTGGAAGAAGAACGTCCAGTCGATCAGCTCTCGTAGCTCGGCGATCTCCGGCTCGGCGAGACGCGTGCCGGTGTAGGCCGGCGTCGCGATGTCGTCCGCGTGCCAGGCGATCGGCGTCCGCCGCTCGCGCGCAGCGCGGAGCGGCAGCAGCGGCTTGCGCTCGCGCTCGGCGTGGAGCGCCCGCAGGCGCTCCTGCTCGAGCCGGTTCTCGGCGTCCAGCGCCGTGCGTCTCGTGGGCTCGAGGAGCGAGCCGACCACGCCGATCACGCGAGACGCGTCCAGGACGTGGACCGTGGAGGGTGTGTACTCGGGCGCTATGCGTACGGCGGTGTGCTGGCGTGACGTCGTCGCGCCCCCGATGAGGAGCGGCAGCCCCATCCCGCGGCGCTCCATCTCCTTCGCGACCACGACCATCTCGTCGAGCGAGGGCGTGATCAGCCCTGACAGTCCGACGACGTCGCAGTCCTGCTCGACCGCCGTGTCGAGGATGGTGTCCGCGGGGACCATCACGCCGAGGTCGATCACCTCGTAGCCGTTGCAGCCGAGCACGACTCCGACGATGTTCTTCCCGATGTCGTGCACGTCTCCCTTGACGGTCGCGAGCACGACCCGGCCGGCTGTGCTGGCAGCGCCGTCGCCCTTCTCCGCTTCCATGAACGGCTCGAGATACGCCACCGCGCGCTTCATCGCCCGTGCGCTCTTCACGACCTGCGGAAGGAACATCCGCCCCGATCCGAAGAGGTCGCCGACGACCCGCATGCCGTCCATCAGCGGCCCTTCGATCACGTCGAGCGGGCGGGAGAGCGCGCGGCGCGCCTCCTCGGCGTCCTCCTCGATGAAGTCGACGATGCCGTGTACGAGCGCGTGCTCGAGCCGCTTGGCGACCGGGGCGTCGCGCCAGGCGAGGTCCTCCTCGCGCTCGACCGTCGCGCCCTCGTAGCGGCGCGCGAGCGCGACGAGACGCTCGGTGGCGTCGGGACGCCGGTTGAAGAGCACGTCCTCGACGTGCTCGAGGAGCTCGGGCGCGATGTCCTCGTAGACCATCAGCAGGCCGGCGTTGACGATCCCCATGTCGAGGCCGGCTCGGATCGCGTGGTAGAGGAACGCGGCGTGCATCGCCTCGCGGACGTGCTGGTTGCCGCGGAACGCGAAGGAGAGGTTCGAGATGCCGCCGCTCGTGCGGGCGCCCGGGCAGCGCTGCTTGATGAGCGGGAGGGCCTCGATGAACGCCTTCGCGAACTCGTTGTGCTGCTCGATGCCGGTTGCGACGGCGAGGATGTTCGGGTCGAAGACGATGTCCTCGGGCGGGAACGCCACCTCCTCGGTGAGCAGCCGGTACGCCCGCTCGCAGATCTCGACCTTCCGCCCGACGGTCTCGGCTTGACCCTGCTCGTCGAACGCCATCACGATCACCGCTGCGCCGTACCGCCGGATCAGTCGCGCGTGCTCGAGAAACGGCTCCTCGCCCTCCTTGAGCGAGATCGAGTTGACGATCCCCTTGCCCTGGAGGCACTTGAGCCCGGCCTCGAGCACCGACCAGCGGGAGCTGTCGACCATGATCGGCAGCCTGGCCGCCTCGGGCTCCGTGGCGAGGAGGTTGAGGAACTGCGTCATCGTCCGCTCGCCGTCGAGCAGGTCGGCGTCCATGTTCACGTCGAGCGCATTCGCGCCGCTCCGAACCTGCTCGAGCGCGACCTCGACCGCCGCCTCGAGGTCGCCGGCCTCGACGAGCGAGCGGAAGCGCGCGGAGCCCGTCACGTTCGTGCGCTCGCCGACCATCACGAAGCCGGTATCCGGTCCGATCTCGAACGGCTCGAGGCCACTCCACCTCGTGCGGTGCGTGGGGGCCGGAATCGGGCGGGGCGCGATCCCGTCGACGGCGACTGCGATCTGGCGGATGTGCTCCGGGGTCGTCCCGCAGCATCCCCCGACGAGGTTCACCAGCCCGTCCTCCGCGAAGGCCCGGAGGAAGCGGCTCGTGTCGCCCGGCTCCTCGTCGTGCTCTCCCATCGCGTTCGGAAGACCGGCGTTCGGGTAGCAGGAGACGTAGGTGTCGGCGACCCGCGCCATGCCTTCGAGGAACGGCCGCATCTCGGTCGCACCGAGCGAGCAGTTGACGCCGACGATCAGTGGCCGCGCATGCTCGACGGAGACCCAGAACGCCTCGGACGTCTGACCCGAGAGGTTCCGTCCGCTGCGGTCGATCGCGGTGAACGAGATCCAGAGCGGTATGTCCGGGGCGACGTTCCCCGCGGCAACGATCGCCGCCTTTGCATTGAGCGTGTCGAAGATCGTCTCGATCAGCAGCAGGTCGACACCGCCTTCGGCCAGCGCGGCGATCTGCTCCTCGTAGCTCTCGCGCACCTGGTCGAACGTCACCGATCGGAACGCGGGGTCGTCGACCTTCGGGGAGACGGAGAGCGACACGTTGAGCGGTCCGATCGCGCCGGCGACGAACCGCGGCTTGTCGGGGGTGCGTGCCGTCCAGGCGTCGGCCGCGGCGCGGGCCAGGCGCGCGCCCTCGCGGCTCATCTCGGCGGCAAGCCCTTCCAGGGCGTAGTCCGCCTGGCCGATGGACGTCGCTGTGAACGTGTTCGTCGTCGCCAGGTCGGCGCCGGCCGCGAAGTACGCGTCGTGGATCTCCGTCACGATGTGCGGCTGCGTGACGTTCAGCAGGTCCGGATCGCCCTTCACGTCCCGGCCGTGGTCGCGGAGCCGCTCGCCGCGGTAGTCCTCCTCCGACAGCCCCCGGCGATGGATGAGCACCCCCCAAGAGCCGTCGTGGACGGCGATCCGCCGATCCATGATCTCCCGGATTCGTTCGGCTGCGCTCATAAATGACCTGCCCTGTGTCCATCACGTTGCTCCGTGCGCAGCGCATCGGGGCCGGAGCCGGGCTTTGCCCGGCGGGAGGCCACGAGTCGTACACCCGTGAGCCGCGCTGAAGGAGGGGGCTCGTGGCGGAACCATGGGTTCCCCCACGTCAAGAAGGAGAGGGCTCGTGGGGGAACCATGGGTTCCCCCACGGCAAGCACCCCCCAAGAGCCGTCGTGGACGGCGATGCGCTCGTCCATGATGGCTCTCAGCTGGTCGGTCTTGGCGCTCACTCGTCTCCTCGGGTCCTTCGTCCTTCGTGAACGGACCCGACAGTGGCGCGGGGGCTCTTTAGGCGTTTGGTAACCCGGTCGCCAAGCTGCCGTTCAAAGCTCTCCGGGACTCGTACGATAGCGGCATCGGGGCTGTTGTCGACCCGCGCGACCACGGCGCCTCGGGTCGCGGCCGAGCTCAGGCCGCGGCCGTGCGAGGCATCGCGACGAGCCGCGGGCGTGCGACGCTCCCCTTGGCCAGCAGCGACGTGAGCGTCTCGGCGGAGATGGGACTCCCAAGCTCGTATCCCTGCGCGAGCGTGCACCCGAGATCCGAGAGCAACTCGCGAGTGGCGCGCGACTCGATCCCCTCCGCGACGACGGAGAGATCGAGTCGCGCGCCGAGATCGAGGATCGTCTGGACGATCGTCATGTCGTTTGGGCTCTCCGCCATCCGGTCGACGAACGAGCGGTCGATCTTCAGCTCGGAGAGCGGCAGCGCGGTGAGGTAGCCGAGAGACGAGTAGCCGGTCCCGAAATCGTCGATCGAGAGCCGCACCCCGATCGCGGCCAACTCGTGCGCGACCGCGCGGGCGCGCACCGGATCCGCCATCAGCGACGTCTCGGTGATCTCGAGCGTGAGGAGCTGCTCCGGCAGCCCCGCGTCCGCGAGGATCTCGCCGACGGCCGTGGCGAACGTCGCGTCGAGGAGCGCGCTCATGTCGATGTTCACCCCGACGTCGATCGGCGTGCCGGCGCGATGCCACGCCGCGGCCTGCTCGACGGCCAGCCTGAGGATGCGGTTCGTGAGTAGCCGCATCAGTCCCGCCTTCTCGACGAGGGGAAGGAACGCTTCGGGAAGGACGACGCCGTGGACAGGGTGGTTCCAGCGCGCCAGCGCCTCGGCGCCGACGATCGCACCGGTGTCCACCTCGACCTTGGGCTGGAAGTACGCCGTGATGCTGCCGTCCTCGAGCGCCTGGCGGACCTCGCCTCCGAGCGCGAGCGCCTCGCGGCTGCTCGAGTCCTGCTTCGGGTTGTAGAGCTCCACCGGCGTCCTATTGCGCTTCGACGCGTACATCGCGACGTCCGCGAAGCGCAAGAGCGTCTCCGGGTCAGTGGCGTCGTCGGGAAACAGGGCACCGCCGATCGAAGCGCCGACGTCGAGCGAGAGGTCGCCGATCGAGAACGGCCGCTCGAGCGCCGCGTGGATGCGAGTCGCCGCCTCGGTCACGTCCGCGGCGCCCGATACGCGCATCACGATCCCGAACTCGTCACCGCCGAGACGCGCGACCGTGTCCGTGTCGCGAAGGCCGGCCCGCAGCCGACTGCCGAATGCGCGCAAGAGCTCGTCGCCGTCTGCATGGCCCATGGCGTCGTTGATCTCCTTGAAGCGGTCGAGATCGAGGAGCATGACGGCCGCCCGGCCACCAGAGCTGATCGCCTCGGCCAGCACCTGCTCGATGCGGTCCGCGAACAGCCGGCGATTCGGAAGCCCGGTGAGGCTGTCGTGGAGCGCGAGATGCTCGATCTCGTCGATGTGCGAGCCGAGCTCACGCGTCGCGACACGCAGGACCGGGAAGAACGACGCGAACAACGCCAAGAGGAGCACCTCGAGCACTGCCGCGATCGGGATGAACGTGGCGCGAATCGAGCTCGCGATCGGCGCGTAGTCGCGGGTCGAGACGAGCGCCCCTGCCGGCTGCTGTCCGAACGAGATTGGGACGACCTGCTTGAGGACGGTCCGCTCGTCCGCACCGATCTGCTCGGGCTCGATGACGGTCGAGATCACGTCGCTCTGGAGCACGCCGAGCGAGGCTCGGCTGTCGACAGTTCGCCGTCCGATCATGGTGTGGTCCGTCGAGTACGAGACGACGCCGGTGCGGCTGAACAGCGACGCCCGCTTCACGTCGTCGACGAGCACCTTCTCTTCGAACACTCGGTCGAGCTGCCTCCTTCGCGCGGGCGTGACCGGCCCCGCGAAGTCGGACGGTCGCAGCTGCTCGGAGAGGACGACGTTCGCGACGAAGCGGGTGTTGCGCTCGATGCTCTCCTGCACCTGCCCGCTCACGAACCCGCTGACGACGAGGAAGATCGCGGCGCTCGTCACGGCGAGGCCCGCCGCGGTGAAGATCGTGAACCGCAGCACGAGGCTGGGGTTCCGGCGCCCGCCACCGCTGAGCCGACTCCGCGCACGGCTCATTGCCGGCGTCCTTTCGAGCGGCGGCGGCGGTCGGTGAGGTAGGCGACGATCCCCGCAGGCAGGAGGAGCACGACGCCGTGGTCGTTGTCGTCGTTCTCGTTCCCCTCGTCCTCGTCCTCGTCGTCGCCGTGGTCGCCCTTGCCTTTGTCCTTCTTGTCCTTGTCCTTGCACTTGCCCTTGGCGTGGGCTTTGCCCTTGTCGTTGTCCCTTTCCTTCGCCTTGCCCTTGCACGTGTCGTCGTCTTGCCCTTGGTCGTCCCCGTTCTGGGTGCCCTGACCGTTGCCGTTGCCATTGCCCTGGCCGTTGCCATTGCCCTGACCATTGCCATTGCCCTGCCCGTTCCCGTTGCCCTGACCGTTCCCGTTGCCCTGCCCGTTCCCGTTGCCCTGACCGTTCCCGTTGCCCTGACCGTTCCCGTTGCCCTGCCCATTGCCAGTGCCGTCGCCGTCGCCGGTGCCCGAGTCATCGCCCGCGCCCGCACCCGGGCCAGACCCGTCACCGCTGCCGCTCCCCGGATCGCCGCCCGACCCAGACCCGTCGCCGCCGCTACCGGTCCCCGAATCGCCGCCCGACCCGGAGCCCGACCCAGACCCGTCGCCGCCGCTACCGGTCCCTGAATCGCCGCCCGACCCGAAGCCCGACCCGAAGCCCGACCCGAAGCCCGACCCAGACCCCTCACCGCTACCGGTTCCCGAATCGCCGCCCGACCCTGAGCCCGACCCAGACCTCTCACCGCTACCGGTGCTCGAGCCGCCGCCCACCCCGGCGCCGGTGTCGGTCCCGGCACCGCCGCCTGCCTCCGGGCCGGCGCCCGTGTTTTGACCGCTGCCCTCCGCGGGGGTAGAACGGGTGTCGGTGCCGCCGGTCGAGGCGCCGCCCGACGAGCCCGTTGCCGAGCCCGCTGTCGCGGGACCGTTGTCGTCCCGAGCGCCTGGCCCACCGGAGCCGACGCCACTGCCCCCGACGCCCCTGCTCTCGCCGCCGGGCGCGCCTGCACCGCCGGCGCCTCCGTTGGCCGCACCGCGATCGGTGCCGGCGCCGGGGCCACCGCCGGGCGCGCCGGACGGCACGTCCGCGGAAGGCGAGTCGCCCGACGGGGAGTGGCCCGACGGCGAATCGGCCGCGGGCGTGTCACCCGAGGGGGTGTCGCCCGGACCACCGTCGGTCGGAGTAGAGCCGCCGACGCCGCCACCCTGCGGACCGGACGCGTCCGCCGTGCGGTGAGCGTCGGTCACGTGCGGCGAGCGCCCACGACGCGTCACGACTCCGCGGCGGGCGCTCAGAATCGGGTGCCGACCGACCGTCGGCGCTTCCGGCGCCTCGGTCGAGATCTCGCCCTCCAGATCGGACCCTGCGACGATCCGGATCGGGCCCGTCGGCGGCTCGTGCACGCCGAAGATCGCGTCCCGCGCCTTGAAGATCGGCGCCAGGACGCCACCAGGGTTCACCGGAAGCAGCAGTCCGAGAAATGCCGCGCCGGGCACGACGAGCGCGGCAGCCAGCACCGCAGCGCGCTCGCGCGTTCTCGGCGACGCCAAGAGGCGCCTGAATGGCCGGTTTTCCATGCCGCAGAATCCCCCCTCTCGCTCCCCCGGACGGGTTATCAAGCCGGGGATCTGACCGTACGAACCGGTATCGGCCGGGTCACCCCCCTGACGGGGGATGCGGCGTCACTCGCGCGGGTGAATCGAGCCGCCCAGGAGGGGAGAAAACCTCGCCGAGCTTTGCGCCGGAGCCGCGCTATCCGGTCGTGCGGCCGGAGACGGAGAGCTGGTTCTCGGCGTGCTGGACGCGCTGCTCGAGCTGCCAGCGGTCGGCCGTCGATTCGCCGGCCTCGACCCGCTCGAGCTCCTTCTTCGCGGCCTCGAGCTGCCCCCTGGCTCGCTCGTCGTCGATCTCCTTGACGTTGACGGCGTCGTCGACGAGTGCGAGCGCGCGGTCCAGCTCGACCTTGAAGAAGCCCGGCCCCGTTGCGAACTCGAGGATCTCGGTCGCCCCGACGTGGACGCGGGTCGAGCCCGCCTTGAGCGTCGCGACGAGCGGCGCGTGGCGCGCGAGGATGCCGATCTCGCCGGCGGCGCCGGGGACGATCAGCATGTGTGCCTGCCCGTCGAACACCGGCCCGTCGGGCGTTACGACCGCGACGTCGAAGGGGGGATGCTCGGAGACGTCCGCCATGTTCTTCTAGCCTGAGGAGACCGAAGGCCGCATCAGGCAGCGACCTGCTCGAGCGAGCGCGCCTTCTCGTGCACGTCCTCGATCGGGCCGACCATGTAGAACGCCGCCTCGGGCAGATCGTCGGTCTCGCCCTTGATGATCGCGTCGAAGCCCGCGATCGTGTCCTCGAGCTTGACGTACTTGCCCGGCGTCCCGGTGAACTGCTCGGCGACGAAGTTCGGCTGCGACAGGAAGCGCTCGACCTTCCGTGCACGGGCCACGACGAGCTTGTCCTCGTCGGTGAGCTCGTCCATGCCGAGGATCGCGATGATGTCCTGCAGGTCCTTGTAGCGCTGCAGGATCTGCTGCACGCTCGTCGCGACGCGGTAGTGCTCGTCGGAGACGATGCCGGGCTGCAGGGCGCGCGAGGTCGAGTCCAGCGGATCCATTGCCGGGTAGATCCCCTTCTCGACGATCGCGCGCGAGAGCACGGTCGTGGAGTCGAGGTGGGCGAACGTGTTCGCGGGCGCCGGGTCGGTCAGGTCGTCCGCCGGCACGTAGATCGCCTGCACGGACGTGACCGAGCCGGTCTGCGTGGACGTGATGCGCTCCTGGAGCTGGCCCATCTCCGTCGCGAGCGTCGGCTGGTAGCCGACCGCGCTCGGCATGCGGCCGAGGAGCGCCGAGACCTCGGAGCCTGCCTGCACGAAGCGGAAGATGTTGTCGATGAAGAGCAGGACGTCTTGGCCCTGGTCACGGAAGAACTCCGCCATCGTCAGCCCGGAGAGCCCGACCCGGAGACGCGCCCCCGGCGGCTCGTTCATCTGGCCGTAGACGAGGGCGACCTTGTCGATCACGCCCGACTCGGTCATCTCGATCATCAGGTCGGTTCCCTCGCGCGTCCGCTCACCGACCCCGGCGAACACGGACACGCCGCCGTGCTCCTTCGCGAGGTTGTGGATCAGCTCTTGAATGAGGACGGTCTTGCCGACGCCGGCGCCGCCGAACAAGCCGACCTTGCCGCCCTTGATGTACGGCGCGATGAGGTCGACCACCTTGAGCCCGGTCTCGAAGATCTCGATCTTCGGCGACAGGTCGCGGAAGGCGGGCGGGTCGCGGTGGATCGGCCAGCGCTCGCCGTCGCCCGCAACGTCGTCCTTGCCGTCGATCGGCTGCCCGATCACGTTCCAGAGCCGCCCGAGCGTCGGATCGCCCACCGGGACGGAGATCGGAGCGCCCGTGTCGACGGCGTCGAGACCTCGCGCGAGCCCGTCGGTCGAGTCCATCGCGACGGCTCGCACGCGGTCGTCGCCCAGGTGCTGCTGGACTTCCGCGACGAGCGTTCCCGTCGGCAGCTCGATCTCGAGCGCGCTCAGGATCTCCGGCAGGCGATCCGGGAAGACGGCGTCGAGCACGACGCCCTTGATCTCGATGATCTTCCCGACGTTGCGGTCGGACGTGCTCGTCTTCTCAGGCATGCGGCTCCGATGGGAGTGTCGTGGGCACGTAAGGCGCCCCGGCGGGCCGCCGGCGAAGGAGTCTAGCGAAGCCCCATCGCCCTCCGAGCCGGCTTCGGCGGCGTGGAGAGCCTCTCGCTATCGGCGCCTCGACACGCTCGGCGTGGTCGAGGCGTCAGACGTCCGACGTGATGAAACTGGGTGTGACGATCACGCCCAAAGCGTACGTGCCGCACCATTGCGCAAACGTGAAGGGTCGTGCGCCACGGCGAAAGAACTGCCCCCGCCGAAGGCCGGGATCCGAGCGGCGCGATTCCGCTACTGCGGAATCGCGCTCGCGAAGACACCCGCCGCGGCGTCAGCTCTACGGATCCTCCCAGGCGACGCGATGGGGCAACGCACGCCGCCCGGCTGCGAAGCAGCCGGCTTCAGGGATCTGCCCCCGCCGCAAGGCGGGGGATCCGAGCGGCACGATTCCGCTCCTGCGGAATCGTGCTCGCGAACAAGTTCAGCTCGGCTGCTCGGGAACCGGGATTCCCGCCTGCGGCGCCCAGTAGTCGACGAGCCAGCGACCGTGGGCTCCGCCGACCTGCCTCAGGCCGATATAGAACGCCTGCGGCCCGACCTCGGCGCCCTGCCTCGGCGTCAGCAGCACCTCCAGGACGACGAGTCCCGGACCGACCTCGTTCACCGAGAACGCCGCGCCTCGCAATCCCTTCGTCGGGAAGTACTGCACCGGGATGTTGCCGGTGAGCCACTCCTTGTACGTGCAGCCGCATTCCTTCTTGAGCTTCGGGTGCGTCAGGTTCCACGCCTTTGCGAGATCTTCGCGGCCCGCGGCTGCGAGGATGAACTCACCCGCGACCTTCCGTGCTGCGGCCGGAACGTCGCTCTCCTTCGGCGTCGGCGTCGAGGGGCCGGGGTCGTAATCCGAGCCGTCGACGGCCGTCTGGGTCGCGGGCCGCACCGACGTGTCCTCCGATCCGAGCCTCACCGTCACGAACGCGACGAGCCCGGCGATCAGGACGAGCGCCGAGAACCACAGAGCAGTGCGTGACGCGCCGGGTGAGCGAAGCCACTCCATGAGGCGCGAAGGGTAGCCACCGTCCATCGCCGCTATGTGACGGAAAGGTTACGACGATAGAGGACGAACGCGAGCGGCAACAGCGCCGCCACGAGCGCATGCGGGGCGAGCTGGTACGACACCAGCTGGCGTCCTTGCGGCACGAGACGGCCGGCGCCGTACCGCTCGCGCACGGTCTGGATCAACGGCCCGACGTCGCCCTCGTTGTAGACGGATGAGTCGAGCGCGCCTGCGATCTGCCGCAGCTGCCGACCCGAGGCGGCGTCCGGTCGATAGGCCGTGTCGCGGTCGCCGTTGTCGTCGAACACGGCCTCGTCGCCTCTCCAGTACTGCACGAAGATCGTCGAGACGTGACCTTCCAGGAGGCGGTCGCGTAGCACTTCGAGGTCGACGGGCAGGCTCTCACCGTCGCTCATGATCACGGCGAGGCGCCGGGAGCTGTCGGGCATGAAGAACGCCGTGCGTCCGAGGTCGCCGAGCGCGTTGAACGCCGTCGCCCGGCGCCCGCGACGGTCCGGGGGCGGTCGCTCGATGCCGATCGCACGGTCGACGACCGCGACGAACGCGTTGCGTCCCAGGCTCGGGAAGAGATGCGGCAGCACCCGGTCGGTCAGCGAGGCGACGCCGAACCGCGTCTCGGGCATGGCGGCTCGTAGCTGCTTGGCGACGAGCCGTGCGCGATCGAGGCGGCTCGGCTCGCTCGGAGCGCGCTTGGCCAGCATGGATCGCGTCACGTCGAACACGACGATCACTTCGGAGCCCTCGCGCCCGTCCGTCGACTCGGAGCGGGCGACGACCGGCTGCGCCGCCGCCAGGCCGACGAGGACGCTCGCGGCGCCGATGAGCACGAGATCGAGAACGAGCGGGCGCCGGCCGGGCGGAGTCAGGCCGAGCGAGACGGCCAAGGCGCTCGCGCGCCGCCGACCATGGATCCTCGCAGCGCCGGCGAGAACGCCGACGAGACCGACCAGGGCGGCCACCGGTGTGAGGAAGCTGAGAGACACGGGGAACCGCGGGTCAGAAGCCGCTGCCCGACGTCGACGCGCCGGCACCCGGGCTTGGGAGCGGCGCGCGTGTGTCGCCCTGGCCCTGCGGCCCTTGCCCGGTGAGGCGCAGCAGCTTCAGCGACAGCTCGAGATCGAAGACCGCGTCGTCGTTCGACGCGTCCAGGGTGGCCGCGCGCTTGAACTGCTCGATCGCGCGGCGAACGAAGACCTGGCGCTGGATCGGCGAGTTCCGCGCCTCCTCGAGCAGGAACGCGCCGCGCAGCGTGATCAGCGCGGACCGGCGCGCCGCGTTCGTCTCCTGCTCCGCCGTGTGGGCGACGCGGCGCTCGGCGGTGCTCCGCCGGGTGACGTCGACGAACGAGCGAAGAGGTGCCTTCGGATCACTACGCCAGAACTCGTCGACGGCCCCGCGGTACGCGACGTCGTCCCCCACGCCGAGGACGGCCCGCGAGAGCGAACGCGGAAGAACGGTGTTCGGCTCCCATGTGGTCTCGCTGCGTGCGGCGTACGCGAGGTCGCCGTCCCGCATGCTCCGATCCCAACGCAGCACGTCGGCGGCGAGCAAGACGAGCACCGCGGACGCCAGGAGCAGCGCGGCGACCGCCAAGACGCCGCCGGCGGGACGCAGCCACTGCCGAGCCGAAGGCGTCACGCGACCCTCCGCCAGCTGAGCCCGACGCAGAAACGCTCGTTGACCGCCAAGAGCGCCAGTAGCGCCGCCGCGATCCCCACGAGGAGCCAGGGGGACGAGCCGACGAGCGTGAGCGCCTCCTTGACGCCGGTGTTGCGGACGATCTCGGGCCGTTCGACGAAGACGTCGCGGCCGGCGATTCGCCGGAACAGATCGAGGTCCTCCGCGGCGGGGAAGAGCGGGATCACCCGCAACCGTATGCCTTCGCGCTCGTACGTGTTGAGCTCGTCGAGCAACGGCGAGGTGTCGAAGCCCGAGTCGTCGAGATCGCTCATGAGGAGGACGGAGAGGTCGCTGTTTCCCTCTCGGTGGATCACGGAACGCGCCTCTGCGAGACCCGTCGAGATCTTTGTTCCTCCACGGAAGGCGAGCGACCACGGGCTTTCCTCACGCCCCGGTTGCTGGCCGGGCCGGCGGTCGTTGCGGCCGCGACGGAACCCGAACCGGTCGCGTCGGAAGCCCGGCGGGGCGGCGAAGAACCGCAGCATCGGACGGAGCTCCTCGCTCCTCGTGTCGGGTGGGAGCATCTCGTAAGCGCTGTCCGAGAACACGACCAGCCCGACCCTGCCCTCGGTCTCCGAGAGCGACCGAAGCACCCGCTGCGCGCGCTGCGCCTTGAGCTCGTCGACCGACGTCGAGAGGTCGAGGACGATGATGCCGCCGCTGCCGGTCGCGAAGTAGCTGGTCGGCAACGCGTGCAGGTTCCGCGACTCCACGACCGCCGCGGCGAGGAGCGCGAGCGCGGCCGTCGCGAGCGCGAGCCTGACGAGACGTGTGCGCCGATGCTCGCGTGCCAGCTCCTTCGCGGCAGACGTCGGCAGGCCTCGCCCCCGCGACCCGACGGGCAGCGTGCTCACACGGGCCTCCCGACACGGGCCGCGTCGCCGGCGCGGCGGATGAGGAGTGCAACGTCGTCGCCCGAGGACGGCCGTGACGACCATGCCAGCTCGCGCGCGTGCTCGGCGAGCACGTCGTGACCCGTGAGGTCGAGCTCGCGAGCCAGGCGCTCGAGGCTTCGGGGTCGCTCCGAGGTCGGGCCCCCGTTCGCCGTGGCGGACACGACGAGGTCGAGCGCGCGCTCCAAGGGAGTTCGCGTGTCGGGAGCCTCGACCTCGGGCTCGGGCTCGACACGCCACAGGCGGACCGCGAGCCACGTCGCCGCGCCTGCGAGCGCGATCGCGAGCACGACGAGCACGGCCGCCAGGCCGCCCGGCCCGAAGTTCGTTGTCAAATCAGGCAACGACGTCCGGCTCGCACGCCAGTCGATCCCTTCCACCTCCGCCGCGGTCACGCGGGATGCGACGTGGATCTCGGGCCAGTCGATCAGGTCGCGCCCCGGCCCGGAGCCCTGGACGAACCGGTAGTGCACGAACCCGGACTCGAACTGCGCGACGCCGCGCTCACCGGCCGCGTCGCACCCTTCCGCGAGGCACCGCAGCCGGTAGTGGAAGACGACCTTCGCGGTCCCGTTCGCGGTCGTCCGCTCGACCGTCGGCTCGCCGACGACCTCGTAGGGTGCGAAGTCCGTCTCGACCCGGATGGTCTTGGGCTTGACGAGGTGCGCGTCCGCGACGACCTGGACCGAGGCGACGATCGGCTGGCCGAACGTGTGCACGGTCGGGACGACCGCGGCGTTGACGGAGATCGTCTCGGTCGCCGAGCCTGCGGTCCGGTCGACGCCGCGGCGTGCCGTCCAGAGCTCGGCGGCCCCGAATGCGAGCAGGGCCACGAGGAGGATCTGGAACGCGAGGAGCGCCGGGCGCTTCATGCCGCATGTCCCCAGGCGGCCTGGCGTTCCGCGACCCAGGCGAGGAAGGCGGCGAACACGTGCTCCCGCTCGGACGCGGAGACGATCACCGGCTCGATCCCCAGCGAGCGGAGCCCGCCGACGAAGCCGGCGAGGCGCTCCTCGTGCCTGGCGCGCCACGCACGCGACTCGCCCTTCTCGAGCCGCACGGCGCGAACGCGCCCGTCGGCGTCGGCAAGCGGGAGCACGACGCGGTCGATCTCGGGGAAGCTCTGCTCCCAGGTCGGATCCTGGGTCACCACGGGGACGACGTCCCAACCACGGTCGAGCGCCCATTCCCAGGTCGCCAGCGGAGTGCCCTCGATGAAGTCGGACACCACGAAGACGAAGCTCGCCGACGGCACCGAGCGCCGGTGGAGGGTGAGGAACTCGAACATCGCGGTGACGGCGTCCGTGGCCTCGTCGGTTGCAGAGACCTCGTGGTCGACGAGCGCGATCGTCCGCCGGCCGCTCGCCGGCGGGCACCAGCCCACCACGCCGGCCCGCTGGTCCACCTCGAGGCGGCCCATCAGCCCTCTGGACTCCGAGACGCTGTCCTCGATGAGGGTCAGCGCGACGTCGGCCGCGACGTCCTTGCGGAGGAACGGCATGCCCGGCGGGCACATGGACATCGCCGGGCGCCGGTCGACGCAGACGATCACGCGTGGCGCCTCGTCGGCGTAGTACTCACGGACGATGAACTCGTCCGACGCGCGGGCCCCCGAGAGGCGCGCAGTCGCGGCCCAGTCGATGCGATGCGGGTCGTCGCGCGGGACGTAGGGGCGCGAGCCTGCGATGTCCGAGCCGGTGCCGCGTCGGAGCCCGTGCATCGACCCGAACGCGAGTCCGATCAGACGGCGGCGAGAGACGAGCGGGAACGTCTGCGACGAGCTCATTGCGCGTCGAGCAACGAGGCCGGCGGAGGCACGTCCAGGTCTGCGGCCGGTGGCGGGGCGAGCGCGAAGCACTCGTCCTCGAAGCGCTCGAGGACGCTCGCCATCCCCCGTTGGCGCGCTTCTGCAAGCTTCGTCGCGGTGAACACGACTCGATGGCCGAGCACGGCGACGAGCAGCCGCTCGACGTCGGTCGGCACGACGTAGTCGCGGCCCTGGAGGAGCGCCCACCCACGGGCCGCGCGCTCGAGCGCGAGGCTTCCCCGGACGGAGGCGCCGACGGCGGTCGCGCTCATCTCCCTCGTCGCGCGAACGAGCGCCACGATCCACTCCGCGATCAACGGGTCGACGTGGACAGCGGCGACCGCACGCTCGAGCGTCTCGATCTCACGCAGGTCGACGCACGGCCGGAGCGAGGCGAGCGGATGCTGCACACGCTGGTCGTCGATCACCTGGAGCTCCTCGCCTGCGGTCGGATAGCCGAGCGACGTCCGCAGGAAGAACCGGTCGAGCTGCGCCTCGGGCAGCGGGAACGTGCCCTCGTACTCGATCGGGTTCTCCGTTGCGAGCAGCAGGAAGGGCCGCGGAACCGGGCGCGTCGTCCCGTCGACGGTGACCTGCCGCTCCGCCATCGCCTCGAGCAGCGCGGACTGCGTCTTCGGCATCGCGCGGTTGATCTCGTCGACGAGCACGACGTTGGCGAAGATCGGACCGGGCCGGAACTCGAAGTCGCGGATCCGCTGGTCGTAGACCGCGAGCCCGGTGACGTCCGTCGGCTGCAGGTCGGGCGTGCACTGGATCCGCGTGCCGATCGCCCCGTCGATCGACTGGGAGACGGCCCGGGCGAGAACGGTCTTGGCGGTGCCCGGCACGTCTTCGAAGAGCACGTGGCCGTTGCACGCAAGCGCCGTCAGGACGAGGCGGATCTCGTCTCGCTTGCCGTGGACGACCGTCTCGATGTTCGCGAGCAGGCGCTCGGCGACCTCGACGGCCTCCTGGAGCGTTTCGGACTCGACGGCGTCCGCCGACACGCCGACGAGTGTAGTCCGGCGCTTCAAAGAGGTCTTAGCCGTCGATCTCGGGCAGCGCCGGCTTCACGCCATTCGGCGGATCGGTCTCGGGGAGGATTCGGAGCTCTCCCGAGCGAAGAGCGTCGCGGCGGAACTCGCGGATGCCCGCATCGCCGAGCCGCGCGTCGGGGACGGCGAACGAGATCGCTTGCGGGTCTCCGTCCGCTCGGCTCGGATGGTCGAGCGCCACCGACATGCCCCCCACCGCCACGGCGACCAGCGCGGCGGCCGACGCGACGTTCGCGGCCACGCGCATCGGGAACCTCCGGCGCACCGCGGTGACCGTCACCGGCCGGGGAAGCGCGACGAGGGGCGCGTGGCGCAGCTCCTCCGTGATCCACCAGGTCTGTGCCTCGAACCCCCGGCAGGCCGCGCAACGCGACGTGTGCGCGTCGACGGCGCGGAGCTCGAGCTCCGAGAGCGCTCCGTCGAGCCCGCGCGACAGGAGCTCGCGCGTGCGGTCGCAGGAACGCCTTGACGCGAGCGTCATGCTCAGTGAGACGCGCGCAGACGCGCCTCGGTTAGCAGAGCCGCGCCGGATCCGTCACACGAGAGAAGCACGCGGGTCGATCAGGATGCCTGCGACGATCATCGCCGCTCCGACGACGAGGAACAGCCACGTCGTCGACCGCGCGTCCGCACGCTCCTCCGCCGTCGCGTGACGGATCCCGCTCGCCGAGAGGCCGTAGCCGAACAGCGAGCCGATGGGCTCCCTGTCCTCATCCGTCCCCTTCGGCCGGAGCGGACCGCGCACGCCGGCGAAGACGCCGAGCACGAGCAGGAACGAGCCCACCACGTACAGGCCGACCGAGGCCGAGCGCGCGAACGCGCTTCCGAGAGCGAGTCCGACGAGACCGCCGAGCAGCCCGGTCACGGCGGTCGCGATCCCCGTGAGCAGCACCAGGCGGCGAGCTGCCGCGAGCACGGCTCTAGGTGGCCGACTCGACCGCTTGCGGCGTGCGATCGCCGATGTTCATCGGCCAGCGCTCGAGCGGGTAGTGGCACGCGACCAGGTGCTCGTCCGCGATCGGGGCGAGCGGCGGGGTCTCGACGTCGCAGTGCCCCTCGTGGAACCGTGGGCAGCGCGGGTGAAAGTTGCACGCGCTCGGCGGGTTGATCGGATTCGGGACGTCTCCCTCGAGGACGACGTGCTTGCGCGCGCGCCCCGCCTCGGGGTTCGGCAGCGGCACCGCAGAGAGGAGCGCCCCGGTGTACGGGTGCTTCGGGTGGACGTACAGCTCGTCCCGGCTCGCGACCTCCACCGCCTTGCCGAGGTACATCACCATCACGCGATCGGAGATGTGCCGCACGACGTTGAGGTCGTGGGCGATGAACACGTACGTGAGCCCGAACTCGCGCTGGAGGTCCTTCAGGAGGTTGAGGATCTGCGCCTGCACCGAGACGTCGAGCGCCGAGACCGGCTCGTCGCAGAAGATGAGCTTCGGATTGACCGCGAGGGCCCGCGCGACGCCGATCCGCTGCCGCTGGCCGCCCGAGAACTCGTGCGGGAAGCGGTTGTAGTGCTCCGGGTTGAGCCCCACGACCTCGAGCAGCTCCTGGACGCGGCGCTTGCGCTCCGCGGGCGTGCCGATGTCGTGGAGCTCGAGCGCCTCGCCGATGATGAACCCCACCCGCTTGCGTGCGTTGAGCGACGCATACGGGTCCTGGAACACCATCATCATGTTGCGCCGGAGCGGGCGCATCTCCTTGCGCGACAGCTTCGTGATGTCCCGGCCCTGGTAGAGGATCGTCCCGGAGGTCGGCTCCAGCAGCTTGAGGACGCACCGGACGAGCGTCGACTTGCCGCAGCCGGACTCGCCGACGATCCCCAGCGTCTCGCCCTCGTGAAGCGAGAACGAGACGCCGTCCACGGCCTTCACGGACGCGATCTCCTTCTGGAAGACGATCCCGCGCGTGACGGGGAAGTGCTTCCTCAGATCCTCGACGACGAGGAGCTCTTCGCCCGCGCTCACGTAGGCGCTCCCGCGAGGGTGGCGACGAGGTTCGCTGCCTCGCGCGCCTTCGTCTGCTCGTCGAGGTGGCACGCCTGCTGGTGCGCCGGGTCGCCCGCCGCGATCTCGAGCTGCGGCTCGACCTCCCGGCACACCGGCATCGCGTACGCGCACCTCGGGTGGAAGCGGCAGCCGGAGGGCGGTCGCAGGAGCGAGGGCGGCTGGCCCGGGATCTGGTACAGGCGGTCGACGATCACGTCGAGACGAGGCAGCGAGCCCATGAGCCCCCAGGTGTACGGGTGCCGCGGCTCGTTGAACACCGCGCGCACCGGCGCGCGCTCGGCGATGCGACCGGCGTACATCACGATCACGTCGTCCGCCGTCTCCGCGACGACACCGAGATCGTGCGTGATCATGATCACGGCCGAGCCGAAGTCGTCCTGGACCCGCTTGATGAGGGCCAGGATCTGCGCCTGGGTCGTGACGTCGAGCGCGGTCGTCGGCTCGTCGGCGATGATTAGGTCGGGGTCGTTGACGAGCGCCATCGCGATCATCACCCGCTGACGCATACCGCCCGAGAACTGATGCGGGTAGTCGTCGATCCGACGCTCGGCCCGCGGGATACCGACCGCCTTCAGCAGCTCGAGCGCTCGGTCGCGGGCCTGCTTCCTCGTGACGTCCTTGTGGAGGAGAACGGCCTCCTGCAGCTGGCGTCCGACCTTGTGGACCGGGTTCAGCGAGGTCATCGGGTCCTGGAAGATCATTGCGATCTCGTTCCCACGGATGTCGCGGAGGCGGCTCCGCGGAGCCTTGAGCAGGTCCTCGCCGCGGAACAGCACCTCGCCGGTCGACCTTGCGAACTTGGGATCGTTCAGCCCCATCACGGTGAGGCACGTGACACTCTTGCCCGACCCGGACTCCCCCACGATCCCGAGCACCTGACCCGACTGGACGGTGAAGCTCACGCCGTCGACGGCACCGACGATGCCGTCGTCCGTGTGGAACTCCGTCCGCAGGTCGCGGACCTCGAGGAGCGGCTGCGAGCTCATGCAGCGGAGCTTACGTCAGCCGAATCCGCGGGTCGATCCACGCGTACAGGATGTCCACGAGGAGCGAGAACAGGATGATCGCGATCGCTCCGAAGATGACAACGCCCTGCAGGGTCGGGAGGTCGAAGCGGCCGATCGACTCGATCGCGGTTCCGCCGAGGCCGTTGAGGCCGAAGACCGCCTCGATGAAGATCGCGCCGCCGAGCAGCAGGCCGATGTCCATGCCGACCATCGTGACGACGGGCAGCATCGCGTTCCGCAGCACGTGCGTGCGGATGACCGTGTGCTCCGGCGCACCCTTCGCGCGCGCAGTGCGCACGTAGTCCTGGCTCAGCGTCTCCATCACCTCCGCGCGGACGAACCGTACGTACGACCCCGCGACGACGATCGCTAGCGTGAGGCACGGCAGGATCATGTGGTACGCCCAGTCGAAGAGCCCACCGCAGCTCGCCGCCTCCGGCACGCTGAAGACCTCGCAGTAGCCCGAGATCGGCGTCCACCCGAGCTTGAAGCCGACGATGTACGAGAGGATCAGCCCGATCCAGAACGACGGCAGCGAGATGCCGATCAGGACGTAGATCATCGCCGCCCGGTCGAGCAGCGATCGCGGCCTGAGCGCCGAGAAGATGCCGAGCGGGATCGCGAGCGAGAGGATCATGACGAATGCGCCGAAGACGAGCGACGCGGTGATCGGCGCGGCCCGGAAGATCTCGCCGTTGACGGACTGCCGGGTCTGGAACGACTGGCCCATCGAGCCCTCGGTGACGAGGCGCCAGAGGAACTTGCCGTACTGAACGTAGAACGGCTTGTCGAGGCCGAGGAACTCTTCGACCTCGCGGATCTTCTGCGGGGTTGCCGACTGGCCCGCTGCGGCCTGGGCGGGGTTGGCGGGGACGAGGAAGAAGATGACGTAGGTGACGAACGTGACCGCGATGAACAGCACCACAGCCCACAGCAGGCGCCGGATGAGGTAGCGGATCACGTCGTCAGGAGCGTAGTCGGTTTCGTGCCGGATTTCAGTCGGGGGGAGCGCTCGCGCGCTCCCCCCGGGTCATGCGGTGGTGCTTCGCCGATCCGTCCTACCTCGTGCAGAGCTCCGTGAGGAGCGAGCCGGCGATCGACGTGTACTGGTAGCACCCGACCTTCGTGCTGGTCAGGATGCGGGCATTCGTCGAGATGTACGGGGCGACCGGCGCCGCGTCCTTGACGAGGTCGCGGTCGAGAAGCCCGTACGCGGTCAGCCGGGCCTGGCCCGCCAGCGCGTAGGCCTGGTCCATCCGCTTGTTGAACTTCGGATCGTTGAAGTACGACTCGTTGACGTTGTTGTCCGCCTGGATGCGGCGGCCGTCGAGGAGCACGTTGATGAAGTTCGCCGGATCCGGGTAGTCCATCCCCCAGCCCGAGAGGCCGATGTCGAACGGCTCACCACGGGTTGCGATCTTCTCGTGCTGGACGACGCGATCGAACAGCTTGATCTCGACGTCGATCCCGATCTGCTTGAGGTTGAACTGCACCGACTGGGCGATCGGCGGGCCCTGCGCCGTGTTGAACGTGTACATCACGGCCTTGCCGTCACGCGTGTTGCCCTGCGCGAGGCTCTTCGCCCTGGTGTAGTTCGGCCCCTTCAGCGGGTAGATGTCGAACTCCTTGAAGCCCGGCATCGAGTACGGCAGGAACTGGTCGGTTCGCTTCCCGGCCAGATAGCCGTGCTGAGCGACCATGAAGCGGCGGTCGATCGCCCAGTTGACCGCCTGGCGCAGCTTGATGTTGTTCTGGAAGATGCCGCGCGAGGTGTTGAGCGACAGGTACCAGAGCGTGGTCTGCCGCTTGACGAAGAACTGGCCGTTCTGCTTGTTGATGCCGTACTTGTCCGACAGCTCCTTCGCCTGGGTCGGCGGGAAGCTGCAGATGTCCGCCTCTCCCTTCTCGCACATCAGCCGCTGCGTCGCGGGGTCAGGGCCGACGATCCAGCGGACCTGGTCGAGGTTGTTCGCGAAGCCCATCGACTTGAACGGCTCGACGTTGTTGTTCCAGTTCGGGTTGCGCACGAGCAGAGCGGAGCTCTTCTCGTTCCACTCCTTGAGGTAATACGGACCCGCGGCCGCAACCGGGGCCTTGATGCCCTCCGCGGTGAACGGAAGATCCGTCGGCACCGCGCTGAAGAACATCATCGACATGCGAGCGAGGAAGTCGGGCGCCACCTTCTTGAGGGTGACGGTGAAGACCTGCCCCTTCGCCGTGTAGCTCGCGACGTCGTCCAGGAACGAGGACGCCGGCGACTGCATCTCCTTGTTCAGGCCACGGTCGAACGCACGCTTGTAGTTCGCGGCCGTGACCGGCTGGCCCGTGTTGAACTTGAAGCCCTTCTTGATCGTGAACGTGTACGTCTTCCCGTTGTTCGTGACCTTGGGAAGCGGCGCCGCCATCCCGCTCAGGCGACCACCCGCGGGTCCTTCTGTGTGCGGGTAGTACGTGAGGTTCAGGTTCGTGGCGCTCATCATGTTCCACGTGTGGTTGAAGTACGAAAGGCCGGTGTCCACGTAGTCGAAGTCGCTGCGCGACACGATCGTGAGGCTGCCGCCCTTCTTCGCCCCTGCTGCTGCCCCGGCGCCCACCGCCGTTCCGGCAAACAGGGCTGCGGCAAGCAGTGAAGCTCCGATCGCGGTCATCGCGACCGAAGCCCAGATGCGTCCCTTCATTTCACTCCTTTCCCGAGTGCGGTCCGGCTGGGTTCCGGACCGAGGCACGTGCCCGACACGTATGACGGGCGAGGCTGTTGTTTGTTAGAGACAGGAGAAGAATTTCCCTTTTTCACGTGTACGGGCGCCCGGCTTCGCGCCGGCAACTCTCACTATCGGTGGTGGTGCTAGAGCCTCGACCGGGGGTCGAAGGCGTCGCGAAGGCCGTCGCCGAGCAGGTTGAAGGCGAGCGTCGTGAGGACGACCGCGAGGCCGGGCCAGAGCATGAGGAGAGGCACGGTCGTGTAGAAGTTCGGCGCGTCGGCGAGCAGGTTCCCCCAGCTCGCGGTCGGAAGCTGGATCCCCACGCCGAGGAACGAGAGCGCCGCCTCGCCGAGGATGAAGCTGGCGACGACGAGGGTCGAATAGACGATGATCGGCGCCACGAGGTGCGGCAGGAGGTGCGAACGGATGATCCGCGCGTCGCTCGCGCCGGTCATCAGCGCCGCCTCGACGAACTCCTTCTCGCGCAGCGAGAGCACCTTCGCGCGAATGATCCTCGCCGGATAGAACCAGCCGAAGATCGTGAACACGAGCACGAGCGTCAGCACGCCGTTCCCGAGCACCCCGCCCAGCGTGATGGTGTTCAGCCGGCTTCCCGCCGTGCTCGCGAGGGCGATCGCGAACAGGAGGGCCGGGAACGCCATCGTGATCTCGGTCAGCCGCGAGATGATCGTGTCGACCCAGCCGCGGTAGTACCCCGCGATCGCGCCCAGGGTCACGCCGATCGCCATCACGCACAGCGTCGAGATGACGGCGACCTGCAGCGACACGCGGCCGCCGTAGAGCAGACGGAGGAACTCGTCACGCCCCGTCGAGCCGTCGGCGCCGAGCACGAGCAGGTCGTGCTTCCCCGTGGTGAAGTTCATGACGCGGGTCATCGGCCCGACGGGCAGGAAGCCATCGTCGAGTCCGTCGGTGAAGATGTCGTTCGGCCCGTGTCCGATGAGCTTCGAGGCGATCCACGCGCCCGGGTAGACGACCAGGACGAGCAGGATGAGGAAGCACACGCTGGCGATCGCGACCCGGTCGCGCTTGAACCGCCGCCAGACCTGCTCCCAGTAGCCTCGGGCCCTGATCTCGCCTTGCCCGTCGGTCGGAACCGTCTCGGGCGCGAAGTCGCTCTCGCCGATCTCCGAGCCGAGGAGCTCGTCTGGTGCAGGGCTGGTGGTCGACATGTAAGCGTCGGGAGAATAGCGCAGGGCGCGCAGAAATAGGACGTCGCAGGCCCGACGTTGGTTTGGGGCGGCTCCGGCTGAAGCCGGAGCCCACACGGCTCGGCCGACACACGCCGGGCTCTGGCTTCAGCCAGAGCCCCACAGGGCTCGGCCGACACACGCCGGGCTCTGGCTTCAGCCAGAGCCCCACACGGCTCGACCGCACAGGCCCGGGCTCTGGCTTCAGCCAGAGCCCAGCCCGCTACGTCAGCGCGTCGGCGCCCGCGACGACCTCGAGGATCTCCTGGGTGATCTCGGCCTGGCGGGCGCGGTTCATCTCGAGCGAGAGGCGGTCGATCATCTCGCCCGCGTTCTTCGAGGCGTTTCGCATCGCGGTCATCCGGGCGCCCTGCTCCGACGCCGACGACTCGAGCAGTGCGCGGTACACCTGCGTCTCGACGTAGACGGGCAGCAGCCGCTCGAGGATCTCCTCGGGCTCCGGCTCGAAGATGAAGTCGCCGCGCATCGCGTCGTCGCGGCGCTCCTCCTCGTCCGTCTCGAGGATGTCGGCCGAGATCGGAAGGATCTCCTGCTCGGTGACCGTCTGCGTCAGGGCGGAGACAAACGTGTTGTAGACGAGGACCACGCTGTCGACCTCGCCCTCCACGAAGAGCTCGCCGGCGCGGTGCGCGATCGCCTGCGCGTCGGCGTAGCTCGGCGCGTCGGTGAACCCGATGAACGTGCCGTCGATCGTGCGGCGGCGGAACGTGAGCGTGGAGCGGCCCTTCTTGCCGACGCCGAGCCAGCGCACCGTCTGGCCCTCCGATTGGAGCCGCCGCTCGAGGGCGAACGCGCGACGCGTGACCTGGGCGTTGAACGCTCCCGCGAGCCCACGGTCGCCGGTCAGCGGCACGATCAGGGTCGCCGACCTCGTCTCCCGCTGCTGCAGGAGCGGCAGGCCGCGCACCGACGATGCCGCCCGGCCGACGCCCGCGATCAGCTCGCGCATCGTGTCGGCGTACGGCCGCATCGCCTCGATGCGCGCCTGCGCGCGTCGCAGCTTCGCCGCTGCGACGAGCTCCATCGCGCGCGTGATCTTCCGCGTGTTGCGGACCGACCGGATTCTGCGCTTGTAATCCTGAACGGACGCCATAACTCAGCCGACGAGGCTCGTCTCCTCCTCCACGTTGAACGTGTCGAGGAATCGCTTCAGGGCCTCGTCGAGCTTGGCCGCCGTCTCGTCCGTGAGGTCGCCGCTCTCCCTGATCGCCTCGTATACCGAGCCGTCGGAGCGCAGCGTCTCGCGGAGCTCCTCCTGGAAGCGCGGCACCTGCGGCACCGGGATCTTGTCGAGGTGGCCGTGGATGCCCGCGTAGATCGCGACGACCTGCTCCTCCTCCGGCCACGGCTGGTACTGCGGCTGGTTCAGGGTCGCGACCATCCGCTCGCCGCGGGCGAGTGCCTGCTGCGTCGCCGCGTCGAGCTCGGAGCCGAACTGCGCGAACGCCTCCAGCTCGCGGTACTGCGCGAGGTCGAGGCGCAGGCGCCCGGCCACCTTCTTCATCGCCTTCGTCTGGGCGTTCCCGCCGACGCGCGACACCGAGATGCCCACGTTGATCGCGGGCCGGACGCCCGAGTAGAAGAGGCCGGCCTCGAGGAAGATCTGACCGTCGGTGATCGAGATCACGTTCGTCGGGATGTAGGCGGCGACGTCGCCGGCCTGCGTCTCGATGACCGGCAGGGCCGTCAACGAGCCGCCGCCGAGCGCGCCCGAGAGCTTGCAGGCCCGCTCGAGGAGCCGCGAGTGGAGGTAGAAGACGTCCCCGGGAAACGCCTCGCGGCCCGGCGGGCGGCGCAGGAGCAGCGACAGCTGACGGTACGCGTCTGCGTGCTTCGTCAGGTCGTCGTAGATGACGAGCGCGTGCTTGCCGTCGAAGAGGAAGTGCTCGCCCATCGCCGCGCCCGCGAAGGGCGCCATCCACTTGATCGGCGCCGCCTCCTGCGCGGGCGCGGAGACGACCACCGTGTAGTCCATCGCGCCCGCGTCGCGGAGCCGCTCGACGACCTGCGCGACCGTCGAAGCCTTCTGGCCGACCGCGACGTAGATGCAGATCAGGTCGCCGCCGCGCTGGTTGATGATCGTGTCGACGCCGATCGCGGTCTTCCCCGTGCCACGGTCGCCGATGATCAGCTCGCGCTGACCGCGGCCGATCGGGATCATCGAGTCGATCGCCTTCAGGCCCGTCCGCATCGGCTCGCTCACCGGCTGGCGCTGGATCACGCCGGGCGCCTTGAACTCGAGTGGGCGCGTCTCCGTCGCCTCGATCGGCCCCTGACCGTCGAGCGGGTTGCCGAGCGGGTCGACGACGCGGCCGAGCAGCGCCTCGCCGACGGGCACGTTCATCACCTCGCCGGTCCGCTTCACCGGCTCGCCTTCCTTGACGTGCTGCCACTCGCCGAAGAGCGCGACGCCGACGTTGTCCTCCTCGAGGTTGAACGCGATGCCGACCACGCCGTGCTCGAACTCGAGCCGTTCGAGCGCGATGCAGTTCTCCAACCCGTAGACGCGGGCGATGCCGTCACCGACCTGGAGGACGGTTCCGACCTCGGACAGGTCGGTCTCGACGTCGTACTGCTCGATCCTCTGCTTGAGGATCGACGTGATCTCTTCGGGGCGTAGCTTCACTTGGCGATCTCCTGGTTTGGGCGCTGCACCTGCGCGGCGCGCGTGGCGGGCGGAGCCGGGCTTGGCCCGGCGGGAGCCCAGGCTACGTCACTTCCGTGCGCGTCCCGAAGGAGGGGGCTCGTGGGGGGAACAATGGGTCCCCCCCCCC